>Ga0115567_10007476_pt1 | contig 10365 bp, 10 predicted proteins | sample COGITO_mtgs_1204_2_FD_88679 | JGI IMG/M metagenome (GOLD analysis project Ga0115567, IMG submission 88679) | Pelagic marine microbial communities from North Sea - COGITO_mtgs_120412 | ecosystem: Environmental > Aquatic > Marine > Epipelagic | place: Germany:Helgoland, sampling site Kabeltonne... | reverse complement strand
GGCCGGTGCGGGGAACACCATGATGGCGTCGGGTGCCATGTGGTCGGCGTAGAAATCGGCGCGGGACATCCACAATCCGCGTTTGGTGGTCCAGAGATCGTCTGTCATGTCGGTGCCCCTTCGCCTGGGCGGTGCCGGCGATCGGCCATGCCGGTGCCCTTATGCCGCAACCCGGACATCTTGTGATGGCGGGCGCGATATGGGAAGAGACCGCAACGGCAGGATTCCGCGCGGCGGGTCCGCACGGCAGGACGAACATCGAAGGACGAGGGGCGAAGATGCAGCTGACCCGCAGGATTACGACCATCGGCGCGGCCCTTTGCGGGATGTTCGCGGCCGGCGCCGCGACGGCGCAGACAGCGCTCGAGACGCTTCCGATCATCGGCCACCCGGAACGGGGCGCCATCGGCTGGCAGCCCGCCGCGACCAGCCTTGCGCGGGATATCCACTGGCTCGACGGGATGTTGCTGGTCATCATCACCGCGATCACGCTTCTGGTGACCGCGCTTCTGGCGTGGGTGGTTCTGCGCTACAACGCGAAGCGCAACCCGACGCCGGCGACGTTCACCCACAATTCGCCGCTCGAGATCGCCTGGACTTTCGTTCCGATCGTGATCCTGGTGTTCATCGGCGCGTTCAGCCTGCCGGTTCTGTTCAACCAGCAGGAAATCCCCGAGGGCGACATCACCATCAAGGTGACCGGGTTCCAGTGGGCCTGGAACTACGACTATGTCGACGAGGGCATCTCGTTCGACAGCTACATGATCGGCCAGCCCGCGACGCTGACCGGCGCGCCCGAGGACGCGCAGCCCTATGTCCTGAACGACGCGATGGCCGAGTGGATGGGCGAGTTCGGCTATACCGAGTACGAATGGCTGCTGGCGACCGACACCGCCGTCGTGGTGCCGGTCGGGGCCACGATCGTGATGCAGATGACCGGCGCGGACGTGATCCATTCCTGGACCGTTCCGGCGTTCGGCGTGAAGCAGGATGCCGTGCCCGGCCGCCTGGCCGAGCTGTGGTTCGAGGCCGAGGAGGAAGGCATCTACTTTGGCCAGTGCAGCGAGCTGTGCGGCATTTCCCATGCCTTCATGCCGATCACGGTCAAGGTCGTGAGCCAGGAGGTCTATGACCAGTGGCTGGAGCGGGTGCGGACCGACGGCGACTACCTGAGCTGGTAGGGCGCAACCGTCCCGGCAACGGGACCGGAGGGGCGTTCGCGAGGAGATTTCGATGACCGATGCGAGCCTGGACCAGATGACAACGCGCGAGGCGGGCATGGGCGATTACTTCGCCCTGCTGAAACCGCGGGTGATGTCGCTGGTGGTGTTCACGGCGCTGGTCGGCCTGCTGGTGGCGCCGGTCGCCGTCCATCCGTTCGTGGCGTTCGTCGGGGTGCTGTGCATCGCGGTGGGGGCGGGCGCGTCGGGTGCGCTCAACATGTGGTGGGATGCGGATATCGACGGCGTGATGGCGCGCACCGCCAGACGACCGATCCCGGCGGGCAAGGTCGAACCGGGCGAGGCGCTGGGCCTGGGGCTCGCGCTTTCGGGGTTTTCGGTCGTGCTGCTGTGGCTGGCGACGAATGCGCTGGCGGCAGGGCTGCTGGCGTTCACGATCTTCTTCTATGCGGTCGTCTATTCGATGTGGCTGAAGCGGGCGACGCCGCAGAACATCGTCATCGGTGGCGCCGCCGGGGCGTTTCCGCCGATGATCGGCTGGGCCGTCGCCACGGGCGGCGTGTCGGTCGAGAGTTTGCTGATGTTCGCGCTGATCTTCATGTGGACGCCGCCGCATTTCTGGGCGCTGGCGCTGTTCGTTAAGACCGACTACGGCGATGCGGGCGTGCCGATGCTGACAGAGACGCACGGACGTCGCACGACCCGCGGCTACATCCTTGCCTACACGGTCCTGCTGGTGCCTGTGGCGCTGGCGCCCGCGTTCACCGGGATCGGCGGGCCCGTCTATCTGCTGGTGTCGGTCCTGCTCAATGCCCGGTTCGCCTATGGCGCCTGGCTGGTGTGGCGGCGCGACGAGGTCGCGGCGGAGGCGGACGGTTACGCCACCGAGAAGTGGCTGTTCCGCATCTCGCTGAGCTATCTCTTTGTGCATTTCGGGGCGCTGCTGATCGAGGCGGGGCTGCGGTTCTATGGAATTGGAGGCTGGTGATGACGATCCGGGTGGAACACGAGCTGCACGGCCGCAGGCGGGGCCGGAACACGGGCGTCGGGCTGCTTCTCGTCGGGCTTGTCGGGATCGTCTTCGGGCTGACGGTGGTCAAGGTTCTGAATCTTGGCGACATCAGGCAGTTCGAGACGTTCGACCATGTCGCGCGTCCCCAGATCGAGCCGGCGGCGATGGAGGCCGCGGGCCAATGAGGGTCTGGCGCGAGATGAGCGGCGAGAGCCGGACCGTGGTGAAGCTGGTGGCGCTGGTCGCGACGATGGCGTCGCTGGGGTTCGCGAGCGTGCCGTTCTACGACTGGTTCTGCCGCACGACGGGGTTCGGGGGCACGCCGCTGCGTGCGGAGTCCAACGAAAGCCTGGTCCGCGACGAGACCGTGACGGTGCGGTTCGACGCGACGGTCGACCGCGCCATGCCGTGGGAGTTCACGCCAGTGCAACGCACCATGGAGGTGCGGCTGGGCGAGGACGCGCTCGCGTATTACGAGGCGTACAATCCCACCGACCGGCCCATCGCGGGCACGGCGAGCTACAACATCGCGCCCTATGCGGCGCAGGGATACTTCGTGAAGGTGCAGTGCTTCTGCTTCGAGCTGCAGGTCCTGCAGCCGGGCGAGAGCGTGATGATGCCGGTCAGCTTCTTCGTCGACCCGGACATCCTGGAGGACAACGAGGGCAAGTACGTACGCCAGATCACGCTGAGCTACACGTTCTATGAGACCGATCTGCCGGAGGAGGAGGAGACGGCCGCGCTGTCCTCCGACCCTTTGACAGGACCCGCGGCAGCGGCCATAGAACGGAACTGAAGACCGACGGGAGAGGCGAGACGAGATGGCCCACGAAAAGAACCACGACTACCACATCCTGCCGCCGTCGATCTGGCCGCTGACCGGCGCCGTCGGCGCATTCGTGATGCTGTTCGGCGGGGTCCTGTGGATGCCCAAGCAGGGCGGCGGTCCGTGGCTGTTCCTGATCGGTCTGGCGCTGGTGCTCTATACGATGTTCGCGTGGTGGTCCGAGGTCGCGGCCGAGGGCGACCAGGGCGACCATACGCCGGTCGTGCGGATCGGCCTGCGCTACGGCTTCATCATGTTCATCATGTCCGAGGTCATGTTCTTTGCCGCCTGGTTCTGGAGCTTCTTTAAGTTCGCGCTCTATTCCGGCGGACCCGAGGTCCCGGACGCCTATCAGGTCTGGCCGCCGGTCGGGATCGAGACATTCGATCCCTGGCACCTGCCGCTCATCAACACGCTGATCCTGCTGTGTTCGGGGATGGCGGCGACCTGGGCGCACCACGCGCTCGTCCACGAAAACAACCGCAATGACATGAAGTGGGGTTTGACGCTGGCGATCGTGCTGGGTGTCGTCTTCACCTTCTTTCAGGCCTACGAATACTACCACGCGGCTTTCGGCTTTGCCGGGAACGTCTATGGTGCGAACTTCTTCATGGCGACGGGTTTCCACGGCTTCCACGTCATCATCGGGACGATCTTCCTGGCCGTGTGCCTGATCCGGCTGCAGCGCGGCGCGTTCACCCCGACCGAGCATGTCGGGTTCGAGGCGGCGGCGTGGTACTGGCACTTCGTCGACGTGGTCTGGCTGTTCCTGTTCTTCTCCGTCTATATCTGGGGCGGTTGAGCGGGCGCCGGTCCGGCATCCGATGACAGAAATCTTGTGGATCGCGCGCGGGTCATCTCGCGCGCTTTCCTTTGGAGGGGCGATGAAACGGCTGTGGTTCCCGATCCTGATGGGGGTCGTCGGCGTGGCGGTCCTGCTGGCGCTGGGCATCTGGCAGGTGCAGCGGATGACCTGGAAGGGCGGCGTGCTGGCCGATATCGAGGCGCGCATCGGCGCGGCCCCGGTGGCGCTGCCACAGGCGCCCGACCCCGAGGCGGACAGATACCTGCCCGTGGACATCGAGGGCGCGTTCACCGGCGATCGGCTGCGGGTCCTGACATCGCTTGGCGATCTGGGGCCGGGCTACCGGATCGTCGAGGGATTCGACACAGCGCGCGGCGCGCGGATCATGGTCGACCGCGGCTTTGTCCGTCAGGGCGACGAGGACCGGCTGGACAGCGGCGCGCCGGCGGGCGGGCGCGTGATCGGAAACCTGCACTGGCCGCAGGAGGTCGACGGCTGGACCCCGGAGCCCGAGGGAAACCTGTGGTTCGCACGCGATGTGGATGCGATGGCGGCGGCGCTCGGGACCGAACCGGTCCTCGTGGTCGCGGCCGAGGTCACGGCCGACGTGCAGGGTGTCCTGACCGCCGTGCCGATCGCGACGGGCGACATCGCGAACAACCATCTGGAATATGCGATCACCTGGTTCTCGCTGGCCGTGGTCTGGGCCGGGATGTCGATCTACCTCGTGGCGCGGGCGCGGCGGATGCCCAAGGAGGACACGTGATGCGGTACGTCTCGACACGGGGGCGGGCGCCCGAGCTGGATTTCGAGGCGGCGATGCTGACAGGCCTCGCGCGGGACGGGGGCCTTTACGTTCCGGGCGCGATACCGACGATGGACGCGGACGGGATCGCCGCACTGGCGGGCCTGCCCTACGAGGAGGCGGCGTTCCGGGTGATGCGCCCGTTCCTGGGCGACGCGTTCACGGACGCGGAGTTCCGCGAGGCCATCGACGCGGCCTATGCCGGGTTCGGCCATGCCGCGCGCGCGCCGCTGGTGCAGATCGGCGCGAACCATCACCTGCTGGAGCTGTTCCACGGCCCGACGCTGGCGTTCAAGGATTTCGCCATGCAGCTGATCGGGCAGTTGTTCGAGCGGTCGCTGACCCGGTCGGGAAACCGCGTGACAATCGTGGGGGCCACCAGCGGCGATACCGGATCGGCGGCGATCGACGCGTTTCGCGGGCTGGCGGCGGCGGATGTGTTTATCCTGTATCCGCACGGCCGCGTATCGGAGGTGCAGCGGCGGCAGATGACGGTGCCGACCGAGGCCAACGTCCATGCCATTGCCGTGGACGGGGATTTCGACGACTGCCAGCGGCTGGTCAAGGAGATGTTCAACGACCACGATTTCCGTGACCGGGTAGGGCTGGCGGGCGTCAACAGCATCAACTGGTGCCGGGTGCTGGCGCAGGTGGTCTATTATTTTACCGCCGCGACGAGCCTTGGCGCGCCGCACCGGGCGGTGGATTTCACTGTACCGACGGGCAATTTCGGCGACATCTACGCGGGCCATGTCGCGCGGGCGATGGGCCTGCCGATCGGCAAGCTGGTGATCGCGACCAACCGCAACGACATCCTGCACCGCACGATGGTGACGGGGCGGCACGAGAAGGAGGGCGTCGCACCCACGATCAGCCCGTCGATGGACATCCAGGTGTCGTCGAACTTCGAGCGGGTGCTGTTCGACGCCTACGGGCGGGACGGCAGCGTCGTGGCGGCGCAAATGGACGAGCTGCGCGATGCCGGGCGGTTCGATGTCGGGCAGGGAGCGATCGGGTATTTGCGCGAGCGGTTCGCGTCGGGGCGTGCGTCCGAGGAGGAGACCTCGGCCACCATCGCGCGGATACGGGCCGAGACCGGCGAGGTGCTGTGCCCGCACACCGCCGTGGGCGTTAAGGTCGCAGAGGAGCATGTGGGTGCGAACCCGATGGTGACGCTGGCGACCGCGCACCCGGCGAAATTCCCCGATGCGGTGGAGACAGCGACGGGCGTTCGGCCGGCGTTGCCGCCGCGGATGGCCGACCTGTTCGAGCGGGAGGAGCGGGTGACGCGGGTGTCGGGAGATCTGGCCGGGATCGAGGCGTTGATCGAGGACCGGCGCGGCTAGATGCGGGCGCCGCGGACCCGCGCGTCGACGGCGCGGACGGGTGCCTCTGGCAACCGCGGGGCGCGCGCTGTATGACCGCCGGGCCGCATTTCCGCCCCGAGAAAAGGACCGCGCCTTGACCGTTCGCCTGCACACGCTTTCCAACGGATTCCGCATCGCGACCGAGACGATGCCGGGGCTGAAGTCGGCCTCGGTCGGGGTCTGGGTGCTGGCGGGCGGGCGCCACGAGCGGATGGAGCAGAACGGGATCGCGCATTTCCTCGAGCATATGGCGTTCAAGGGCACGGCGCGGCGCAGCGCGCTGGAGATCGCCGAGGCGATCGAGGATGTCGGCGGATACATCAACGCCTATACCAGCCGCGAGATGACGGCCTATTACGCGCGGGTGCTGGAGGACGATGTGGCGCTCGGCCTCGACGTGATCGGGGATATCGTGACGAACCCGGTCTTCGCCGAGGCCGAGATCGAGGTCGAGCGCGGCGTGATCCTGCAGGAGATCGGGCAGACGCTCGACACGCCCGACGACATCGTCTTCGACTGGCTGCAGGAGGTCGCCTATCCCGACCAGGCGCTGGGGCGGTCGATCCTGGGGCCCGCCGCGGGCGTGTCGGGGTTCGGCGCGGGTGACCTGCGCGGTTTCGTCGGCGAACGCTACGGACCGCGGCAGATGGTGCTGTGCGCGGCGGGGGCGGTCGATCACGACGCGATCTGCGCGCAGGCCGAGACGCTGTTCGGCCACCTGCGGCCGATCCCGGCCTCCGGCGCGCTGGAACCCGCGCGGTTCGAGGGCGGCGAGCGGCGCGAGGACCGCGATCTGGAGCAGGTGCATTTCGCGCTGGCGCTCGAGGGGCCGAACTACCGCGACCCGGAGATCTACGCCGCGCAGGTCTGGGCCAACGCGATGGGCGGCGGCATGTCGAGCCGCCTGTTCCAGGAAATCCGGGAGCGTCGCGGCCTGTGCTACACCATCTTCGCGCAGGCGGGTGCCTACGAGGATACCGGGCTGACGACGATCTACGCGGGCACCAGTGCGGGCGAGATCGGACAGTTGGCGGGCGTGGTGATGGACGAGATGAAGCGCGCGGCGGGCGACATGAGCGGGGCAGAGGTCGAGCGCGCGAAGGTGCAGATGAAGGCCGGGATGCTGATGGGCCTGGAGAGCCCGTCGCACCGGGCCGAGCGGCTGGCGCGGATGCTGTCGATCTGGGGCCGGGTGCCGACGATCGAGGAGGCCGTCGAACGGATCGACGCCGTGACTGTCGCCCGCGTGCGCGCGCATGGCGAACGGATGGCGGGCGGCACGGGCACGGCGCTCGCGCTCTACGGACCGGCCGCGGGCGCGCCGGGACTGGGGGAGCTGCGGGCGAGGCTTGCCGCCTGATGCTTCGGGTGCGGCGGCGCCTGCGGCTGGAGACAGAGCGACTGAGCCTGCGCGCGCCCGAACACGGCGACTACCGCGCCTGGGTGGCGCTGCGGCAGGATTCGCGGGAGTTCCTGACGCGGTGGGAACCGACCTGGGCCGACGATCACCTCAGCCGGAAATCGTTCACCAACCGGGTCTATTGGTCGCATCGGTCGATCCAGGGCGGCACGGCGGTGCCGCTGTTCCTGATCCGGCGGGCGGACAGCGCGCTGGTGGGGGCGATTACGCTCGACAACATCCGCCGCGGTCCGGCGCAATCGGCCACTGCGGGCTATTGGACAGGGGCGCCGTTCGCGCGCGAGGGCTACATGCGCGAGGCGGTGGAGGCGATGGTGCATCATGCGTTCCGCACCCTCGACCTGAGCCGGATAGAGGCCGGATGCCTGCCCGAGAACACCGCCTCGCGGCGCCTGCTGGAACGCTGCGGGTTCAAGTACGAGGGCGTCGCGCAGAGCTACCTGCAGATCGACGGACGGTGGCGGAACCACGTCCTGTATGCCAACCTGCGCCACGACAGGCGGGGGCGGACGGATGCGGGATGACCTGAACCCGGCGGATGCGGATTTCGTCGCGCGGCTGCGGGAGTTGCTGCCCGACGCCGCGTTCCGCGAGGGTGCCGGATACCTGGAGGAGCCGCGCGGCCGCTGGCACGGGACAGGCGTGGTGGTGGCGCCCGCCTCGACCGAGGAGGTCGCGGCGGTGGTGCGCGCCTGTGCCGCCGCGCGGGTGGGCATCGTGCCCTATGGCGGCGGCACCGGCCTTGTCGGGGGGCAGTTGATGGACGGGACCGCGCCGGTGATCCTGTCGCTGGAGCGGATGACCCGGATCCGAGAGGTCTATCCGGCCGAGAACGCGATGGTGGTCGAGGCGGGCGCGATCCTTGCCGATGTGCAGGCCGCCGCCGCGGATGCCGGGCGGCTGTTCGCGCTGTCGCTGGCGTCCGAAGGGTCGGCGCGGATCGGCGGGCTGCTCGCCACCAATGCGGGCGGCGTCAACGTCCTGCGCTATGGCAACGCGCGCGCGCAGTGCCTGGGGCTGGAGGTCGTGATGGCCGATGGCGCGATCTGGCACGGGCTTACGCGGTTGCGGAAGGACAATACCGGCTACGACCTGCGCGACCTGATGATCGGGGCGGAAGGAACGCTCGGGATCATTACGGCGGCGGCGCTGCGGATGGTGCCGCGACCCGTCGGGGTCGGTGCCGCGATGCTGGCCGTGCCGTCGCCCGCGGCCGCGCTGGATCTGCTGGCGCTGGCCCAGGCGCGGATCGGCGACGGCATTTCCGCGTTCGAGATCATCGGCCGGGCGGGGCCCGAATTCCTGGCCGAGGTGGGACCGGAGGTGAAGCCGCCATTCGATCCGCTGCCCGACTGGATGGTGCTGATCGACGTCGGCCTGGCCGAGGGGCTGGTGCCGGAGGCGGCGTTGGAGGGGCTGTTCGAGGCGGCGTTCGGGGCCGGGCTGGTGACGGACGGCGTGATCGCGGCGAGCCTGGCGCAGCGCGATGCGATGTGGGCGCTGCGCGAGAACATCCCGATCGCGAACCGGCGGATCGGATCGGTATCGAGCCATGACATATCGGTGCCGCTCGGCGCCGTGCCGGAGTTCATCGAGCGGGGCGGGGCCGCGATTGCGGCGCTGGGGGAGTTCCGCATCAACTGCTTTGGGCATCTGGGCGACGGGAACCTGCATTACAACGTGTTCCCGGCGCGCGGACGCGACCGCGACGACTACGACGACCTGCGCGGCCGGGTAAAGCGCACGGTCCACGACCTCGTGCACGAGATGGGCGGATCGGTCAGCGCGGAACACGGGATCGGACGGCTGAAGGTCGACGATCTGGAACGCTACGGCGACCCGGTGAAGCTGTCGACGATGCGGGTGATCAAGGCGGCGCTGGACCCTGAGGGGATATTGAACCCCGGCGCGGTGCTGCGGAGGTAGGTCCATCGCTTTGACCGGCGTGCCGGGGGAGGGTGCGGGACGCCTCCGGCGGGGAGGTATTTTTCGCAAGATGAGGACCGGGACGCGCTTTACCGAATCTTCACCGCTTGGATCTACGCTGTCCATGCGGAACAGGCTGAGGAGCCGATGACCGTGCAAGGTGAGGCCGCGCGTGCGCGCCGTCTCTTGGGGCAAGGCGGGACCATGGTCTCATCTTGCCCCAAATACCTCCCCGCCGGAGGCGTTCGACGGGTGCGACAGGCACGCCGTCAGATGGTGGAAAGAGCGCGAACGACCGGCGTGCATTGCCCTCGGGACACCCAGCCCCTAAGAGGACCACGCGATTTTGCTGCGTTGGGGTGAGATGTCGGTCCTGGTCATGAAATTCGGCGGCACGTCCGTCGCCACGCTGGACCGGATCGCGCGCGCGGCCAAGCGGGTGGCGATCGAGGTCGCCAACGGCCACGACGTGATCGTCATCGTCTCGGCGATGTCGGGCAAGACCAACGAGCTGGTGGGCTGGGTCGGCGAGACGGCGCCGCTCTACGATGCGCGCGAATACGATGCGGTGGTGTCGAGCGGCGAGAACGTGACCGCCGGGCTGATGGCCCTGCGCCTGCAGCAGATGGAGATCCCGGCGCGGTCCTGGCAGGGATGGCAGGTGCCGGTGCGGACGAATTCGGCCCATTCGTCGGCCCGGATCGAGGCAATCCCCACCGACAACATCATCGCCAAGTTCGGCGAGGGGATGCGCGTCGCCGTCGTTGCCGGGTTCCAGGGCGTCAGCCCCGAGGGGCGGATCACCACCCTGGGACGCGGCGGATCGGATACCACGGCCGTCGCCTTCGCCGCCGCGTTCGACGCGGTGCGCTGCGATATCTACACCGATGTCGACGGCGTCTATACGACCGATCCGCGTATCTGCGGGGCGGCGCGAAAGCTCGACCGGATCGCGTTCGAGGAGATGCTGGAACTGGCGAGCCTGGGGGCCAAGGTGCTCCAGACCCGGTCGGTGGAACTGGC
>Ga0115567_10007474_pt1 | contig 10366 bp, 8 predicted proteins | sample COGITO_mtgs_1204_2_FD_88679 | JGI IMG/M metagenome (GOLD analysis project Ga0115567, IMG submission 88679) | Pelagic marine microbial communities from North Sea - COGITO_mtgs_120412 | ecosystem: Environmental > Aquatic > Marine > Epipelagic | place: Germany:Helgoland, sampling site Kabeltonne... | reverse complement strand
CAAAATTGAGGCACAAAACCTTCCCAAAGAGGAAGAAGCTGAGGCAAAGGAAGAATTATTCAGAGACTTTGGCATCAAATCGGAACGCATTCACACGCTTAACCAATTATTGAAAGCCTATGCGCTTTTTGAGAAGGACATTCAATATGTGGTCATGGAAAATAAAGTCATGATCGTTGATGAGCAAACCGGGCGTATCATGGACGGGCGTCGTTACAGTGACGGACTTCACCAAGCAATTGAGGCCAAGGAAAATGTAAAAATTGAAGATGCCACCCAAACGTTTGCAACCGTAACCCTTCAGAATTATTTTAGAATGTATCGCAAATTATCGGGCATGACCGGTACTGCGGTAACGGAAGCTGGTGAATTTTGGGAAATCTATAAATTGGATGTGGTAGAAATTCCTACCAACAGACCCATTGCTAGAGATGACCGACAAGATTTGGTGTACAAAACCAAACGGGAAAAATACAATGCGGTTATTGATGAAGTGACCAAGCTTTCACAAGCGGGGCGCCCAATTTTGATTGGTACAACTTCTGTAGAAATCTCAGAATTACTCGGTAAAATGTTGTCCATTAGAAAAGTGCCCCACAACGTATTGAATGCGAAATTGCATAAAAAGGAAGCCGATATTGTTGCGGAAGCTGGCCAACCCGGGCAAGTAACCATTGCCACAAACATGGCTGGTCGTGGTACCGATATCAAGTTGATTAAAAAGGTAAAAGAAGTTGGCGGACTCGCCATTGTAGGTACAGAGCGTCACGATTCGCGTCGAGTTGATAGACAATTACGTGGTCGGGCAGGACGTCAAGGTGATCCAGGAAGTTCTCAATTTTACGTGTCTTTGGAAGATAACTTGATGCGTTTGTTTGGTAGTGAACGAATTGCCAAAATGATGGATAAAATGGGCTTGAAGGAAGGCGAAGTGATTCAGCATTCCATGATTTCCAAATCCATTGAACGGGCACAGAAAAAAGTGGAAGAGAACCAATTTGGCGTGCGTAAGCGTCTTTTGGAATATGATGATGTGATGAACGCCCAACGTGAGGTGGTTTACAAACGTCGTCACCATGCCTTATTTGGTGAAAGACTTCGTGTAGATCTTGCAAACATGATCTATGATACTTCGGAAAATATTACCGAAACCAATAAAGAGGCCAACGATTATAAGAACTTCGAGTTTGAGCTGATTAGATATTTCTCCATGAGTTCTCCAGTCTCCGAAGCAGATTTTAACAAATTGCCTGCTCAAGAAATTGCTGGCATCGTCTATAAAGCTGCCTTTGAACATTACAGAACGAAGATGCAGCGCAATGCCGAGTTGGCGTTTCCAGTAATTGAAAATGTATACTTAAACCAAAGGGATAAATTCAAAAGAATCGTAGTGCCATTTACCGATGGGGTTAAAAACCTTCAAGTGGTCACCGATCTTGAAAAAGCTTACGAAACCAAAGGCAAACAACTCATCAATGATTTTGAGAAAAATATCACTTTGGCAATTGTTGATGATGCTTGGAAAACGCATTTACGCAAAATGGATGAGCTGAAACAATCGGTTCAATTGGCGGTTCATGAACAAAAGGATCCCTTATTGATTTATAAGTTTGAAGCGTTTGAATTGTTTAAGCAAATGATTGATGAAGTGAACAAGGATGTGATTTCTTTCTTGTTTAAAGGCGAATTGCCAACCGAAACCCAAAACACCATCCAAGAAGCCAAAGCCCGTAAACAGGAAAAACTCGAAACGCAAAAAGAGGAAATCCCAAATATGGACGAGCGCGCAGCACAAAGCAGGTCTGCTGGTGGCAATACCCAACGCCAACCGGAAGTGGTGGAAACCATTGTGCGCGATAAGCCAAAAATTGGCAGAAACGATAAAGTAACCATCAAACACGTGATGAGCGGTGAAAATAAAACCTTAAAATACAAACAAGCAGAACCTTTACTTAAAAAAGGAGAATGGGTGTTGATTGAGGAGTAAAATCCTCTTTAAAACTATAGCATTTAATATTTTGAAGTCCTATCTTTAGCTTCCTTTTGAAGCCATTGATAGGACTTTTTCAATTCATAAAACATTCCTATCTTTAAATTAATAAAACCAAACCTAATGAAAATAACAACAGCCTTGCTGTGCTTTGCAGTCTTATGTGCCTGCGTTTCAAAAAAAGATATTAAAGTGAAGTCCTACCAAGCCAAACTAGAATATAAAACGCCAGCACAATTAGGTGAGGGCGCCTTTTGGAACTACAAAACCCAAGAGTTTTATTGGGTAGATATTGAAGGCAAACAATTTCATATTTACAACCCAAAATCGAAAACCAACCGCAGTTTGGAAGTGCCTTCTAGAATTGGAACCGTAGTCCCTTCCGAAGTAAAAGACGAAGCAATTGTGGCGTTACAAGATGGCATTTATAGGTTGAATACGCAAAATGGCGAACTTAAGCTATTATCTGATGTGGAAAGTGATATCACTACAAACCGCTTTAACGACGGAAAGTGCGATCCTTCTGGAAGATTGTGGGTAGGTTCTATGGGCTTATCACAAAAACAATATGAAGCGAATTTATATATGGTGAATGAAAAAGGCGAGGCTACTCTTAAAAAAGACAGCGTAACCATCTCCAACGGAATTGTATGGACAAAGGATAAAAGCACCATGTATTATATCGATACGCCTACTTTAGAAATTAAGGCTTATGATTACGATGATGCTTCTGGAGAAATTTCCAACGAACGCATTGCAGTTCGGGTGAACGACTCATTGGGATTTCCTGACGGGATGACGATAGATGAAAACGACAATTTGTGGGTAGCACTTTGGAATGGAAATGCGGTGGTTAATTACGATCCCAAAACGGGTACGGTGTTATCAAAAGTAAATGTACCTGCGCATAATGTCACGTCTTGTGCATTTGGCGGACCCAATTTAGACATACTGTACATCACCTCGTCGAGCTTGGACATGACGGAGGCTGAAGCAACCGAATTTCCCTTGGCTGGTAGTTTGTTTAAAGTCAAACTGAAGGTGAAAGGTGTGGAAGCCCATTTTTTTGGAAGTCAACAATAGGTCATACATTTAGCTTTATAAATTTCCAAATTCAGCTTTATTCTAAACCTAACAACAACTTAGGATCCAAACAATTCTTTTTATAAAACTCAAAATCTTGCTTTGAACTCACACCAGGATAATCCCCAAAATAGTCTTCAATATCTACCATAATTTGAAAATGTAAGTGGGGCGGATAGTCGCCATTAATGCTAGCATCACCCAAACTGCCTATTTGATCTCCTTTTTTATAGACCTGCCCTATTTTTAGATTTGCGATAGATTCGAGACTCATGTGCCCATAAAGGGTATAAAAAACTGTTTCTTCAATCACGTGTTTTAAAATGATGGTGGGGCCATAATCACCAAAATTGGTATTGTTCTTAAAACTATGAAGGGTAGCATCCAATGGTGTGAAAATAGACGTTTCCGAAGGCCCCCAAATATCCAACCCCAAATGAATATAGCGTTCATTATCGGGCATGTTATTTTTAAAATACGTACTCCGTTGGTAAATATTACGTACTTCCATATAACCGCCAAAGGCGTATTTGGCTTGATGTTCTTCAATATAATCATCAATATAAGCTGCCAGAATTTGCGAGGAAGACACATCAATACTGTTGAGAACGTCGCTATCTCTAGACAAGTCAATGGCAACAAATTGGTCTTTAGGAATAGTGGACTCCAATACGCTAAACGCATCATAATTTAAGCTGTCTAAAAGTCTTGAGAATTCTAATGGCGTCATGTACTGATGTTTTTATCAAAAATACATTATCTAGGGCATATTTTAAAAATTTGCTGAATAGCTTTGGGAATTTGATTAAAGGAAATAGAAAAACTTGGAGCGGAAGATTAGGTTTTTAATGAAGGACTGAGACTGAAAACTGATGCCAGAAGACTGTTAAGCTACAACCTTATTCTTTCAAAACCACCTCACTATATTTCGTGTTGAGCACTATCGTTTTCGCACTGCGAATGCCATTAGTCGCATGTTCAATGGTTTTTTGATTGGTCGACTCATTGTTCAGCAACGACCGGTTTCCTTTAAAATAAACACTATAATCGGTTTTTGGAAGTGCAATCACCGCATCGCTATTTTCTAAAGTAATATTGAGGTTGGTAAAGGTATCTGCAATTTTTGAGATGTTTAAATCTCCAAAACTGCCATCAATTATGGCGCTATGGGTAAGCGTTCCCAAAACAATATTTGACGAGTTGCTATTGAGCAACAAATGCGTAATGGAGGCAATCGATGCGTCCTCCACATACTTTAAGCTCAGCGCCCCATCCGTCCACGTGTTGATTTGTAAGGGGGAATAAGACACATTGATGGAAGTCTCGCTTCCATCAATGTGATCTGCCACCAAACTGGCATATGAAATATCTGCTTTTAGATTATGGATTACCGAAGCCATTTTAAGCTCGCCATGTCTTACATTAAGTTTTAATTTTGCCTTTTTTGGCATTTTAATCTTAATCACCTTCTTTAAGTTTTTACCCGAATTTCCCAGATGTTCTGCTGAATGCGCTTTGCCATTTTTGGTATTATGTAGCATCTCTTGGCGCTTTTGTAAATGTTCTTGACGTTTTTCCATAGCCTTCTCTCGCGCTTCTTGGCGCTGTTCAATAATTTTGGTGCGCTCCTCCATTTTAGAGCCATATTTTTCACCCCAGGCTGCCATTTTTTTTGACCATTCCCCATCAAAGCGTTTTCCAAATTCCTCGCCCCAGGCTGCCATTTTTTTACCATAGTCCTCACCATAAGTTTTACCAAAGGTTTCTCCCCAAGCTTCCATCTCTCGTTCATAGGCTTTAAAATCGACCTTAGCCATTTGGCGTCCCCAGGTTTTTAATTGCGTCTTGTATTGGTTGCCATAGATTTTGGCATAATCTTCACTCCATTTTTCAAGATAAGATTCCCCCTCTTTCTTATACTTTTCGGCATCAAAACTCACGGTGCTCAAACCATCTGGCAATTCAGGTAGCTCAGGCAGTTCGGGCATTTCTGGTATTTCGGGCATGCGCATCTCGGGCATCTCAGGCATTTCCGGCATCTCGGGCATCTCGGGCATTTCGCCAAAGTCAAAATCGACATCGATATCGCCCAACAATTCAAGTTCTGAATTGATCGATTCCATCCCCCTCAGTGTTGACGTCATACTGCTCCAAATACCATATCCCCCTTCCGAAGAAATGGTGATGACGTCCCCAGAACCTTTTACATCGAGATTCCATTCGTTCAAGGCGTCCTTCAATTCTTGATCAGTCAAGTTTTCGCCTTCTATAAAGGCTTCAATTTGTACTTGGTCCTTATTCCAGGTGTCAATTTCGATTTCAACATAACTACTGTTTAAATCGATGGTCACGTTCTTATCTGCCTTAATGGTTTTTGATAATTTGTTAAGGTCTTGCTGGGCCATGGTGCCTAAACTGAAGCTCAACATTAGCAGTATCAAATGTATGTGTTTTGTGCTCATTGTTTTTTATTTTTATTCTGAAGTGCCTCGTCTTAATTCTAAAATCAAGTTTCAAAAGGTTAAGCTCGAGAGGCTTCAAATTTTATTTAACTTTTAGTTTTTGCTGACGCAGCATCTTCCGAAGCATTCAGCGTTTTTAATTGTGATTTCAAGCGGTAAAGCAAATTGAGGCGAAGCTTGAGATTATCGATAAGTGCACTCACCATTAACTCGTTGGGGCCATTTTTGCTAAGTTCTCCCGAAAGTCGTTTATACTCTTTATTCAGTTCAGCCAAACGCAAGACATAACCGTCAAACAATTCCTTATTATGCGGGGTTTGTTTCACTTTAGACAGTTCCAAACTGATATTGGCCAAATAATAATCCTCTATCTTCTTGAAATCTGGCGACACATCGCCCAAGGTTTTCATCGTGTCTCGTTTTTGCCCAACCTCGTTGTTTACAATAACATTGGCCTTTTGAGTTGCAGGATTAAAAAATTGAAAAGCCACAAAGCCCAAACCCAATAAAAGCACCACGCTGGCTGCAACCCGCCAAACACTAGAAAATCTGTTCTTAGTTTGCTGCGGAAACTGTGCATCCAAGCGTTTTAAAAAGCGGGCTTCATGACCTTGAGCTAAGTGTGCTTGTGTTTCCTTTCGCTCGGTTTCAAATAAATTTCTAAGATCTTTTGCCATCGTAAATGGGTTTTAATAGGTTTTTTAATTTTGATTTGCCCCGTGACAATTGTGTACGACTGGCCACTTCGGTAATGTCCAAAATCTCTGCAATTTCTTGGTGGTCATACCCTTCAATCAAATAAAGCGTCACCACAAATCGGTACTTATCGGGCAACTGCGCAATTGCCATTTTAACCTGTTCCAAATTCACATCATCGTCAACCAACCAGTCGTTATCATAACTCAGCGCTACCACTTTAAGGTGCTCGTCGTCCAATTCTTCGGTATAGTGCTTTTTGGACTTCAACATATCGATACTCTTATGTATCACGATGCGTTTTAGCCAAGCTCCAAAAGTCACTTCGGCCTTAAACTGATCTAATTTGGCAAAGGCTTTAATAAAGGCCTCTTGCACCACGTCTTCAGCTTCCATGGTGTTTTTAACAAATCGAAAGGCCACCACATACATCCCATCGCAGTACTGTTGGTACAACGTTAATTGGGCTTTACGGTCGTTGTTTTTGCAACGCTCTATGATATCGGTTTGAAAGGTGTTCAAATCGTACTTGATTTTGGTTTGGTTTTGATACTAGTTCACTTTAAAGACGCCACAAAAAAGCAAGTGTTGCAAAATTCTCCTCTTATTTTAATTCTTGTCATTTAAACCTGTAGTGACAGCGCTTTTCTTTAATAATAAAAATCAACCTAAAAATCCCATATAAGGATCGAATTCTCAACCAGTAGCACTAAAGAATAGCAGATGTTTCCTACTTATAAAGTGCCTCTCACAGTAAATTCATGTTGCGTTTAGTCCATCTCAAATAGTAATGGTAGCTCTCTATAATTCAATAATTTTTATAAAACCTCGTTAACAACTTAGATAAAATTTCTATTTCAATTATATTTACAACTAAAATTGACACAATCCCCATTTTTATGAACACGTTTTTAAAACGCCTATTGATTTTTCTTGCTGTAATTGCGCTTGGCTTATTTTTATATTCCACCTTTGTTGAAGACCTTTTTTCTCCAAGATTGAGTCCAAAAGATACTGTAGAATTTAAATTAAACGATCTCAAATTGGAAGTGTTTTATAACCGACCGTACAAAAAAGGACGTGAGGTGTTCGGTGGTTTGGTGCCCTTTGACAAAGTTTGGCGTACAGGTGCCAATGAAGCCACTACCTTTGAGACCAATAAAAACTTAGTGATAAATGGCATTTTCTTACCTTCAGGAAAATACACCTTATGGACGGTGCCCAAAGACACCGTTTGGAACGTTATTTTTAATACCAAGCAATATCCTTGGGGTGTAGATGCTGAAATGCAGCCCATGTGGGATCCTAATTATGACATCATGGAAATTGATGTTCCTATTGAAACACTTAAAAATGTGGTAGAGCAGTTCACAATTGCTTTTGACAATAGCACCGATAATTTAGAATTGACCATGGCTTGGGACCGCACTAAAATTGCTGTACCTTTAGAAGTCTACCAAGAGGACGAAAAAAAATAAACTAATTTGGCTAAGGCGTCTCACAAATCGGCATTGGAAGAAAAACAGGGCGTTTCGGGCTCCAAAGCGTCTAATGCAGCAGCCATTGCAAAATTAAAACACCAACGCCAATCCCAACCCAGCACTCAAGAACTTGTTGACCAAATTCTAAAGGGCAACATCACCGCCTTAAGCAGAGCCATCACCCTCATTGAGAGCGCAAACCCCATACATTTAGAACAGGCCAACGCAGTGATTACCGCCTGTTTGCCTCATGCCAACTCCTCCTTACGCATGGGCATTACCGGTGTGCCGGGCGTTGGCAAAAGTACCTTTATAGAAGCCTTGGGCATGCACCTTACTTCCAAAGGCAAAAAAGTAGCAGTGCTCGCAGTAGACCCCAGTAGCAGTTTAAGCAAAGGCAGCATTTTGGGCGACAAAACCCGAATGGAAGACTTGGTCAAAACCGAAAACGCCTTTATTAGACCTTCTCCCTCTGGCACCTCGCTTGGTGGCGTTGCTCGTAAAACTCGAGAATCCATTATACTTTGTGAGGCTGCAGGTTTTGATACCATTATTATTGAAACCGTTGGCGTTGGCCAAAGTGAAACCGCAGTGCACAGTATGGTTGATTTCTTTTTATTATTGAAATTAGCTGGAGCTGGAGACGAACTTCAAGGCATTAAACGAGGCATTATTGAAATGGCAGATGCGATTGCCATTAATAAGGCGGATGGTGAAAACTTAAAAGCTGCAAAATTGGCTAAGGTTGAATTTAACCGTGCCCTGCATTTATATCCCGAAAAAGCCTCGGGCTGGACACCCAAAGTGAAACTGTGCAGCGCTTTAAAACGGGAAGGCATTGCGGAAGTTTGGGAACTGATCTTATCTTATTTTGAACAAGTGAAGGCCAATGATTTTTTTAAGCAAAACAGAAAATCACAAAATAAATTTTGGCTGTTACAAACCATCGAAGACCGCTTGAAATCTGATTTCTTCAATCAGCCCCACATAAAAATTGAATTACAAAAACAACTGCAACTCATTGAAGATGAAAAAACAACCCCATTTGTTGCGGCGGAATATTTATTGAGCCTCTAACAAAACCAGGGTATTTTAAATCGGTTTATCGCGAATGAGTTCTTGACCCTTCCATACCATTCTTCTTAAAAAGAGTACTATTTTCCCGAAGCCATTCTGGTATTTTGAAAAGCTCCTTATCCATTTAAATTGAAGCGCAATCACTATTATATTTTTATCGCAGTTTAAAATTGATTAGATTGATAACGAATTCTTAAATCCAAATCCATGCGATTATTCGATAAAATAAAAAATGTCATTCACCTTATGAAACAGGTCGATTTTGACCAACTATCAGATATTTCAGAAAAAATTGATTTACCTAAAATCATGAAAACCGTTGGCGAACTTGATGAAAAACAGCTGGATGGCATGATGAAAATGCTCACCGAAAAAAGTAAAAAAGACCACAAATTACCTCCCGTCGATGGCGATTTTTACGATATGGATTTAAAGTTGACCCAAGAACAACGTCAAATTCAAATGAAAGTGCGCAACTTTATGGAAGAGGAAATTGCACCCATTGCCAATAAATATTGGAAAAAAGCCGAATTTCCGCACGAAATCATTCCAAAAATGGCAGAATTGAACATTTGTGGCGTGGCGTATGAAGGCTATGGCTGCCCTAACCTGCCTTTTTTAATGGAAGGTATCATTGCCGAAGAACTCGCCCGAGTTGACGTTTCCATTTCTACCTTTTTCGGCGTTCACAGCGGTCTTGCGATGGGATCGATTTACTTATGCGGAAGCGAAGCCCAAAAACAGGAATGGCTGCCAAAAATGCAAAAAATGGAACTTATTGGCGCTTTCGGGCTTACAGAACCCAACGTAGGCAGTGGAGTGGCTGGAGGTATGGAAACCACCTGCCGAATAGAAGGCGATGCCTGGGTGCTCAACGGACAAAAAAAATGGATTGGCAACGCCACATTTTCCGATGTGACCATTATTTGGGCGCGAGACGAAACGTCTAACAAAGTGAAAGGATTTTTGGTGCGAAAAGGCACACCAGGCTTTTCTACGGAAAAAATAAAGGACAAAATGGCCTTGCGAACGGTCGAAAATGCCATCATCACCTTAAAGGACTGTCGCATTCCAGAAAGTGACCGTTTACAAAACGCCAATTCTTTTAGAGATACTGCAAAAGTGTTGCGCATGACCAGAGCTGGCGTAGCTTGGCAAGCAGTAGGCTGTGCGCGGGGCGCTTATGAAAATGCTTTAAAATACACCAAAAAAAGAGAGCAATTTGGCAAACCAATCGCGTCCTTTCAATTGGTACAAAACCATTTGGTAGAGATGCTCTCTAACTTGGTTGCGATGAAAACCATGGTGTATCGCTTATCCGAATTACAAGATCAAGGCTTGCTTACCGATGAGCACGCCTCTTTGGCCAAGGTATTCTGTTCCTTGAGAACTCGCGATGTGGTGAGCAAAGCGCGCGAAGTTTTGGGAGGCAACGGAATTTTGCTCGAGTACAACGTGGCTAGGTTTGTGGCAGATGCCGAAGCCATATATTCTTATGAAGGCACCAAGGAAATCAACTCCCTCATTGTAGGCAGAGCGATTACTGGTTATAGTGCATTTGTTTAAACCCGATCCTT
>Ga0115567_10007469_pt1 | contig 10368 bp, 11 predicted proteins | sample COGITO_mtgs_1204_2_FD_88679 | JGI IMG/M metagenome (GOLD analysis project Ga0115567, IMG submission 88679) | Pelagic marine microbial communities from North Sea - COGITO_mtgs_120412 | ecosystem: Environmental > Aquatic > Marine > Epipelagic | place: Germany:Helgoland, sampling site Kabeltonne... | reverse complement strand
TGAATAAAAAAGGGAACTTCGTATTGACTATCCACCTTTCAGTTTTTCTTTGAAATTCCTTTTAGAACTTCAGACATTCCCTTTGTTTTTTTCTAAATCCAACGAACTTTCACTTAGACATGTGCCAATACACTGCTAGGGATTCAGGTTGGGGATTCTTCTCGGCTACTATTAAATGGTCTGACTACGAGCGAGTGGCTGGAATTTTGGAACCAAATACTTCTTTAGTCAGTTATGGAGAGCCAAACACCAAACTGTTTGGCTCTGACTTAAAACTCCATGATATTTATGTCCTTGAAAAGGGAAAATATCTTGATACGATACACGGTACTAACCTCGTAATAAATTTGACTTCAGAAATACTGAGTAGGTCCCACTAAAATGACAAATTCGTCTCCAAATTATTTTATGATCGCAAGTAATCCAATTAATTTGATAGTTGAAAGAACTTTACAAACCCATACTATGTTCAAATTTCCGTCAATTAGTTGGCAAAGAATACTATGTAGCTTAAAAAAGAATAAAAATCATACTATAATAATGAATAAGCCATTTTTAACAACGAAAAATAAAGATTAAAAACTTCTATTTTTGCTACTGTTGCTACTGTTGCTACTGTTGCTACTGTTGCTACTGTTGCTACTGTTGCTACTGTTGCTAAAAGCAATTTAGAATACCAAATTGAAAAATATATTTCGAACTACTCAATAATAAAATTAAATGATGAAAATTATTCTATATAGTATATTAATTGGTTTTGTGATATCATGCGGCAACCCACAACAAAACAACTCTGATGTTAATGAAGACCTGGTAGCCAATGAATTTCAGGGCACAGTTGATGAACTTTCAGCTGTAAATGGATCGACTTACTTACCTATATATTCTGAAGTTTACCAACGTGATAAAACAAAAAAGTTTAAACTCACTACAACCGTCAGTATTCGAAACACTTCAGCTTCTGACACGCTTCATATTTTTAAAGGAGAGTACTATAACTCTAAAGGAGAAATGATAAAAAACTACATCAACAAAACTCTTTTTCTGCAGCCAATGGAAACCGTTGAAATCGTTATTTCTGAATCAGACGTAAAAGGTGGTGTGGGAGCAAATTTCATTTTTAATTGGTCTACAAAAAGTAAAACCGAACCGCTCTTTCAAGCTCTAATGCTTTCGACCTCCAGTCAACAAGGCATTTCTTTTTTAACCAGTGGAGTAAGAATAGACTAAAAATAGGAATAATTTGTGTTTTTGATCCCGATTGAAACATTGCTAATTCAAATAAAACCAAGTTGTTTGTTCTGTCCTAAAAGATTCAAAAAAATCCTACTTTAGCCAAAATCTTAAAATACATTATGAGAAAATTATTAATTATATCGGTTTTATCGCTTATTTCTTTCTCCTTATTCTCTCAAAGCGATAGCACAAAAAAAGCTACGAAAGGAACATTTACTTATGAGTTTTATGTTGACGCCTACTATAGCTACGATTTCAATCAACCCTTTGATGGCAATCGTCCCGATTTCTTAATTCAATACAATAAAAATCAACAAATAGGTATTAATATGGCAAGCGCCTTGGTTACTTATGAGAACAATAATCTTACAGCAGAACTCGGCTTGAATGTTGGGGATTTTCCAACAAAAAACATGGCTCACGAAAACGAATTATTAAATATTCTTTACCGAGCCAATATCAATTATAAATTTCTTAAAAAATTAGATTTGACTGTTGGATTGTTTGGATCTCATATGGGATTTGAGTCAACCTTGAGTTATGATAATTTATTGGTAAGTCATTCTCTTGTTTCTGAATGGACGCCTTACTATTTAGCTGGTGCAAAACTTGGCTACACCCTATCTGAAAGATGGTATGTAAGCGGCACAGTTGCCAATGGAAATCAAAGAATAGCGGAATCAGCGGCAAACACAAACAAACTACTAGGGTTTCAAGTAGCTTATACTCCGACTAAAAAGGTGACTGTAAATTATAGTAATATGTATTATAATGATGCGCCAGATTCAGCTGCCGTATTTGTATTTTACAACAACCTCTACTCTACTTTTCAAATCGGAAAAAAATTAGATATGGTTCTAGGGTTTGATTTTGCCTTCAGTGATAATAGTGTCAATAATCAGCAGGATGTGATGTATGCTGCAAGCGTTCTTGCTCGTTATAAATTGACCAATCAATTTGCAATTGCTGGGCGATATGAATATTATAATGATGAAAAAGGAATCAACATACAAACCGAAGTGGTAAATCCATTTGTAACAAGCTGTTATTCGGTGTGCTTAGACTATTCTCCCATCGATTTTTTGAAATTTAGGGTTGAAGGAAGAATGCTTTCGTCTGAATTGCCATTTTACAGAGATGACTCAGATTTTGACCCAAACACTTCTACTACCATAAAATACACAAATCAAAACGCCAACTTACTTTTATCTGTTCAAGCTAAATTTTAAGATTGACATTTCTAATTATCATAGTGTCGGTCCTAGTTGTTGCAGTAGTGACCACTTTACTTTTTCTATACTCTCGACAGGAAAAAATGATTTTTTTGAGTGAGAAATTGGACAAAAACCATGTTTTTAACTTTCCTGGCGAATATGAGGAACGTTTTTATCACCCTGAAGAAGGGATTGATATTCACGGATTACTTTTTAGGGTTACTGAGCCTAAAGGAATTGTATTCTATTTTCATGGACACATGGGCAGTATAGCCTCTTGGGGGCAATGGGCGAGTTTGTTTCAAGACCAAGGTTGGGATGTATTTATGTGGGACTATCGTGGATATGGTAAAAGCACAGGTGTTATTAAAGAAGAACATTCTATACACGATGACGCTAAGTTTTTGTATGAAAGAATTAGCCCGGAATACAAGGAAAAAAGAATAATATTTTATGGTAGATCTCTGGGAACAGGAATTGCCTCAAAGCTAGCCATTGATCATGACCCCGAAAAATTAATACTCAGTACACCTTATTTCAATTTTGAAGATGTCGTCAGTCACCAACATCCATTACTCCCTGTATCCATGCTCTTGAAATATAAATTCAGAAACGATCTTTATCTTAAGTTAGTTAAGTGCCCTGTATTTCTTTTCCATGGTACTGAGGACGATTTTGTTCCCTATGAATCCAGTGTAAAACTAAAGAAACTTTCTGAAAATATTCATCTTACCACTATTTCCGGAGCAACACACAGCGATTTTGCTGTGTTTTCCGAATTCACTGACAAGATGAAAGAGTTATTGGCTTAAATAGCTTTTAAAACGACCCTAAACTCAACAAAACTAAGGTACAAGCATTTTCAGTTTCAATTCCCTTTTCATTGGCCAAGGCCTCAAATTCTGAGTTTTCAGTTCCTGGGTTAAAGATTATTCTTTTTGGATTCAAATTGAGTAATTGGGTATAAAACGGCTTTTGTCGTTCAGGGTTCATGTAAAGTGTAATTGTATCTATAGCATTTGGTTCAGGAAAATCATGGACGATTTGATGATTTTCAATTTGCCCTTTTCGTATTCCAAACGGAATTACCACATGTTTTTTATCAGCTAACATAAGTGTAGCCTTATAAGAATACCTACTACTATTAGGAGAAGCTCCTATAACCAAAACCGTTTTCCCTTTATTTGTATCCATTCTGCAAAAGTAAACTAGTGACCATTATTTATATGTATTGAAACCTACAGTGTTGCCTATTGAGCATCGGTTAAAAGCTCCCTAAAAATAAATGGCTTTATAGGAGAACTCATTGGCTTATAAATATAATAAGCATAGTCATTATGAACTTTTATTTTCTTCACAAATTGATTTTGAAGTTTGGTAGTAGCTTTCACTCCGCCATTTTTAGTATCAATTAGTTTTAAATATGAGTATCCGTTTTGTAAATACAACCCATAGAATAAATCACTCTTAGCATCCTTATATACCTGACGTTTCCAAGTTCTTCGTTTTTGAGGTTTATGGTAACTAATTTCAATAGAGTCAATGGTTTCCAAACTATTACTGTACCTAAATATATAATCAGAATAATGATCAAAAATCATAATGGTATCGTTGGTCACAAAAATGGGCGCATAAGGTTCTTCACAATAAATAGAATTCTGAAAACCGCTCATAAGCCCTCCAATTTCCTGTTTATCCATATCAGGAAAATGATCTGCAATTTTCATTGCTTGTAATTGAGCATCAACGGTCATGTCGTAATACTCCCAGCGCAACATATGCTCCACTTGAGGGTTCGTAATGTGTCTTAGCATAAAAAACAAACTATCTCTAATATCGAATGCCAAATAATTAAAACGAGGCAAAAACCAAACTTGATCAGAAAACAAGATTTGGTTATTTACCGAATCTCTACAAGGTTTTACACTTTTCGCATATTCATGAGCGTTTACATCAATTAAATTCATTATGCTATCTCCTTCTAAATCTATGAGTTGAACTTGTGATTCATATTCAATAAAAATTCTCCCTGCAAAATCTCGATATAATTTAACAGGCTCCTTATCCAACGAAATTTCATCTAAGATTTGCTCATTCAAATCGCACAAAGTGAGCTTAGGGTCTTTTTTGAGAGATTGAGAAAAAGTGATGAGTACGAGCCTTTCATTGTCAATTTCAAAATCATGAACATAGTGAAAGGATGAATGAAACATTTGTTCGGGAGCTCTTTCTGAATAGGCTTCTGCAGCTTTTAATTCATAAACCTTAGGAAGCATTTTGATTGTCAAAAAAAGCGTGTCTTTTGACTTTACACTTACCCATTGCTCATACTTTTCATAACTAATATGAGAGGCTATAAGGTTTATTTTTCTTTTCGATTTTACCTTAATTAAAAACTCACCATTCTCATCAGTAACTAACGGTTTTCGATAACTATTACTCCAAACATGCACCTTAGAAACAGGTAAACTATTTTCTGCACTAATTACCTTGCCCACTACCCAACTTTGCGAAAAAGCGGGATATATGAGTAATGAAAAAAGTAATATGTACAGTATTTTAAGCATAGTTTATTTAAAGTTATTTGCTAATAAATTTGCCGCCCGTTCTTGATAAAAACCATGTCTACTGGCAATTCTTTGTAAATCTTCCTTGGCCATATCTTCATCTCCAGAATTTAATAAACAAAGTGACTTGTACCATTCTGATTCAGGTTTGAAAACAGCGGGATAATCTTCAAGAATTTGCTCAAAGCAAATCTGTGAACCTTCATAATCTTCCTGTCTATATTTAGAAATACCCAAATAAAACCAGGCATTTTGATCGTAAGGAAATATTTCAATAATAGATTCAAGTATAAGATTGACTTCAATGTACCTCTCTTTTTCCAAGTATTTAAATGCTTTTTCCATTTTATCTTCATAAACTCGGTTACTGAATACAACTTCACGAGGCACTCTATAGCTGTTCCAACTTTCAAACTTAGGACTTAAACTTTTTATACTAATAGTTTCTGGCGGGGCTAAACGACTTTCATAATTGTACATCTTAAAATTGTGCATGTACTTGTAGTTATAATCAAATAAATAGTTTGCAAATCGACGTTCTATGTCAACATTTACATCCAAAAATCGGTTAACTTTTTTGGCATTAATAAAATCTAAACTAGCGAGCTCACGTTCCTTTTTTGTTTCAGTTCCACCATTAACAATTATGGTTGGTTCTTTCTTAATTTGAATTTGTCTTATTTCCTTTCTCTCATTTCTATTTTCAATATTATTAGAAGATGAAACGTTTGATTTATATTGTTTTAGACTTATTGACTTATTTTCAGAAAGGAAATACTCACTATCGTCCATATTGACAATTAACGACACTGCTAGAGCTGTCACAATAAAAACTGACAACATAATTCCTAATCCACCCCAAGATGGATTTGAGTCTCCAGATTGATTAATTCGGGTTCTAATTTCATTTAATTCATCATGACTTGGATAATCATTTTCGTTTAACAAAACACCATCCAATTCAGGAATACTGGCTTGGAGTTCTTCCCACTCCCTTGCCAAATATTCATTTGAATCTGAAATTTCCGGCCTATTCTCAGGCGAAATATTTCCAAATATTTTATTTATATCATCTGTTCCCATCACTCAATTTTATTCAACATTAAATTTCGAAGCATACGTTTTCCGTTTTGCAAACTCGACTTAATTTTATTTATGTTTTGGCCAGTTAATCTGGCTATTTCTTGATAGCTTTTTCGTTCGATGTAAAATAGCTTCAAGTTGTTTTTTTGATCTTCTTTTAAAAGCTCAAGACAATCGTGTAGTTGATCTAAAGTTGCATTTTTTTGAATAGCCTCATCTAAATCGTTTTCTTGACTAGCTTGCTCTACTATTTCATCGATACTTTTAGTTCTAACTTCTTTTTTTAATAATGTCAAGCAGTGGTTTTTGGTTGAAATCATGATTAAAGCTTTCGCTGAAGTCACTTCGTTATTATTGAAGTAGGTAATCATTTTCTCCATTATGTCAGAAGATGCGTCCTTGGCTTTGGCTCTGTTTTTAAGGTAAAACTGACAAACAGCAAATATGTGCGGTAGGTATTTATTTAATAGGATTCCGAGAGCCGCCTTGTTTTTACTTTCGTAAAATAGGAGCAATAATTCAGCTTCACTTAAGTTATTTAAATCCTTATTTAACATTTTAACTCTCGAAATCCATTACGGTTAATTCAAAACTAGCTATCTAGCGGCTAGCTTCATTATACCAACTCATAAAACTTTTTGTTTCAATTACAACTATACCACCAACTACATCTCCATACATGGCTGGCACTCCTCCAGTAAACACTCTAATTGTCCCAATTGAGGCACTTGGGAAATTTGAACTTATTCCTTCGGCTTTTACTCCATCAATAAAGTAAGTAGAAGCTCCACCACGTGAACCACGCATTTGCAATGGATCTCCCGGCTCTTTTTGATACACCCCAGGAGTGAGCATTCCTATCATTGAATTAATATCTCCTCTTCCTGCAATTCGTTCAATAGATTTTGCATCAAAAATCGTCACTATTGGCTCCTCTATACTAATTAAGGGAACTTCCCAAATTATTTCCTCCACAATGAACACCCCTAAGGTTTTGAAACTAAGTTGTTGATTTCGTAACATGGTTATTCTATCCCCTATAACACGTACTCCTTTTAATTTAAGAGTATCGAAACCAACAGAAGTAATAAAAAGGTCATACGAACCTGGTCGAATTGCTTTGATATTGAACTTACCGTCTATATCGGTTACATCTCCTCTGAGAACTCCACCTTCATAAAAATAAACGTTTGCCCCTATTACTCCACCATCTGCAGGATCAATTATATTCCCCTTAATACTACCCCCTCCACCAGCAAATGAGAGTTGAGTAAATAGGATCAAAAGGAAAGTACTGAAATAAAGTTTTAAATTTTTCATAGTCTTTAAATTTTGCCCTAACCCGGAATTAGAACTGATTAAACAAAGTGTTTGATATAAAGACTAAGAAAGTTTAAGATTCCATAAAAAAAATAAAGAATTTTCAGAAAACCTACATCGCATTGACTTAATGCACGTTAACGTCAACTATTGAAATATGGAATGGATAATTGCTATTAATGCTGCAATGAAATAGCCTTCAAGGTATTTTGTAGTAGTGATGCAATAGTCATTGGGCCAACTCCACCTGGTACTGGTGAAATAGCAGAACACTTTGGTGCTACATTTTCATAATCAACATCACCTACTAATCTAAAACCAGATTTTTTAGAAGCATCTTCAATTCGATGAATTCCAACGTCAACAACTACAGCACCTTCGCCAACCATATCTGCCGTTAAAAACTTGGGCTTACCAATAGCAACTATTATGATGTCTGCTCGGCGAGTTATCTCTGCTAAGTTTTTTGTCCGACTGTGAGCTAAGGTTACTGTGGCATTTCCAGGGTTTGTATTTCTTGACATTAAAATTGACATGGGAGTACCAACAATATTGCTACGACCAATTACTACGCAATTTTTGCCTGAAGTTTCAATATTAAACCTCCCTAACATTTCCATGATGCCATTAGGCGTAGCTGGTAAAAAAGTAGGTAAGCCTAAACTCATTCTACCTACGTTTTCAGGATGAAACCCGTCGACGTCTTTTCCAGGAGCAACCGCCAAAGTCACTTTATCTTCATCAATATGTTTTGGAAGTGGAAGTTGAACTATAAATCCATCAATGTCTGAATCGTTGTTCAAATCATCTATAGTCTTCAATAATTCAGCTTCACTAGTTTCCGCCGGCATACGAACTAAGGTAGATTTAAATCCAACCTTTTCACAAGACTTTACTTTTGAATTCACGTAGGTTTGGCTAGCACCATCTTCTCCAACTAAAATCGCTGCTAAATGTGGGACTTTTTTTCCAGATTCTATTAGCTTTTTAACTTCTTCAGCAATTTCTTCTTTAATTGAATTTGAGGTAGCTTTTCCGTCTAATAGTATCATATAAAAGTTTTTGGGTGGCTAAAGTAAACAATGATTTTAAAACCTTAAAACTGATTTTAGGATTTAATAAATGGTTGACTGGTCTAATTTCTAGATTCGATTCACTTGTTTCGAGTTTTGAGTTTTTGTCTCTAGCTTCTAACATCTAGCCTCTATCAAAAACAAACTACTTGCCCATTCCCGGCATATTTAAACCAGACATCATCTTAGCCATATTGCCTTTATTGGACATAAGCTTCATCATTTTTCGAGTTTCCATAAACTGTTTAATCAACTTATTTACTTCTTGAACATCTCGTCCACTTCCTTGTGCAATTCTTTTTTTACGGCTACCATTGATTAGCAAAGGATTTTCGCGTTCTTCATCAGTCATTGAATGGATTATAGCTTCGATATACTTAAAAGCATCGTCATCAATATCCATGTTTTTAACTGCCTTACCCATTCCAGGTATCATTCCAGCCAAATCTTTAATGTTGCCCATTTTTTTGATTTGCTGAATCTGCTTTAGGAAGTCATTAAAATTGAATTGGTTTTTCGCAATTTTCTTTTGAAGTTTTCGGGCTTCTTCCTCATCAAATTGTTCTTGGGCTTTTTCAACAAGCGAAACGATATCACCCATTCCCAAAATTCGATCAGCCATTCTATCTGGATAGAATACATCAAGGGCGTCCATTTTTTCGCCCATTCCAACAAACTTGATTGGCTTGTCAACTACTCTACGAATTGATAGAGCCGCTCCACCACGGGTATCACCATCTAATTTGGTGAGAATAACACCATCAAAATTTAGGCGATCATTAAACTCTTTAGCAGTATTTACAGCATCTTGTCCAGTCATGGCATCCACCACAAATAAGGTTTCATCAGGATTAACCGCATTTTTAATGTCTGCAATTTCTTGCATCATTTTCTCATCTACGGCTAATCTACCAGCCGTATCGACAATGACTACATTAAATGAATTTTGACGTGCATGAGCTATTGCCTTTCTAGCAATGTCAACAGGGCTTTTATTATCTTTATCACTAAAAACCTCTACTCCTATTTGCTCACCAACTACATGTAATTGATCGATGGCTGCTGGACGATAAACATCACAAGCAACCAATAATGGTTTTTTACCTTTTTTAGTTTTTACAAAATTGGCAAGTTTTCCAGAATGAGTTGTTTTACCCGAACCTTGCAAACCAGCCATAAGAATTACTGCTGGGTTTCCAGATAACTCTAATTCAACTTGTTCAGTTCCCATGAGTTTGGCTAACTCATCATGGGTGATTTTCACCATTAATTCACTTGGCTTCAATGCCGTTAAAACATTGGCTCCAAGTGCTTTTTCTTTTATTTCATCGGTAAATTGCTTTGCAACCTTATAGTTAACATCGGCATCGAGTAAAGCTCGTCGAACATCTTTAAGTGTTTCAGCAACATTTATTTCAGTGATTGACCCCTGACCTTTTAGTATTTTAAACGAACGTTCTAACCTCTCCGATAAACTTTCAAACATCTTCTTTTCTCTTTATTTTAGCACAAGTTAGTGCTCAATTTCGTCGTCGTCAAAAGTAATTAAATGAACCTTAATTTTGCAAAGCAAACTCTTCAATAATTTTCATTTTTAACCTTGCCCAAGAATGAATGTAATGGTATTTAATTAGCTTTATATGTCCTGAGTTTTCGCTAGATTTGTTTAAATCAAGCGCTGAAATGAAAGTGAAACTCTTGTTAATATTATTCTTTTTGTTTTTACTCAATGAATCGAATGCTCAAGAAAGTTCGCCAGCAAAGCTATATCTAGAACACTATTTTGATATGTACGTTCCTATCCAAAAAGATATGTGGGCATTCTCAATTGCTGTAGCAAGGGATAAAGAATACGATGTAATAGAAAACAAAAGA
>Ga0115567_10007466_pt1 | contig 10370 bp, 10 predicted proteins | sample COGITO_mtgs_1204_2_FD_88679 | JGI IMG/M metagenome (GOLD analysis project Ga0115567, IMG submission 88679) | Pelagic marine microbial communities from North Sea - COGITO_mtgs_120412 | ecosystem: Environmental > Aquatic > Marine > Epipelagic | place: Germany:Helgoland, sampling site Kabeltonne... | reverse complement strand
TTTATGGAATAAAGGAATAAAAATGCTAATTTCGAAACTACAATATATAATAGCTTCATTTTGAAAAAAAATAATAAACTAGATATTCCACATTATGATTTAATATGTGTTGGTGGTGGCATAATGAGTGCCACATTAGCCTTGCTAACTAAGATTTTAAATCCAGACGCGAGCATTCTCATTTTGGAGCGTCTCGATGATGTTGCTCTAGAAAGTTCTGCTTCTTGGAACAATGCCGGTACAGGACACTCGGCACTTTGTGAACTCAACTACACTCCAGAAGATAAACAAGGACACATAAATATTGAAAAGGCAATCAAGATTTGTACGCAATTTGAAACCTCAAAACAGTTTTGGGCTTATTTAGTTACTCAAGGATATATTAAGGATCCTTCTATCTTTATCAATACTGTTCCGCACCATAGTTGGGTACAAGGCAATGACAATGCAAATTATTTAGAAAAGCGTTACCATGCTATGAAATCACATTTTATGTTTGAAGGCATCGCTTTTACACGTGAAATAGCCCAAATGGAAAAATGGTTTCCTTTAATGATGACTGGTAGAGAAACCAACGAGGTGATGGCGGCCTCTAGAATAGAACGCGGTACCGAAGTTAATTTTGGAACACTAACCAAAGAATTGTTTCGGATTTTGAAAGAAGATTTTGAAACACCTGTTCATTTTAATAGTGAAGTAGAGGATGTTGACCCAGATAACAATAAGGAATGGTTAGTTAATATAAAAAATACGCTATCTGGTAAACATAGCTACGCAGATGCAAAACACGTTTTTATAGGCGCTGGTGGTGGCAGTCTTCTCCTTTTGCAAAAAGTAGAAATCGCAGAAAAATCAGGGTATGGTGGTTTTCCTGTAAGTGGACAATGGCTCGTCTGTAAAAACAAGACTATTATTAATAAACATTTTGCAAAGGTTTACAGCAAAGCTGGATTAGGCGATCCACCTATGTCTGTTCCCCATTTAGACACGCGTTTTATAAAAGGGGAAAGGGAATTATTATTTGGACCTTTTGCGGGGTTTAGCACCAAGTTCTTGAAAAAAGGATCGGGTTTAGATCTTTTTAAATCTTTAAAAATAAAGAACCTGCATCCTATGCTGGGTGCTTTTTGGCATAATTTACCACTAACGGAATATCTTATAAAACAAGTTTCAATGTCTTTCAAAGACCGTATGGAAGTATTGCGAACTTTTGTAAAGGATGCAAAAAACGAAGATTGGGAACTAATTACTGAAGGACAACGAGTACAGATTATTAAAAAAGATGAAGTTGATGGTGGCACATTAGAATTCGGTACTGAAATTATTTGCAGTAAAGATGGAAGTATTACTTGTTTGCTGGGCGCATCTCCTGGTGCATCTACATCTGTTCATATTATGCTGGAGGTCATTAATAAAGCCTTCCCAGATTTAATGACATCAAAAGAAGGTAAGGCAACATTGAGAAAAATGACGCCATTTTGGGAACAACCTGTAGGTGAAGAATTTTTTAAAGAACAATTAGAAAATTCCAAAAAAGTATTGAAACTCTAACTAATAGATATGTCCAATAAAAAAAGTATAAAATTAAAAGATGCTATCGCTATAGGGATAGGGGGAATGGTTGGCGGTGGTATATTTGCAGTATTGGGTTTGGCTGTTTCTTTGGCGAAAGGAGGTACGCCATTGGCTTTTTTATTTGCTGGCATTATTGCGCTATTTACAGCATATGCATACGCAAAACTCTCATTAAAATATCCAGATCGTGGTGGCACGGTGCGGTTTATCAACGAAGGATTTGGTAAAGGTGTATTTAGCGGAGGAATGAACAACGTACTTTGGGTAAGCTATATTATTATGCTATCGCTTTATGCCAGCGCATTCGGTTCTTACGGCCCTGAATTATTTTCCATTACGGGTGACAAACAGTTGGATAATCATATCTATATAACTTTCGTAGTATTATTGGCTACCATCATCAATTACTATAGTTTAAAAATCGTAGGGCATATTGAAAGTGTAGCTGTTTTTATCAAGCTATTTATACTTTTAGCCTTTGTGGGTTTGGGGTTATACGGACTCTTTGGAAACACAAACCTATCTCAACTCAATCCATCAAATTGGGAAGGACCTTTACAACTACTTGCAGGCGGAATGGTAATCTTTGTAGCGTATGAAGGTTTTGAACTCATCGCAAATGCAGTACCCGATATGGAAAACCCAGAAAAAACGGTCACCAAAGCTTATTTTATATCCGTAGGATTTGTGGTAATACTTTACATATTGATTGCAGCCATTACTGTAGGATCTCTAAATTTTGATACGATTGCAACGGCAAAAGATTACGTGCTAGCGCAAGCCTCGAAACCTTTAATAGGCCAAGTCGGGTTCACCATTATGACTATAGCGGCTTTAATTTCTACCTTTTCGGCAATAAATGCGACACTTTACGGAGGCAGTCGTGTAAGCTACGAACTTGCAAAAGATGATGAATTGCCTCACGAATTCACGTACCAATTATGGAGTAAACCCATTGGACTTTTAATTACGGTTGTGTTTACATTGCTCATAGCAAATTTCATCAACTTAGAAAGTATCTCAACTTCGGGTAGTGCTGGATTTTTGTTGATTTTTGCAGTTGTAAACTATACCGCTTTCGGGAAAGCAAAAAAAATTAATGCTAATAAAATCATAACTCTAATGGGTGCTATTCTTTGTGCCACTGCATTTATAGTACTCATCGTACAGCAATTCACTGGTAATAGAATTGGCGTATTGATTTCTTTGGGACTTATCACCCTTTGTTTTATTGGAGAAGCTATTTTCAAAGCTGTAGGTACTTCAAAAAGTAAAGGGTGATAAATCCGTAAAAAAAATTAGTATTAATATTACATTTGTTTATAATGTTCGACTATAAACTTCACGTGTTTTTGACGGTTGCCACACTCCTAAGTTTCTCTAAGGCTGCGGAAGAATTAAACATAACACAACCAGCAATTACAAGGCATGTAAAACAGTTGGAAGATCACTTTAGTCAAAAGTTGTTTGAGCGAAAAGGCAATAGTATTGCATTAACCCACGCAGACACTGTTTTATTACAACATTGTAAAGAGTTGTTCAAGCTGCATAAATCGTTGCAATTTGATATGAATGCGCTCATAGACGAAACTCAGGGTACATTGCGTATTGCCGCGAGCACCACAATAGCGCAATATCTATTACCAGAAGTATTGTCAAAATTCCATAAAAAATTTCCAAAAGTAAAAGTTACTTTGCTTAATGCCAATACTTCAAATGTCGAAAAGGAGGTCTTGATCCAAAACGTTGAAATAGGATTTATCGAAGGTAGTTCAAAAAACAGGGAACTTGGCTACAATACATTTTTGAAAGATGAAATTGTACTTGTTGTAGCAAAAGGGCATCCATTATTTAATTCCAAGTCTATTGATCTTTGCGATGTGAAACGGATTCCAATAATATTGCGCGAAAAAGGATCTAGAACGTTAGAGTTCATTACCGACGCCCTTAAAACAGCTGGTATTTCAGAAAATGAACTGCAAGTAGTGATGCATTTGGGCAGTTCAGAAAGTATAAAATCGTATCTCAAGGATAACGAAAGCATTGCATTTTTGAGTATCAATACTATTTTGGACGAGCTTAAATCAGGCGATTTGGGTATTGTTGATATAACCGATTTCTCTATAGATCGATATTTCAGTTATATACATTTGCAAGGACATCGCGGCGCATTATCACAACTGCTTGTTAACTTTCTTCAGATTCATTATAACATTTAGTAATAATAGATTACTTTTTATCATTTGACTTGCCTCCAATAACCAAGTACTTTTACATCAGTTAAAATAAACAACTGATGACTGATGCATACATACATATTTTTGGAAAACGAATATCTTTAGTTAAACTACTTTACATAGGTTTAGCGATATTATGCCTAATGCCCTTTATGTCACCACCAATAGCACTTGCCGTTGGTTTGGTTATTGCGCAGGTACTAAAAAACCCGTTTAGCGATTTAAGCCATAAAGCAGTTCAATGGCTTTTAAAGTTGGCAGTGATAGGTCTTGGGTTTGGGATGAGCGTTACCAGCGCGCTTGCCGCTGGTCAAAAAGGTTTTCTTTTTACGGTAGCCTCAATAACCTTGACACTTAGTTTGGGACTTTTGCTGGGAAAACTATTAAAAATAGACAAGAAAATAACCCAGCTCATTTCTTCAGGCACTGCTATTTGTGGCGGTAGCGCCATCGCTGCAATATCACCTATTATTAAGGCAGACGCGAAACAGATATCTATTTCGATAGGCATTGTTTTTTTACTTAACTCGATAGCATTGTTTATTTTTCCGGCAATTGGTAATTACCTGGAACTTTCGCAGGAGCAATTTGGATTGTGGAGTGCCATTGCCATTCACGATACAAGCTCTGTAGTTGGCGCAGCTTCGGTTTATGGTAGCAAGGCCTTGGAGATAGCAACTACGGTTAAACTAGCTAGAGCATTATGGATTTTACCAATATCTATTCTGTTTGCACTATTTTCAAAAGGAAGTGCTAAAAAAATAAAAATTCCTTATTTCATCGGCTTTTTTATCTTGGCTATCATTGCCAATACCTATATACCGAATATTAGCGTGGTTTCACCATACATTGTTTCGGGGTCTAAAATTGCACTTACGCTAGTTTTATTCTTGATAGGTACGAGTCTTAATTTTTCATCGCTCAAGAAAGTTGGCGCCAAACCACTATTTCTAGCGGTTGGTATTTGGGTGTTTATATCCATTTTATCTTTAACAGTAATTATGCATACTAACATATAATAATCATTTAAAACAAAATCAAACTAAGCTATTTAAAATAAGAAGCATTATAACTATAATGCTATGGCATCAACAGTATTAGTGGTTAGTTGTAACACACAAACAAAAAAGGAAACAAATACCAAAAAGGATACTAGTTCAGCGAATATTATCACAGACTCTAATTACAATAGCGACCTTATTGTGCCAAAATTGACTATGATCGTATAGAATATGTTGTGAGAAAATATGGTTCAGGTGGTCCACAAGCCGCTATTATAAGAGTAGCTAATGTGGTTGGTCATTTAGGAAAACTGGATGAATTAAAAAAATTCAGAAAAAATATTTATAATTACGCACATGGCTGCGGTGCTGGTTTTAAAGCCTTTAAAAAGAAAAATGCAGATGCTTAGATAACTTGGAACTATTGTATAATTGCCCACCCAGATCAGGCAGATCTTTTGAATATTGAACCTGAAAGAGCTATTTATCGTGATCTAACCGTAGTAACAAATGAAAAGGCAGATCCCAATGTTAAATATTTTATTGAATTTTTTAAAGGACCAAACGGTTTAGCAATCTTAAAGTCTGAAGGATGGTCTAATTAAATCTTCTTCTATGTTTTAAGCGGATACATTAATTAAAAAACAACCAAAATTATTGTATTGTTTATGTGTGCGCTTGACGTACCCAATATTTCCTAATGTTTTCATAACACTAAGTTTTAGTGTATTGCTATTTCAGAACAACAATTTTACTGAGTGCTAATTCTACAGCAATATAAAGATCTTTATTGTTAAACGGTTTCCTTAAGTAACTAATTGGCTTAGTATTAATCGCTTCTTTAATGGTTTCTAAATCGCTGAAAGCTGTTAAATAAATAAATGGAATTTCTAATTGGTTTCCCAACCAAACACCTGTTCGTTTTCCTTTTACTCTTATATCTAAAATAGCAATATCTGGCTTTAACAATGCGATATCTTGTAGCGCAGTTTCTGCATTTGTTGCAGCCCCACAAACATCGTAATTTAAATCTTCCAAGGTTTGTTTTAATACCCTTTGAGTTATAATCTCATCTTCAAGAATGTAGATCTTTTTTTTATTCATTAGCTGAAAATGATAATGTTAATTTAAAACTAGTAGCGCTATCAATTTTTAAATCTCCTTTTAACTGCTCACCCATCATACTTATAATACTCATTCCCATAGAGTTTCCTTCATCTTCTGATGCTTTAAAAATACCATTGTCTGAATATTTAAAGTAGTATTTTTCACCTTCTTTATGAAAGCCTATAAAAATTTCTGGTTTATCTATTTTTCCGAAAGCGTGTTTGTTAGAATTATTAATCAATTCGTTAAGTAGGAGTGAAAATGGCGTCGCTTCATCTATCCCTATTATTGAATCATCTATATCTAAATGATACTTTACTTTCAATGGGTAAAGCTTTTTATAATTAGCCACACTGCTTACTATGTTTTCTTTTACAGATATATAATTTTGATTATCAGAATTATATAATAAATTATGTATATCTGCAATAGACTCTATTCTACCTCTACTATCGAGTAACTTTTCGTTTAATTCGTCATTTGTACTGTTTAACATCTGCAAGCTTAATAGTCCAGAAACAATTTGAAGATTGTTCTTTATTCTATGATGTATCTCCAACATCATTGAGCTTTTGATTTTGGATTCGTTTACAGCAATTTTATTTTTTGTAAATAAGTCCTGTTTCGCTTTATATTGATAAAATATATAGGTAATAATACTGGTAGCGAGTAATAGAATAAGTATTAAAAACCACCAGGTTTTATAAAAAACCATTTTAGAGATTATTTTTAGCTTAATCGTTTCTCCAATTTTATTCTCAGTTGCGCTTATTGCTTGTACCTCTAATTTGTATTCACCTGCTGCTAGATTCGCAAACAGAATTTCTTTTCCAGAATAGCTTGTAAACCAATCTGAATTATTTTCTTCATCCAGCAAACGATATCTAAATTTTACATCTTTAATATCCATCTGTCCAAATACAGACATAGTTGCAGAAAAACGTCTATACTCTGAAGGCAGTATAATTTCTTTTGTGTTTTTTAAAAAGCTGGGAGCAGTATTGATTTCCCATCTATCTCTTTTTGAATTAAAAAATGAAATAGAAGTAAATTGTGGCTGAACATTAGGGGTGACTTCCACTAACGCATCCGGGTCAAAAAGGCTAAGGCCTTTATAGCTTCCTATAAAAATATTTCCTTCATCATCTTTATAGGTGCTAAACCTATTGCCTTCTAATTCATGAACACCATCTTTTTTGGTATATCTAACAGATTTTTTTGTAGATGACTTTAAAAAAACGATTCCGGCGTAGGTATTCAACCATAAATTACCGTTATTATCTGCAACCATACCTACAATAGAGGCTTTTAACTCATCCTCGTAAAAAAGCTCTAATTTTTTGGACGAGGCATTAAATTTATAAAGTTTCCCAAATTTTGTAGAAACCAAAATTCCGTATTCTTCAATATAATTTATAGAAAGTAGATTTTCCGTTTTTTCATTTTCAAACTCGTAAGTTTTAAAAGCCCCATTTTCATATTCAAAAATTCCTTTAGACGAAGTTGCGTAAAGCTTTCTGCCATCTGTAGTAAATTCTCTAATTTTTATGTTATCTGTATTAGCAATTTTATAGGAATTTTTTTCGCTAATATTGTATTTATAGACCATTCCTTGTTGGTTTGCGGTAAAAATGGTGTCTTTTATTCTTATGATTTCCTCACCAATTATTTTTATACTTTCATCTTTAATTATATTATAATTTGCATCTAACTTATATAGATAATCAGCATTATTTATTATTATGGTATTATCCTCTTCAACAAAGATATCTCGAGAGTAGTTTATAGATATCTCTTTATTATCGAGAATAAATTTTATTTTTTCCTCGGTATTATTTTTAATATCAATTATATAAACTCCTTCATTATCTGTCGCTACGATGTATTTATTCTTATAAATTTGTTTTATGGTTCGTATACTTTTATCTTTTAAGAAGGTTTTGATATTACTTTTAATTAAAGAGTAAGAATCTAAAGTGTTTCCGTTTAGAACTATTAAATCTTCGCCAAAGTTTTTGTAAGTAGTTTTAGAATGGTTTTTAATTTCAATCTTAGCAATTAATTGAGGTTGAACTCAGCAAGTTTTTAAAACGATAAAATTTAAAATCACTGTAATCGCTCACAATTTCTTTCAAATATGCATTCTCAAATCCATTACTAAACACGAGCTCTTTGTTTAATATATTATTATTGCTTGTGTTTGGCACCTCTTTAAAGGTTGCATTTTCGTACTTAAATGCATTCTCATAATCATCAAAATAATAGTAAAATTCATTACCGACTTTAATAGCGTTGTGTATTTCGTTTGGAAAAAAATTATTCCCTTGCGCATCTAAAAAATCATTTTTACTAATTTTTTTATTGATTTTTCCATTTTTGTCTAAAAGGAGTCCTTCTTCTTGAAAAAATAATTTTGTGAGAGTATACTCTTTAGTTGTTTTTATATCTGCTAAATATGGATATTCGATAGGCTTGCCAAAGGAGATTGAATCAATAAACTTCAAATTTAATTCATCAAGCTGTGCGCTATAAAATTTATTTTTTGTGGTAATTATGAGCCTTGTTATATCACGTATTTTATAATCTTCAGAAATTAAATATTTCGGATCTAAAGTATTATATGATTCAACAGCTTCGATTTTTAATGTTTCGGTATCGATTAAAAACAATTCTGCACGTGCAACTTGGTAATAGAGTTTTAAATATAGGCGATTCTTTTTGTGCTTAAAAAAATGTCCGTCTTTTATTTTTTTACCGGCGGTCTCTGGAAGTTTCAATGAGAAAAAGTTAGCGCCATCAAAGCGCTGTATTATAAATTCTTTTTCTCCAAATACATATTCGTTAGAAAGTTTATTTTCACCCAAAATCCAAAGCCAACCATCGTTGTCGTAAATGGAATGATTTGGACTGGAGATCAAATAGCCGTCCCTAGAGGAAAACGTGTTTTTATTGATCAAAACAGAGCTTTCAACTTGTGACCAGAGCGTTATATTAGAGAGGAAAATAAGTAGGAGTAGTTTTTTCAAGATTTGGCTGGGGTTTTAATAGGTAACAAAAGTAAAGAACTTAACTAGACTTAATGTAGACAGTTTTTATGGTTTTTATATAATATTGACAAGTCTACAATTGCAAATTTGTACTGCACTCTATTAAGATGCTTCAACTAGATTTACAAGAAAAAATGTTGAAGTTCGTGTAAGTTAATAAAATCATTGCAATGTCGATTTTAAATTTAATAAATTTAATTGATTACTGCTTTTTGTTTATAAATGCATTTTCCAAAACAATATATTTTTGTTGGTAGTGATCGATATCAACTAGATGAAAACCAAATTATGTTGTCAGTTTTTGATTATTTACTTTTTGAGATTGTTTAAGACATTTTGATCTCATTTCTGAATTGAATCTACAAAGATTTTTAGATCTTTTAAATTTTAAATAAAAAATGCGCTCCTGAAGGCAATTGTTTAAATAGTTGTTAAATGATATTAAACCAGCGTTAAAACTCATTGTAGAAATTAGGGATTCCCCTTCCTTTGAAGGAAACAAAAAATAAATTTTATATGAAAACTTTAAAAACTTTATCAATTGCATTTGTCACGTTACTTACGATCGCTAGTTGTAGTAGTGATGATGACAATAACACAACTAATAATGAATCTAATTATACCGCATCTTTGGGTTCGTTAAATGGTTCTGGAGCATCGGGTAATGCAACAGTTACTTTAGACGGAAATGATCTAACAGTGGTTATTGTTGCTAAAGGTATGGTTGCAAATCAACCGCACCCACAACATATTCACGGATTGGAAGACGGTTCTAATGGGGTTTGTCCACCACCAACTGCAGATACTAATAGTGATGGAATAATTTCGGTACCAGAAGGTGCTCCATTTTATGGCGCGATCTTGTTACCTCTTGAGGATTTCCCTATGGCAGATGCAAATGGAAATGTTTCTTACACAAAAACTTTTACATTAGGCGAAAATGGTGTTCCATCCAAAGAAGAGTTGGGTACCATCGAAAATAGGGTAATCGTATTGCACGGATTAGACAATAATGGCGAGTACGTGGCTACAATACCTGTAGCTTGTGGACAATTGTCCAAAATCTAATTAAGTTTTAAAACTTATTGAAAAAGGGATTTGCAGTTATGCAAATCCCTTTTTCTTTGTAGAATGTTTTCTAATGTATAAAATTTGTCAATAAAATATTATTGCCTAGAAAAACTAACGTGCAATTTTGGCAGTTGAGTTAGGAAGTAAAGAGCGCGCTTTTAAAATGAACTGTTGCATTACGCGACTCCAACATAGAATTTGCCGATTTGGAAAAGATGTGTGAAAGAGCGTACTGAGGATTTGGAATCAGGCACATATTCCGTTTCACGGTTTGCATACATCTCTGCGTGCTATTGATGGGTACGCATAAATGCCTGAGTTAGATTATATTA
>Ga0115567_10007465_pt1 | contig 10372 bp, 11 predicted proteins | sample COGITO_mtgs_1204_2_FD_88679 | JGI IMG/M metagenome (GOLD analysis project Ga0115567, IMG submission 88679) | Pelagic marine microbial communities from North Sea - COGITO_mtgs_120412 | ecosystem: Environmental > Aquatic > Marine > Epipelagic | place: Germany:Helgoland, sampling site Kabeltonne... | reverse complement strand
TTTGGTCCGCGAAACCCTCCGCCTCTGCCTGGGTGTCGAACCAGTAGCCCTTGCCCTCGAGGTTCACGGTCCAGGGCCAGGGATCCATGCGTCCCTGCCTCGTTCGGCCGGTTTCTGTCAGAGAGATGGCGGCCAGCACGTCATAGGGCACGCCGCTTTCCTGGCTGGCCCGGTTCGCGGCCGACAGACAGAGATCGGCCGGGTTGGCGGCAGCCGGTAGCGCAAGGAAAAGCGCCGCGATGAAGGCGGACAGGACAGGTCCCATGCGTACGGCGGATCCCTTCTGGACTCGGCTGGCCTACTGGCTGCGACATGGCTAGCGCGGAATGCTTACCAAGAGGTTGAGGACCGCCGGCGACCGGTGCCGCCGCCCGGTCCGTCAGTTCCCGATCAGCGCGCGGATCTCCTCGCGCAGGGCCGCGCTCTCGGCCAGCAGACCGGCGCTGCGCGCCTGCAGCCCGTTGGGTGGCGGGGCGGGTTCTTCTGCCGCTGGATCCACGACGCGAAGCTGCGCGATCTGACGCGCCAGGGCATCCACATCCGGTCCCGACAACCCGGCAAGAAAGCTTTCCGCGGCGTCGGGCGCGTCGCGCGACAGGGCGATCCGGGACCGCAGCAGGCGCTCTTCGCGCGACGGAACCTCCCGACCGCTGCCCAGCAGGTCCAGCGCCAGATCCGGGACATGCAGTGATTCGGCCCTTGCGGCCAGGGCGACGCGCAAGGCCTGGTCATCCGGCAGACGGTCCTTGAGGCGCACCGCCCGTTTGAGGAAGCCGGCATCGTCGGACATGTCGAGCAGCGCGCCGAAGAGCTCGATCCTGAGGCGAGAGGCAAGATCCGCGTCGCGCGCCGCCAGGCGGACCAGATCGCCATCGGCTGCCGTCAGCGCGCCCGAGGCGATCCGCGCCCGGATCACGGACCGGTCCAGGCGATCCCGATCGCGCCCGGTGAGTTCGACCGACAGGGCCTGCGCCTGATCCAGGATCGCGACGGGAACGGTCTCGTTCCTGTCCACCATCCCGTCCACCAGCCGGACCATGGCATCCGCAAGGTCGGGCGTCCGGCGGGCGGCCAGGTCGAGCAGAGCGGGGTCTCGCCCGGCCGCGACGGTTTCCGGTGCCCGGGCCGGTTGCGCGACGCCGACAAGACGGTTCTCGACCACCCGCGCGCTCTCGGGCTGGCGCAAGGTCCGCAGCCGTGCGGCGGCCCGCCGTCCAAGCTGCTGGCGCAAGGTCTCGTTCCCGATTCCGTCCACGGCGTTCACGATGCTGTCGATCCTGGCAGGCACGGATGACGACCCTGCGATCAGCGCGAACAGCGCGAAGGCATCGCCGCAATCGGCAGAGGCGGCGAGCCGCGGTGCCGGGACGGGCGCATCCACGACGGCGGCGATCTCTTGCAGCACCGGATCCGACCCGGCGACGGGCCGCAACAGCGACAGCGCCTCCGCCCCCAGCCCGCGAGAGATCAGCCGGCGCGCGTCCGCCTCTGCCGTCAGCAGGCTGTCGGCGTCGGGGGGCAGATCGACACGGCTCCAGGCGGACAGAGGATCCCGCGCGTAGGGCGGGCAGATTGCGGCTGCCGGGATCCCCACCCGGCCGCTTTCGTCTCGCTGCTCCTGGCTTTCGACCCGAATCCCCAGGCCGGGGGGGATCTCCGGCGCGTCCGGACTGGGCGGCGGCAAAGGGGTGCGATCCTCGACCCGCTCTGCCGGCAGGTCGATCGCGTCGATCAGCCCCTCCGCCGCCGCGTCGCGGAAGGATTGCATGACGCTCCGGGAGAAATCGGCCGGTGCCGCCTTGGCGGGCCTGCGGACCGCATCGACCAGCAGGCCGGGCAACAGGTCCGGCACGTCGAAGCGGGCGGCCCTGGCGCGTTCCGGTGCGGGCGGTCCGGCGGCAATGTCCAGGATCAGGCCGCCGTTGGGCCGCTCCAGCGGCGTGGCGTCGCAGGGACAGTTCAGCGACACCGCCAGCGTGTCCGGCGCGGACTGGCGCAGCGCCTCGATCCGACGGTCGCCGATCCGGCGATAGACACCCCCCAGATCGTAATCCACCGGGCGCGAGGTTCTCACGTCGAACCCGTCCGCCGTTCGCACGATCTGCCAGTCCGGCCGGTCGCGGAAGTCGATCACGATCCGGGTGAACCCGTCATGCTCTGCGGTGCGCACCAGAACAGGCTCACCCTGCGCGGCACCGGCCAGGGCCCAGGCCGACATCAGGGCGATCAGGGCGGAAAGCCGGATCATGCCGCCCGCGTCGCCTTCAGCGCTTCTTCCAGATCATTGTAGCCCGGGCGCACATGGGAGGGCGCGTTCTGGCGGCCGACCTCGATACAGATCGCGGGCGAGTGCTGGTGCAGGTTGGCCACCAGAACCTCCCGGATCAGCTGGTAGAAGTGGGCGTCCTCCTCGACCACAGCGCGGATGCGCGAGGCGAACGGCCCGACGAAGCCGTAGGCCAGGAACACGCCCAGGAAGGTGCCGACCAGGGCGCCGCCGATCAGCTTGCCCAGCACCTCGGGCGGCTGGTCGATGGAGGCCATGGTCTTGATCACGCCCAGCACCGCCGCGACGATGCCCAGTGCCGGGAGCGCGTCGGCCATGGTCTGCAGGGCGTGGCTGGAATGCATGGCGCTGTGGAGCGTGGTCTCCATGCGCTTTTCCAGCACCTCCTCGACCTGGTGGGGGTCGTCGTAATTCATGCTGGCCGAGCGCAGCGTGTCCGAGATCAGCTCCACCGCTTCCTTGTCCTTCTGGATCTTCGGATAGCGCCCGAAGATCTCGCTGGAGGCCGGATCCTCGATATGGCTCTCCAGCGCCAGCGGATCCGACTTTGCCAGGCGGATCAGCTCGAACAGGAGGCAGAGCAGGTCGCGGTAATCGGCGCTGCGCCATTTGGGGCCCTTGAAGACGCGGCCGATGTCGCGCGCCGTGTGCTTGACCGTGCTGCCGCCGTTGGACAGCAGGAACGCGCCGACGGCGGCCCCCATGATGATGGCGATCTCGAACGGGAGGGCCTTGAGGATGATCCCCATCTTGCCCCCGGCGGCCAGATACCCGCCGAAGACCATGACGAAAACGACCACGATTCCGATGATTGCGATCATGTGGTGCAGGTCTCCGGTTGGTTGCTCACTGGTATCACTCCTTGGGCAAGGCGGCGTAGCGACCGGCCAGCGTCACGCTGATCGCATAGCCGGCGTCCGGCGGCAGGCGCGCCAGAATCGCGGCGGCGGCGACCGGATCCATCATCGCCAGGAACCCGGCGGCGAAATCGGGCGGCATCTCCTGGAACAGCGGCGCGGCCTCGGCGGGCTTCATGTTCTCATAGACGGTGGCGAGCCGCGCCAGGTCGTCCTCGGCGGCGCTGTCGGCCAGCTTGAGAAGCTCGCGCAGGTCTTCCTCGGCGACGCGGATCTCTTCCATCGTCGCGTTGAGCTTCTCCTGTGCCGCGGCGAGTTCCCCGGCCTTCGCGTCCAGCTCCGCCTCGCGCGTGTCAAGGACCGCCTGTCGCTCTTCCAGGGCCGCCAGGAGCGCCGCAACCTCGTCCCCGTCCGCCGCGGGGTCGGCGGAGGCATGGGCCGTGGTCGCCTCCGACAGCAGATCGACAAGCGAGCCTGCCGTCCCATCGCCCAGGCGCAACAGCGCGGAGGCGAGCACCAGGCCGGCCAGCATGGGCAGCGCGCCGATCCCGTTCCGCCGGGCGCGCAGGTTCATGACGCGACCGCCACCGGACGCCGTGACGTGAAGCCCTGGCGTTCGGGGTCGATCAGATAGGGATCGACGGTCCGGGCGACGGCCCGCGTCGTGGCGGCCGGTGCGGAGTCGTCCGCTTCGGGGTCCGCAGGGTCCGCCTCCACCGGTGCGGTGTCGGACGACTCCGCCGGTGCGGTGTCCCCCGGCAGCGTCTCTGCCGGAGCGGGAATCGCGGGCGCGGCGTCTGCCGGTGCGGGGTTCGTGGGCGCGGCATCTGCCGGAGCGGGGATGTCGGGCGCTGGCGCGTCCGGAACGGCCGCCGGCGGTGCGGCGGCGACCGGCGCCGTGGAAGCGGCCTGCGCCACGACAGCGCCGCCCTGTCCGTCCGGCGCGTCGAGATCGTGGAGCGCCGCCACATTCAGTTCGAGCCGGCGCGCGACATCCTCGGCCCGCTCGGTCAGTTCGGTCAGGGTCGTTCCGGAGCCGTCCGCGGCCTTGCGCGCGGCATCGAGCGCGCGGGTCAGGTCATCCACCTGCGCAGACAGCACCGCGACGGCACCGCCCATGCCGCGCTCCAGGTCGGTGAACCGGGTCAGCCGCCGGGACAGGACGAAACAGTAGAAGGTCACGCCAAGCGCCCCCCCGATCAGAAGAATGTCGGCGATCAGGTCCATCGGTCCACCTCAGCTCAGTACGAATTCCATGACGAGCACATCGCGCACCCGATCGGCGCCGACGACCAGCTCGACCCGGCGCAGCAGCTGCGCGCGCAGTCGAATCAACGCGCCGCGATCCTCGAACTCGGCCGGATCGACGGCGCGCAGATAGCCGTTCATCACATCCACCACCCGCGGCATCAGATAGGCAACGTCATCGCGCGCCAGTTGCGGAACCTCGAGCTCGGCGCGGAACCTCAGCAGCCGCGCCCGGCTTTCCGGACCAAGGGTGACCACGAAGGGCTCTACCGGCAGGAACGCGACATCGGCCACGGCCGTCGCCGCATGGCTGCCCGCGACGGTTTTCGCGTCGTGGCCGGAGCCCGATGCGCTGCCCGCGCCCTTGTCGCCACCGCCGTCCTTCTCCCCGCCGTCCTCGGCCTGGACCTGGTCTCCGCCACCCAGGATCAGGCCGCTCCACACGGCCGCGAATCCGCCCGCGCCCAGCGTCAGCATCAGGACCGCGCCGATGATCAGCCCGCCCTTTCCCGATTTCTTGGCGGTTTCTTCCTCTGCCATTCCCGTCCTGCCCCGTTCGGAGAAAATCGTCTTCGGGGCCGTATAAACCATCATTAAGCTAACCGATTGTTAAGGCCGCTCGGTCAGTTTGCCGGTGCAGACGGGCGCATGTGCCCCGCGTGACAGGAGGTCGGTCTTGCAGCAGATCATGACGGTATGGGGTTCGCTGACGAGCCAGCGGCGCGCCCTTCTCATCGGCGCGGCGGTGGCGATGATCGCACTTGTCGCCGGCCTTGCGCGGCTGAGCACCTCCACCGACATGGACCTGCTCTATTCGGGGCTGGAGCCCGGGGCGGCCGGGGATATCGTCGCCGCGCTGGAGGCGCAGGGGGCGCAGTACGAAGTGCGCGGCGGCGCGATCTTCGTGGATGCGCGGGCCCGGGACGCCCTGCGCATGACCCTGGCCGCCGAAGGCCTGCCCGCCAACGTCTCCGACGGGTATGAGCTGCTGGACAAGATGTCCGGCTTCGGCACCACCAGCCAGATGTTCGATGCGGCCTACTGGCGCGCGAAGGAGGGTGAGCTGGCCCGTACCATCGTCAGCTCTCCGTCGATCCGCGCCGCCCGCGTCCATATCGCCAACTCCTCCACCAAACCGTTCCAGCGCGATGCCACGCCCACCGCGGCCGTGACGGTGACGCCGGCCGGCGGCGGCCTGTCAGCCCAGCAGGCGAAGGCGCTGCGCTACCTCGTGGCCGCCGCGGTCAGCGGTCTTGCGCCCGAGAACGTGTCGGTCATCGATTCCAACGGCGGCGTCATTCTTGCGGGGGATGAGACGCCCTCCATGGCCGGTGCCAGCGGCGACAAGGCCGCGGCGCTGAAACGCAACGTCGAGCGTCTGCTGGAAGCCCGCGTCGGCTACGGCAAGGCGGTGGTGGAGGTCAACGTGGACACCGTCACCGACAGCGAGCAGATCACCGAGCGTCGGATCGACCCCGACAGCCGGATCGCCATCAGCCAGGACACGACCCAGACCAGCGAATCGTCGAAGGACGGCCCCGGCGGCGACGTGACCGTGGCCTCGAACCTGCCCGATGGCGATGCGGCGAAGAAAGAGGGCGCGTCCAGCAGCCAGGCCAGCGAGAGCCGCGAGCGCATCAACTACGAGGTCTCGCAGACGGAGCGGCAGCTGACCCGCATGCCCGGCGCGATCTCCCGGATCACCACCGCAGTGCTGGTGGACGGCATCCGCACCGTTGCAGAGGACGGCACCGTGACCTGGGCCCCTCGCCCCGCGGAGGAAATGGAGGCGCTGCGTGAACTGGTCTCCGCCGCCGTCGGGTTCGACGAAGAGCGCGGGGATACCCTCTCGCTGCGCAGCATGGAGTTCGAGCCGCTGCCCGTGGAGGGCTCCGGCCCCGCCGCCGCCAGCCTCCTGGGACCGATCGACGCCATGCGGCTGATCCAGATCGCCGTGCTCGCCGTGGTCGCGCTGATCCTGGGACTGTTCGTGGTCCGGCCGATCCTGTCGAAGGCGCCGCCCCCGGCCTTGGCGGCGCCCCGCGACGGCACGGCCCTGACCGGCGAGATCGACCCCGAGGACACGCCCGCGAACCTGCCCGACGCCCGGCGCCCGATCCGCTCCTACGCGGATCCGACCGAAGAGCGCAGCGCCGTGGACCGGCTGCGCCATCTCATCGACGAGCGGCAGGACGAGTCGCTGCAGATCCTGAAATCCTGGATGGAAGACGACGGAGAAAAGGCATGACCCTGGCGCTGGAGGACTTCGGCGGCTTCGCCGGACTGACGCGGATGACCTCGGTCGATCCGGAACGGCTGGAAGCCGAGAAGCTGGAGTCCTTCGACAAGGGCTATGCCGCCGGCTGGGACGACGCCACGGAGGCCGCCGAACGCAGCGCGCAGTCCTCCGGACAGGCCGTCCGCGCCCGTCTGGAAGAGCTGTCCTTTACCTACCATGAGGCGCGCGCCCATGTGATGCAGTCGCTGGGGCCGCTTCTGGAGGCCGTCGCGTCCACGGCACTGCCGCAACTGGTGCGCCAAAGCCTGGGACAGCGTCTGATCGAGGTGGTCGAGGATCTGGCGCAGGACGCCGCCGATGCGCCGGTGACGGTGCATGTCCCGCCCGCCGATCTCGATGCGGTGGCCGGCGCGCTCGGCGACACCGCGCGCTTTCCCTACCGGCTGGAAGCCGATGACGAGCTTGCCCCCGACACGATCCATGTGCGCCTGGGCGACCAGGGCCGGCTCATCGACACGCAGGCCGCCGCGGCGCGGCTGACCGAAGCGCTTGCCGCACTCGACACCCTCAACAAGGAGACCCTCTCCCATGGCTGACGTCCCCCAGGTCGCGGAGTCGCAGCGCGCCTCGACCAACCCGCTTGTGCACGTGCCGGTAGAGATCGTGGTCTCGGTCGGCAAGGCCCGCCCGAAGCTTGCCGACCTGCTGAAGATGGAGCAGGGCGCCGTCCTGCCGCTCGACAGCAGGGTCGAGGATCCGGTGGAACTCTATGTCGGCGACCGCCTCATCGCCCGGGGCGAGCTGGAGGAGCTGGAGGGCGACCAGTCGGGGCTGCTGGCCGTGCGCCTGACGGAAGTCGCGGACATGGACAACGGTCTGTGACACGCGTCCTGCCGGTCGTGCTGCCGGTTCTTCTTCTTGCCCTCCTGGCGACCCTGCCGGGGATGGCGCTGGCCCAGCAGGTCTCCATCGACTTCGACGGAGAGGGAACCCTGGCGGGCCGCGGCATCCAGCTTCTGGTGCTGGTCACGCTCCTGAGCCTGGTGCCGGGCCTTCTGGTGATGATCACCTGCTTCCCGTTCCTCGTCACGGTGCTGTCGATCCTGCGCCAGGGCATCGGGCTCCAGCAGGCGCCGCCCAACATGCTCATCGTCACCCTGGCCCTGTTCCTGACCTATTTCGTAATGGAACCGGTCTTCGTGACGGCGTGGGAAACCGGGGTGACGCCGCTGGTCGAGGGCACGCTCACGATAGAAGAGGCCGTTCCCGTCGCCCTGTCGCCGTTCCGCGACTTCATGGCGGCGCGCATCGACCCGGACACGTTCGATGCGCTGGCCTCCATCCGCGAGGCAGAGGGGGACACGGCCCTGGGTCCCATGGCTCCCTTGTCGATGCTGGTCCCGTCCTTCCTGCTGTCGGAGATCGAGCGGGCGTTTCAGGTCGGCTTTCTGATCTTCCTGCCATTCCTGATCATCGACCTGGTGGTCGCGGCGATCCTGATGTCCATGGGCATGATGATGGTGCCCCCCGCGATCGTGTCGCTGCCGTTCAAGCTGGCCTTCTTCGCGGTGGCGGACGGCTGGACGCTGATCTCCAGCGCGCTGGTCCGAAGCTATGCCTGAACGCGGAAAGGGCCGGCGTGACCGGCCCTTCCGTTCGTCTCGATCCGCCGTGGCTCAGCTGCCCGACGCGTCGCCCGAGCCGTCGCCCTCACCTTGGGAGCCGAGCGACTTGAGGTAGGCGAACACGTTCTTCGCGTCCTCTTCCTTGCGCACCTTGTAGGTCATCGCCCCGCGCGCGCCCTTGTCGTCGAGGTACTCGCGCAGATACGGCGTCGGGTCCTGGACGTAGGGCACGAACGTGTCGGCCTCCCAGACCAGGCCGGCCTCTCCCGCCTCGACCATGGAGGAGGAATACCGGAACCCCTCGACGCTGCCGGCGGTCCTGCCGACGACGTTGTAAAGGTTCGGACCCGTCCGCCCGGCGCGGCCGGCCAGCGTGTTGCCCGCATCGTCCGTGACCACATGGCAGGCCTGGCACTGGTTGAACACTTTCTCGCCGGCCGCGGCGTCGCCGACGGACTCCTGACTCTGCGCCGCGGCGGCGCCGCCCAGCAGCGCCAGGACGGCCAAGGAACTCATGGTGATTTTCATCGAACTCTCCCTGTCAGTCGGACCAAACCGGCCCGAACATTGCCTAAAGTCCTAAACCGTAACGGCGACACGTCAAGGCGCCGCCCACGGTCATCATGCCACGGCGCGTGCCAGAGCGCATTGCCTCCAGAGGCCGTTCAGCGCCTGCACCAGGTGGTCGATGTCGGCATCCGTATGCAGCGGTCCGGGGGTGAAGCGCAGCCGCTCTGTCCCCTTGGGCACGGTGGGATAGTTGATCGGCTGCACGTAGATGCCGTGCTGCTCCATCAGCACGTCGGCGATCATCCGGCACTTGACCGGATCCTTGATCATTACCGGGATGATATGGCTGGGGTTGTCCAGATGCGGAATCCCGTGCGCGTCGAGCCCGGCGCGCAGCCGCGCCACCTGCCGGCGCTGGCGGGCGCGTTCCATCCCGCTGCCCTTCAGGTGCCGCACCGCCGCCGCCGCCGCCGCGGCCACCGCCGGAGGGATCGCGGTGGTGAAGATGAACCCGCTGGCGAAACTGCGGATGAAGTCGCACATCACCGCGGAGCCCGCGACATATCCGCCGAAGCATCCGAAGGCCTTGCCCAGCGTCCCCTCGATCAGGGTCACGCGGTCCATCAGCCCCTCGCGCTCGGCCACACCTCCCCCGCGGGCCCCGTACATGCCCACGGCGTGCACCTCGTCGAGATACGTCATCGCGCCGTGTTTCTCGGCGACGTCGAGGATCTCGGCGATCGGGGCGATGTCGCCGTCCATGGAATAGACGCTCTCGAAGGCGACGATCTTGGGCACCTCGGGTCCGTAGAGCGACAGCGCGCGGTCCAAATCGGCGGGATCGTTGTGCCGCCAGATCACCCGCTCGGCGCGGGAATGGCGCATCCCCTCGATCATGCTGGCATGGTTGAGCGCGTCCGAGAAGATCACCGCGCCCGGCAGGCGCGATCCCAGCGTGGACAGCGCCGCCCAGTTCGACACGTAGCCGGACGAGAACAGCAGCGCCCCCTCCTTGCCGTGCAGGTCGGCCAGTTCCCGCTCCAGCCCGACATGGTGATGCGCGGTGCCCGAGATGTTGCGCGTGCCGCCCGAGCCGGTGCCGCACCGCTCGGTCACCTCGACCATGGCCGACACCACCTCCGGATGCTGGCCCATGCCCAGATAGTCGTTCGAGCACCAGACGGTGACCTCGTCGGGCCCCATTCCGTGGTTCTTCACCTTGGGAAACCTGCCCCGCACCCGCTCCAGATCGGCGAAGATGCGGTAGTTCCCCTCGGATTTCAGGTCGTCCAGCTGGGCCCGAAAGGCGGCGTCAAAATCCATGCTCTCCCCTTTCCTCTCTTGTCCTGTCCAGAGGCGCGGGCATCGCCCAGCGCCAGAGTTTCTCATCCGGCAGCGGCAGCACCATCAGCCAGTGCTCCAGCAGCGCCAGGGCGGTCAGCGCGCCCAGAAGCGCGAATTTCACGTCTCCGGTCATCGCGATCCGCTCCACCCAGCCAAAGACCGCCCCCGTCAGGACCAGGATCGAGATCGGGAACAGCCAGCTGACCGGACCCTGCCGGAAGTAGCTGGGCAGATGCGCCAGGGGGGCCGGCAGGAATTCCGT
>Ga0115567_10007464_pt1 | contig 10372 bp, 13 predicted proteins | sample COGITO_mtgs_1204_2_FD_88679 | JGI IMG/M metagenome (GOLD analysis project Ga0115567, IMG submission 88679) | Pelagic marine microbial communities from North Sea - COGITO_mtgs_120412 | ecosystem: Environmental > Aquatic > Marine > Epipelagic | place: Germany:Helgoland, sampling site Kabeltonne... | reverse complement strand
TTCGCATCCATGAAGGCGGTGAAGCTTTGCTCCCCAGTGGCCGGGTTTGTTGAGCAACCAGATACCAAGGCCGTGGAGATCAGTAGGGCACATATGCTGAGTTGGGGGATTTTGGTGAACGTCATGCGTCTCTTTCAATCATCGTTGCCATATTTAAACCGATTGTATTGTGTGCCTCAACGGCGGCGATTTTGAGGCAGCACACAGCTAATTAACGTCCAAGGACCTCAATTTGTTCCGGATGTGATGCTTTAATCATGGGTCCATTCCGTTTTGATAACCAGCCCCGAACGCGAATACTCTGCCCTTTCAGGGAAAGCGGGTCGATACCTGCTTTTTTAAACATGCGAACGGTTTTATGACGCAAAGATACAGTGAAGTCAGTGCGCCAATCGGCCCCAAAATTAAGATAAATAGTGCCTTTGACCTTTGCCGCATCGACCACTCGCCCTTCGATCAACTGGAATGTGCCGAGTTCGCGTTCCAGGGCAACAGGGTCGGCGTTCCGTATGGCGTAGTAGTCTTGCGCCCAAATGCCGCGTCTCGTCTGCCTGGCTTCTTTTTCTAGTGCCAACATTGCATCAACTTGGGATCGGTTGTCGGCAAAACTGTAAACACGGGCCAAGCCCTGGCGCAGCATTTCTCCTTGCACCCAAAGGCCTTTGTTCGTGCCCGTCGTGATATGAAGGTGCGCAAGCCAGCGTCCATATCGATCCCGCTCAGAGCCTCCAAAAGATAAAGCGACCTGCTGTCCAAGCGTTAGATCAGAGATCAGATCTTTTGCCTCAGCTGATAATGGCCAAGCGTCGAAATTTTTACGCCCGAGTGGAAGTTTAGGTGCTTGAATACCGACAAGTCTGATTTCGTTTCCATCCTCTAGAGGCGGATCAATGAACACCGTATCGCCATCGACAATCTCAATGACCTGCGCAATATGGGCAGGCTCTGCTGAAGCGACGTCAAACCAACCAAATATGATCAAAGACAGGATCAAAATTTTACGCATCGATGTCCCATCCTGCCATGATCTTGATGTCTTTGGGCGTTTTTCCCGCATCGCGTAGGCTTTTGATGTTCACATCCTTGTCGCGCTTTGCGAGCCGTCGACCATCTGGATCTAACAGCAATTTATGATGGTGATAATCGGGTGTATTCAGTCCCAGGACAGCTTGTAGCAGCCGATGAATGTCAGTGGCATCAAACAGATCCTCCCCCCGGGTCACAAGCGTGACACCCTGAATATGATCATCCCATGTCACCGCCAAATGATAACTAGGCAAGCCATCTTTCCGTGCGATGATGCCGTCCCCAAACCGTTCAGGGTGTGCTGTGATAGTTCCTTTGGCACGGTCATGCCACGTCAATGTCCCTGTCATTTCAACGGCGGCGTTGACGTCCAAGCGCTCGGCGAACGCAACCCCGTCGGATATTCTTTTTTCGCGTTCTGCAGGCGTCAATATTTTGCATGTTCCAGGATAAACAGGTCCATCCGGGCCATGGGGTGCCATACCAGCGGCTTCGATTTCATCCATGATTTCTTTGCGCGTGCAAAAACATGGATAAAGAAGGCCTTGTTCACGGAGTTTCATTAGTGCGTCTTGATAATCATCCAAGTGCTCTGATTGGCGGCGGATTGGTTCTTCCCATTCGAGCCCCAACCACTTGAGATCATCTATCAGCTGGTCTTCGAATTCTTGTCGGCAGCGCCCCTGGTCTGTGTCTTCAATCCGAATCAAAAAGCGTCCGCCCGCTTCACGGGCAGCATTTTCGGTAAAAAGAGCTGAATAAACCGTGCCTAAATGCAAATAGCCGGTTGGTGACGGCGCGAAGCGGGTGACAATATCAGACATAATGCGCTACCACTTGTGCACCCATTCCAAAGGAGCATGCAAGTATGATGGACGAAACGCCGGAATTACCGAAACTAAACGGTCCCACACTAGAACCCCTTGGCGGGCGCAAACCCGAACAATTGGTGATTATGTGCCATGGCGTTGGCTCAGACGGGGATGACCTGATCAGCTTGGCTCCTTATTTCCAAAAAGTCTTACCTGCTGCGCGATTTGTATCGCCGCATGCGCCCCATCAGTTTGATGGCGCTCCGTCAGGCTATCAATGGTTTAGTTTGCAGGATATGAGCCCAGATACGCGAACCAACGGTACGCGCGAAGCAGCACCCATATTGAATGCCTTTATTGACGAGCAATTGGGTGCCTGCGGCTTAGAAGACAAAGACTTGGCGCTGATCGGATTTTCCCAGGGCACCATGATGGCTTTGCATGTTGGTCTGCGGCGCGCTGTGTCATGTGCGGGTGTCATCGGGTATTCTGGCATGTTGGTGGATTCAGAATCACTGGGTAGCGAGATCACATCTAAACCGCCCGTATTGTTATGTCAAGGCCAAGCAGACGACATCGTGCCCTTTGATTTCATGCCAGCGGCATTAGCGGAACTTCGCGCTGCAGGTGTCAGCGCCGAAGGATTAGCACGACCAGGATTGGGGCATGGCCTGGATGATGATGGTGTGAAGGCTGGTATGTTCTTTTTGGCCGAGTGCTTTGGCGTCAATCTGCAAGATCTCTGAATAGGGGCTGGGTCGGCGTAAAACTATTGCTAAAAGTCACGAATATTTAATCTGAGAGGATTTGGCTTTTACGCAATATCGTGTATCCTTCGATCGTCCGGCCAGGAGATTTAGTGTCTTATGTCCATCGAAGGTTACCCAGCATTAGCGTTGAACGCGGATTTCCGCCCGCTCAGCTACTTCCCTTTATCACTATGGTCGTGGCAGGACGCCCTGAAAGCAGTGTTCTCTGATCGGGTTGCCGTGATCTCCGAATATGATCGTTATGCACACAGCCCCAGCCAACAATTCCGGCTGCCGAGTGTCATCGCACTCAAAGAATATATCCCGATGAACCGTCATCCGGCATTTACCCGATTTAACGTATTTTTGCGTGATGGGTTTGGCTGCCAATATTGTGGAACAACATTCCCCGCCGAGAATTTGACCTTTGATCATGTGGTGCCGCGGTCCCGTGGCGGGCGCACGACGTGGGAAAATGTGGTGACGGCATGTTCCCCCTGCAATCTGGCCAAGGGCAATAAGATGCCTAAAAAATCAGGGATGGTCCCGTTCCGGGCCCCCGAACGACCGACGTGTTTCACGTTGCAAGAAAACGGACGTGCCTTCCCGCCGAACTTTCTTCATGAGAGTTGGCGGGATTTCCTTTATTGGGATTCTGAATTGGAAGCCTAAGCGATCCCAATTTTAATGTCTTGGTCTAGACAGGGGCGTCCCGCTCCGTCATATCTGATGAAAATAATTCTTTGATTTGGGAGTGGTTATGTTTTCGAAAGACCAGTTTATCGACGATTGCAGACTTGCATTAGACGAAGGACAAGCTGCGGTTCGCGAAGTGGTGGCCAGCGCCGTTGGCAATCCTGATGAGATCGTCAAGGAATTGGGCACGCCTGAAAATGCAGGTATCGATTTGCTGCACAGGTCGTCGGATTTGACGGTGATTAACTTCATCTGGTCGCCTTATATGACGCTGCTTCCGCACAACCACAACATGGCGGCAGTGATCGGACTTTATAATGGCCGAGAAGATAACATCTTCTGGAAGACGACAGATCAGGGACTAGAAGCGGCAGGGGCTGACTCCCTTAGCACGGGGCAAGTGGCGTCACTAGGACATAACATTATCCATTCCGTGGCGAACCCGCTGGGTAAGTTCTCAGCTGCGATCCACGTTTATAGTGGGGATTTCTTTGAACCCGATGAACCGCGGAGCGAATGGGACCACGAAACATTGCAACAACGCCCATGGGATGTCGAAGCCACACGAACTGCATTTCGTGAAGCCGAAGCGCGCTTCAACGCCGTTAACACCTAAAGCAACAGAACTAGATACCGGCTGCGGGGCCGTCTCCAAATAGTGTCGTCAATTCGTCATGGGTGATCATCTGCTCTCGGTAGCTCAGGTCTTCGCCATTTAGGCCATTCACGGCTGCGCGAATAACCCCCAGTGCAGCGCAGGCGACGCTGCCGCCGGTGCTGACGCGCCTCACGCCCATACTTTCAAGTTCGGAAAGTGGCAGATCAAATGTCTTAATACCAATCAGGACATTGATCGGGCATGACACAGCATCTAAAACCGCCTGGATATCTTCGCGTTTTCGTAATCCAGGAACGTATAGGCAGTGCGCGCCCGCAGCTTCATACATTTGAATACGGCGAATAGATTCGTTTAATCGATCGGGATGTCCCACCAGAAAACACTCTGCGCGTGCGGTTAGAACAAACGGCACCCCTGACGCATCGATGGTTTCTCTGGCTGCCCGAACGCGATCCGCTGTTTCTTCGGCACTGATGAGATCACGACCAGCCGCACGGGGATGGTCTTCGATGCTGCCACCCATCGCGCCAACTTCGATCATCATCTGAAACGATTGCGCAACTTGTTCGGGGGTATCGCCATAGCCGTCTTCGGAATCGATCGTGACCGGCACGTCGACTGCAGCGCAGATGTCTTCGGCGTATCGAAGGCAGTCATCCCGCGACAATGCGCCCTCATAATCAGGAAGGCCCTGGGCATAAAGGATACCGGCACTGGTCGTGCCAAGCGCTTCGGCCCCGGAATCGACCATGATTTTGGCGGTTCCCTTGTCCCAAGCGTTCGGCATACGGATCATCGGACCTTCGTGGTGACGTTTCAGAAAATCGTCGCGTTTCATGGTGTGTTCCTCATGTTTGACCGGGTTTAGAATAGATTGCTGCTGTCGTCGTATTTGTCATTCAGAAACGTTTCGCTTATAGTCGAAGTATGATTGTAAAGGAGATTGAGCATGGTTGATGGATGGGTAAAACAGGATGCACGCGCAGCTGCCATGATCGGATCGGTGATCGGTGTGCCAGCACGTGCCAATATGTTGGCAGCTTTGGCAGCGGGCCAGGCGCTGACCGCAACTGAACTCGCGATGCACGCAGGCGTGACCCCACAAACGGCATCAAGCCATTTGAAAAAAATGACCGATGCGAATTTTCTGGTTGTCGAAAAACAAGGCCGTCATCGGTATTTTCGACTGTCGGACCCCCGAATGGTCGACGCGCTGGAACCATTGGCGCATTTAATTCCTGACAGCCCGATTGTGCACAAACGCCCCTCAAAGCAACTCCAAGAGCTTAGGGAATCCCGGATGTGCTATGACCATTTAGCGGGTGTGCTGGGCGTTACGTTGGTGGATGCCATGATGGCGCAGGGATATCTGGAGGAGGGTGATGACGATTTCACCCCCACGGATAGCGGCATTAAGTTCTTTGATGACCTTGGCATTGACGTTGATCAGCTTCGCGGAACACGCCGGCATTTGGCGCGGCGTTGCCTGGATCGGAGCGAACGGCGCCCGCATTTAGGTGGTGCATTATGTGCGGCATTGGCGAGCCAATTCCTGGAACGGGGTTGGATTTCGCGGGTTCAGGACTCTCGAAAAATCAATGTCACGATCAAGGGAAAACGGGCGTTTAAATCGCGTCTCGATATCGCGATGAACTAAGGCTGTAAAAAAGCCCCAAACCCTTTGACATCTGCCGAAAATCCCCTATATTCCGCGCGCTTCTACTTCCGGTGTGTGGTGCTTGCACCCAGTCATAATGACAGCCGGGACAACAACACCCGGAAAACGAGGGTACATGAAATGAGTAAACGCGTTAGTTCAAAGTACAAGATTAACCGCCGTCTTGGTGTTAATCTTTGGGGTCGCCCGAAAAGCCCCATTAATACCCGTGATTATGGCCCTGGTGAACATGGTCAACGACGCAAAAAGCCGTCGGACTTTGGTCTTCAGTTGATAGCCAAACAAAAGCTCAAAGGTTATTACGGCAACATTTCGGAAAAACAGTTTCGTAAATATTATCAAGAAGCCGTCCGCCGTCGTGGTGATACGTCGCAGAACTTGATTGGTATTCTTGAGCGTCGTTTGGACGCTGTGGTCTACCGCATGAAGTTCGTGCCGACTGTGTTCGCTTCACGGCAGTTTGTGAACCACGGCCACGTCAAAGTGAACGGAAAGAAAGTCAACATTCCATCTTACATGGTCAAAGAAGGCGACGTCATTGAAGTTCGAGAAGCTTCACGTCAAATTCCGATGGTTCTTTTGGCAACGGAAAGTTCCGAGCGCGAAGTGCCGGACTACATCGAAGTTAATCATCAACGTATGACCGGTTCGTTCATTCGCCAGCCCAAACTCGAAGATGTGCCGTATCCGGTGCAGATGGAACCAAACTTGGTCATCGAATATTACTCTCGTTGATCTTTTCGTTCCGAACGAATTTCAAAAGCCGACATTCAATGGATGTCGGCTTTTGTTTTTTCGGGTGTAGGCCCCTGATTTCTTGGTAACGTCAGTCTATGACCAAACTTTCGGCCCTGATTGTCGCGCATAATGAAGAAGCGATTTTGAATGATTGCCTGAAGCGCTTGGCATTCGCAGATGAAATTGTGGTCGTTCTTGATCGCTGTACGGATCAGACGAAAGACATCGCACTATTTCATGGGGCGAAGATCATAGAAGGCGCCTGGGATATTGAGGGTGAACGCCGAATGACGGGTATTGAGGCTTGTGCCGGGCCTTGGATACTCGAAGTAGATGCGGATGAATGGGTCGAGGAGCCTCTGGCCCAGGAAATCAGCGCTGTTGTGGTCGCTGATACCGCAGACTTCTATTTCACCCCCATTCATAACTATGTACACGGCCGCTGGGTTAAACATGGCTGGATGGCTGCATTGGCGCCAGATTTACGCGGCAGTTTGTTTCGCAAAGATAAGAAAGCCTGGGCGAGGACCGTGTCCACCCAGGGGTCTCGTTCGATGGGAAACGGGGTCCTGATTTTGCGAACGGTATTCGCCATAACTTGGCTGACGATATTTCGGCGCTTGTCCGACGTTTCAACCGAAATACGACAAGCCGGGCACTTGATTTGGTTGAACGAAATGAACTTGGCCGAACTCGTACGATGGTCCGAAAGACTTTTTCACGGTTTTGGAAATGCTATGTTTCGCGCAAAGGATATCGTGAAAGCGGCGTTGGCCTGCTGATATCGATTTTGTCGGCGTTGTATCCGTTGGTGGCCCATCTAAAGGCCCTTGAGATCAAAGACCGCAGCACGCCCAAATAAGCGTTTAAGCCTGAAAGTCTACGATTCCACCGCGCTCTTCAAAGCTTGGGGTATCGCCAGGTTGCGTTACAAACGTATTAATCGCTTGGACGGAGCGATCAAAATCCCGTGTTTGCTGTTGTGTGAATGATTGTTCATTCACGGCGCGGTCTGACAAGCGCACATCACGTTCCGACAGTAATTCGCGCAGCGTGATTTCATCTGTGCTGACTGGTAACGAGTCATCTGTTTGCGATGCGCGCGACGCGTTCTGATTCTGTTGCAATTCTGGAAGCGGACTAAATGCGTCACGGATTGATTCACGTAAAAGATCATCATCCAGGGTTTGGATGTTGTCATCAGTTGTGCGGTTTTGGCGTTCAAGAATGCGCAAATCATTCGTTTCTTGCACACGGGCAGCTGCAATCCGCTCAGCATCCGTGATGGAGCGAATTAATTCACGATCAAGCCGAGTTTCGTTAATAGCTTCAGAGGTTCTATCTGCTGTACGTTGTTGGTTGTTAATGGTCTGGGCACGCGCTTGCTCCGCCTCGATCTGAGTTCGAAGCGTTTGGCGCTGCTCTAGTGTTGCAGCCACACGCGCAGTTTGGATTCGCGCTGCGCTTGATACGACCAATGAGTCCATTGCCAAACAACCATTTAAATCATCAACAGGTATTCAGCGTATTCTACGTGTGTCCCCGTGCTGGGGCGTCTATTCTTGACTGGTAGAATATATAAAAATTCGTCAGAGATTGCAAAAATCGATGAATCAGCGCGATACTACCATAGATAACTGGGGGATGCCGTGAGTCAAATACCGGTCTTGTCGCCAATAGAGGCGCTTGTCACAGCTGAGGCATATGTGATTTTGGCGGATAAAAAAGCCCTGCCAGAGGAACGTGCTGCACTTGTCGGCCTGCTGGGTAAGCATGTCAGCAAGAAAGAACTGTCTGAGCATCAAGTCCAGACGCTTACTGCCGACGCGTTCGCGTTCGTCGGTAAATACGAGTTCGAGAAGTTTCTGATGGCAATTGAGTCTTCGTTATCTCCAGCGCAGATTCTATCGATCATGGCGAATATGTATGAAACGATGATTATTGACGGAAATGTAATCGCCCGCGAAAAAGAACTCGTCGATAGTTTTTCAAAGTTCTTCGATATAGATCGTCGGGTTATGAATATTCTACGAGAAGTGTTGTTCATCAAGAATGATACGAGTTTATTTCTGCGTATCGATCATCCCAACAATGGCGGCGACTTTAGGTTCGCTTTCCTTGATCGAATGGATACAGAAGCCTAAGCCAGAATGAAGAACACAGCCTTAACTTGCGATTTGAGCGTGGGTCCGCTAAGAGCCAACCATGAAATTTCCTGATCCCCTGATCCGCGGCAAACTGATAAAGCGCTATAAGCGTTTTTTGACAGATGTCGAATTGGAAGACGGCTCCATCGTTGTCGCCCACTGTGCAAACTCCGGCTCTATGGAGAGTATCAAAGAACCTGGTAGCGAGGTCTGGATTTCGCCTGCCCGCAACCCGGATCGAAAGCTGAAATTCACATGGGAATTGGTCCGTGTCGGAGAAACATTGGTGGGCATCAACACGTCATTGCCCAACATGATCGTTTCCGAAGCGATTGAGGATGGTTTGGTGTCAGAATTGACGGGCTATGACTCACTGCGCCGGGAAGTAAAATATGGCAAGAATTCCAGGATCGATATCTTCTTAGAAGCTGAAAATAAGCCATCTTGTTACGTCGAGGTGAAAAACACCACCATGCGGCGCAACTTAAAAGATGGCCCGGTGGAATTCCCAGATGCGGTTACATCCCGCGGCACAAAACACTTAGTAGAATTGTCAGACATGGTTGCTGAAGGCCATCGTTCAGTGATGTTTTATCTGGTCCAGCGCGAAGATTCCGACGTATTCACTGTAGCCGATGACATTGATCCGACTTATGCGGCAGCGTTACAAGATGCGATTAAGGCAGGTGTCGAAGTCTTGTGCTTTGGTTGCACGATGACGCCTGACGAAATAATCATGTCGCGTCAGTTGCAGATCGCGTTATAGAAAATAACTTATAAAGACGAAAATTAATTGCCTGGGCCATCCATAGGGCCCGATATGATGGATTTGAACATGAATGATCAGGCCTTAAAGGTGCCGTCCAGGGACGGCCGCTATATTAAAATTCACGGCCCAGAAGGCTTCGCCGGGATGCGTAAGGCGGGTAAGTTGGCGGCTGATTGCCTTGATTTCATTACCGAGCACGTTCGTCCCGGTGTCACGACCGAGCATCTGAACACCCTCTGCCATGATTGGTCGTTAGAACGGGACGCTGTTCCAGCACCGCTGAATTATCGTGGCTTTCCGAAATCGATCTGTACATCAGTGAATCACGTGGTTTGCCATGGGATTCCTGGCGATAAGGTTTTGGCAGATGGTGATGTCATTAATATTGATGTCACATTGATTGTTGATGGCTGGTACGGCGATACAAGTCGGATGTTTTATGTCGGCAAGCCTAGCTTAAAAGCCCAGAAATTGGTCGAAACGACGTTTGAATCTATGTGGCGTGGGATTGAGGCGGTACGGCCAGGTGCCACACTCGGCGATATCGGATATGCCATTCAGTCATTCGCTGAATCTAAGCGTTATTCAGTGGTGCGTGATTTTTGTGGCCACGGTTTGGGCCGCATTTTCCACGATGCGCCAAACGTGATGCATTTCGGTCGGCGCGGTCAGGGCGAAGTCCTTCAAGAAGGCATGTTTTTCACGATTGAGCCGATGATTAATGCTGGCCGTTTCGACGTTAAGATCCTTTCGGACGGCTGGACTGCGGTCAACAAGGACAGATCTCTTTCCGCCCAGTTTGAGCATTCATTGGCTGTTACCAAGGACGGCTATGAAGTGTTTACCTTGTCTCCCAAGGGCTGGTTTAGCCCACCTTATAACGTGTGATGCGATGGGGACGGCGACCACTGATATAACGTCGTCTGCGGGTCATCGAAAACGTTTACGCGAACGTCTCTTAAAAAGTGGGGGTGACGCCCTCCATGATTATGAATTGCTGGAAATGGTGCTGTTTGCCGCGATGCCGCGCGGCGATGCAAAACCGCTGGCAAAACGGCTGATAGATCGATTTGGAGGGTTCGCGGCAAGTATCGCTGCGGATCAACAAGCGCTCCGATCCGTCGATGGATTGGGGGAT
>Ga0115567_10007463_pt1 | contig 10373 bp, 10 predicted proteins | sample COGITO_mtgs_1204_2_FD_88679 | JGI IMG/M metagenome (GOLD analysis project Ga0115567, IMG submission 88679) | Pelagic marine microbial communities from North Sea - COGITO_mtgs_120412 | ecosystem: Environmental > Aquatic > Marine > Epipelagic | place: Germany:Helgoland, sampling site Kabeltonne... | reverse complement strand
TTATTGTTAAAGATGAAACGATCAAAATGAAAGATGATGAAATTGCTCGTTTAAAAGACTTTAAGCAGAAACTTTCAACAAAAATGGTTGGCGAAACGTTGGAACAACACTGCGAAACTGAATTTAATAAACTTCGAGCAACTGCATTTCAAAATTCCTATTTTGAAAAAGACAACGACTCAAAAGGTGGTAATAAAGGCGATTTTATTTATAAAGAAACAGATGAAGCTGGTAATGAAATCATTTCAATTATGTTTGAAATGAAGAATGAAAATGATGAAACTGCTACAAAAAAAAGAAACGAAGATTTCTTTGCTAAACTTGACAAAGACCGTAACGATAAAAACTGTGAATATGCAGTTTTGGTTTCGCTCTTGGAATCAGAAAACGAGTTTTATAATACTGGAATAGTAGATGTTTCACATAAGTTTGAGAAAATGTACGTAGTAAGGCCTCAATTTTTCATACCAATTATTACCCTACTCCGCAATGCCGCAATGAATTCCTTAAAATATAAAGCAGAACTAAATTTGATGAGAAATCAAAACGTTGATATCACGAATTTTGAGGAAAAGATTGACTCATTCAAAAAAGGGTTTGCTTATAATTATGATTTAGCAAGTCGAAAATTTACAAAAGCCATTGAGGAAATAGATAAGACCATTAGTCACTTAAATAAAACCAAAGAGGCTCTCTTGTCGTCTGAAAACAATTTAAGATTGGCTAATAATAAAGCTGATGATTTAACCATTAAAAAGTTAACCTACGGAAATCCAACAATGAAAGCAAAATTTGATGGACTTTCAGATGATAGTGAATAAAATAGGACTAATAAAAACGAACCTTCAGAAGATAAATAAATAATAGTGTTCACAGTTGCTAAATACAAACGATCAAAAAAATGAACAACACCCTAATCCCACAAAAAACCTGGTGGCAACGCCACTGGAAATGGCTAGTGCCCGTGAGCGGTGTGATGGTGATTGTTATGGTGCTTTTCTTCTCTTCTGGGATGGATGAAATGACGAAAGATGTAGCGCAAGCCTATGCAGACACGGCGCTGTATAAAGATGCACTTGAGAAAGTAAAAGCAGACGAACGCGTTATAGCAGTGCTTGGCGACATTGCACCCATTGATAAGTTGGCTATTTTAGAAGGCCAAGTAGAATACTCAGATAACGACAAAACGGTAACTACGTCCGTTCGTATTGTGGGGACCAAAGGAAGAGCGAAATTGGATATTGCTGCCCACCGCGTCAACGAGCAATGGAAGTACACCAAAATAAACATCCGTATTAAAAATCCGCCCGAGAAAAAGCAAACCATCGAAATCGTAACGGAATAATAATAACTTAATGGTGGATTATTTCTATACAAATAAAAGCAAACAGCCTTTTTATTCTTTCTCAACGTTTTATAACGAAGAAGAATAAAAAGGCTGTTACCCAAAATGCTACAGCGTGATTATACCATTTCGAGTTCTCTAACTTTTAAGATATTAGACGGTACTTTGGTGCCATTGGTGAGACCATTTGGCGAAACTAGGTCTCCGTTATCAGACACTATCGAGGTGACGTAGGAGGTAGAATTTTCGATCTTATATTCCTTTCTAAAGCCAATGAGCTGTACAGAGATATTACGTTCGGCAGCGCCTTCATGTACAAATTCCTTTATCATCGTAAGGACGTCATGATCAATATAAACGGTACTCGATGCATCCAGTATAATCTTACTTCCTTCTGGCAGGTGCGCAAACGTTTGTTTAATAGCGGCCTTATTTAAAAAAGAGACCTCTTGCGCCAATTCCATATTAATGGTTTCCCCTTCGTTATGCTTGTCCTTTTTAAATAAGTAAGCCAGTTTTACATTTCCTCGTAAAATGAAATAGATACTTACCGCCAATCCAATACCGACTCCAATTAACAAATCGGTCATTACGATCGCCACAACAGTGACTACAAACGGTATAAATTGAAACTTTTTGCTGTTCTTCCACATATGTACAAATTTTGCAGGACTCGCTAATTTATATCCAATTACAAGTAGTATAGCTGCTAAAGATGCCAACGGAATTAAATTCAATAAGAACGGTATTGCGAGAACTGCGGCCATAAGGAAAACACCATGTGAGATTGCTGCAATTTTAGTTTTACCGCCCGAATTTACATTAGCAGACGTCCTAACAATAACTGAAGTCACAGGAATACCACCTATTAAACAACTAAGCATATTACCAATCCCTTGCGCTTTTAACTCTCTATTAGTGTTCGTATAGCGCTTTAAGGGATCCATTTTGTCGGCAGCTTCAATACATAATAACGTTTCTATACTTGCGACCGCTGCAATTGTGATTGCCACCACCCAAATTTCCATAGTTGCTATCTGCCCAAAATCTGGCAGGCTAAATTGATTCCAAAACTGGGTCATTGATTCGGGTACAGGAAGACTCACCAAATGTTCTTGGCTTATAGCCAAAGAGGAGCCAGTAGCTTTAAAAGTTTCATTAATGGCTATTCCTGCCAGCACGGCAACCAAAGCTCCTGGTACTGATTTTAATCGCTTCAAGAATGGAACTTTCAAAAATGCAATTAGGATTGCTAAAGATACGAGCACTACGATAACGGCACCGGGATGGATAAAGTTAATGGTATTGGCCAAGGTTGTAAAAATCTGATGGTCTCCAGCAGCATTTATGAACCAATAATCACCCTCGTGCATTTCATCAAAACCTACTGCATGTGGTAGTTGTGATAAAATGATAATGATTCCAATTGCTGCTAACATCCCTTCTATGACATTAGATGGTAAGTAATTTGAAAGTACGCCTGCTTTAATAAAGCCCAAAACAATCTGGATGACACCCGCTAAAAAACCTGCTAATAAGAAAGCTTCAAACGACCCTAATGTTGCAATTGCTGCTAAAACAATTGCTGTCAATCCTGCAGCGGGTCCAGAAACACTAAGATGTGAGCCACTAAGAGTCCCAACCACAATTCCGGCCACTACACCAGAAATAATACCCGAAAATAAAGGTGCCCCACTTGCGAGTGCAATCCCTAAACATAACGGTAGTGCGACCAAAAAGACGACCAGTCCGGATTTTATATCTGATTTTAAATATTTTGTTGTGAAATTTTTCATAGTTCTTAAGGATTATATTTTTTACTTTTAATAAGATTTACAAATTGAAAAGACTGATTAATGAAAATTTTTTCTCCGTTGGCTTTTCTGTAAGTTCTACTGGAGCTTCAATTACATTTTTTACGTTGTTTTTGATAAATTCTGTGGTATCGAACCACTTATTATTTGGACAATGAAGCGCTTTTTTCTTCGGTACAACGGCGTCCACCGAATTCATCTGTTCTAAAAAATTTTGGAAAGCAAAGGAGTTAACACCCGTAAATAATTCAAAAGAAACTGTTTCAATATTCTTTTTGTGCTCTAGCACAATACGGCGCTTAGCATCTTTGAACTTGTCACTAAGTTGCTCTCTAATTTGTTCTCTTTCGCTAAAATGGGTAATCCCCCATCGGGTGTCTGGCAACCTGTAACCAGCTATTAAAACAATATCCAGCTTCGTGTCCGGAAAGTTTAAAATTGCGTATTCTACAAGTTGTAATGAATCAATTGTGAAATCTGTAGGAATAAGTATTCGTCTCATTTTTTCTAACTTTTTGACAAACATACTTGCCTGTAGTTAGAGCCACATAAGAGTAAAATTAAAATGAGATTAGAGTTTCAATTCTTCTAAATATTCAAGTTCTTTATTGGGTAATTTTATTTTTACAAGTGTTCCTTTATTTATTTGAGAAACAACGCGTATTTCACCAGAGTGCATTTTGATGATGCGATAGGCAAGGGGAAGTCCAAACCCGAAGCCTTCTATCTTTCTTACATTAGATGCTCTAAAGAAAGGTTCATAGATGTTTTTTAATTCATCTTCAGGGATACCAACACCTTCATCTTTAATTGTAAGCAATATGTACCCCGCGTCGGATACTATTTTGACTGAAACTTTTTTGTTGTTTGAAAATTTGCACGCATTTTCCAATATATTCCCTAGAGCGACTTTTAAGAGTGATTCGCTGCCCATAAGTGTAATAGCATTTTCATGTTCGGGCAATGCTTCAAAATTTAACTCAATTCTATTAGAAGGAATAGCAACATCCAAATTCTGTTTTATGTTCAGTAACATCTCATCCAACCGTATGGCTTCAATTAAAAATCCTTTGGAATCAAAATCGGTTTGTGCAAGTTTTAGCAGCCCATTGACCAAAAAATCAAGTCGCGCAGCTTCACGATCAATATTTTTAAGTATGGAATGATACTCTTCTTCACTTCTAGCTTTATTTAATGCGATCTCGGTCTGTCCCAAAATAGCCGTTAGCGGATTTCTAAGTTCGTGGGATGCATTATTTATAAAGTTGTTTTGAAGGTCGAAAGATATTTGCAACCTGTCTAACATATTGTTAAAAGTTTTTGCTAACTGAGTGAGCTCATCTTTACCATTCACGGTATCCAACCTCAATGATAAGCTTTCGGCACGAATAGAATTTACTTCTCTTATTATTTTAGAAATTGGACTCAGGGCTTGTTTAGCATAATACCGTCCTAAAATGAATATAAATATGATGCTTATAAAGAATGTAATAATAAGAATATTACGTAAGTTATCAAGCTTCCCAAATCCATAAAGGTCTGTTGCCGATAATACTACGATGAAATCTCCCTCATTATCGTGATATAATAATCCTGTATAATAATAATCATCTTTCTTGAGCTCTGCATATTCGTCAGAAAAAATTTCTTGATAAAAGCGCTCTGGTAGCGATTTATCCATTTTAACCAAAGGCTTTTTACTTTCAGCATCCACAGGATAGATCACCTCTTTTTCATTTGGTAAAGTCTGCAAATGGCGTATTCTAATATCATCATAGATATCGAGATTTATCTCATCACCTTCTAAATAGGCTTGCGCCGCAATTGTAGCTCTTTGGCTTAACCTTAGGTAAAACTCACTTTCTGTATAGGTTTTTGAAAAATAATAGATAAGTACAAAAATACCTGTTAGAAACAGGCTGGTTAGAACTATAAAGATTGATGTTATTTTTGTTCTTAATTGCATAAAGAACTTATTCGCTTTTTATAATATACCCCATTCCAATTACTGTGTGTATGAGTTTGGTTTTATATTTCTTATCGATTTTGTTTCTAAGATAATTGACATAAACATCTACAACGTTAGTGCCCATGTTAAAATTTATATCCCATACATTTTCAAGTATATCTATTCGGCTAGATACCCTATTTTTATTCTTGAGCAAATATTCAAGTAATCTAAATTCTGTAGATGTCAAGTTGATTTCATCGCCAGCTCTCTTCACGATTTTGGCATCCATATCCAATTCTAAGTCTTCGATCTCTAACTTTTGGTTATTGTTTCCAGGTATTCCTTTTTTCCTCGTTCTAGCACGTATTCTGGCTAATAACTCTTTGAATTTAAATGGTTTTACTAAATAATCATCAGCTCCAGAATCAAGACCTTTAACTATGTTTTCTGTGGCGCCCAAAGCGGTTAGCATAATGATAGGTAAACCGTCATAACCCAGTCTTCTAATTTCTTTTGCAACTTCACGACCGTCCATTCCTGGCAAAATAACGTCTAATACTACTAAATCGATTTGTTGCTGTTTTAACAGCTCTAATCCATTTTGACCATCGTATGCAACGAACACTTTATAACCAGATTCTGAAAGTCCTTGGCTAATAAACGCTGCTACATTTGGCTCGTCTTCAATTACTAATATTTGCTTTGTGATGACTTTATGTTTAAATCATGAAAATAATGCAAAGATACATTTCTGGTGTAATTGGGTTTGAATTAAAGGTTAGAATTACATTAGAAATCGATAGAACAAGAAATGATTACTCATAGAACAATTTTATTGTGCATTTAAACGGGATTATTCCGCCAACAAAGTCACGAGCATCTCTTTTACCTTTTCATTATCCCAATCTGCTGCCCCTACTTTTTTAACAACGGTTTTGCCGCTTTTAGAAAGTACAAAGGTGGTAGGCAGCCCTTCGGCTTCCAATTGGCCAGGAGGAGCCGTGGTATAGCGTTGTACGGGAATTGTGTAGTTATTTTTATCTAAAAAATTACGTAGGATTTCTGGAGTTTCGTTAGAGACAAAGTAGAAATCAACTCGTTCCCCAAACGCGTCATAGAGGTTTTGGAACGCCGGCATTTCGGCGACACAGGGCGCACACCACGTCGCCCAAAAATTAATGATGGTAACGTTGCCTTCAGAGGTTGCTAGTTCGTTAGGCGTTCCGTCGAGATTGGTCAACGTCCAATTATAATCTGTAACGACGGTTTGGTCAGTTTCAGGAATTTCCGAAGGGCTAAAAGAGATGATCCGTTGTACAAATACTTGTATGGGCATTCGTGTCTGTGGAATGATCAGCAAAGCGATTGCTACTAAAAACAAGAGGTTGCCCCAGTTCTTTTTTAAGAATTTCATCATGGTACAAAGGTATGGGTTTAGCACTGGTTTTTTCAGTAAATAATAAGGGCAACGACTTTAAAAGCCATTACCCTTACTACTAACAAAACCAATTATTAAAGTTTCAAATTAAATAGGTTGTTGAACGCTAATGGTCACGCGAACTACTTGATTGTTCGCTGGTACGTTACCAGAAGGTGTTATTTCTCTTACTAAGTTATTCGCATCAGCTGGCCCAGTATTGGGACCACTTTGGCGTATTACTTGGTTTAATCCAGCGCCTGGAAATTCGTCTGCTTCGGTACCTACATCATACAATTGTATAGATGAAGTTACATCACCGGTCACGGGTGCGATACCATTAAACAACGGAATTCCGCTCTCGTCAAATGTATAGATCCAGTCATTACTTTGGATGGACATGGTTGCCAACGACAAATAGTCTCCTTCTGAAGCTGTAAAACTAAAAGAATAGCTATTGCCAGGACCTACAGGACTAGGATCTGTAGCTCCGTCTGGTGTGTTAAAAAGATCGCTGTCTATAACGCCATCTTTAGCACTTAAAGAAGCCGCTAGCGTACCTGGCGTACCGTCTTCAGCAATACCTTCAAGCCCTTCGCCAAGATCTGGGCTACCTGAAGTAAACAACGGGTTTACTCCTAATTCATGAATGGCCCACGCACCTGGTGAAATGGGTATGATTAAGCCCGTATTGGCTTGTACACGTGCATTTTCGACCATAGCAAAACCATCTTCTGCAATATTTTCTACTCCTTCGCTGGCTGCTTCACCTGTCACGAAAAAAGGATTAGGCGTAGTGTGTACCAAATAAACTACCGGAGACATAGGCACTGCTGCCGTTGTTCCAGCTCCCATAGCCGGTGTGGCAATGGTCATACCATTAGATACATTTTCAATTCGTACTGTGAATTCGGTGCCATTCGTATTGGCAAGGGTTACCCTTATTACTTCAGAGACATCTGGAAGTACATTTACCCCGTCAGAATTTCCTATAATTTGAGTTACAACACCATTTTCGTCCATGCCCACATCTTCGGCATCTGGTGCTTGTTGTGGTTTTTGGTTATCACTTCCTGTGACTTCATTTACTTCGGTACCCGCGTCCCAAAGGAGTACTTGATCTGTCACATCTCCCGTTACAGGGGTTCCGTCGTCATTAAATAACATGATACCTTCACCGTCTGGGGATAAAAATAAATCATTGGACTGTACAAACATGGTCATAAAGTTTAAGCGTGTACCGCCATCACCTGGAAGTACATTAGGTCCTGCTTGTACGGTAAATTCGTACACTCCGCCAGGTCCTATAGCTCCCGGAGATGATTGACCTACGGGAACTGCAGCAAGCCCACCTTGAAAGTAAGGTCTTGGGGTGACTACATTTTCTATGGTCACTGTAAAATTAGCTGTTTCAAGATCGGTTACATTACCGTTGTCATCATCACTACAGGAGACAAATAGCAGTGAAATACCAACTAGGGATAAAATTAATTTTTTCATAATAGTTTTTTTTTATTTCTATACCCTATAAGATAGGTACCCTTGCAACCACTAAATGTGAGCTAGCTAACATAATCCGATTATTGTGAAAACTTTAGCGAATACTAAATGGCGGCTTTGAGGCGGATCTCTTTTCTATTGAAGTCAATTTTGTTGGAGTTCTTTAAGTCATTCAAGATTGAATTAAAAGTGGATCGTGAAGTACCGATCAAGTGTGCTATATCTTTTTGAGTGTAGGGGTGTTTAATAACGGTATCCCCATTGTTTGGGCAACAGTAGCCGTATTGTTCTGCCAGTTCTTTTAAAAACTCTGTGACACGCGTTTCAGCATCTTTGCATAAAATAAGTTCTAGTCTTCTTTCTAAACGTTTTAGCCTGAAACCAATTAATTTATGAATCTTTAAACTGAAACTTCGGTTATCACGCATTAAGTCGTGCATGGTATTTACATCTACAGGACAAATTGAAGTCGAATTATTCAACGCCTGTGCAAATTCGTTACGGGTATCTTCACCTAGAATGGCTGTTTCGCCAAACAATTCTCCTTTTTTGAGGATGGCCTTTACGATCTCATCCCCTTCATCAGTATAGTGCCCAATTTTCACTTTTCCTTTTTCAATCAAAAAGATTTTATTGGAAATATCATTTTCAAAATAAATGAAGTCTTCCTTATTATACTGATTAAAACTATGCTCTTTTTTAAAGGCTTTAAACTTGTGTGGGCAGAGCATTCCGAAGAGATTGACTTCCTCAAAGGTCCAGAGTGAATTCATAGTTATTTTGTTAGTGTCAAAGAGGTCGCAAAAAGTAACCGCTACTTACAAAAAAAGCCCTCCAAAAATTGAAGGGCTAAAAGAGATGATCCGCTTTACATATACATATATGGGTATACATGTCTGTGGTACAATCACCAACTTAATAAGTACTAAAAACAAAAGCTCTCCCAAGTGGTTTTTTTGGGATTTCAGCAGGCTGCTGTGTTTGCGGTTTAAAGAAGGTGCTTTCCATTTGAGTTGTATCAATACATGAAGCAGCAAGCCTTAACTGGTGCGAAAACATCAAACAAACAACATTTATTAACATAATTTTTAGTTTTTAATTACTTTCATCTAATTTATATGCTTTTAACCGATAATAAGTGATATATTTAACGTAACACTCCCCTACATTTTAATTTAAAAATAAAAACTATGCTCATTAGACTAGCTATGGTTTTAATGTTGGGTATTACTGCACATGCTCAAGTTGGAATCGCCACTACAAATCCGAATGCAACCCTTGACATCAATGGAAACTTAAAAATTAGAGCACTTCCCCAAGAGATTAATGCAGTAAGTGTCAAAGACTCTGTGATGGTGATAAATGAAGGGTTTGTTAAAAGCTTATCTGCGACCGCTCTAATAGGTGCTACGTTGCCCACAACTATACAAGGAACCTTTACGGGTTCTGGAGCTATTAGTTTAACGTTGGCTGGTGGCTCATTAAAGATTCCCTTTAATAGTGAAGCTTTCGACACCAATAACGAGTTTGACACGACGACAAACACCTTTACGGCTAAGCAAAACGGCATTTACGTAGTGGCTTCGCAAATAAAAGCTTCTGGGATTGGTGTAGCTAATAATTTTGGAATAACGATCCTAAAAAATGGTGTCGTCCAAAATAGAAATAGTTTTGCCAATATTGGAGTCGGCATACTAGGAGTTACAGTAAATGTGACCCCTCCCATACGAAGGGTAGAAACATTACTGCAACTTATTACAGGGGATACCATTTCTTTTAGCGTAGAATCTACCTTAGGGTCGTTATCCCTTTTAGAAACCAATCAAGATAGTTTTTTCAGTATTCATCAAATACGATAACTTGACTCTTCATTCAAATAAAAAAGCTGCAAGAATATTCTTGCAGCTTTTTCTAATTATCTATCAACTTTTATTTAAGCATTCTGCTTTTTTATTACGTTAAGTGCCGAACCTTCTCGGTACCAAGCAATCTGTGCATCGTTATACGTATGATTTGCCTTAATGGTATCTTTGCTTCCATCCTTATGCACGACCTCGATCGTTAATGGTTTGTCTGGAGCAAAATCTGCAATATCCACAAAATTGAAGGTGTCATCTTCCTGGATAAGGTCATAGTCGCTTTCTGTAGCAAACGTAAGCCCTAGCATTCCTTGCTTTTTAAGGTTGGTCTCATGAATACGTGCAAAAGACTTCACTAAGACTGCGGCAACGCCTAGAAAACGTGGCTCCATAGCCGCGTGCTCTCTAGAAGAACCCTCACCATAGTTATGATCTCCTACCACAATGGTCATAATACCTTCCTTCTTATACTCGCGCTGTGTATCGG
>Ga0115567_10007458_pt1 | contig 10374 bp, 10 predicted proteins | sample COGITO_mtgs_1204_2_FD_88679 | JGI IMG/M metagenome (GOLD analysis project Ga0115567, IMG submission 88679) | Pelagic marine microbial communities from North Sea - COGITO_mtgs_120412 | ecosystem: Environmental > Aquatic > Marine > Epipelagic | place: Germany:Helgoland, sampling site Kabeltonne... | reverse complement strand
CTGAGGGATACATTGAGGTGACGACCAGCGTATCCAGTGCCGATGCTCTTATGCGTGAGGGGTTCCCCGGCTACACCGGAAAGGCGTTGAAGAGCCGGATCAGGTTGGTTGGCGATAGCGAAGACGTTTGAGCAAAACCGTGACAAACGTATTTATGGGTCTTCCCTATACAGATTTATGTCACGGTTTTTAAACCGCAGTTTTCCAAGGGGTACAGAAGGGTTGTAGTCAGAGCTGCTACGAAAAGTGGTCGTTTTTCGTAGATGAATGACGGGCGGAGAGCAGTCGCTCAGACCTCTGAGCTGCCGACGAGCCAGTAATTCCGTTATTAAGGGGCAACCCAGCCTATTTGCATTCTACTGGGTTGCCCTAGGTCAAAAAACTGGCGCAGGAATAATTAGAGAGTCGTTCCTGCCCTCTGGATTGCAGCCCAAGCTACGACTTTGCCCTTGTTTTTCACCGGAACGACCCGCCAGTGCATTATGAATGGCGTTTTGTCTTTTTTGTAATTGATAGCTTTTCCTTCAAATTTACCTCCTTTTTGAAGGGCATTCGCTAAACGGGTGATGACTTTTTTATCGGTTGCTGGTCCTTGGAGGATGCGAGGAGTTTGACCGACAGCCTCTTTAGACGAAAAGCCAGTCAGGGTCTGAAAAGCCTTATTGACATAAATAATTTTTCCGGCTTTTGACGTGTCGGTTATCAAAACCGAGTCGAAGCTGTTATCTGCTAATGTAGTGAGAAGAGCCAAGCTTTGGTCGTTTTCGAGAAGTTTAGAAAGTGACATCGATATTTCCTCTATTTTTTTCTTCATGGACTGGATTTACATCTTCACTCCAGTGGAACCTAATTAAAAGCGTTTTAGTTTTTTTGTGGTGAAAATTCTGATTCGGTTACTGCGGGGGAAATGCTCATGATGAGCAAGCCGTGTTTAGAAGCTTCATTATTTGTCACCGCTATATTTATATATAGCGAAGCGGGGGGGTATTTTTTTGGGGTGGGGGGTGTATGAGTACCTCAGAAATCAGCTGGTTTTCTGGAGTGGTCAAAAAAAAATGACTGATATTGCACCGGATGATGAAGGTGACGTGTCAGCTCACCGTCCCTGAGGCTTTACAGTGCAAATCAAGTAAATGAGAATGGTTCACAATTTGGGGTGTGATGGTCTAAAAACCTGACTGGGTATCCTCTGAAAGATAGACATGTGGCACAAATTGTGGCACAAATTGATCTCATAACTCACCGAAATTGTTGATTTTAATGTTATTATTGTCTCATGGTGACGAATCCACTCGGGGTCACCATATTCAGGGTGCGGAACTCCAACCGGGTTTTCACGGGAGATAAGCAGATGACCACGACATTCGCTTTCATAGGCTTCGGCGAGGCCGGGCAGTATCTGTCCAGGGGGCTGCAGGGCGAGGGAGCGGTTGTTTCCGGCGCCTATGACATCCTGTTCGATGCACCCGACGGTGGCGGGCCCAAGGGGGCGGCCGTACGGACGGCGCTTGAAGAACGGGGCATCCCGGCGGTGGCGTCTCCGGCGGATATCGCCGCCGGCGCCGATATCGTGATTTCCGCTGTGACGGCAAAGCAGGTCGCGGCGGCGGGCGATGCCACCGGGCCGCACATGAAACCGGGACAGATTTTCCTCGATATCAATTCGGCCTCTCCGGGTGCGAAACGTGAAGCATCTGTTTCCGTCAATGCGGCCGGCGCCGATTACGTGGAAGCCGCCGTGATGTCCAATGTGCCGCCGCATGGTCACCGCGTGCCGATGTTCCTTGCCGGGACAGCGGCGGATAAAGCCGCAGCGCTGATGACGCCGCTGGGTATGGATGTCGAGGTCGTCGGTACCGAGATCGGCCAGGCATCATCGATCAAGATGATCCGCAGCGTGATGGTAAAGGGGCTTGAAGCGCTTCTGGTCGAATCGCTCACCGCCGCCCATCGGGCAGGTGTCGAAGACAAGGTGATCGAGAGCCTCGGCGAAAGCTTCCCCGGTCTCGACTGGCGCGGCAAGGCCGGGTACCACCTCGGCCGGGTCGCACTGCATGCCGCGCGCCGTGCCGATGAGATGGAAGAGGTCAGCGAAACCCTGCGCGATATCGGTGTGCCGCCGACCATGGCCGAAGCCACGGCCAAACAGCTGCGCATGTGCGCCGACATGGGGCTCCGCGAGATGTTCATCGATGATCTGCCGGAAGAGATCACACCCTTCGTTGCCGCGGTCAGCGCCAAGCATTCAAGCTAGAATCCGCAGCGCCGGTTTACAGGCCCAGGTCGCTGATTTTCTCGGCAGAATGAGCGCACAGGTCCTGGGCGTCGCCGAAATGGCGCGCGCCCACCCGGTCTAGTTCCGGCAATAGCCGCAGGAATATTCGCGCCGCCAGCGCGGCATCGGCAGGGGCGGGATGACGGTCCCGGACCGGTTCGTTGAAATGGTAGGCCAGCGCGTCAAGCGTGTGATCGCGGCGACTGTCGAATGCCCCGATCGATAACAGCATGGTGTCGAGCACCGGATTGTCGATCCGTTCCACCGCGTTCATCAAGGCAAGGTCGATGGCGACGTTGTGCCCGACGAGGACCGCATTGCCGGCATAGTCGAGAAATTCGGCAAGAACCGTCTCAATCGCGGGCGCATCCGACACCATGTCATCGGTGATGCCGTGGAATCGGCCGGCACCCGCGGAAATAGCGCGCCCCGGATTGACCAATCGCGAGAACGCATCATCTTCGGTGATTTTACCCCCCGTAATTCGGACGGCGCCGATCTGGATGATGGCATCGCCGTCACGGTCGATGTTGCCGTCCGATCCCGTGGTTTCCGTGTCGACGACCACGTAGTCCAGCGATGTCAGCGGCAGTCGGGATATATCGGTGTAGCGTGCTTCAAGGCGTAAAGGCTCGAATGCAGAGGCGGCGCGGCGTGTTGCGGGCTGTACTGCGGCGCTCCCGTTTTCGGCCGGGGGCAGCTGGCGCCACAGGACCCAGAACACGGCGGCAATGCCGATCCATGTCGGGGCGAGTGCCCGCAGCATCTCGTCCACCGGCCTGGCGAACTGCCACACGCCGCCCGCGGCGAGCACCATCGTGATGATGGCGGCGAGCATGAAGAGCGTGGGCAGGCTGATGCGGCGCAGCATTCGGTGTCTCCCTGTATCGGTCGGGTTCGTGTCGGTCGCACTCTTATCGGCTTAAATTAAATAGGGTGTCGCAGCTTGGTGTACAGGCGGCGGATCTTGCGGACGTAGTTCTGCGTTTCGCGATAGGGCGGAACACCGCCATATTTCTTGACCGCGCCTTCGCCCGCATTATAGGAGGCAACGGTTTTCGTCACATCGCCCTTGAACCGCTTCAGTAGCCAGCGCAGGTAACGCATCCCGCCGTGAATATTGTCGACCGGGTTGAAGGCGTCCCGCACGCCGAACCGTGTCGCGGTGGCCGGGATAAGCTGCATCAGTCCCTGTGCATTGGCGGAGGATACGGCGTCAGCCTGATAGGCGGATTCAACCTGGATGACGGCGAGCACCAGCTTTGGGTCCAGCCCATACTGGGGTGCAAGCTTGGCGACCAGGGCGCGGATTTCCTGCGGCGCATAAAGTTTCGCCCGCGCTGTCCGGCCCCAGCCATTCGGGCAGCGCGCCGAGCTTCGCTTGCCACGTTGACGGAATATCCGGGCCATCGTTGCCCCTTCCGGATGCCCGAGTGCCGCCGCCCGTTTGAACCAGGCATAGGCGCGGGCCTGGTTCTGCTTGAACCCGTGCCCGCCTGCATAGAGCAGCCCGATCGCATAGGCGGAATTGGCATGACCGTCCGTGTCGGCACGGCAATATAACAGCATCGCCAACCGGTAGTTCCGGGCGCTGCCATCCGTCGGATGGTGATGACGGAGCGCCATCCCATAGGATGCATCCGCGTCCACATAGGCATGGGCAGGCATCGCAGTCAGCCCCGTCGCCAGCATCAGGGCAGCGGACACGGCAATCTGTGCAAGACGTTTCATGGGCGTTTCATGGCCGTTCAGGTGTCGCGTTCTGCCATCGCCGCGGTCGATTTCGCTGTCTGGTGATACAGCAATTCGCGTTCTTCATCGGTCGGCGGCGCACTGCGGCGCAGGTCCTTGCCGAGATCGACGCCTTTCTGGACGGCGGGCCGGTCCTTGATGGCCTTGCGCCAGCGCGACACATTCGGGAAATCGTCGAGTGACTGGCCGAGCGGTTTCGAAATCAGTATCCACGGCCAGCTCGCCATGTCGGCGATGGAATACGCATCGCCCGCCAGCCATTCGCGGTCGGTCAGGCGGCGCTCCAGGACGCCGATGCAGCGGTTATATTCATTTGCATAGCGGGTCTTTGAATAATCGTGCTCGCCCTGCGCGTAATTGACGAAATGACTGATTTGCCCGGCCATGGGACCCAGATTGCCGACCTGCCAGAACAGCCATTCCATCGTTTCCTTTTCGCCGACCGGGTCGGTCGCCATAAACCTGCCTGTCTTCCGCGCCAGATGCAGCAGGATGGCACCGGATTCGAATATCTTGACGGGCTTTCCATCATATTCCGCCGGTGGGTCGTGATCGATAATGGCCGGCATCCGGTTATTCGGGCTGATCGTCAGGAAGTCGGGGGCGAATTGTTCCCCTTTCGAGATGTTCAGCGGAATCATGCGGTAATCGATGTCGCATTCTTCCAGCATGATCGACACTTTCCATCCGTTCGGCGTCGGCCAGTAATAGAAATCGATCATTCTGCCGCATCCTTTTTCATGCCCGTCAGGGCGGCGATTTCATCCGCCGTATAGCCGATTTCGCCGAGAACTTCCGAGGTATGTTCGCCCATGGCCGGGCCGCCGCGACGGTGTTCCGCGGGCGTGCCCGAAAACCGCGCTGCCGGTCGCGCCTGGCGGACGCCGCCGGCGAGATGGTGGATTGTCTCCAACACGATTTCGTTGGCGACGACCTGTGGGTGATTGATCGCATCGGTGCGGGTCAATACAGGTGCGCAGGGAACGTCCTCCGCTTCGAGCAGGGCGATCCATTCCGCCGCCGGGCGTGTTCGCAGGACGTCCTGGGTCAGGGTCAGCCGCGCATCGATGTTTTCCTGGCGCAGTGCGGGGGTCGCGAAACGCGGGTCTACCAGAAGCTCCGGCACCCCGAAGGCACGGCTCAGGGCGGCCCATTCCTTGTTGCTCTGGACCGCGACGCTGATATGACCGTTGGCGGTCTCGTATATCAGGTCGATGAAGCTTGCCGCATTCTGCTGCGGGAACGGGCTGTCGATGAAAGTCTGGCTGCCCATGTCGGAGCCCCACAGGAACGCGATAATCGCATCCAGCATCGACAGGCGGATATGCTGGCCTTCGCCGGTCCGGGCGCGGGAAAGCAGAGCCGCCGTGATGGCCTGCGCCGCGACAATGCCCGTCAGTTTGTCGGGCAGGATGGTGCGGACCAGCCGCGGGCGTTCTGCATCCGATCCGGCCTGCACCGTCGCCAGCCCGGAAAGCGCCTGGATCAGCGGATCGTAGACCGGTTTGCCTGCATAGGGGCCTGTTTCGCCAAACCCGCTGATCGAGACGTAAACAATATTGGGGGCAATGGCGCGGATATCCGCTTCGCCGATGCCAATACGATCGACCACGCCGGGGCGGAAATTCTGGATAAACACATCCGCGCCTTCGCACAGCTTCAGCAAGGCCTGCTTTGACGCCGGGTCTTTCAGGTTCAGGGCGACCGAGCGCTTGTTTCTGTTGTTATTGATGAAATTGGCCGAAAACCCGTTCTGCTTGTTGGCCGAGGCGCGTGTCTGATCGCCGCCGGTGCCCGGGTTTTCAACCTTGATAACGTCTGCGCCCTGATCGGCGAGCATCATTGTCGCCGAAGGGCCGGATACCATCGATGTAATGTCGATGATGCGAAAGCCGTGAAGAGGTCCTGTCATGCCGGCAATATACAGGCGATCAGGCGGGCAGGTCTAATCGTCCGGTCCGGCGGCGGATCGCGCGGGACAGGATGCCGTATCGCGGGGCGGCGATCATGGCAGCGGTTTGCAGTAATCCGGCGACAACAGCGATCATACCCGCCGCACTCAGCGAATCCGCATCGCCCCATAGCTGCGGGCCGAACGCCGCGAGCACATATCCGCCGACGCCGGCAATCGTGGCGACCAGTACGCTCAGCCAGAGCTGGCGCGACAGGCTGTCGGTCAGCATTCTTGCTGTCGCTGCCGGACAGATAAACATCGCGATCACCAGGATGGAGCCCACGGCCTCGAAGGCGGCGACGGCTGCCAGGGCGACGACGATGATGAGGGCAGTTGAGATTTTCTTCACCGGCAGGCCAAGGCTGGCCGCAAGGCCGGGGTCGAACGTCGATACCTTCAGTTCCTTGTAAAACGCGGTGATGGTGACGGCGATGGCGATCGTGACGCCTGCGAGCGTGATCAGCTGGCGCGGCAGTTGTGACAGCGCGTCCCAGGTCAGCGCATCGTCCCAGCCGGTGACACCGAGCCACAACGTCGATTCCAGGTTTCCGTAAAGCGCGTGTTCGGCGTCGATATGCGCGTTCGCGGCGCCCGTCTGTTCGAGCAGAACAATCCCGATCGCGAACATGGTGGTGAACACGACCCCCATTGCTGCGCCGGATTCCAGTCGCCCTGCACGGCGAATGATTTCGATCAGCCCGGCGGCGACGACGGCGGCGGCCATCGCGCCCAGCATCAGCGGCAGGGTCGCGATGGTCCCGGCGATCAGAAACCCGGCGACGATCCCGGGCAGCGCAACATGGGAGATCGCATCCCCGATCAACGCCTGGCGGCGCAGCACGAGGAAATTGCCCAGTAACCCGCAACTCGTCGCAGACAGGACCGCGACAAGGATTGCCGGCAGGTCGATGGACAGGAAATCCGCGGCTGTCATCTGGCCGGGCCCTCCAGCGCGGCGATGATATCGGCGGAAAGCACGTCTTCGATGCGCAGCCCGGAAAGCGGATTGAAGGCCAGCGCTGCATCAGGGTGTCGGGTTCGATAGGTTTGCCACAGGCGGTCCTGGCGGCGCATTTCCGCCGCGGCCCTTCTGCCGCTTTCGGTAATCCGGGCATCTCCGTCAATATAGCCGCGCAGCCGGATCACCTGGTAGGACAGGCCATCCGGCGGCAGGTATCCATCCGCCATGGCGAGCAGGCCACGCACCGATGCAGCGCGAAGGCGCATCTTCAAACGCCGGACTGCCCATCCGATCACGCCGCGCCGTGGCGCAAACATCAGGCTGAACGCAAAGATCGTGGCAGCGGCCAGCACGATTACGGCGCCGGCGGGCATGTCGGGCAACAGGGCGGACAGGCTGCCGCCGGTCCATCCTGCCAGGCCGCCAAAGAGGCCTGACAGGGCAACCAGGCGGCCCAGTTTCTCGGTCCAGAACCGGGCGGATGCCGGGGGAATGATGACCAGTGCAATGATCAGCACCAGACCGACGGTCTTGAGTCCGATGGCAACGATGGCCAGTAACAGGCCGATCATCGCGAGATCAAGCCGGGCGATACGCCAGCCCTGCGCCGCGGCAAATCCTTCATCGAACGCGACTGCGCCGAATTCCTTCAGCAGCAGCAGGGCGATCAGGATTGTTAATAGCGATGCCCCGCCGATGAGTTGCGCTTCCCCGGCGGTCAGGGCCGCGGTGGAGCCGAGCAGGAAACTGTTCAGCCCCGCCTGGCCCGCTGCCTCCAGGGCCTGGATATGGCTGAGCAGTACGATGCCGAGCCCGAAGAAAACGCTGAGGACGGTGCCGATTGCCGTGTCTTCCGGCAGGCGGGTGTAGTCCCGGATCCATTGAACACAGAGCACGCCAAGCACACCGGTTGTCGCCGCGCCCGCCATCAGTAGGGCAAGGTTCCGTCCTGTGCCGCCAAGCGCGATGCCGATCAGAAAGGCGATGGCGATACCGGGCAGGGTGGCGTGGCTGATCGCATCCGAGATCAGCGCACGTTTGCGCAGGAACGAAAAGACACCGATCACACCGCCGCCTATGCCCAGCGCAATTACGCCTGCGAGAACGATGGACGTGTTGTACCCGGCCTGAAAGGTCAGGACGGCATAGAGCTCTTCCGACATCGGATTCAAGCGGAGCGGGCGATGGCCCGGATTTCGGTTTCTGCCAGGCGCCCGCCATAGGCGCGTTGGAGAACATCTTCGGTCAGCACGTCCTTGACGGTTCCCTGCGCGATCGCGCGGACGTTCAGGATCAGGGCGTGATCGAAATAGTCTGCCACCGTCTGCAGGTCGTGATGAACACACAATACAGTCGCACCCGCATCGCGAACCCCGCGCATCACATTGACGATTGCGCGTTCGGTCGCGGCATCGACCCCGGCGAACGGCTCATCCATCAGGTAGAGATCGGCTTTCTGGGCAAGCGCACGGGCAAGGAAAACCCGCTGCTGCTGTCCGCCGGAAAGCTGGCCGATCTGGCGGCCTGCAAAATCGGCCATGCCGACCCGGTCGAGATAGTCGCGGGCGGCGTCGCGGTGACGGCGGCGCACGGGACGGCACCAGCCGACCTCGGCGTACAGGCCCATGGCGACAACGTCCTCGGCCGATGCCGGGAAATCCCAGTCCACGCTTGTGCGCTGCGGGATATACGCGATCCGCCGTCGTGCCTGGCGGAGTTTGCTGCCAAAAACGCGGACATCACCGGCAAGGGCGGGAACAAGTCCGAGCATGGCCTTGATCATGGTCGATTTGCCTGCACCGTTCGGCCCGATGACGGCGATCAGGCCGCGGTCCGGCGCGTCGTAATCGAGGTCCCAGACGGCGGGCTTGTCGTCATAGGCGACGGAAAGACCGCGGATCGACAGGGGTGACGGCGCGGTGTAATTGCGCGGCTGTCTGCTTTCGAACGGAATCAGGCGGGGAGGGCTCATCGCTCAGTCGGCCCCCTGTGCCAGCTGACCGCCAATGCCGACTGCCGGCACCTTGCCGCCGAGTGCGCGGACGATCGTGGTCACGTTGTGGTCGAACATGCCGAGATAGGTCCCGGTATATCCGCCCCCGGCGCCCATCGCGTCCGAATACAGAGAGCCGCCGATGCGGACGTTGTGGCGCCGCGCGGCGGCACCTTCGATAAGGGCGCGAACATTGCGGGTCGATACCGTTGTTTCAACAAAAACAGCCGAAATCCGGCGTTTTACGAGCGTATCTACCAGCATTTCAATCTTGCGTATCCCGGCCTCGCTTTCCGTACTCAGGCCCTGAATGGCAAGGACGTCGATCGAGTAGGCCCGTCCGAAATAGCCGAATGCATCATGTGCCGTCACCAGGGCGCGCGATTCTGCCGGAATCGTGGCGATTGCCGACCGGGCACGATCGTCAAGTGCCCTGAGTTTTTCGAAATAAGCAGCGGCGTTGGTCCGGTATGTCGCGGCGTTTTCCGGATCGTGGCGTATCAGGGCGTCGACGGCCGAGCGCAGGGCGTATTCCCATAATGCGGGGTCCATCCAGATATGGGGATCACGGGTCTTGCCGTCGCCGGGCAGCAGGTTCCTGCCGGTCAGGGTATCGGCAATGCCGATGACCGGTTTCCGTGCCGCGAACCGGGCCAGCATGTCGAGCATCTGTGCTTCGAGATGGAGGCCGTTATAGAAGATAATATCGGCGCGATTGATCTTTGCGACATCGGATCTGGTCAGCCGGTACAGATGCGGATCGACGCCGTTCCCCATCAGGGTGACGATGTCTGCCTTGCCGGCGGTGATTTCCGCCAGTGGCTGGCCAATCTGCGCGATGGTGGTGACGACGTTTTTGCGGGCGTGAGCGGGAAGGGCGGCCAATGCCGCGAACAGGACGAGTGCGGCGCACGCACCTGTCAATCTGATCCCGAAAACTCTTGTCATCCGTCCCACCGATTGTGCCGCGGTGTTTCCCGCAGTCACTCAGATTTTAAACTGACGACGTGTTTTCGCAAGCGCTAATAATATAAAGCAAGGCTATAAAAGTTAGTCGAAGCTAACTTTCGGCATAAAAGACGCCGGTTATGGAATGATCGGCGTGCCCGCGACTGGTCAGCCGTCAAGCACCGCCATGAAATCGCATTGAATCATCACGATGGACTCGCCTTCCAGCGTGAATGCATGACGTGCGGGGCGGCTCCCGGCATCGGGGAACATTGTCGTCCATTCGGTGTTCAGCGCCGACCGGTCCGATGGATCTTTCAGCCAGACGTTCATCTTGATGATGTCGTTCGTCGTGCCGCCAGCCGCTTCGACGATATCGCGTACGTGAGCGAACATGATCGCGCATTGTGCTTCGATGGTGTCCGGAATGGCCTCGCTCCGCGTGTCGCGGCCCATGATGACACCGGTGACCAGCATATTGCCGATCACCG
>Ga0115567_10007454_pt1 | contig 10376 bp, 15 predicted proteins | sample COGITO_mtgs_1204_2_FD_88679 | JGI IMG/M metagenome (GOLD analysis project Ga0115567, IMG submission 88679) | Pelagic marine microbial communities from North Sea - COGITO_mtgs_120412 | ecosystem: Environmental > Aquatic > Marine > Epipelagic | place: Germany:Helgoland, sampling site Kabeltonne... | reverse complement strand
CAACATCTTGCCACCGGTCGCTGAACCGTCTAAATCGCTCGCAATGCCCCTATAGCTCAGCTGGTAGAGCAACTGATTTGTAATCAGTAGGTCCGCGGTTCGAGTCCGTGTGGGGGCACCATTACTTACCAAGTACGGCACATGTTCGGTCATTGTTTTTCCTTTGTCCTTGTTTTGTGCTGGTTTGGGAAGGCCACGGGAAGAACGTGACCCATTCATTGCCATGTCAGTTACTACGCAGTTACTATTCTGAGCATGGCGACGATTCTTAAAACGGCCCACGGTTGGCAGGCTCAGGTTGCGCGGCGCGTAAACGGTAAGGCCGTTCGCAAGGCCCAGACCTTCAAAACTAAGCGTGACGCTCAGGTTTGGGCACGTGAATTTGAGGTTGGTATTGCCAGCGGAACTGACAGCAGCGACACAATGCGGCAAGTCTTTGACCGCTATGCCCTCGAACGATCCAAAGGCAAAAAGGGTGAGCGCTGGGAAGTGATCCGCCTCAACAGGTTTGCCGCCGATCTGGTCAGCGGCAAGCCCTTGGGGGAATACATCATTGGCGACGTGACCACCGCCAACCTTGTAGCGTGGCGTGATATGCGCTTGGGGAAAGTTCAGCCCGCCAGCGTGTCGCGTGAAATGAACCTTCTTAAGCACGTCTTTGTCACGGCCACCAAAGAATGGGGATTGCTGCGCATCAACCCTATGGAGGATGTGAGACGCCCCGCGCGTGCCAAGCGGCGCAAGCGTAGGGTTTACCAAGATGAAATTGACAAACTGACTGAGGCGTTGGATCTCGACAGCGAACCGTGGATCAGTGAAAAACAGATCACGGGCGCGATGTTCTTGTTTGCTATTGAAACGGCCATGCGTTCCGGCGAAATTCGTGACATTGCCAATAGGCACGTCAGCGGCAACGTGGTCCACTTGCCCGAAACCAAGAGTGACCACGCCCGCGATGTTCCTTTGACCACAAGAGCGCTGGAAATTCTTGAGGCGGTCAGGGGCAACCAAACCGAACCCGCACAGCATCCGTTCAATATCGACGCGGATAGCCGGGACAGTGTTTTCCGTGCCGCCGCCAAACGGTCCAAGATTGAAAACTTGCATTTCCATGACACGCGACACGAAGCTATCACCCGCTTGGCAAAGCGGTTCACTAACATTCTCGATCTGGCGCGGGTTACTGGACATAAAAACCTGAATGAGTTGCTGACATATTACGAAGCGTCAGGGGATGAATTGGCGGAAACGCTCAACGCATCGACCTCCAAAGAAGAAATCAAGTAGGGCGAACGATCGCCGCCAGAGACGCGGGTGAAGCGGCCCTCCTTGCACCAGTTGCGTATTGTCTTATCGGATTTCTTGAGACGGGCCGCGACAGTTGCAACGGGCAACCAAGCCTCAGGGCCTTTAGTAGCGCCCAGTGCCTCAGAAATGGCGCTCTGTATCAGCGCTTTAAGTTCGTCGGGGGATATGACAACTACTTGGTTCATTAAATGTTGCCCTCTGCCAATTCGACACCGATTACAAAAAACTTCAGGGTAGTGGCTTCCCGTGTCGTGCGAATGTGCCCGGTGATTTTGTTTTGGTTTGGGTCCATCGGATCACCTTGGAACGGTGCAACAATTTCGCCCACAGGCTTGCCGTCCACGGTTTTCCAGCTCACTAGTTCCGCAAGGATATTGAAGTCATTAATCCGCAGGTGAAAATCATTCTCGTCAAACCATGTAGAAGCGCCCTTGATGCCCAGCGCTTCTACACGTCCAAACATAAAGGCTAGAACATCTTCCAAGGTGTCCCCCTCAAAGATTGCGGAAAAGCGGTCTTGGCCAATGTTCTCATACCAAGGCCACGTCTTTTCAAATTCGGGGCTGTAGGGAATTGAGCCAAACCGCTTGACCCGTTCCACAGCTTGACTTGGCGCATCACTCGCCAGCAACGCAATGGTGACACGGGCAGCGTCTAGCGGCGTCATGTGAGGGGCAGCGCGACCGCCTTTTCCAGATGTCAGCAACCCGGCTTCCTTAAGCATTCGGGTATAGACTGTTACCGATTTCTCAGGGACAGCGAACGCGTTTGACATAAGGGTGTTGAATTTTTTTGCCTGCATAATGTTTGTTTGACACACAATCAGAGATGCGTCAACAATGTTTGTGTAGGGCACAAACAAAAAGGAATCGCTATGAACCCGACTGACGTTTTTGACACCGACGATGCAGGCAACATCATCGCAAAGCCAATGGTAGGCTACTTGACCATGCCAGCAGCGGACATGTTCATCTTGGCGCGGTTAGAGTATGCAAATTCGGAAGCGCACCTTATGGCCATAATGTCCGATCAAGAAAAAGCTGGGGCCGTGCAGCTTTCAGTCACCCCAGATCAAGCCCGTGAGTTAGCCGCGCGGTTGGTTTTTCTCGCGGATCACATCATGGGGCAACAAACGCCGGATGCGAACGACCGAAACTAGCCAGACAGGCAAAGTGGCGCGGTCAACGGTGCCGCGCCACTTTGTAACTATTGTGGATCATCCCGCGCACATCGCCCATGAAAATCCAATCAAGGGACGCGCCATATTGGACGCAGAACCTTATCAATTCTTGAGCGGGTGCGCCGTCCTCACCAATTAAGCGTTTGGGCGGCTCAACCGCGATAGTGTCCGCATAGAATTGCATCCGCGCCTCAGCGTCTGTGTAATCGAGTGCCATGTTATTCCTTCCAATCTACTAAATTGAGGGCCATTGCAGGATCAACGCCCGCTGTTTTGGCCTCTGCCAGCGCCTTAACTAGCGCTGTGACCGTCCTTGCACGTCCACCACTATCAAACGCTTGTAGGGGCCGCATAACGTCCAGTGTGACCGCGTTGCCTAGCTTGTCCGAGGCTTCCTCTGCCATGCCCTCAGCCATTGGCTGTAAGGTCCAGCTTGCAAGGTGGCGCTGCGCTTCCCTTACCATCGGCCCCGTGGTGGCTTTGTTGTTCAGACCGGGCAGGATGCCAAACGCGGCGTTGATCTGGTCGCGGGCTTGGTCCAGCGTCTTGTCCAGCAATGCTTTGGAAAGGTCGGGGGTCAGATCGTTCGCCCGCCAATCCTGCGCCGGGGCTGGACCGCCCGCCGCCTGTACCTGCACCGATTCCCTCACCAGCACTTTGCCGCGTGATCCGCGAAAGCCCCGTGCAATGTCTGCAAGGTCCGTTTCCGGTGTCTCAGGCATTGGCACAATAGACGATCCCAAAGGCGCGTCACCATAGACCTCGACTAGCGCCCGCTCGACAATTTCTAGCAAGTCAGCGGACAAGCTGGACCGCTTCAAAGGCGCGGTGCCATACCAAGGCTGGATTGCATCCGCTCCTATCCGAAAGTGCAGCACCTCGCCCGCAAGGGCCGTGACAGACTTGCCGCCGCCAATATCGGGCAGTGTCAGGCGGTAAGCCGTTGGACGGGAGAGCCGTGTGGACAAATCCCAATCTGACACCGGGATAAGCGCCTCATCCGTGATGTAGAAAAGCGCCTCACCACGCAGCGCCAACATGCGCCCCGCGATTGCCAGCGCCCGCCGGGTCAGTAGGTCAGTGCCTTCCACATCAGCCACAGACAGGCCATTTTCCCACAAGGTCACTGCCGCCTGCACCGTGGCCGTCAGTTCGGCCCGCCCGCTTGTGCCTGTAATGTAGGCCGTTCGGGCTTGGATCATCTGCGCCGTGTATCCTGCGCCGGATGCCGCCCGCGTCTCAGTCGTTTTGCTTTTGAATGGCCACATTATTTCTGCCTCCGATATGGGCGCAGCATGTCAGCCGCCCCGCTATTTTGAAGCGCACGGGCCGCGTGAGCCGCATTGCGCTGATAACTTTCCTGAATGGCCCCGCCCATGTTCACGCTGTAGCTGGACACGCCCGCCCGGTCGGTATCGTCAGCCATGTATTCAGCAAGCCGCCGGAATGCCTCAGAGACAGCTTTAGGCGGGGTACCGTCACCCACTTGCGCCGTGACTTTGAACACGCCGTCAGAGGACAGGCAGAGGCCAACGGGGCCGTCAGGCAAGGCCGTTGATACCCACGCACCGCTTTCCCACTTTTCAGCCGTGTGGGACGCGATAGGCGACAGCGGGGGCGTCCAGTTTTCACCCTCGCTACCCTCGACAGTCCACACCAATTCGCGCGGCGTGTATCGGGTTCGAGTATATGCCTCGATCCGCTCCCAAATCATTTCAGCATCAAGCGCCGCCGCCGGGGTAGAAAGCCCGGACGGCGTGGCCGGATAGCTTGCCGGGGTCGCTTCAATCTCTCGCAATAAGTCTGTCACGTTATGCCCTCCACCGTTCCCAGTGCGCCCACGCACTTGAAGGTTTCACCATTGGCACCGTTACCAGCGGCCCCCAGTTGCGGGCCTCGATCTGCGCCGCCGGATAAGCGGGCTTTGTGACTGCGCTAATCTCGATCAGGTCAGCAGAGCGCACCACGCGCATGATGCCCGTGCCGGATCGCTTCACATAGTCGCCGCCTTGGGAAACCCGAAAGCCTGGACTAATCCCACCGACCAGCCCCGCCGCCAAGGTGCCAAGAAAGTCTTGGACATAGCCGACAGACCGCATTTCAGGGGCAAGCGTGGCCTCAAATGTTAACGCCGTGTCGGTATCCTCAAGGGTCAGGGAACCCGCCCCACGGGATGCCAACGGCTTGTTCATGTCGTGATGCACCAGCAGGTGAACGTCACCACCATCGGCAAGGGATGCACCAAACGCCCGCGCCTCAAATACTTCCCGGCGCTTTTCCCGACCATCACTAAGGATAGTCGGGATTGCGTAGGGAAAGCGGCCCCTGAGGACGGTAGAACCGTCCGCAGAGGTGCGGACTTCAAGCCCGCCTTTGGAACCGCCCCAGAGCATTAGCTTGACGCCGTTTGAACAGCCGTCAGCATTTCAAGCTGAGAGCCACGCGCAACGGTCACGTCCATTGTCGCCAGCGCAGTCACACGCAAGCCGCCGGATTGTGCATCACTGAACGGATCTCGGATAAGATCCACAGCGCCCCACATACCGACAAAGATAGGCGACACGCCGCCCGCGTTTGTGGTCATCAGGGCGTTGGTCGGTTTCATCGCACCAGTTGGGGCAGCAAGGCCATTTGTGGTCATCACAATGTTGCCCGCCGGAATGTTTGCCAGCATCCGGTCCCACTCAGAAACAGCCGTACCGCTGATTAGAGTATCATCCATATGCGCCCAAACCTCAGGACGGATCAGCAGCTTTACAGCATCGGGCGAACCCGCTGCATTGCCAGCCATGAACCGAACAACAGCAGCGCGAAACGCAGACCACTCAGCCTCAGCCGTGACAGCCGTGCTTGTGATCCCGTAGGTTGCCGGGGTGGTCATAACGCCCAAAGGTTGCCCAGACGCCCCAGAACCAAGGAACACAACACGGTCCATTTCAGCACCGATTGCGCTGTTCATATCGCGCCGAACAGCAGCTTCCAGAGCCGCGCCGGATTGCTTCAAAGCCTTGCGCGTGATCTTCATTTGAACGCCCAAAGTATTGTCAGGTGACAGCGCCTTGTCAGCAGTCTTGTAAGCAGACGTGCTGCCAACATTGCCCGTTTCAGTCGATTGCCAGCCAACGGTTGCGCCGTCGGTTGTCACTGGCCACTCAACAGAACCGTGCGGAATGCTGATTGATTGCGCCCCCATGCGGGCCGCTGCCGATCCGGGGAACAAGCGTTCAATGATAGGGCGCGTTTGCATCGGATCAGAATTGTCACCCGCGATGGTTTCGCCAGCACGTTGCTCAAGTGCCTGATACGGAATTGGGATGCCGCGATAGCCACCTTGTGAGCGCAGTTCCTGCACGATTTCAGCAGTCTGCCCCGATAGGGCCGCGCCCTCATCCAAGGCAAGCGCGACTTGGCGTAATTCAAAGTTACCCATCATTGCGGCCCACTCGGACCCGGAACGGGTTTCAAGTTCGTCCTTTGCCGCGCCGCGTTGCTCATCCTCAGAAATAAGTGCAGCGCGGTATTGGGCTTCCTTGGCGCGGTATTCCGTATCAAGTTCGCCCATCTTGCGAGTTTCGTCCTCAGACGGGGTTTCGATGTTTGCCAGCTCGGCAAGGTTTTGGCGGATTTCGGAACGTCGCAGTTCCAGCTTTCTCGATGTCAGCATGATGTATCTCCTATGCTCGACGGGTTGCGCTGCATGTCTTGCAGCAGGTCACGCCATTGTTGGCGCTTTGGGGTCAGGGGCTTATGCCCCACCTCAATTCGGGTTTTCCGCGTGTGGCAGGCACCGCAGAGAATTTGTAAATTGGTCAGCGTGTAGGCCAGTGCGGGGTGCGTTCGGACGGGTTGAACGTGGTCACACTCAAGCCGCTTGTGGGTGCCGCACTGGACGCAAGCCCAGCCGTCACGCTCAAGCGCCTGCATCCGCAAAGCCCGCCACCGGGGGCCGTGTGTGACCGCCTTGGAATGGCGAATATGTTCCTTGCGCCTAGACATAATCACGGGCCTGAATTTCATAGAGAAACAGCGTTCCGCCGGGGGCGTGTGGAACCACCCGAACAATGCCCAGAACACTTGCGCCTATCTTGAGCTTGTCGGTTGTTTCCGGCGTGAACGTCAGACCCTCGACCGAAACCAGAACCCGTTGATCGCCCACGCCCATCAGGCCAGCCGCAATAAATTCCTCATTCACAGTGAATGTGACGACAAGTGCCGTGACCGAATGTTCAGCATCGGGTCCGGGGCTATACCCCCCATATTCGTCAACAGTCCCTTCGCCGGGGCGCAGCAGCGTGGCCGGTTGCCCGTGTTTCCTAATCAGGCGCGATGCAGTGTGAGTCAGCCCCATGCCAGTCTCCCTTTGGATTGTGTGGGTGCGCGGCGCATACGGACGCCTTGCGCCACGGCCAGAACGGTTGCCGCAACGGGGTCGATCCGCGATGTTGAACGGCCAGCGGCCAGCTTGTGATTGCCCGCCGGGTCAACCAATGTGATCGCGTCCGCAAATGCAGAGCGCAGCAACAGTGACGGCATGGTTTTCACCTCGCCCTCAAACACGGCACGGCGCAGGCGTTCGCAGTCCTCAGAGCCGTCTTTCCATCCAAAGCCGCGCCAAATGAAAGGCACCCGCTCAAGGCCCGCATCGCGCAAAGCCTCGACAAATTCAGCATGGCGGAATCTGTCACCCACGATGGCCACCGGGCTTTGCCCGTCCAGCTTGGTCACAACGTCAGCCATGAAGCGGGCAACAGGCACGGTTGCGTCACCCATCGTCACCAGTTCGCCACGATCCGCCATTTCGGTGTAGCGCCCGGACACGCCGTCAGCTTGCCCCCGATCCGCCAAGCCGGGTTTGCAGGGGAAAGCGCCGACACATTCCAGCCGTCCAGTCTCAGGCCAATATAGAGACGCCGCCGACATAGACCGCGACCCGCCAAGGTCGATGCCCAGAACAACAGGCCCGTCACGCGGGGGCAGATCGTCAGGCGACACCTCGCAAGATAGCCATTCATCCACAGTCAGCAGCACAGACCGATTGTCGGACGCCACACGTTCGTTGCGGTTAAGATTGCGGAAACTGGACAGGGCAGAGCCGCCCCGTGCAATCGCCCGCTGTGCTTGTGCCACCAGCCATTCCGCAGAGGGGCCAATGCCCTCAGCCGCGCCGGGGTTTGCCACCAGCAGGCTTTCTAGATCGTCAGGGGCCAAGCCTTGCGCGGGGCGATGTTCCTGCACATAGGTTCCGGGGGGCGGCTCATCCATCCACCGTGAAAAGGTGTTTGCGTCGTCAGGTGCGGACGTGCTGATAATCAGCGCCCGCCCGTCGCGCTTGCCCAAACCGGACAAGATTGCGTTTTCCAGCGCATCGCCTTTTTCGCGTTCCCATGCGGCCCGTTCATCCAAGATTGCCAGCGTTGGCGCGCCGCCCAAAATTGACTTGCCGTCCGCCGCGATAACACGGGCTAGACCGCCGCCATTCTCTGAGGTTTCCACTTCCAGCTTGGACCCGCGCCGGATCGTGAATTGCGCTTGTTCGTCCTCAGGCAAGCCCTCGATAAAGCCCAAAAGGAACCCGAACGCCGTTTTAGCTTGGTCGCGGTTTCGTGCTGCAAAGATGATTTCACGTTTTGGCTGGGGGGCAATCTCGCCCATCAAATGCCCCAAGGCCAAGCCCGCGCTCAAACTTGTTTTGGCATTGCCGCGACCAATCGACAAAACCCCGGCCTCGATACCTTTGGCAAAGGCACCGCGAACGAATTGCTTTTGATATGTCGCCAGCTTCACCCGTCTGCCAGCAAGCCGCCCCTCAGGAACAACCAGCTTGGGAAGGAAGCGCAGCGCCGCCGATGCCTCTTTTGATGCCCTATCCATGATCTTTCCCCCGAATTTTTGGGAGAGAGAAAGAAAGAGTCCCATCGTCGGTTCCACCCATGCCTTGAAAAGGGGGCATTGGGACCAACTCAGTCAGCGTCACAGTCGTCACACCTTCTAAAGGTGTGTGACGTTTGTGACGGTAAGTCTGACCCGCACAAGTGACGCACAGTGACGGGTTGTGACGGGTGTGACGGCAAAGGCTATTCATCATCTTGAACCCTCCACACATGGCCGCCAAACTCACGGACCTCATCCATGTCCATCAGCTTTGTCTTGGCCCGCATAAATGCAGTTCGTGCGGCGCTATCGCTCACACCCGTGGTCAGGCCGTGGACGCCACATGCCTCGCGCCAGTGATCCACCTCGACCACCTTGCGGTTGGCAGGCCATGTGTTGCCGCTCTTGGTCGTGCCGTGATCGCGCAGCGCGTCATAGAGCGCCTGCATAGCCACCTCATTCTTGCCCCTCAGTGGCTTGCGTGTAGGTGCTGGTGCCTCAGTGGCGTCCACCACCGCGCTTGTGACAGGCTCACCGTCCTCATCCATGCCAAGCGTGACGGAACGCAGTTTGAAGTGCAGCGGCTCAGGCGGTTCTTGATCGCGTTGTTTGCGCGATAGGATTTCCCATTCCGATGTGACTTGAATTTCATTATCCACCGCCGCCCTTAGGGCAGATGAACCACGCGCCCCCCGGTCCTCATCCTTGCCCGTGTGGTGGATCACCATGACGTGCGCACCAGTGGCCTCACGGATCAGGTCACAGTTGCGAACAAACATGGCCGCATCCTTGGCCGTGTTCTCATCACCCGCGCCCATAGACCGGGCCAGCGTATCAATCACCACCAGCGCCGGGGCCTCATCCGGCATGATCTCACAGACCGCCAAGGCGTCACCTTGCCCGTGCAGGTCCAGCCCGATAGGCAACAGGGTGAAGGGTGCAGACGCCATGTCAGGGCGTTCACACTTAATCGCAGCAAGGCGGTTGCGGATGCCCGCGCCACCCTCAGCAGCGATGTAGAGGACAGGCCCGCCGTTTACGCGTAACCCGCGCCATGACTTGCCCGCCGCGATGTGCATGGCAATATCTAGCGCCACGAACGTCTTGCCCGCGTTGGACGGGCCGTAGAGCATTGATAGGCAGTTACGATCCAGTCAACCTTTGACCATGTAGTTGCTGGTCAAAACAGCGTCGATTGCTGAGAGGTTCACAAGGCGGCGCTTGAGTTCACCGGCCCGTGGTCCCTGCACTTGATCGCGTGGAAAGTCAGCGCGATGCGCATCAAGTTGAACTGCCATGTTTGCAAAATCACGCATCACGCCGCTGCCCTCCTTTGCACAAACTCAAGGAAAGCCGCCTTGCGAGGGGCGGGCATGGCATTGAAGCTGGCAAGGCAATACGCCTCAAGGGCCTCAGGTTCGGCCATGTCCGCCCAGAAAGCCGCCTCATCCATATGATTGAACAAAGGGGCAATGGGAGTGCCCACGCTTTGTGGGAGGACCGTCTCAGCCACGGCAACAATTTGCTCAGGCGTCAGGGACCGCAGGACAGCCCACGCCATAGCGCCGCGCTCTTGTGGCGTCAGTCGCGCCGTCAGCACCACCGTCAGGCCGTGCCATGCGTCAGTATCAGCCAGTAGTAGAGAATGGCCCACCGTGCGAGCAACGCGCTTGTAAGCATCAGGCATATGCTGGCTATGAACATCGCTCATAGCAAAGCCCCCCAATGTGTTGCCAAAATGGGGAAAAGACCTATATAATCACCGTAAGAGCAGACGAATTCCACAACGTCTTTAGCGCCGCTGAACCCTGCAAGGTTCGCGGCGTTTTCTTTTTCAATTACTACGTTTTTACTATCCTCAACACCTAAGGCATTGATTTCAAATGATACCCGTGTCCGTGTGGGGGCACCATTTTAACTTACATATCAAATAGTTAGGTGCATCCTGCGTGCGCGAGAATATGCGCGTACTACAGCGGAAGCATTACGGAAGCAGTGCCACATGGCTTTCGGATGT
>Ga0115567_10007453_pt1 | contig 10377 bp, 14 predicted proteins | sample COGITO_mtgs_1204_2_FD_88679 | JGI IMG/M metagenome (GOLD analysis project Ga0115567, IMG submission 88679) | Pelagic marine microbial communities from North Sea - COGITO_mtgs_120412 | ecosystem: Environmental > Aquatic > Marine > Epipelagic | place: Germany:Helgoland, sampling site Kabeltonne... | reverse complement strand
GATTGGGCGACGGCGGCGCGCTGGGGTACGGCGACGGGGGGGCGGTCGGCTCCGGGCTAGTGCACGGGACGTCAGAGTCGGAGGTCAAGGGGGACGCGGGCGCTGGGAGCCGCCTGCTCGCCATGCTGCAGGGCGGCGGCGGCGGCGGCGGCGGCGGTGCAGAGAGCGGCGGCGGCGGCGGCGACCGGGGCGAAAAGTTGCCGCTCTTCATGCGTGCCAACGGCGGCCTTGGCGGACCTGGTGGGCGCGGGACGATTGGAAGTGGGCGGGGGGTTGTGGGCGGCCCGCAGGCGGGCCCGATGCACAACGGGTTCGGAGGCGACGTGGTGCTGCGGGAACGCTGCTACGAGTGCGGACGGACGTCCGAGGGGGAGGTGGACCACACTGACGGCAACTTCTACTGCGTCGCCTGCTGGGAGCAGTTTGAAGTCTGGCGCAGCGGCCAGGCCCAGGGCGGCTGCAACCGCAACAAGGGAAAGCTGCTTCCGACATGATGGCTCTCTCTTCCAAATCGCGCCGCGAGCCCAATCCTAGCGCTCGGAACGACCGGGCACTTCGGCGGGCTTGGACGAGGCTGCGGTGGGGCGGAAAAGCAGCATGCACGCGCGAGCGCCAGGAGATGCTGGGGCGCTCTGCATGGGGCGCCTCTGCACCGAGGCGTTGGCGTGCCGTGGGAATGGGCGCCTCTCAAAATCCACCTGGGGCTAGTGTGGCCTGCACGCGTCGCCTGCGCGCCTGCAAGGCATCACGCGTCATGCGAAGCTGCTTCACAATGAAGAGAAAGATACTCTGAAAAGATGTACCACCACTCTCTCAAGGCGCGCGAATACCGGCGACATACAACCCCTCGCGCACAGCGCTGGCGCCCACAGAACAGCAAGAACCCTTTACTCGTGTCGGACACGGTTCCCAGCGTCCCCCGATCGCAACTTCGACGCAACGACGACGCGACCCACCCTTGCGACTAGGTGCCAACTCTCGCTTCGCGCGCGTGGGCTAGAAACTCCGCACGACGCTTTGCGGCGTCGGGCGAGGCACGTGCTGTTCAGCTGCGCGCTGTGTCCTTCGACCCAAAGACCTGCGAAAGGCGCGGGAAGCGCTTCCCCTGCCGACATGCCACCCCGTTGCTCAAGCAGTTGGACGTAGGTGCGTGACAGGACAACACCCTGCATCACTGGCCCGTAGCACCGCTCACCGCTGGTGGCAGCAGGAGGCACTCGGGCAGTGCCGTACCTCACGCTCCGCGTCGCGCAGGTCCGTTTGGCAGTCCACGTAAGAACTGCCGACCCCGACGCCGCCCCCGAAGCCCACTAGTGCAGGCCGCGATCGCCCACCTTTCCCTGTCCGTGTCTCGCTCGTGTCAGAGTGGGCGGAAGTTGCGCGCGCTTACATTCACGTGGGTGGGGCAATACGCAACAGCATAACGCCAAGTGTTGTGCCAAGAGCTAGACCGCCTGCTGTGCGAACAACCAACCGCTGCCGGAGACGCGCCACGCGAAACGCACTGGTCAGAAACCCATCCTATTGATTCACCCTGACTGTACCCTGGCAGCTTGCGGAGGTCGGGCACGAGTAGGCGCAAAGTTGCCCGATACAGGTGTCATAGCTAAGGTGGAGCGGTGGCAGGTGGCAAGAACGACAAGGCGCTGCGGGGCAGGCACCTGGAAGCACTTGTCTGCAATCGCTCTGACCTCGTCCTCGGGACGGGTCGAAGCACCAGTCATTACCTATGGCAGCGTGCTCAGCTACTGAACAACCTGATGTCGAAAGTAGATTGGGGAAACGTTCGATGTAGGCGCAGCAGGTCGAAGATCGACGGACAGTGGGTACTCGGAGTTCACCCGCAGGTAAAGTTTCCAAGTGTGTTTTTTAAAGTAAACGTTTTGAGAGTTCGTGAACAGCCAAGCCCCCTGCGGCGCCATGGTTCTCTCCATGCTGTTGCTGAGCGCCTTGTACGATTCGCCCAACGGCGGTCGTAACGACCCGTACAGTATGTACGATACCGAAATGGGTGCGTGCCCTGTTCCAGCCTGTCAAAGTTTTGTGAGACCTGATGTAGTGATCATCAACAAGCTCCTAGGAGGCGCGGGTGATGTTCTGCTTTGACGGGAGGAACGTCAACCAGGTGGCAACTGGTACAAGGCGGATGAGCCGTGGGGCGCATACCTGCAGGGGGAGGGCAACCCTTGCGTGACGATCAAGCCGTACGAATCGGACCCTTCGTCAGGAGCCTTCAACCCGCAGGCCCACACTACTTGGGTGCCAGTGGACTGGTCTTCATGGCCCAACTACAAGTCGGTGCCCGTTTTGCATCAGAGGGTGTTCCTTGATTAGCTTCAGCGTTGTCTACCGGCTCACGCGGCTTCCGCTGGTGCTGAAAGCACTAGCCGCAAAAAAGCAGCTGTAAGGGCGACTTGGCCTGGCTCGTTCAGTATGACGGCGCGAAATTAACCCCCACTTCGTTGGCAGTGTGCATGGCTATGGTGTATTCTAGGTGTTTCTGCGGTGTGAAGTGGTGTAAGAGGGGTGAGAGCGTTGCGGAGCATGTGGAGCTACATGGGGTATGGTGGCAGTTGTGGGCAGCACATTCCAAGCTGCACTCGAGAAGCGCCCCCGAGCACTGCACGCCTCCATGCTAAATTTCGTGTCTGCACAAATGAGTAGCGTGTTCAAGATTCGGTCGATCAAGATAGATGGGGATCCAGGATTGCTCCGGGTAGGCTTGCAATGCACATGCAGCATGCAGCCAGCCAGCGTGCGCCGCGCCTCGCACCGCTCCTCAGCTTTGTATTTATGAATTTTTGGTGCCTTCACGCTCCACATGCACGTAATTTGGTATCGCGAGTTCCACTGACGATCGTTTCAGCCGATGGCACATCTCACCAGAGTTGGCGGCTGATGCTCCCGACCTCGCCTGCAAATGTCGAACCTCCATCAGGCAAACCGCGCAGATGTGCAGGCGCGCAGCATTGCGATTGAGATGCGATCGGCAATAGGGTCGGTAACCAACCTACTGCCGATCGAGACAGCCTTCATGAAGGGCGCTTATTGGGAAAAAGAGGCGGCAGGGTCGCTCGAACGCTTGGCTATCGGACGAAAGGCGCACCTCTCGTTCGCCGAGCGAAACGCAACGCGATTAGCCTCCAATGTCCCAACCCGGAGACTGCGAAAATACAGGCGCCATCAGTCACAGCATGGCGCAGAATTTGGATCTGGAAACTTCTGCCACAAAAGTTGCAGAGCGCCATGAGTTCTTATCGCACAGTGTGAGAACACATGTCGAATTGGCAACAGTAGGGTAACGAGACGCGACTGACATCTGAAATTAGATAATTTCGTTCATGCTAGGACATACATGCGCTGACATGCGCTGGTTGGCATACAGCAAGTCCCAGCAAAGATCGAAGGTGGCTGGTGCCGTTGTGCTGCAGGTCGGGGCTGGCGTACCGTGAACGAGTCCTGGTGCTTGTCCCCAACGTGAGACAATTTCCGAAAGTGCGTGTAGGCCACGCGTGACCAGTCCGTCAACATTGGCATCTGGAAGCGCGAGCACAAGGTCGTTAGACGCAGCTGGACGCCGTTCCGTGCGGCTTTTTGTTGCCATCGACACAAGGAACGCACACCCGACAAAACACGACCCTAGCACGCGAGGCCATACACCAGCAAGTAGATTCAACCCTCAAACCCCCCAAAAATCGCTGCCTGCAGCGCGCTGGTGCTCGAGCGAGGGGAACGGCACCATCGTTTAGGAAGAGCCGTGAAAGCCACTTACCCCAAATTTGGACGTTTGAAATTTAGTCGTCTGAAATTTAGTCGTCTGAAAAAGATTTTCGGAGTCTTGCGGTCGAAGTTCTGTAAGGATGCGTTCTGTAAGGATTCCATCATAGTGGTGTGGATCAGCTTGGCATCTGCGCTGGCTGCAGGCTGCACAAGTGACAAGATTGCTCGCTGAATGGGTTTTGCGCAGCGGGGATCTGCCGCTGTTCACCCGCCTTGAGCAGATGAGTGTACAGTCTGAGCCACCAAGTTGTTGGTTCGTGCGGTCTGAACAATTGGTCGCCAAACTCTCGCGTCGTCCGGGCTTTTTTGACCTCAGGCTCGCCGCTCGGCCCGTAAAAGGTGGTCCAGGAGCTGCTTCCGCCCTTCCACCACGACCCGCAGGTCGTGAAGGACCCCGCGGGTGGCTGGTTGATGTTTGTTATCGGTCGGACGTGCAACAATACTCTCTTGTGCAACGGCACTGCCCCGCCTCCAGGTGCGCGCCCGGGCCTGTCGCCCGCCGCACGCAGTCGCTGGGAGAGCCTCACTCAGTGAGCGGACACCCCGCAGACGTGCCCGCCTGCCCGATGGACAAAGATCCGGCGCCGAACAACATGGAGAGCGGGATATTCGCTTTCTCGGCGGCATCTCTCGCTGGGCCCTGGGCACCTGTGCGGCCTCCAGCGGCCCTCCAGCGGCCCTCCAGCGGCCACCTCCAGCGCTGCAGCGCGATCCTGCGTACAGGGTCTCAGCGCAGGGTGGGGCAAGAAGTGCGCAGGCCTGGCCCGACGGGCGCCCGGTTCTCGGGGGCGTGTACAGTAGGAAGATGGGTAGGGGCAAGAGTAGGGAGGGGGGGGGACGCGGAGAGCGGGGGCAGCGCCCAGGGGGCGTGGGACGCGGACGTAACGAACCCCGCGCCCCTGCTCCGCCCCGACGGCCGCGCCCTCCTCCTCTACCGCGGCTGCCCATGGGGTCGCCTCCCGTTCCCTCTTCTCTCGCGAGCACGCGCGTGGATGCCTGCGCCGCCCACTCGCTCACGCCTCCCGCCGGGTGCCCAGGGTGCCAAGGCTCCGAGAAGATCGTGCTGGCCGTCTCGGCTGCCGGGTGGCGCGGGCCCTTCAAGAAAGCGTGAGCGCCCTTCATCACCTTGTGAGCACCGCACCGCGCCAAAGCGCCGCCCGCCGCGCCGGCCAGCTCGCATGCTGCGGGTGACCGGGGACCGCCCTGGAGGCAGCGCCGTGCCGCTGTGCGCGGCGTTGGAGCCATTCGGTGGAGCGAAGCGGAGGACCTCTTCGCGTGGCGCGATGCGCGAGGGCACTTGCACGCGCTGCTCCACTCCATGGCGCCGGTGCACTCCGCAATGCGGGGCACGGGCGGGCGCTGCCCCTGCAACGCGAGCAGCGGCGCGCACTGCTCCGTCGGGGCCCACGCCTTCTCCCGCGACGGTCTCGCCTGGCCCTTCTCCAAAACCGTCGCCTACAACGCCACGCACGCCCTTCCCGAATCGCTACAACGCCTCCGCACCCGCCCCCCGCCGGCGCACTTGGTCCGGCACCCGCGGCCGGCCGCGGCGGCAGCGGCGTGAGCGCGGGGCGCGGCACAGGGTGGCGTACTGCGGCGGGGCCGCGGAGGCGCTCGAGCGCCGCGAGCGTTGGAGCCATTCGGTGGTCCGCAGCTGCTCCACGACGACGCGGTACCCGACCCGGCCCGCCGCCCGCCGCTGCTGCGCGCCCGCGGCGGAGCGGGCGGCGGGGGTGCGCTGAGGCTGGGGCGGGCGCAGGGGGAGCCAGCGCCGCTGGTCAACGGCGAGACGCACGCGCGCGCGGAGAAGAACAGGGGGCGCCAGCACGACTACTCCTTTACTCTCGTCACGCCCGTGCGGCGCACGGCGAGCGGTGCGCGCCCGGGCGCCTAGCCAGCGCGCCGGGCCCAAGGCTGGCGGGTGGGGAGGCTCTGGTCTGGTCCATCAAGATTCTTGTTTGATTCCGCCGCCGCGCGCCGCTAGAACCTGCGCCCAAAGGCTACCCTTCCGGCTCGCAGCGGGCGAGGCGCGCGAGGAGCGCGCGGTGTAGCGGCAGCGGCAGCAGCGGCGCCACCGCCGCCTCTACCTCCTCGGCCTCCGCGCGCGCCCGCACCTGCTCGCGCCACGCCGCGCGTGAGCCACCGCTGCCACCGCTGCACCCCCCCACCACCCGACCGCCGGGCCCGGCGGCGCGCGCGCGCGCAACGTGCGTGGGCGTGCGAGGGCGAGGGGCGGGCGGGCGTTGTGCGCCTGGGCGGCGTCGATGAGGGCGCTGAGGAGCGGGAGCCAGACGGTGTGCGCCTCGCGGCCCGTTAGGCTCCCCGCCACGTGCGCGTGCAGCGCCGCCAGCGCCTCGCGCCCCGCGCCCCACTCGCCCAGCACCGCGCGCACCAGCGCCTGCCCCACCAGCGCGTCCGCGACCGTGCGCTGTGCGCGCTCGCGCTCGGCGGCCCACGGCGCCGCGCGCGCGGCGCGGCGCTGCGCCACGTCCGCGAGCCACACGAGGCCGTCGAGCGCGCCGCTCCAGTCCTGCACGCTTTCGCCCACGCGGAGCTCCACCACCTGTACGATCAGGTCCTCTGCCACCCGCGGCGACTCCCGCTCCGCCAGCTGCGCCGCCTTGTCCAGCAGCGCCGCTGCGTCCGCAGCGCTCCCCAGCGCCCGAAGGTGCTCCGCAACCTCGGCGTACAGCGCCGCCGCCAGCGCGAAGCGCGCGCTGGAAAGGTACGCCTGGATCGCCGCCAGGTAGCAGTGCACTGCCGCCGCCGCGTGCTCGCGGAAGGCCCCTGGCGTGAGCTCTTCCTCCCGGAGCTCCTGCGCTGGCGGCGTGAGCGCGGGCAGCTTGGCGGGCGCAGTGGTGCCGCCAAGGCGACGTTCGCACGGCCTCAGTCCAACGGGTCGGGCAATGCACCTCAGACAGGAGCAGCTGTGCGGCCTCGGTTGAGTGAAGCGCTGCCTTGAGCGGGGCCTCCATCGCTCGCTGGCACTGAGCGGCGGCCATGAGGCACAACGCAGCATACGGTGCGCTTCCCTCGCGCTTGAGGGCGGCGCCAAGCTCAAGTAGCTCGGCCGTGGATCCAGAGTAGTCGACCTTTTTGAACAGGCGCTTCTGCAGTGCCTGCTCGGTAGACCCCCGAGCTTTGAATTGCGATCGTGTTGCGCTGCAATTGCAGGCGCGCAGCACGCCAAGCCACAGCTGCGCAGCTCGCATTTCGCGACGAGCGGGGCTCCTGGCCTGTTGGATTCGCTGGAATTCTTCGTCAAAGTCCACCTCTGACATGTCGCCGCTCCCTCACTTACCTCCGCAACCCCCCACCAAGCCCCCTTCTCGTCCGTTCTGTGGCGGGCCCGTTCCACCCTTGCCAAGTCTGGCTGGGCGGGGGCGGGGTGGGGGGTGAACGGCACAGGCTCCGGTGAAACCAGCTGGTTTCGCTGTCAACGGGGAAGGTCTACGTCTACGACGAGCGTGCTAAGTGCTAGCCACGTAGCTGTACTTAGGGGGCGCCTCGCCACCATGCAGCGGTCCATGCTAGTGTCCTGGGTTGGGGTCGCGTTCGACCACTTACAGGTGGGAACCCTGGCGATGCGTTGTCACGCCCATGCCTTCTTCAACTCAGACTCCTCTCTGCACCCATAACTTGCTAGGCGTGGTTGGTGCAAGGAGCACACCGTCCTTTAAGGGCCTCTCGCCTGCTTACGCGGCGTCGTCGCAGACTTTTGCGGCTACGCAGTCTCTGCAGAGTGCCCACGCAACTATTCGCCTTCTGCGGCGCAAAAGGCTGAGCAGGTGATTATACCGTGCCTCATTCTCCCGCTCTGGACACAAGTTGGGTGCTGCAGCCCCGCAGGGCCACGCGGAACCGGTATTCTAGTGACGAAGGCGGCGTGGGCAGATCGGCGGACAAGTGGGAGCGAGTATGCGCTATCCTGCAGCGCTTCAAGCATCACTCCAAGCAGAGCCATTCTGATGCATCCTTTGGACACCACGAGGCCCACAGCTCTGTGCGGCCCTTGTCCCCGACGCGGGTGCGGGGCGGCATGTATGCATCTGATGGCTCGCACAACACGGCAGGCGGAAGCGCTGCTGGTGTGCGCGGCAGCTGCGCTGCTGTACACAGAGGCCATCGCAATATGCTGCATGCAAGAGGTGCGGCCCTCAGGGCTGCGGCGGCGGGCACGGGCGCCTGCGACGGGCGGCGCAGGTGCTGACGGGTGGGAGCGGCTGCGCGGGGCAGATAGAGCGGCTGAATCGGAGCATCCTCTCGTGGGACTGGCTCTCGGGGCGCCCGCGGCGCGCGGCGGTGGCGTCGGCGTTCCTGGGCGAGGAGACGTTCGACAAGATGTTCCTGCTCTGCGACACGCGCACTGCCTTCGCGCGGCGGCTCAAGGAGACGCTCGCCATCATCCTCGGGCGGCTGCGGCGCTCGACGGCCGCGCTCGAGATGGCCGCGCACGGCGAGCAGCTCGAGCAGGCGCTGCGCCTCCACCTCGAGGTCCTCGGTCCAATCGCCCGCGGCGGCGCCTCTATGGACGACATTGCCGCCACCATCCACGTCCCGCCGCCCGCCTCGCCCTGCCGCCTCCCGAACCCTGGCGCGACTGCCATCGCGGTGCGCGCCAGCCCGCCCGCGTGCCGCTCCAGCGCGTGCGTGCGCGGCAGCGCCATGCCATCGCCCGAGCGCGCGCCGACACTCGCGCCCGTGCCTGGTGGAGCTGACCGGCGAGTTCGCCGGGCGCCGGGCGCTGCGGTCGGGGGGCGCGCGCAGTTGCACACGCCGCGGAAGTCGTGGCAGCCGCTGCAGCGCGTGGGGGCGGCGATCCGCATGGTGACGGACATCGCGGAGCAAGTTCCCGAGTGCCTCGTTACGCTGCGCGGCGCGAGCGCGTCGGTCGGGAAGCCGCCGCTGCTGCTGCGGCACGGCCCCGCGCTGCTCCTCGCCGCCGTCGGCGGCGCGACGGGCGTGGTGTACGTGCGCCCGCAGAACATGATCCGCACGCTCGCGACGATCGTGCGGCGCGGGCTGCTCGGCGCGCGCAACATCATCCAGGAGCACCTAGAGGGTCCGATCCGCGAGATCTACAAGGAGCTCTTCTACCAGCACGAGTCTGTCAACGGTGCTCGCCCGCGCCCTGACGCTCCTGGCGCTGCGCCTCTTCTGCTGCGCCGCACCGATGCGTCCGCGCGCGCAGAGACGTCAAGTGGCTCCCCTGCGCGCAGAGATGAAGACGCAGGCCGAGGCATCCCGCGAGTCGCTGAAGCGCATGGTTCCAGCCCACCCCGCCGCAGCCCGCGCACGCTGGCGTGCGCGAAGCGCGCCGCGCGCCGCGAACCCGGCCTGAGCGCAGGCGCGGGCGCCGCGGCGGCACGGCAGATCAACACGTTCCTGCAGAAGGTGCAGCCGTCGAAGCTCGGCGTGAACGGCGCCGGCGCCAGCGCGGAGCGCAGCGATATCGAGATCGTGGTCGGCGTGATCGAGGAGAGCATGCCGCGCGCGCTGAACTCGCTGCTGTTTGGGGACATGCTGCAGGCGCTGCTGATCCAGGTTCAGGCGCTCAAGGCGAGCATGGAGGAGGAGGCTGCGGCGATGTCGGCGCTCATGAAGGCGAACCAGATGTCGATGCAGATGATGGCCGCGGTCCCTGCGATCTTCTTCGTCGGCGGCGCCGTGTACCTCCTCCGCCGCGCGTTGCTCTGGGTGCTGCAGGAGCCGGCGTTTCCGCGGCGGAGCCTGAACCAGCTGCTGCGGCAGACGGAACGGCTGCTCATCTCGGGGAGCGTGCAGGAGGCGCTCGGGCAGGGCCCGGCTGACGAGGAGCACGCAGCGCCCAAGGAGCTCGCGGCCGACCTCCAGTGGGGGAACCTCTGCCTCCTCGTCCACCGCATGCAGGTCCGCCCGCGCCCGCACCTCGCCTGCGCTCGGATACCGGCGCGCGCCCGGCTTGCCCCCCCGCGCCGCTGCCGGCACTGAGGGCGCGGGCGGGGCGCGGGGTGCAGACACTGCTGCGGACCATCAACGTGTCGTCGGAGGCGCGGGTGGACCTGCGCGCGGACCTGGACCTGCTCGTGAGCGTGAAGCCGTCGGTCGAATCCAAGCGCTTCCTCCTCGACTCTCTCATCACCCAGCTCCCGCACATCTCTTGACCCTCGCGCGCGCCCGTCGGCCGAGTGCGCGCCAGGGCGCACGGCACGCTGCGTCGGCGCAGGTAGCGGGGCGGGTGGTGCGTTGCGTTCAGACAAGTACATTCAAACCGACGCCATCGCCTCGACCTACTCCTCGCTCTAGTTAAAATCTGGGCGTGCGCCCTGCGCACTCCAATGCGCCAGGCGCAACCTTGGCGCTTGATGCGGGCCACAGCAGAGATCCGAAGCCATCCGTGGCATCTGTAGGCGAGCCGCAAGTTGCCTGCGCACCTGGCAGTCCTATCTCGCTGCGGGTCGACCATTTTAATTGACCAGAACACATCGAGGGTTTGTTGGCCCGACGAGAGCTTTGACCAGAACACATCGAGGGTTTGTTGGCCCGACGAGAGCTTTGACCAGAACACATCGAGGGTTTGTTGGCCCGACGAGAGCTTTGACCAGAACACATCGAGGG
>Ga0115567_10007451_pt1 | contig 10378 bp, 13 predicted proteins | sample COGITO_mtgs_1204_2_FD_88679 | JGI IMG/M metagenome (GOLD analysis project Ga0115567, IMG submission 88679) | Pelagic marine microbial communities from North Sea - COGITO_mtgs_120412 | ecosystem: Environmental > Aquatic > Marine > Epipelagic | place: Germany:Helgoland, sampling site Kabeltonne... | reverse complement strand
TCTGCTTCTGCTGTCTCCCCGGCATCTGCTGTCTCCCCGGCATTGGTTGCCTCAGCGACCTCCGAGCTACTCTCGGCCTCGGCTGCACTTGATTCCCTCGCTGACACGCTGTCGACATCCCCGCCCCCCTCTGCAACTTCAGCCGCCGCACCTCTTTTGCCCTTGCGCCGCTTCCCAGCGCGGCTTGCGCCGACCTCCGGCACCGGTGCGGGAGCCACCGCTGGGGCGTCCCGCTTACGAGGCTCCCGTGAGCTCCGCTGCATACTCTGCACAGCCGCAGTCCCCTCAAAAGCCGCCTCCACGTTCCTGTCATTGGCTGTCGAGAGAGAGTCGGCGCCTCCCACCCCGCCTCCTCGAGTCCGTCGCCCTTCGGCCGTGTCACCCTCCCCCCCGCCTGTCCTCCTCTCCGCGCTGCGGTCATCCTCTGCACTCGCCTCCGCTTCAGCAGGCGAGGCCGCGTCGCGCGGTTTCCCGGGCCGTCCTGCCCCACGAGTCCCCCGTCTCGATTTACGGCCGGACCGCGGCGTCCCTTCATCGAGAGTGTTCGCAGTCTCAACTTTGTCCGCAGGCTCAGCGCTCGCTCTGTCTCCAAAACCCGAATCCTCGCCAGTATCACGCGTGATTTCTGCCTGGCACGCGTCCTTGGCATTGTCGTCTGAGGCATCTGCCTTCCTCTTATCCGCGGTTTCTTCCTTCCTCTGCGGCTGCGCAGCCTCGCCGTCCTCGGTGCCATCCCCCGCAGAGAGTTCTCGTGCACCGGCGCCGGCGCCTTGGTCTTTGTCATTGCCTCCCGATGAGCCCGCCTCAGGAGCAACTCCAGAGAGCGCTGTCGGCATCTCGGGGTCGGTACTACGCTCTTCTGCAGGCCCTAGTCGCCCTCTTTTGATTCCAGAATCAACGTCTTCGTTGGTGAGTCCATGTGTGTCAGGTTCCGATGCATCAGCCCTGAAGGCATCTCCCACCTGATTCCCGTCTGCGGATCCGTCAGCAACTTCCGATTCTCCTTCAGTTACATCGTGTTGAGTCTTGCATTCCGACACACTGTGTTCTGCATTGTCTCGTGGTTCGCTTTCGTCGTCGTGTTGAGAATCTTGAACTTCAGGCAGCTTGTGAGCAGCATCTCCAGAAGACCGTCCTGCCTGATCAGCAGCTACCTGACCCACGTCGGTCTGCTTGAGTACTGGAAATGTGGCCCCTTCAGCTTTCTGGTCCGGCTCGCTGACTCCATTATCTCTGTGTCCGTCTTCGTTAGGCCTGTGTTGGTCAGGCAAACATTCTGCGCCTGGTCCAACGACCTCCTCCTGGCCCGGAGCCCCATCAGCAGTAGCATTCCCGTCTTTTGATACATCAACATTTTTATCAGCTTTTGTGTCGTCGCAGGTCCCCCGAGCGATCGCCTGCGGCGAGGAGCCCGGGGAATCGTCCCCGGCCATGAGGAGCCTATTCCAACAACAGCGACACTGTGAATGAGGACAAATTCTGTTTCAACGCCGAGCTGTCAGGAAATACGATTATTCCTCGTGTCCTGTGTCACAGCTCACTGGGGGACTAGGAATCGCTGTCCTCCGTGCAGAGAGCTCTCTCTTGGACAAGTCCCTCTGCAAAAACAGCCGAATCGTCGATCTTTCAGGAGAAAGCACTACACACTACTGCAAAAACTGGTACAAGTGTATCGATCCACACCGTTTCGGTGCAACCAAGCGCAAGGGCGCGCGGCCCGGCTGGTGAAGGTCGACGGCGTCCGCCTCGAAGGAGCGATCTCGCCTTGAAAGTTAACTAAAGTTCCAGGACACTTTGGAGACATGTGGACTTTTGGAGTCGTATCGTTCCGGCGTTTGGAGAACTTTTGGAGTATATTGACTTTTGGACGGATCGATTGACGAACTTGAAGTTCGACGCCGGTGCGATGCAGAAGGGTGGGCCGAGGAATCGTGGCAGCAGAGGAGGACCGGTGTCCTTCGAGGAGCAATTCCAGTCAAACGAATCAAATTCGGGGGTTGGGGCTGCTACATCCTCCCCAGGCGCAGGTGATGGCGCTCTAGCCCTCGTTCCCCCGTTCATCCGCGAGTTTTTTGGTCACACCCCACCCGACGACCCCTATTTGCCTGTGCACTTCAACGAGATGCCAAAAACTCGGGGCAGGACGAGATATAGCTCACAGCTGGTCAGGATACCAATCTGGCTCAAAAATAATGCTCTGCAGGGTTTTCGGACGCAGCTGTGCGCTGCTGCACCTCTTCCCAGCCCATAGACGACTCGCCAGTGCGGAGCTCGCACAGCGATGGGGGGAAGTGTGGTGTTGGTTTGATCCTTCAGGTACATCACCTTGATCCCATCTCAAATTCATTTCCGTTACTGCATGCTTTGACGACCTCGAGATAGATGGACAGGGCACACCCTCACAGTCTGCCCCATCGCACAGGACGCTGCTAACTCCACATACAACGGGTACAACGTATCGGTCGCGTCCTTGTCGGCAGGAGGTACATGTCCCAATGTGCTGTGGAGCATTGGCCTTCCGCCCGTCCAGCGAATCTGCTCCGGTGCCTCTCACGCGATTCCTGTGTGCAGGACCAGCGGAAGCAAGCAATCAAATCCAGGCGGGAGACTGCTTGATAAAGATAGACGGCCGCGATGTGGTTGGAAAGCGAACAGGCTTTCACCCGCACTTTGAATGCACAAATGCATTGTTGATGACAAGCCACTGCGCAAACGCTTAGCCTCACTGCGCGATGTGCGAGCAGGCGAGCTGGCGGGCATGCTGCTGGGCCCTGTCGGCTCTGCTGTATCTCTACATATGCGGCGGGGGGCAGCGTGGAAAGGCGGCGAAGGGAAGATATACACGGTGGATCTCAACAGGCGCTGGGCCGCAGCGGGGCTTAAGGAGCTTCCGCAAGACTACTGACGACAAGCTCCATGCAGACTTATACCGGACCCAAAAGGGAGAGGAGGGACATCGTTCCGATGAAGTTTGGTTACTTGAAAAGCATGAGTCGCGAGGGAGAAGAGAGATGTTTATAGTGAGGGGAAGAGGGCAGGTATAGAGATGTACTCGAGGGAGACATGTTCCAAAGAATGAACATGAATTCGAGCCAGAGCCATCCTGAGGCGGGCTCGTCCAGCTAATGTTTCAAGGCGAAGCTAACAAACATCATGGCCTCGTGTCGCACATTGGCATTGGTGCTCCCATTTCTGTTGGCCGCCCCGGCGCATGGCTTTCTTGGAAATGGGCTGGCCCTGCGGTCGAGCGCAACGCAGATGTTCAGTAGCCAGTCGGCTGCTGCTGGTCTTGTTCGCAGGTCGGCTGAACATCTCGCACGCCGCCCCGCCCGAACTGCCCCGCTGCAGATGATGGCAGAAGAAGACCCCGTGGTACAGCCCAATTCGAAGCAGCTGGATTTTAGGGCCTATCATTGTGATCAAATGATCTGTGCGCTGCGATCGTTCGCATCTCTAGCACAGCTGAGTCACAGTTCACATCCTGCCCCATTTTTCAGTTTGCGAGCCTGCGGACAAAGCTCAAGCGCTCGTCGCTCTTCCTGATCGGTATGGATGGTTGCGGAAAGGAGGCACTTGCGCTAGGCCTTGCAAAGAAGCTAGGTTACAACTTTCTAGACACGAATTCCATCCTTGGGCAGCTTCTCAAGAAGCGAGTGAGTGCCGACACGTTCAACGAGATTGGTGAGGAACAGTTCACGGCGCTCGAGAGAGCGGTCCTCGACGAAGTTCAGGCCTACATGGATACAGTTGTCTCAACGGGTTCGTTGGCACCAATGCAACCTGAAAACTGGGCGAAGTTCCGCACGGGACTTGTTGCTTACATCAAAGTCGCAGAGGGAGAGCTCGACCCCAATGGGTTGCAGGCACCGCTTGCCAGCGAGGTGAGAGGAGTGAACGCGCGCATTGGGCATGAAATATGAAGTCATAGAGATCTGACACACAGCATGTGGTGGCTGTGGTCTTGTGGCAGGCAGCGGCGCTGCTTGATGTGGACGACAAGACACGGCTGGGGCTCCTGCTCGCGCAGCGCTCGGGCAAGTACGAGGAGGCAGATGTTGTGTTCGATTGTGCCGCGTTTCCAACAGAGGAGGAGCGCGTCAAGGCGCTTGCAGAAGCCTTTGCTGAGCTCATATCTGCGAACCCGCCAGCTGCGCCCAAGCTCTCTGAGGCCCACGCGCAGGCAAACGCCCTCCAAACGCAGTTTCTCTGAGCGTTGCACTAGTCCTTAAAGATGCCGGCTTCGCAAGAGACTGAATATTTTGAACTCGGCTTGTGCGGCTGCTGCTCACGCAAAGGCTGTGACGCAGGCACTTTCGCGGATCATGGACACAGACCCGTCCGAGGATGTTGAGGACAAGTTGCCGGCGACTTCGGAGCAAGTACCGCGCGAGCAGATCCAATCTCTCGAGAAGATGCTTGAGAAAGACTCGCCCGATGAGCGCAAGAGTGGGGAGGTCTGAGATCTTGAAGCAGGCAATAGTCAGATAGACTATGACCGGAGTGGCGTGGATGGGAGGAGGAGGGATGGGGACGAAACGCTAATGAAGAGTGTAATCAGTGTGCGCTTCGCAGATAGTATCGCACTTCTACAGCCGCAGACAACAGGCAAACAGGAAGAGCGCATTCGAAACGCCAATTTGAGGGGGTTTATTGAGTTTCAGGCAACGGCACGTTCCCCTGATTGGCATCACACGTCCGAGACCTTGCCCCAGCGACGCGTCCTACTCCTCGGCCACGGGCTTGAGAATAAGTGCGCAGCTCTGTGTGACCCCCACCGTCTCCAGCTACCGTGTGGCCCCCCTCTTCGTCAGTACAGAGCGGCCGCTGAGGCGCTCCGCCTCCAACCAGTCCAGAGGGGGGACAGGCGGGCGGGATGAAGCAGGGCTGTGCGAACTAGGGGGAGGGGACACGAGGTGCAAGCAAAGCAGCAGGGAGGGCGAGACCGTGACGTCGAGATCCTTGAGGAGCAAGCGGGGCATCGTGGAGACGAGGTGGTACTCCTCGTCGGCAAGTTTCGCGAGGGCTGCCTGCGGGTCCGCAGCGCGCTGCGCGGCGGCGTGGCGCTCGCCGTCGACGAAGCCGTGGACCTCTGCCACAGTTGAGCTGGTGGCGAAGCGCCGGGTAAACTGCGCTCCGTCCGGTGCACGGAGGCGCAGCATCACAACCCCGTCGCCCGCTGCGGGCTCTCGCTGGAGGATCGCGCGGCCCTTGTTCACGCGCTCCTCGAAGCGCGCCGCGGCGCTTGCAACGGCGTTCTCTTTTTCAGCCGCCGCCGCGTTCTTGGCGTCTATCAAGTCCTGCTTGCGCTTCCGATCCGCCTCCTGCGGCAACCCCGCTCCCGCTGTCTGAGCACCCTGGCCTCCAGCAGCTCCGCCACTAGAGCACTGGCGCAATCAAACGATTTGAAAGAAGGCTTTCTTCGTGCGTGAGAAGAGGGCACCTTCACGGCGTCCTCCACCCGTGCCTTTTCAAACTCCGCATCCTGCTCCGCCCGCAGCCGATCGCGCTCCTCTCGCTGGAGGTCTGCGAGCGTCACTTTCTTTTCCTCGGGCGCCTTAACGGCAAGCTCCGCCAAGCCAGGCACCAGTGACTTGAACGGGGCCCCGATCTGGACGTAAAAGTGCAGAAGCATCGCGGCACCCCTGCGAAAGCAAAGCACACGCGCATCGAACGTCAGGCTGAAGGCCTCCGCAGCGACCTGCAACTGCTGCCCTGGGCCAGAGTCAGGGCGATTTCGAGGTCGGTAAATGCTTACCAGACAATCACTGACGAGTAGTCGTCAGGAATCAGAGACCTGCAGCACAGCTGTTTGTCAGCAACTTGATACATAGGCCGCGCATTGATCAGAACCTGGACCGGTGTTCAGACTGAAAATGCCCCGGTGCACCCTTCCAGCTAGGAATGCGCAGGCCCGCGGGATCCTTCCGCCCAGAGCGTGCACTCGAGGCCGGGTGGTTGCGAAGCCAGAAGAGGAAGGAGACTAAATCCTCAAAGTTCTGCAGCCGGCTGCTAGATTCCTTTAGCATTGTTCCCGACCATGCACGGCTTGAGGCCGTCGGGGTCCGGACTTTACTCGTACCGCTTCGTCTTGAGTTCTTCGTAGATGCTCGTTGGGCCCTTCTCAACCTCTGCAGCGCCTTCCGACCCCGCAACTTCCTCGCTCTCACCACCCCGAAGATGAAGGGTCAGTGTGGTATCCGATGGTCTGGTCCTTGACTTTGTCCAATGCAGCCTCGATCCCGAATCGAGCCCGAATCCAGTTGGTGCCAGGGAACCCCCCGACGGGCCCCTCGCGGCTCCGGCGCAGGACGCAAGGGAAGAAATCGGGCAGTGTGTGAAGTGCGATTCAGCAAGCGACAATGCAGCGGAGATATAGCATATCAGCGTGTAAGATGCAAACACTCGCCGCGCCGCTGCGCCTCCTTGCAGATGCATGGCCCGGTGTGAGACAACCTGACAAACTTGAACTTTCGTGTCAAACAATTGTGTACATTAGAGATTCTGTGCTAAATGACTTTTGCTTCTTTCATGCAAACGCGGGGTGAACAGTGACCATTCAGCGCATGGTGGCGAAGGTTCGAGGCCGTTTCCTCCTGCTCACAGGATCCTCCACTGAATGTCAGATAGGCTACTCCGTGCATTCTTTAATGCCTCTTGTCCCTCTAGGCAGCGGATTGTGCCAAGGCCGTGAAACGCGGGTTTGGGTTCTAGAACATTAGAGGGTAGCAGCTTCCGGCCAGCCAACAGCTGCTGCTGGGCAAGCAAGATGCAGGATTTCAACCGCGGACCGCAGTAGTTCTCGCCCGGATCGCCTTCTCAACGCATGGCTGGAATGTAGTATGTGCTTTAGCTCTGTATGCTCCCCACCTTCTCAAGAGGCTGACTCGTCGAGCGCTCGCAGGCCGTCGCGGGGCTGGCAGCCCTTGCGGCTGTTGCCACACTGGCAGTGGTGATCATCGGGAACACAGCTGGTTCTGTTGGGGAGCGGAAAGTCGGGGATGTTGCGGCGCGGTTGCAGTGGACACAATCGCTGCTACTGCCATCAGAGGGTTTCACAGGGATCAACCCGTACCTCGCGCCGAATGACTTGTACCTTTTCTGGGGTGAGTCAGCGTCGACGGGCACGCTGGCCAGTGGGTTCAACGGCGGGCGTGGAAGAGCAAGCAGCGGGCAGCGCATTCGACAGGTTCTAAATTTCGGTGACTTCACCGGCAACGGGTGGGACTCCCCAATCTCGTCTGCTCGTGCACTGCCCCCAACCACCGCGGGGACCAAAACTCAAAGTTGAGCGCTACCAACTGCCGGACAGGTATGAGGATGACGTTACAGGGCACGGATATTTTCTCCGAAGCTGGGAGGGTCCACTCTTTCAGTCGGTAGGCCGCCTACCCATGTTGATCCTGCGAACAGCCGCGTTGGCGTGCAGCAGGTTGCTAATCGGACGGCGGTCTTGTGCAGCTTGCGGGAAAGTGCTGCGCGACGATCCTAGTGCCGCCAATGGAGCGCAATCTGCCAATTGCGCCGGAACACGCAGTCTTATCTAAGCGCATCCGCTCATTTGTCGCCAACGGTAACATGCTGATTCTTACGGGGGGTGACTATTCGTCGATTGTGTTCCTGAATCAGTTCTTTCACTACGACCTCAAAAAGACGGTGTTGGATGAGGGTCCGTTCGAGAAATTGCCCAGCAAGTTGCTGCCGAAGAATGCACGAAAGGCTTGGGAAGAGGCGCCTGAGACTCTGCAGCAGGATGGGCTGAGCGTGACGACCATCACCAAGGCGTCACTGCCGATCGACACAAAACTGATCTACGCGACGCCTGTGTCGTCGCCGGTGTTTGAGATCACCTACTGTGAGCGTAAGGTTTCGCCAAAGGAATGCCAGGTGATGCAGCCGCAGTCGCTGACGTGTCTGGTGGAAGTGATTCCCTCTGAGTGCGCCATGTACGAGAAGAAGGGAACGCCTTGTTCATGCGGGACGATCCTCTACGTCGGGCACGACTACGTGGAGCACCACTCGAACGCGATCGGCACAAGCCCTTGGGACGACGCGCTTCGCGCTGCAGTTGCCACCAGTAAGATTGGCAAAGCAGGAAAGTTCGCTGCGTTCAACGATTACAGCTGAGAGGGTCGCGGGGCGGTCAAATCGATGGCAGTGCAATGTAGAAATCGAGCAACGTGTGAGGTGCGAGGTGGTTGTACGGAAACGCGTAGGGTGTTCCCAATGTTGCCATTCAGCAATGCGCTGCTCACGTCTTGGCGACAAACGTTTCCAGCGCAGATTGTGTGCACAGCAACACCTCATCTCCTGCCTATGCGCGCGATTCAGCAACGCCACAGAGAGCATTGGCGCTGTGGCGATTTCACCTTGATAAGGGCGCCGCCATCCTTGAACTCAACGATCATGGCCGCTAAGCCGACCCCGTTCAGCGTGATTCGCCCCTGCTCCATTGCCGCGCTGGACCCGATGGTGGAAAGCAGCTCCTCGGCACTTGTGTTCCCTGCATCGGTTTCAGGGGAGCCGTGTCAGTAGAAGGCACGGGAACACTTCATCAGTTCAATGCAATCGGTGGCCAGAGTAACACTCCGTTTGAACAGAGGATTAAAACATGGTGCACCTCCAAGAAAAAGACCCTTCTCCCCGCTTTCGACCTTCTGCCAACTCTCGGAATCCCAGAGTCGCTGTAGCATCCAACCTGGTGGGGCTTGGAATCAGAAAGGCCGCTGGCACGAACACGGTTCAGGCGAAAGGATCATGTCAACAAGGAGCTGGAGTTGCCGCAAGAAGAGCATAGCTAGCAAGATTGTGAAGACTAGGCTGGAGTTGGCGACGCGGACCTCCGTCACCGGCACTCTCGCCGTCACCAGTGAAGGCGCTTACCTGCGAGAAACCCCGAATGGTCAACGCAAATTTGACTGCCGAAGAATCTGGTTCGCCCTGCACTCAAACAGGGTGATGGGCAGCATGCGGACCTTGGTGCCCTCCTTGAGCTGCGGAAGTGAACGGACCCTGCTTTCGACGTCAAAGACGTGCGAGTCCGTAATCTGTGATCCGATTAATCATGGACTGTAAGATGTCAAGTGCGTGAGAGTCTTGGAGGGCTGGCTTGTTCCACTAGCTGTTCCCACCGAGTGAGGCGCCCAGGTGCCGCGAGTCACTGGCGATTCTGCGCCTTGTGCTTGGCACCCCCGAATGCTCCATCTCCTAGCAGCTGCAGCCTAATGGTGCTCGAGAGACGAAAGGCGAAAGATTGGAAATGACCTTGAGGGCACGGAGCGCATCGCACAGGTTGTAAAGATACGCGGAGTTGAGACCGGAGGGGCCAACTGATCTCGCAACTTGGGCGGCAACCTGCGCGTGACAGCGCTTCTCATCTGCTGCTTCCACTCAATTTTTCGTTTCCACCGGTGGCTAGTCTGCTGATAACAAACCTGCTCGTTGGTCAGCGGCCCGAGGTACTGTGGATTGTCGTTGGTGGCCACGTACACCAGCACGCCTGCAGCCAGTCACCATTTTAGGGGTTAAATTCGCGGCAGCCACTGATTGGCTTCGCGGGCAGCACCGTGAAGTGACGGTTCCGGGCGACAAGTGCCATCTGGAGCGCCCTCCATGCGCAGATGTACATCAACACTCTCGCGATCGTAGCCGTCTTTTTCGCGAAAATCGAGGTAATCAATCACCTCGTCTCTGATCTCAGCTGAATAGCCATAACACATGCCCCAGCAAACCTCATCGTCACCGTCCCCTATATACTCCTACGTCTCGCGACGGTCCGTAGTGAGACAACCTTACACTGAAGTGTGTAGCAAGAGCAAAGTTGCCACTGCTGGGGATGAAAATCAGTGTGATCTGCTGTACTACCTTGGGAATATCGGAGTTGCGGAGAAGAGTAGCGACGAGGCCTGGAGCACCAGGCACACCACGATGGTCCGTCGAGCCCTGCCAAAATTTCCGGGTGTAGCCACGGATTGCTCCGGGTACACTATCTACCGGCGTGAATCCCTCCGGCGGCTTCCAGACAAGAGATCCATACCCGAATACCCACAGGAGACTCTCTGCCACCTCACGCGCAAGCCAGATTGAGCGCAAGTACACAATAATCGCTCTGAAGCAGGGGGTCTGAGCCCGCTGCGAGAACATTGACGCACGAGGCAACATTGATATCTGATTGTAACATGTGAGCAGGGCGCAATGTGTACCGTCAGGCATGGATTCCGGTCGCCCCCGGAGGGAGGTGGACGATTGCAGGGATCGAGGTGCGCTGGGAGACTTGACTGTCACAACAAGAGCTTCGGTCAAGAAAATTTCAAGCAATAGAAGACAGCAGAACCGACGCAGAATCGTCTTTTCTCCTTCGTCGGAACCGCAGTTCTTGATG
>Ga0115567_10007450_pt1 | contig 10378 bp, 9 predicted proteins | sample COGITO_mtgs_1204_2_FD_88679 | JGI IMG/M metagenome (GOLD analysis project Ga0115567, IMG submission 88679) | Pelagic marine microbial communities from North Sea - COGITO_mtgs_120412 | ecosystem: Environmental > Aquatic > Marine > Epipelagic | place: Germany:Helgoland, sampling site Kabeltonne... | reverse complement strand
GGCGGCGGGGTGTTGGGGTGGTGGGGCGGCGGGGCGGCGACCTTGGGGGCCGGGACGGACTTGACGATGGTGTCAAGCAGGTCCTGCATGTTCTCGCGCTTCCCGTCCGGCCACGAGGTGGTGGCCCAGCCGTCACGGCCGGACGCGTAGACCGTCGCGTACGACAGCTGCTCGTCCGTCGCGCCGAGGTTGCACATGAGGTCGAACACCTCCGTCTCGACATCCTCCACCCGCGAGGAGTCGCGGTCCACCTTGTTGATCACAACCACCGGCTGGATCCTGCGCCGTGCCGTGCCGCGTCAGCGCGCCGCTGCACCGGCGTGGCTGCAGGCTGGGGAGTGGGGCGCCGACCCGCGGGCGAGGGCCTTCATGAGCACGAACTTGGTCTGCGCCATGGGGCCCTCGGTCGCGTCGACGAGCAGGCACACGCCGTCGACGATCGACATCACGCGCTCGACCTCGCCGCCAAAGTCAGCGTGACCGGGTGTGTCGACGATGTTGAGCTTCACGCCGCCCCACGACATGGAGGTGACCTTGGACATGATGGTGATGCCGCGCTCGCGCTCCAGGTCCAGCGAATCCATGGCACGGTCGCCGCCGTCATCGTTGGCGATGTCAAGATTCGCCCTGCGAAGGTTGCTTGCGGTTAGATGCAGGCAGCATGACCCAAGCGACCACGAAAGTCGCAGTGCCGGCACGTGTGGCACGAGAGCGTTGCGTCAAAGCAATGGGACTGCTGCGGGGAAAGCTGCTCACTCGTCAAGGAGCTTGTCGACGAGGGTAGTTTTGCCGTGGTCGACCTGCACAGAGGGCAGTAAGCATGTTAGAATGGGCGTTCAGTGCTGGGCAGGTGCATACGCGGGGCCTGCGGAAACAGTGTCTCTGCGAAGGTGTGAACGGCGCTGTAGGGGCGTGCCCCATGGGTGCTGCTGGGAGTCTAGTCGGGAGGGATCCACACGTGAGCAATGATCGCGCAGTTACGGATGTTGTCGACGGTCACCGCCTGGTAATCAACCTCCTCGGCGGTCGAGGACATGCGCAGCGGCAGACCCGCTGGAGCAGCGCGGCGCTGAAGGCGCAGAGGCGCGGCGAAACGACCCCGCGCAACCGCCGCATCGGAACGACCAGAGCGCAGCAGGCTCGAGGCCGGGGCGAGGAAGGCATCAGAAGCCGGAATCGCCGCGGCGAGGAGCAGAACTGCCCCGATGAAACGCATCGTGGGAGCCACTGCCGCTGGGGGGGGCCGGATACAAAGGATGCTTTCTGTGTGTGGGTCACGTGATGTCGTGCAGACACGCCGGGAACCACTTTTGGCAGGTGCGACCCCTAAAACTTGCGAAGCAACAAGGGATAATAATTGAAGAGGCTCGTTTTCTCCCCCGTCTGTGCTTCCTGCAGCTGGTGGAACTTGGCGGCACGGAGCGATGGGGAAGAGGGGGAGGGCGCCTTTGCCTCTTCCGACGCGAGAGGAGAGTCTGTTAAATTGGGTGCCCCCGGACTGGGCCGGGCCGCTGCTCGTGATGACCGTCTCATTTGTCCTGTTCCAGTATTGTTGCCCACCCGACGAATTTGTGCAACAGCGCGGCGGCGGCGCGCTCTGCTGCCGGTGGCGGGTTCTTGTGCAGACGCAGATGTGTTCTTGCAGCTCACAGCTCCTTTCCGTGCCCCGCCGCCAGGCTGATTTGGATGCTGATTGGAAAGCGGCCAACGAGCGATCGATTGGCGCGGAAGTGCGCCGCCTTCCCAGCCCGTCCTTGGCCGCGGGCCGCTGCCGCCAACACCACGGTGGTCCTTGCGCTGACCACCCACTGTCTACATAGGTACAACCTGAAGACAGCGCAAGGTGACCCAAACACGAGTTTCGACCCGGTATCCGGGCGCACGACGCGATTTTTCAAGGCGGAGCTGGCAACGAGTGAGACCACTAACTCCAGCCCCCCTGCCCCTCTCCCGCCTGCAAATCTCAAGTCTGGGTACGCATTGGTTGCGTGAGGACAGCACTATGAAGGCGACGGGGGTCGTGAACCGCACCGCTGGGTCGGCCGTTTGCTTGCCCCGCCTCTCATGACGACGGCGCGTACCGTGCCACAGGGGTAGTCTCAACCATACACGCCATCATTGCGTGCATGGGCGCCGCGCGTTGCATCCAAATGAATCCGGGACTGTACGAGGACATGTTGTGGACAACGTCGAAGAGTGCGCGGTGCGTCTCCGCTTTGCCGTTCCAGCCTGTGCTCTTCGCTGCGCTTTGACGCGCTGCGCCATGGCGCATGCGTTGCAGATTCTACTTTGCGATCTCGATGGCATACTTTCTCGGAGACATCCTGGTCTGTCTGGTGATGTTCCGCGAGTACGGCTCGCTCTTCATGCTGCACGCAGTTTGCGGCCTCGTGGGGCTAGCCATCATCTGTCTGGGGAATCAGGTGCGTCGTGTGCCTCTCTCCTGCGCGGCTGCCTCGTCTGGAACCGTCCCCTGCATTACTCACCACTGCGACTCATACTGGGAGCACTGAGGGCGTTGGGCGGGGGTAGTTCCACTTTTTTGGGCTGATGGGCATGCTCTGGGAGCTCTCGACCATATTCCTCAACAATCGCTGGTTCCTGCTCGAGTACGGGAAAAAGGGGACCACGCTTTTTGTGGTGAACGGCTTTGTGCTTGTGCTGGTGTTCACCGTGATCCGCGTGATCGTCGGGTGCCCGTACTCGTACATCTTTTGGTCGCAGCTCTCGGTACTGGCGAGCCCCTCACAAACCCCAGTGTCTGCTGTTGAGGCGTGCATTTGGAACAGATCCGAGGTATTAGGCTGAGGTGACAGGCACTGACTCACGCACTCACGCGGGGCTCCGGGAAGGTTGCACGTGCGGATGGGAAGATCGGGCACTTGCTGTATCTCGGCTGCACACTGATGCTCGCGGGGTTCAATTGCCTCAACATCTACTGGGGCTACCAGCTCGTGCTTGGTGCCTTCAAGGTGATGGGGATCAACAAGCATGGTCAGAATAGCCCAAGCAAAAGACGGTAGCAGGTGGAGTAGCGCTGCGTTGGAGGGTGAGTGAGAGTGCGTGTGTGCGTGTGTGCGTGTGGACGTGCGTGTGTGTGTGTGTGGACGTGCGTGCGTGCGTTTGGGTTTTTGTGTTGCGAGAGCCTGAAGCGACACGGCGTATACTCCAGCGCCGCGCGTGCGCACGCGAGGTGCTTTAGGTTGAAATAATAGATAACAGTGTGCTACTTAAGTTGCGCTCTCACGACTCTGCGGCAGTCTTCTCCACTGGTTCAAACTTCATCGCGGCACCATTGATGCAGTACCGTTCGCCCGTCGGGACGCCCCATATACGCCCGTCTCCAAACACGTGCCCGAGGTGTCCGCCGCACGTCTCGCAGTGCACCTGCGCCAGCCCCGCGTCAGCGCCGTCGGCGACAGCCGGTTGCCGTGGCGCGCGCGTTGCCGGGGTGCGAGCACAGGACAGGCCTCGGAGCGCATGTTGACCATGTTGTCGACGGCGTTCCCCTCCTGCTCGCGCGTCGATGCCGCAGCGTCACGCCGGCACGGCCTCGCAGCGCCGCCATCCGCGGGGTCCTCTGGGGGCGGGGTCAGGCTGGGGGGCCCGCCTGCATCTCCACCCCCTCGAGCCGGTCGTAGAAGGAGGGCCATCCGGACCCCGAGTCGAACTTGGTCTCAGAATCGAAGAGCTTCGTGCCGCACATGGCGCACGCGAAGCGCCCCCGGCGGTCCTCGCCGTTGAGCCTCGAGGAGTAGGGGCGCTCTGTCGCGGCATCGCGCAGCACACGGTACGCATCCTGCGGGCGCGCACACGCTCAGCGCGCCGTGCATCGGGCGGGTGACGCGCCGCGATACTGGCGAAATGGAAGAGCACCTTGGACAGCTGCCCCGACGCCAGCTTCGCGTCCCACTCTTCGTCGGGAAACTTGAGAGGGTCGCGCTTTGACTCCGCGAGCCTGCCATGTTCAGCATCAGGTTTCCCGCCCGTAAAGCGCTGAGGCACCGAACAGTGCATGCACACACGCAGCATGCTCTTGAAGAGTTCGCGCACTTTGCTAGACCGACAGAGGCAACGCGAGAGAGGGCAAAGGCGCCAAGCACTGAGAGTGCGGTGTTCAACTGCGCAGCCACAGTGGCGAGTCAGTCGCAAAGGCACCGATTGGAAGTGCAAGGAAGCAAAACCAAGGTATGGTTGACGGACCACAACATCGGTCGCGCTCCGCCTTGCAGGCTCAGACCCATCTGTCTTGATAATGCTGCGAAGTGAGCAGGCTCCCTGACCCGTCCTGCGCGTCATCGTCGTCGCCGAGAGTGCTCCCGAGGCGCGCACGAAGGCCATGCAGTGGGGCGGGTTCGTGATGAAAAAGATGAGAGACAGCATCATGAAACGCTGGCGGGGCTGCTGCATGGCTGGAAAAGGAGACTCGTACAAAGCCCGCGGCGTTTGTGGCAAACCCCGATGGCTTTACAAAGGCACTGGCGGCTGAACTGATGGCTGATTCCAAAAACCAAATCCAATCGACATCAAAATGGAGGGCGAGAAGCCCGTCCCTCCCCCCGGGACGAGCGATCATGGTGATCTGATGCCGACGCGATCACTCAGCAATGACCACGTTAGTACCATGTCATCTTTCCTGGCATCGGTGTCGCGCAGCTCCTCTGTTGCAGATTCTGTGAACTCTTCGCGATGTTTATCCGAGCGCGAGGCCGACAAGGAAGCCCAGGCGGCTGCAGTCTGCCGTTACTGTCTCGAAGGTGCACTCCCACTCACTGATCAGCCCGTTTTAGTATTTTTGATTTCAGCCCTCCCAGGAAGGTCGGTTGCAACATGGTTTTGAGACATTGTGAAGATGGAAGTGCCTGCAGCGCAGCCTCCGACCCGAACTAAGGCGGCACGTCACCGTGCGTCACAGGCGAGCCTCACGCAGAGCTGGTCAGACCCTGCTTATGCACATCACCAGTACATAGAAGCTGTCTAACACGGTGCGTCCGCCTGGCCATTCCTCTTCAGCAGAGCCGCCTAACGCGGGAACATTATTGACCCGCCCACATGTTTGCGGCCCCCGCCCCCCGCCGGCCCCTCTCACCTGTCCACGCTACCAGATGGATACAAGCGGGCGAGAACCAGTCGCAACGATCTCTGGAGTGTGAGGTGTGCCGTGGAGGCCTCCAGGTCAGCTTCGTGCCTGCCCCGCTCTCAGCACTCTTCTCAACGGCGGACGGGCGGCGCCTGCTCGCCAGCGGGACGCTGCGGCTCCTCTACCGCATATTCCTCATGCGCAAGTACGCCTTCCTCCTCTCCCACCCTCCACCCGCACCGACCGGTCCACTTGTCGTAGTCCACAACCCGCAGCCGCCTGGGGCGGAGTCGAGCGCGCGAGAGTCTCACTGTGGGAGCGGCCTGGGCAGGCTCACGCCGCGCTGGCGGAACCTGGCGGAGCGCTGGGCCCAACTCGTTGCCTTCAAACGCCTCTCCGCGCGGTCGTTCTTCGGTGCTTGTCCGCCTTTCCCCTCCCGCGACACAGCAACCAAACAGTCTGGCTGTGCCCCGTGCTCGTCCGCCCTTCGCACTTCAACGCGAGCGCGGTCGTGCACCAGGGGGCATCATGGCGGTGCTTTGCGCGGAGGGCGCGGCCGCGTTGCTGCGCGACTCGCTCCTTGGTGCCTTGCTGGCCTCTATCACCGCGCAAATGTTTGTCCGCGACGCGCAATCGTGCGCCCCTCGCCCTCCCTGGCCCTGTGTGCGCCCCACGCTTGCGGCGGCCTCGGCTTGGGTTGGGTGACGTTTGCGAGGCGCATGCGGCAGGCTCCACAATTCACTTGCACACTTCCGGGACAGCAACGGCACGCTCTGCTTTGACGGCGGCGCCAAGCGCGCAGCCTCTGGTCCTGCAGCGATCGCAGGCGTGCGGCGCGGCGGCGCAGGCCAGCTGGCGCCTACGCGCCTAGTATCCCTGTTGGCGTGGCTGCGACCACCCGGGGAGCCCGGAGCCAGCGCGGGCCGTGCCGACTTTCTCTGGCCTGCAGGCATGTGGCTTTCAGGGCTGCAAGGCGCGCGGGTGATGGGACAGGTCGTGCACCTTCGCGTGAACATGAGCCTCTGAAGGTTCCGGGCCCCGGGTGTTGTCGGAATCGGTGGACGGAGTCGCGTAGTGCCGCGCGCTGAAGCCCCGCAGCTCCTCACGTAAGAGGGCAGCTTTCTGCTGCTGCCTAGACAAAAAATATTGGCATCTCCAACGCATCCGATGGGATCTCGTGTATTGACTACTCTGTACATTTTCCTACCGCGCCCGCGCATCCGCCAACACCGCCGCCGCGCCCTCACGCCCATTGTCGCTGCGCACACGTCAGAAAAGGCTATTAGAGGCAGCTTGGCAAAGCAGGTGGGCGTGTGAGCGGGAGCTTGCATCACCGAGCAGTGAGGCGAGTCGAGTTGCAACTGGATTCTGTGATCCACATTTCATCTGAAGTTGACGCGACTGTTCGGGCGCCCGCCGCGATGAAGCCCCGGGACGCGGGGCTCCTCGCGGCAGCAGTCCTGGTTGCCGGGGTGGGCCTCTTGTATACGCCTCGCAGAAATGTTCCGGTGGCCATGCTTCAGCCTGCGGGCCTCATCCGCTACGCGAATCTTGTTGACGTTTCCCCGATGAGGCAGCAGCAGTTTTTCAGGCCGGCGGTGGCAGCGAGGACATTCGTAGAAGTACCTGCGAGCGCGCAGCTGGAAGTTGCCCGCTTCCAACCTGTGGAGAGGGAGAGGATCGTTGCGCTCCCGCGAAGAGTGCTGCTTCCGATGTTGAATCGACCGAAGGTACCCGACTGGAGTGTAGAGGGCAAAGGGGACTTCGACTGCGGGTTCACGCTCGGGTCACAGGACCATACAGTATTCATGTCGCTGCGCTGGACTGCGACATACGCAAACAAGCGACAGTGGATATTAAACGTGGGTCAGTATGGCTCGGGGGCGGAGCATTGGCTCTGGTCAGGAGGCAACAGCGTGGGATTTGGACAGTACAACGCGGAATCAAGGCAGATCACCTCATTGCCGCTGACAACGTATCGGCCATCGGTGATTGCTGCAACTAGGTCAGGAAGCAAGTACGAAATATTCTTTGACGGAGAGCTGGTGGCTTCCAAGAACAATATTGCGTTGTCAATCACTAACTCAGCGGTACATGTCGGAACCACAAAATCTGGTCGACGGTCCCAGTCAGATTTCGACGGTCCCATTTTCGAGACACAGCTGTTCAAGGAAGCGATGACACCTGCCGGAGTTTTCATTCAGAGTGATGCGCTGAAGTGGAAGTATCGTTCTGCACCTGACTGGTCGGGCCAGGGGAAGGGCGTGTTTGACACGGGCCTGGCGGCGCCTGGGCAGGGCCCGCACACTATCATCATGGCGCTGCTCTTCCCCTTCAGAACTGGTGGAAAGCGCGAGTGGATCCTCAACTTCGGCCAGTGGAATGACAACGCGGAGCACTGGATATGGAATGACGGTGATGACGTCCAGATCGGGTGCTGGGGACGGACCCAGTATCAGATCTCGACCGCCCCTGCGCGGCGCATGCGCACGATCGCGACGGTCTACGATGGCACCAACTATCACCTGTACCTTGACGGACAGCGCTGGAAGGACGACTTGCTCTACGGAGACGCGGATCGTGCGCTGGGAGGCTTCAACATCAACTCGAATCAAATCGCCGTGGGTCAAGCCCCGCCGATATCCTCGGACGTGGGCTTCAGCGGGGACGTCTGGGAGACACAACTGTACATGAGAGCGCTCGATCCTGACGAGATCTTAGCCAAGAGCGAATTGCTCGGAAGGCAGGTGGTGATTGAGTAGTGCATGCATGTGCTCGTGTGTAAGGATCAGTGAGTTTTCGTGCTCGGTGCTTCGCGTGGTGCTGGTCGCGACGCCGCCCTGCGCAGGCGCGCTGCAATACTTTGCTGCACCATCGCTGCCCGCGTGCGATGCCCCGCCCCACGAGTGTATTCCCTTGTGGTGCCTTTTATTTCTTGGCATTTACATGGGCGCCGACGCCACCGCCCGCTATCTTTATGCCTACACTCTACCCGCCGTGTTCGTACTTGCGCACGCGCGCGCGAGAGAATCGTGGCTCACGCGATGGTCAGGGTGCGGCGGAGACTTGCACGGCGGCGCGCCTCCTCCTCCTTCGCGGCGCGCAGGGCAGTGTGCTTCTCCGCGAGCGCGCGGCGCTCGCGCGAAAGCTCCTCCTCCATGCCACGGACCTTGGCAGTCTGCTCGGCAACAGTGTCTGTCAGCACTGCGATCTCCGCCGAGGGCGCGTCCGCGATCTGCCCCTCGGCCGTGGCGACGGTCGTTGCGGTGCGCTTCGGGATAGTCACGCAGAGGAGCCCGTTCTCGTACGAAGTGCTGATTGCCGCCATGTCAGAGTCTCCAGGCACCCCCACCGTCACGAGCGAGCGGGGCTCAGCATCCTTGGTGGTGCTCTCGGGCTTGCTGTCGGCGTCGGTCTTCGTCGCGGTCGCGGGCGCCGCGGCAGTAGTGTCCACAATGGCGACCTCGATCTTGCGCTCGCCGACGACAGAGACCTGCAGCTGGTCACGGCGGACGCCCGGCGTGGCAAGCTGCAGGGAGTAGCAGGACTCATGCTCCTGGATGGTGGGCGTCATAAGCGAGCGGGCAGTCAGCGACGAGCGCGCCAGCGCCGTCGTCACGTCGCTGAACAGCGCGTCAAAAGGATCGTGGTGCCGCACGAGCGGCGCAGTCGCCGAGAAAACGGAAGACGGGCGCACGAAGGAGAGCATTGATGGGTCTAGAAAGGTTGGCTTGGTCTTGTACTGTTGCTACTGAGGGGCGTGCCCTGGGTTTGGATCTGTTTGATGGGGGCAAGCGCCAGCTGGCGACTCCCTTTTGTGGACCCTCACCCAACTCCGACGGAGTTCCAGAAGTTCCAGAATTTGAAGTTCCAGAAGGTTCCGCGGCATTTTTAGCCCACTTTGTGGCCGATTTTCTGGAAGCGAGCCCCGGTGGCGAGGCTACAAAACGAGTCCCGCGGCAGTGCGGCTCTCCTCAACCACTAAACCGGAACCAGGGCACGCGACCCTCTCCACCAGTACCACAAGAACAAGGCACCACTACCACCACTGCAACGCAATGCTCGCTCTTTTCCCGACCACCTCCTCGCTCTACGACGCGGCGTTCGACGTTCCGCGCGCCCTCACCTCACGCCGCCCGCACTCGATGGACCCCCTCGATCTGCTTTGGGACGGCTCGCTGCTTACCCGTCGGCCCTCGTCGCTGCTGTCTCACGGCACGGCTCTCCAGCCGCTTGTTAAAGAGACCGCCGACGGCTACTCTTGCCAGTTCCCCACCCCCGGGGCCAAGAAGAGTCAGCTGAGCCTCTCTGTCAAGGGAGAGCGCACCATCGAGCTTTCTGTCCTGCCAGAGGACAGGCTCAGCAAGGCTAATGACCAGCACACCACGGACGCTACGACCACTTCGCCGCGCGCGGGCGCACGGTCGTTTGCCGCGGTGACGCTCCCTCGCGACGCAGATCTCTCCAACCTCTCGACCATCTACGCCGACGGCATGCTCTGCGTGACGGCGCCCAAGCGCGCTGATGGCGTCGACGCGGCGCTGAGCATCGAGACAGACAGCGGCGAGATCGCGGTTCTCACGGCAGAGGTCGGCGCGAAGCGTGCTCGCGTGGACGAGCTGGAGGCGCAGCTCCGCGAGGAGCGCGGGGCGCTCGACACGGCGGCGCAGCGCCTGCGCACGGCGCGGGCCGAGGCTGCACGTGCGCTGGCAATCAGGCGTCGTGTGCTGACCATCGCGTGAGGGCGCGGCGGCGGTGTTGGCGGATGCGCGGGCGCGGTAGGAAAATGTACAGAGTAGTCAATACATGGTGACAACATGATCACACACAAGCACAGGGCTCTTCATTCATAGTCCCGGAAACCCTTGCGTTCACAACTCCTGGCTACGCTCCATGGTATCCCCGCGCCTGCTGCGGCGCAGCGAAGACCACACCCCCCCGACCGTCGCGGCGACGGCGCGCGCAGCCTCACGCGCGGTGAGCGCCGCAGCGGCGAGCTCCGACGCGAATCGCCCCTCCGGCGCAGGGAGCGAGGCATGCGGCCCGGTCCGCGTGGTCGCCCGCCCCAGCCTCGCGGCGCGGGCGTACAGCCGCAGCGCCTCCGTGACGTTCCGCGGCGCCCCGAGCCCGTGCTCGTGCATGTAGCCCAGCGAGTGCACGGCCTCGGCGTCGTCGGGCAGCGCGGCGTACTCCGCCAGCGCCCGCGCGTAGTCCGGCGCGCCTGGCGGCATGCCGAGCGCGCCCGCAAAGTGCAGGTCTCCCAGGCGCCGGCGCGCGGGCACGTCCCCCAGATGCGCG
>Ga0115567_10007447_pt1 | contig 10379 bp, 6 predicted proteins | sample COGITO_mtgs_1204_2_FD_88679 | JGI IMG/M metagenome (GOLD analysis project Ga0115567, IMG submission 88679) | Pelagic marine microbial communities from North Sea - COGITO_mtgs_120412 | ecosystem: Environmental > Aquatic > Marine > Epipelagic | place: Germany:Helgoland, sampling site Kabeltonne... | reverse complement strand
TTAGCAGTACTGCGCCTACGAGCAGGTGTGCGCAAGAATGTCGTGTGTGCTTATCCACTGGTCGGGCCGCCCCTTTTGTACCTTCGCTGCGAGCATAGGGAAAGCGCGTGGAGGGCGACACGCTTGTTGGTATCGGATTGCGGCATCGACTGGTGTCAATGAACGTCTCCCTCTCCCTATCCGGGACAATCGGGCTGGATCGAAGCGTCCCCCAAGCTCGCGCATGCCTCTGCAAAAAATGGCCACAGGGTGCGACCACTGCGGACGTCACAAATTCTCTTCTTCTTGAAGATCGTTCGTGGCGAAGCAACCCCTCGGTGCTCATTTACTCCGCAAGCCCAACCACCACCACCACCACCACCACCCCAACCACCACCACCACCACCACCACCCGTTCCTGTATCAACTCTGGAGGCGTGAAGTACTGCCCAAGAAGCATTCCTCTCGACGAAAGAATGTGTCGCTTCTGCGATGTTTAATACCGTTTGACACCATCACCAAGAAACGCCGCAATACGACGATAACCCCACGTACTTAAACAGACCTTGATAGACCTACCTGGCTCGGTCACGCCACCCGCTGCTGTGGGCACTCCCATTGCCCCGCCACTCAGCGTCTTTCTACCAGTACAACCGCTTCGCCCCTCGCCGCAGCCACGGGCCGTCGCGACCCTGGCAGCGCTCCATGGCCCCCGCTCACGGTAGCGGGAATTGAAAACTCCCGCGTGTCCGCCTCACTTCTTCTTCTCAGCCCGGTGCGCCTTCCCCGCCGCCTCTCCAGCAACCTGCACGCAGCGGTGTGAGCGCACGAGCGAACGGCGGGAGGAGCAGGCGAGCAAGAGAGAGGCGCGGGTCAGGGGCGGCGGGGGGTGGGCCGGGCACCTCGATGCCGAAGGCGCGCTTGATGGAGTCGTAGATGAGGAACTGCGCGGCGATGAACGACGTCACGTGCACGCACCGCGCCCCAAGACCCCGGTACATTCCCGCCGGGCCCAGCTGCTGCACAGCCTGGAAGAGGTTTGTCCCGGGCGCTTTGTTCATGACCGAGAGCACTGTGTCGCCCGGCTGCGACACGATCGCCGCCGCCACGCCCGACATCACCCCGCAACCGAACGTGATGCCCGTCCCGAACTTGGCGCCCACGTCCTTGAAGTCACGCTTCGCAAACTCCTTGTAGATGACTGTCGCGGCAGCCTCGAAGACCAGGAACTGCGTGATCGTGAAGGGGATCTGCTTGCACATAATCGGGATGAGGCCGCCGTAGATGCCCGCAATGCCCTGCGTCCGCACAAGCTTGCCGAGCGAGGCAAACATGTTGGGCGCAAACGACGGGTCCGCCACCTGACCCGCCCCGCGCGCTCAGCAACCCGCCGCGCCTCTCGCCGCCCTGGGCGCGTCCGGCGGGGGCCTACGCCGTGCGGGGCGGGGGCGGGAACGGGGGCTCACCGCGCGGATGCGGGCGGACTCGAACGGGAGGAGCGCGGTGGTCCCGAGGATCTCCGCCGCCGTGGCCGCCAGCATCACCTGGGGGATCGGCAGCTTTCCCTTGTCCCCGCCCTTCTCCTGAGGCAAGTTCTGCTTCTGGATGTCCTTGAAAAGCTCATAGAAGCCGTACCTGCACGGTGCCGCTCAGCTGCCGCTCCGCACAGCCGCCGCCAGCGCGTCGTCGCGAGCACGCGCCGAGGGGGGGGGCGAGCGGTGCACGGACGACTCACTTTAGCGAGCCCTGGAGCAGGAAGCCGCAAGTGGTGGGTGTCACGCCCGTAAAGAGCCCAGGGATCCCCGACGTCTGTCCGCACACGCGCGAGTCAGTCCCTCCCGCCTCGCAAAACTTGCTTTCCGTGCACACAGCGCGCCCCTGCCAGCAGCCGCGCGCTCCGCAGCCGCACGGGGTCGCGCGGGGGACCTTGTAGATCTTGCTGATGCCGTCGCCGAGCGAAGAGAACTCGCCGGGGTTGACCTGGACGCGGTGCGAGGGGCAAAGTGTGAGCCTCTCTCGTGCGCCCGGCCCCCACGGTGGCCGCAGCCGCGACGCCCTCTGCCGTCGGACCATCCGTGCGGCGCGCGGCCGCAACAACTAGCGCCCATCCCGACGCGAGGAACCACTGAGCCTCAACAGACTCTGCGTGCACGTTTCTCACTGCTGTTGCCGCGCCCTGAAAAGCTGCACATCTCCCGGCAGCCGCCCAAGGCTTTGCAGGGAAGGTGGCGCTACAGGCCGTCTCAGACAGCCACGTGTCTGTCCGGCAGGCGCTCCCAGGCTTGCGCGGGCCGGGGGGGGCATCGGAAACCCGGTCCGGGCACTGCGAGTGAAGGGGGCAGGGCGAACCTGGAGGCGGGTCTTGACGACGTCGAGCGGCACGGTCACGAAGTGCGTGATCGCTGCGCAGAAGCCACCGGCACCGAACAGCTTCGGATACTTGTCCAAGTCGATCGTCTCCTTCACAGCAACCTTGGCCTTCGCCATAGTGGCCAAAAACTTGTTGTCGCGAAGCTGCAAACTCGCAGCGCCCCCGGAGTGGCGGTCCATGAGGCCGCCGGGCGCACGCGAATCAGCGTGCATGCGAGGGAACGGGAAGTTAAGAGGGCCGTTGGCCGCAGCCGGGGCGGCGGCCGCCATGAGCAGCGCTGCCAGCGCGATGACCGTGCGGCGGACCATCGCAGCAGTAGTTTGGCAGCTGCTCAGTCGGCTTCCTGCCGCACGGATCCCATTTAACGATCGCACGCTCGAGCCGGCAGGTGCCACCGTTCACTGCCTCTGGAATGCCGCGGCGGGCCGCGGCAGGCCGCGGCGGGCCTCGAGAGTCTCAGACACATCGTCATTACGAATCGCGGATGAGGGGGGGCGAACCAGGGATGCAGCGGCGCGGGGGTATCCCGTCACCTTCAGCCTCCAGCAGGGAAAACAGTCCAGGTGGGGCGAGAGGGAGGCCCAGCCCCTTCTCGCGTGTTTCTGGATAGCCCCCCTACGCCGTCTCGCTACCGTAGGTCCCCCGAGAGCACGGCTGTTTTAGACGTTGTAAATTAGTACGGCTCGAGATGGCCGGGGGCTGCCTTTCCGGTTGGATTCGGACGTGCCGCGGGGTTAGACGGACGCGGGGAGTTATAGGGAACTTGTAGCGCTGCATGGAAACGCTAAACCCCATGCTCTTTTTTGCGCGCCCGCACCGGGGGGGTGCTAATGCCTTGTCCCGCGGGCCAGGCACGGTATCCCCCTGCGCCCGCGACACGAACTCTTCCGTATCTTGCGGACGCGCACATCCCGCGTCTGTACTGGAGTGAGCGGGACGGGCCGTTTCCGGGAAGCAGCGTCGACCGGAAAGCGGTCGATAATTGAACTTTTAGCCCAGGAATCGAGTGTTCTGGCGTTCCCATGTGACGGCCTCCGAATTGAAGGAAGAGGGAAGGATGCGCTCTGCCGTTCCTCTGCTCCTATGTGCGCTTTCCACGGCGTCGGCCTTTGCGCCGGCCCTTGTCAAGCCGACTGCCTTCACTGCTCCGCGCGGGCTTGCGCTCGCTCCGCGCTCGCTGACGCTGGCCCCCTCTGCGGCTCTGCGTCCGGCCCGTCTTGGGCAGCTCTCCATGTCTGCGGGCGGTGATGCTGCTGAGGGCAACACCAAGCGCCAGCAGCTGCTGGCGAAGCTCGCGGTGCTCACTGCTGCCGCGACTATTGCGTGTTCGGGCGGTGCTACGGCGTCTGCCCTCCGCGGGAAGGCCCAGGCAGCAGCGACTGGCGCCAGGATCGAGAACGTGCGCCAGTGCACGGACCTCGTCGCGCACGGCGGCGGAGGCCAGGTGCTGCCCCTGCACCCTGCACAGGGGGGATTTGGCGCTGCACCAAAGCACGCCTTGCCACATCTGGAAGCCTGCCGGCACGCCCTTTTCGGCCATCCCACGAGGGCCATGCTGCGGGGGGAGTGAGTCGCCGTCGCTTCTGTTGCGTCCCATGTCCCATGCCGCTAGTTGCGACTTACAGCGCGGGTGTGGTTTCGAGCAGAAGTCGGGCAATGTCTGGGCGTCTTTCCTGAAGGGCGGCATCTCTGCGACCATCTCCAAGACGGCTGTGGCGCCGATCGAGCGCATCAAGCTGCTCCTGCAGGTGCAGGCGACTTCGACGCAGATTACGGATCCGTACAAGGGCATCATCGACTGCGCAACGCGCGTGTACAAGGATCAGGGTATCACGGCCTTCTGGCGTGGTAACACCGCGAACATCATCCGCTATTTCCCGACGCAGGTCGCGCACTCGCCCCTGGCGGGCGCAGTGTAAAGGGCGCGCTTTTCTTTTCTATGCTTGCCGTGGAGGGGCCTTATGCACTTTTGCATGTTTGCACTGACTGGGGACACGCCAGCTCTATCTGTGTGCGCGCCAATGCGGAGTGCATGGTGAATAGCGCTTGGAGCGGCTAGCGGTCGGGGAGGCTGACGGGCGGGAGCGTTGGCGTTGGGGGTGTGCAGGCGCTCAACTTCGCCTTCAAGGACAAGTACAAGGAGATCTTCTGCCGCCCCGCGTCCGAGGTCGGTTTCTGGCTCTTCTTTGCGGGGAACCTCGCTGCGGGCGGCGCTGCGGGCGCAACCTCGCTCCTCTTTGTCTATCCGCTGGACTTCGCCCGTACCCGGTACCGCCGCTGCTCCGCGCCCCATCCTCTCCCAGCCGCTACTGCCGCGGCCTTCCGCGCCACATCGTGTGGAAGTGCCTGCGTGTCTGGGCCACAGTAGCCCGCGGCTGCAGGCAGAGTGCTGGCGGAAACGGTGGGCGAGCAGCTGTGCTGATGAGTAGTCCGTTGCGCAGGCTTGGCGCGGACGTTGGCAAGGGCGAGGATCGCCAGTTCACCGGTCTCTTTGACTGCATCGGCAAGATCTACAAGACGGACGGCCTCGCAGGCCTCTACCAGGGCTTCGCGGCCTCGATCGCGGGAATCATTGTGTACCGTGCGGCCTTTTTCGGCGGCTACGACACGCTCAAGGCACTGTGCCTGCAGGCGGGGTTCGGCGCCGCGGTGTGGCAGGCGTTTATCGTCGCCGAGATCTCCACCGCTATCTCTGGATTCATCTCGTACCCCTTCGACACCGTGCGTCGCCGCCTGATGATGAAGTCCGGCGGGGGCTCCAAGGTCAAGTACGCGGGCACCTGGGACTGCGCCGTGAAGATCGTGCAGACGGAGGGCGTCGGCGGGCTGTTCAACGGGGCACTCTCCAACACCTTCCGCGGGACCGGCGCCGCCTTGGTGCTCGTCATGTACGACTGGATGTCCAAATTCATCTAGGCCACGCCGCTGTGTGCGCACGGGTAATTGCGTGAGAGGTCTATGGGGTTTCGGCGGGCAGGAGCAGCGGTAATAGCGGACAGGTACATGTGCTCCTGCGATCGCTTGAACCGTGTTTTCAGACTTGGAAAACAAGTACATTCATGAATTTTTTCTGACTTTACAACTCGATGCTGCCCAACGTGCAGCCGCCACTCTCCCTCCTCCCGATCTCAACCCGAACCAACCAGCCCCGTGCAAGGCCCGCGTGTGCCGTAGCCGCCGAGGCTCCGCGCTCGCGCCGAAAAGCGCGAAAGCTGCACCGACGCGGGCCCCTGTCGGCGGTCAACTTTCGCTATCGGTGGTCAACTTTCGCCATCGGGGGCGCCCTGCGCCGGCAACGAGAGGAGAGAGAGCAGGAGCCTGCACCTCGGGCACCGAGTGGTCACTATGGGAGCTGCCAGCAGCTACCTGGGTCTGCGAGCCGCTGCCGGATCCGCTGACGGAGCCACTGCCAGTCGCGCTGCCGGGCGCCGCGCCCGCGGCGCCCTGCGCAGTCTCCTCGTCCGCTGAGCCCGGCTGCTCCCAAGCGCGCAGCATGCGTGCGCACGACTCGGCGAGGTGGCGGAAGAGGCGGACTCGCGTGGCGACGGGCGCACTGGCGGCCACGGCTTCCAGCGCGGCGCCCGAGACGCTGGCGAGCACCACCGCCTCGCCGTACCTGGCGGCGGCGAAGCACGCGCCCGGGGGGGGCGCGTCCCAGGCGTGCCCGCCGAGGAGCGGCAGCTCCCCGAAGGTGCTCCCCGGGCCGAGCGCGGCCACCACCCACCCTGGTATACCTTTGTGCGCAGCTCCTCCGCCGCCGCGCACGCGCAGCACCACGCTCCCGCGCAGCACCAGGCAGAAGCGCGGCGCGCTCTCGGCGCCGCCGAGCCCGGTCGCCGCCTGCAGGCTCTGGATCGGCTGACCGGGGCCCACGCGCTGCACCTTGGCGAGGCCCGCGCTGCGCCCAAAGAGCTCCGGGAGCGTTCGCTCGCGCTCGGCGTCGTCCTCCGCCGCCATGCGCCGAACCTCCTCCTCGTCAAGCGCCCGTCGGTGCTTGCGCGTGAGCGACCCCGCCGAAGATCCTCGCGAGAAAGCGCTCGCGTCGCTCGCCGCACGCGAAAAGGCCTCCGGCGAGCTCGCGGCCCCCGCCCGAGGAGACCCTGTGCGCCTGAGAGGCTCCCCACGCCCCGGCGACTCAGCCGCTGCACCCGCCGCGCTCGCCGCGCCCTCGCGCCGCTGCGGCGCGGAGGCCTCCGCCGCCAAGAGCGCCACCTGCGCCCGCAGCGCCTCTGCGGCCACCTGCGCCTCCGCGGCGCCAGCGTATTGCAGCGTGCACCAGCGCTCGCGGCGCCCCACGCCCGCCGCGGCGCCCACCACCACCCTGGCGCCGTCCACGTGCACGACATGGACGTGCCGCAGCTCCATGCGCAGCGGCCGCCGCGCGGCGCCGCGGCGACCCGCATCCTGCACAATGAGGCACGATGGCAGCAGCAACACCTCCGACTGCGCCCGGGGCGTGGTGCTCTTGGGCACGACCGCGGCGTCCGGTGCATCCCGCTCCCCGCGCCAGAACTGCCTCCGCAGCGCTGCCACTGCCTGCCCCAGCCCGCGCGCCTGCCCCGCCTGGTCCGCCTCTGCGGCGTCTGCGCTCCCGCATGGGCTGGCGCGCGGGGCGGTGGCGCCAGCCTGCACGGGTCTCGGGGCGCGCGAGGAGGCCGCGGTGAGCGCCAGCAGCTCGCGCTCAAACACCGGCACCTCCAGCTCGCGCAGCAGCGCCCGCCGCGCCGCCCGGTTCCCCCCGCCCCCGCCGTCCCACGCGCCGCGCTCGTCGAGCAGCGCGTGCAGCGCATGCAGCGCCTCGAGGAGCTTGGCGCGGAGGTGCAGGAAGAGGCCGTGGTAGAGCAGCGGGCGGTCGCGCACGAAGCCGGGCGTCGCGGCTAGCGCCGCGGGCGAGAGGAGCAGCACCGACGCGTCCTCCTGGGCCACAAGCGCGCCGACCTGTCGGCACGCCCCGGGCTCCCCGGGCGCCGCGGGGCGTCCGTACAGGAGCACCGAGGCTTCGCACGCCGTCTCGTACGCGCCGACGCGCGTGGCGCGGCGCAACGGGAAGCGCTCGAGGTCCGGGGCGGTGCGGCGGAGCGTGCCGCGGGCGACGAGGACGAGGGAGAACAAGTCGCAGCCGTGCTGCGCGAGGACCTCGCCGCGCGGGACCCGGATCGGGAGCGTGGCGTCTGCGGCGGCGCGGTAGAAGGCCAGTAGCACGTCCTCGGGGAACACTACGGGCGGCGCCTCCGGCTCACACTCGCGACCGCCGAGCGACTCGCCGCTGGCCGTGCTCCAGAGGGAGAGCGAGAGGCGCCGCAGCCCGAGCATCAGCTTCGAGCCGCGCCGCAACCGCGCGGTCACCGAAGGACTCTGCTCGGCGCTCTCCGGGGACAGCGTCGAGCCGCGCCGCAACGGGCTCTGCTCGGCGCTCGCCGGGGAAAGCGAGACGACGCTCAGCCGCTTCAGATTCAATGGCTCTAGAGCCGCTCCGATTCGCTGGCGGAACGAGCTCCTGCGCCGCGAAGAGGCTCCCGAGGCACGCTCGTGCGCTTCAGACGATGCGAGCGGGGACGGCGTGGCGTGCTTCCTTGCTGCGGGGTCGGCACTAGAGCCGTTCACTACGGCTGCTCCCTCAGGTCCGCCCGGGGAAACTTCTTCCGGCGAACGGTGCTGCGCGCCGTCTGCATCACGGGGCGCTTCAAGCGCAGGGTCGGGCATCGTGTCCTTGACACTAGTCCCAACTCCTTGCGGTGCGCGGTGGACGAAAACTCCTTGAGAGACCTCGAGCGAGTTTGGAACCAACGAATCGAGGTGGCATGCTCTCAGCTGCTGAGGGGGGCGCCCGAGCAGCGCGGCGCTGGCGCTGCGCTGACGATTGGGGGAGGCAAGGCCATTGACCCAGGCCGAGAGACGACGCGGCGAGGCTTGCCACGGGAGGTTGGACGCCTCCAGGTGGCCCTGGTGCACCGGAGAAAGGGAGGGTGAGGGTGCGCCCGGCTCCTCGGCGGCGTTGAAGAAGAGCTCGAGGCGGAACCCACGCGGGAAGAGCTTGCCGCGGGGGAGGTCCTTGGCGGCCTTATCGATCTCGCGCTGCTCGAAGACGTGCGGCGACGCGCGCACCTCCGAGGTGTGGAAGCACGCGAAGCACACGGAGAGGTCACTGTCCGCCTCCGCCGTCCCACCCGACTGCTCTCCGTTGAACAGCTCCACCCGCACGTCTTCCGAGACAAGCAGGCCCGGCCCGTCCGAAAACGACGACGGGTGGGCAGGGCCTGGCTGGGTGAAGACTTGAGCGACCTGGTCGCTGCCTGCCTCCAGCTCCAGCTCGCCGCGCGCGTCAGCGCCGTCCCCGAAGCAGCGGCACCAGCGCGCGAGGGCGCTGCGGTGGCGCGCCGCGCGGAAGACCTCGGTGTGGCCCCGCGAGGTGACGCGGAGGATCGGGACGAAGTACTTGACGCCGTTGCGCTCGGCCGCCGCGAGCGCGGGAATGCGCACGATGCGGATCCTCGTCAGGCGCAGCACGCGCAGCGCGACACGCCCGGCGAGGCGCGCGCGGTGGAAGAGGTCGATGTAGCGCATCTGCGAAATGCCAGACACGCCCTGCCGCGGCCCTGCGGGGTCTGCGGTGCGGCGGTCTGCAAAGTGGTCCACTGCTTCGCGCGGCGTCTCGATGCGCTTGTCGTCCGCCCAGCCCTGCATGAGCAGGAAGGCGCAGATCATGACGCCCGTGCGGCCCTTGCCGCCCTTGCAGTGCACGGCCGCGACGTTGTCGGGGTGCTGGAGGAGCCACTTGGAGAGCGCGTGGCAGAAGAACTTTAGCTGCGCAAGTGTCGGCGGGTGGTGGTCCAGCATCGGGACCTCGACGACGTTGCCGTCGAACTTAGCAGCAGCGTACCGCTTTTCCTGGCACAGGTTGAAGACGCAGTAGCGCCCAGGGTGCCTCTTGTCCAGAAAGCGCTTCACCGTGCGGAGGTTGTTGCGGATGAGCACCGAGTACTGCCCGATCGCGTCCTCTCCGGGGAAGGCCATGGCGATCACGCGCTCCGTCACGTAGGTGAGGTCCAGATCGAACTCCTCGTCCACGTACCGTGTGCGGTTCCCCGACACCATCGCGCGCGTCGCCGACAGCACGCCCGCCCGCGCGAACAGCGACCTGCGCCACAACGGACTCACGGAGGCGCTGCACCCGCCGCCAAAGCATGCGGCGCCAGGCGGGCACCGATCTTGGGCGCGTGCACGATCGCCTTTGGGCGCGGAGAGAAGGGGGGGGGGGGCTGACTGAGCGCGCTTGGCGGAGCTGATGGGCGCCGCTCCGCCCGACGGCGTGGCCCCCGGTCGGGGGGCAGAGGCGATCGAGGAGAGCGAGGCGCCTGCGTGCAGCGAGGCGCAGGCCTGCAGCGAGGCGCAGCGCGACAGCTCAGCGCCGCGCGGCGCAAAGGGCCGTGGGAGGTTCGCTGGTGGGAGCAGGGGCAGGGCCTCAGTCGGGGCATTGGGCGGGACGGGAACGCTGTCGGCCCCGGTGGAGTGGACGGAGATGGTCGAGGGGCGGTGCCCCCTGCGAGCGGATGGGCAGCCGCCAGCGTTTGTAGTTGGAGTTATTCGCCCCAGCGTCTCGTCGCACAGAACCTCCTCTGCAGAGGAGCTTCTGGGGGAGGACTCCCCCTGAGCAGCGTTTCGTGCGCCCGACCGCGTCGCGTGCCGTGCAGCCGCTGACAGCTGCGCCCCCTCAAGGCCGCCTGTGTCAGCTCGGTCCCGCGCGCGAGCGGGCCGCGCGTGAGCAGAGCTCGGGCGAGGAGGCTCGAGAACCAGGCAGCCGTCGTCGGTGATAGTCGAGCCGGTTGGGCCGCTGCTGGCCACTGGCGGGGGCAGAGAGAAGGAGCCTCCAAGGCGTCCAGAGTACTGCGGGACGAGAGGCGGCGGGCGCGCTTTCCTGAACGCGAGAGGCCAAAAAGTTTCAGCGACGGGTGCGTGCGCCCGTAGATGCGAGTTGTGGGAGAGTGGGCTGGGTCCTCGTCGGCGGAGGGAACAGCCCCAAAATGGTGGA
>Ga0115567_10007445_pt1 | contig 10380 bp, 9 predicted proteins | sample COGITO_mtgs_1204_2_FD_88679 | JGI IMG/M metagenome (GOLD analysis project Ga0115567, IMG submission 88679) | Pelagic marine microbial communities from North Sea - COGITO_mtgs_120412 | ecosystem: Environmental > Aquatic > Marine > Epipelagic | place: Germany:Helgoland, sampling site Kabeltonne... | reverse complement strand
GTCTGGTTTTTCAGCCTTGATGACGCGCTTTATCTCGCCAAGGATATAGGACTGATCCTCCAATAGCGAGTGCTGGCAAAGGGTCTTACCAAGGTGAAAATCTGCTGTATGAATGAACCGCATCGTTTACTTCTCATCCTCATTGCTTGAGGGGGAATTCAACTCGGCCAAAGTCAGCACGAAGCCGTCCCAGCGCCCGCTGCCACGATTGCGGCCTGGCCCGACCATGACTCGTTCTGCCTCGACTGTCACACTGGCATCGGTCCGGTCGCCAAGAGAGCGTTGCGCCACAAAGGTCAAAAGCCGGTCGCCATTCGGCGCGGCTTCTTCCTGAACTAGCAACAGATCGTGGAAAACACCGCTGCCGCCGCCGCAGTCCAAGGTGCGCAGCACGTGGATCTGTCCCGTCATCGCCCCAAGATACTTGTAGCCAAACCAAGCCCTGCCAGATTGGTCGTCGTCCACATAGACCAGGCTATTGTGGCGCTGGACGTCAGCGACATGATACTCGTTGCCCAACTTTGCAGATGCACTGACATTCACCGTCTGTACGGCAGACGGTCCCACGTCTGCCATAGTGCCGGAGAAGAGACGAATCAGCTTGGGATGCACGAGAGAGGCTGCTGAGCCAAAGACCCCAGATGCGGGGCCTGCTTCCGCACACACGCCGCAAAAAAGCGCGAGCAGAAGTACGGCGACGAATGATCCTAAGTTGAGCATATTAAACGATATGGGCATCCGGATTTGGCGCAAGCTGGTGAACGATGGAATGAAGCTCAGTTGACGCCAGGTTACCTTACTGAATTGGTCCATTGCGATGTCCTTGGTGGTGATGAGAGATGGCGGCTTTTGGTAGGTCCGGAAACATTCAGTCATGCGCAGGCCAGTCCGTCGGCGATTGCACGCAGAAGGCGTGCGCTGCATTCCGCAGCCATGTCCAAGTCGCCAACGCGTTTAGACATCGCAATGATGGCATCATAGGAGGCTTTGATCTCCTCGGGAGGGCCAGTCGGCAGGTGCCGGAAAAACATTGTAAAAACGACATCCTTGTCCCCTGCCCCGCAATGCTCGCAGACGGCTCGCAGGATCGAGAATCGGGCCAAGTCCGCCATGCGTGTTCCTCTCCCATGCCCGTCAAGCATCGAGTCGAGGACGGGGACCTTTCCAGCTCTGACAAAACGGCGCACCAGTTGATCGAAGAAAGCGATCGTGCTGATTGGTTGAGGCGGAGACGGTCGTGTTTCTTCTTCGCCAGGCGGCGGAGCTTCCATGCCGTACTCCTGCAGAAGAGCGATGATTGCTGGCTGGTGACTCTTGACAGCGACGTCCATGAGCGAGTCATGGGCAGTGTCCAGCTCGTCAAGCCCGTGCTGCTCCAGGTTCCGCCGCACCACCTCGACCAGCCCGCTCCCGGCGGCAAAATGGACTGCCTGCAGCCCATCCTCGGTGCAGGCAGTGGTGTCGGCCCCCAATGTTGCGAACAGTGTTGCCATAGGGAGATCACCAGCATCCAAAGCGATCAAATATGGGGTAACACCGTATTCGTTGGAGGCATTCACAGCGAACCCAAACTCTTCGACGAGTCGCCGTGCTAAGCCAAGGTTGTGGCTAGCTGCCGCCGCGAAGATCAGGAACTCGGGCCACTCGGCGGAGAAGCGAAGCGAGGCACCCGACGTCCGCAGCACGTCAAAGGCATGCTCGTCTCCCTCGCTGACGGCCATGCCGATTGCAACATCACCTGTCAGCTGCTCGGCGTCGAGACTGCCGCCCCTCGCCAGATACCTTTGGATGACCGCCAGACGGCGCTCGGGGACAACGTTGAAAAGCGGGAACGCGAGGTCAAACCAGGGATCAGGAGCTTCGCTGTCTGGGCCCGAGCGAGTCGGTGCTTCTGATTCACGCGGGGGAGGATCGCACCCCAACTCCTCCCACATCGCGTTGATCTCCGTCTGGTCATTCTTGCGCGCAAGCTGCATGAGCGCGGAGTAGGCAATGTCTAGCTCGTCGAGTCCTTGCTGTTCCAGGTGGGTCCGCACCCAGTCGACCAAACCGCCAGCGGCCGCGTAATCGACTGCCTGGCGGCCATCCGAGGTGCGGCCAGTCGTGTCGGCACCGAGTGACACAAACAATGCGGCCATGGCCAGGTCCCCAGCCTGCAACGCGGCCAGATAAGGGGTCAAGCAGCACTCGTCAGTCGCATTTACATGGAAACCAAACTCTTCGATCAGTCGCCGGGCCAGGCCAAGATTGCGGCTGCCTGCTGCCGCAAAAATCAGGAAGTTGCGATGTCTTGCGGAGAAGCGAAGGCTGGCGCCGGACGTCCGCAGCAAGTCGAAGGCGTGCTCATCTCCCCTGCTGATCGCCATGCCAATTGCAACCCTACCAAACCGCTGCGCAGCGTCGAGATTGCCGCCGCGGTCAAGGTACCTCTGGACGACAGCCACACGGTGTTCGGGACGAGCCGTAAAAAGAGGAAGAGCCAGCTCAAACCAAGGGTGAGGCATAAGGGGATCCAGACAGCGAGGATGGGGGAGTAAAGTAGGCGGCGAGGTACTGCAGCTTCAACCAGCAAACGGGAAGAAGTGCGATACGATTCATCACACATCTTTCGTCTTCATCTTGGAAATCAACGACTCTGCGTCATGCCGGTCATTTAGTCAGACCCGCCAGCATCACCAAAATAATAACGAGGCCAACAATTGTTCCAAGGACTTCCATAATATTTTCTCTGCGTTTTGTTTTTCGTGTAAGACGGTTTTACCGACCTCCTGCATTCCCACATAACTCGCGAAAAGTGGTCGAGAAGGGACGGGGAGAAACTTCGTATGACTTAGGCTCTGTGTTCCTCGCTTCTGGTTCGAAAGGTCTCGGCCTACATTGCCGCCAGCTCGACGGTGCCAACGCGTTCAGCCATGGCAATGATTGCCTCGTAAGAGGCTTTGACCTGGTCCGCAGGGCCCTCCGGCAGGTGAAAGACGAACAGCTTGCGGACGGTATCCATTTTAGCTGCCCCGCATCGTTCACAAAGAGCTCGCAGGATTGAGAAGCGGGCTACGGCTGCTATGGCTGTATCTTTCCTACAGGCACCGGCAAGCACGGAATCCAGAAATGACACCCTCCCGGCGGCGATGTGGCGGCGGACCAGTCGGTCGCAGTATTTGATTCGCGGTGGCTGGGGGGAAATCCGCTGCGGCTCGACGTCAGGCAGCGGAGCGTCCATGCCGTACTCCTGCAACAGCGCGATGATTTCCCGCTGGCCATTCTTGACTGCGACGTCCATGAGCGAGGCATCAGCAATGCCCAACTCGTCACGCTCGCGCTGCACCAAGAAGGTCCGAAGCCACTCGACCAAACCGCCAGCTGCCGCGAAGTGGACGGCCTGTCGGCCATCTTCGGTGGAGGCAGTCGTATCGGCACCGAGCCTCGTGAACAGTGTAGCCATGGCCACATCGCCAGCACCTAAAGCAACGATGTAAGGAGTAGAGCCGCAGGTGTCAGACGCGTTGACATCGAACCCAAACTCTTCGATGAGTCGCTGCGCCAGGCTGAGGTTGCGGCTGGCTGCCGCCGCAAAGATCAGGAAATCGGGCCGGTCAGCGGAGAAGCGAAGCGAGGCACCCGACGTCCGCAGCACGTCAAAGGCCCACTCGCTACCCTCGTCTACGGCCATGCCGATCGCACAATAACTAGTGCGTAGCACATCGTCGAGATTTCCGCCTTGCGCAAGGTATCTCTTGATAATACGCGAGCCGCTCTCAACGGCGGGTTGGTGAGAAGTGGCAGAGCGAGATGAATCCAGGGACTTGGAAGCCGGGCAGCTTTGGAATCGGTCGTAGCGAGAGCTCCAGTGAGCGGGGTGGGAGGTGGGCGTGAGGGGGCGAGAGCCGTTCCTTTGACTAGGCAAGCCTGATTCAGGCACGCAGCTCTGCGACAAGGCGCAGAGCTCTTCAGCGAAATGGGATGTCCGCGCATCCGTTCTCGTGGCGGAGCCTACCTGCTTCATTGTGCTGTCCTTCTCTTGTGAATTGCTCGTCATCCGCTCTGCACGGGCATTCCCGATTACGAGCAGTTGACACGATAGGTTGAACGGCTGGAAGCCTGCCTACAGCACCAGTCGGTTGTGGCGATCACCGAGCGCACCACTGCTAAGATTGCGGAGTTCGCACCGCCGCCCTCAACCTGGGACCGCGGGCGGCTCGCCCGCATCTATGCGTCGTGTGGGTTGTGCGTTGTGGGGCAGGCGGGACGCCTGCGCTCCCAGGCTGCGCTATTGCGTCATTGGGGGGCGTTTCCAATCCTGGGACTCGTAGCCGCGCTCTTTCTTCGGCTTGTGTACCGTGATCACTTCAGCATCTGGGTCAAAGAGCGGCCAGCTGTCTGTACGAAATGGCGAGGCCGGTAGGCCTTCGCGGTTGTAGAGCAGGTTGCGCTGAGAGGGATTCATGGCCCAGGCGTAGCGAACCGCCACTGGAGCCGCAACCGCCGCAGCCGAAACTCGCACCGTGCGGTCTACGATCTCAGCGTCTGCCCAATGCCAGATCTGGTCCTTTCCGGCGATGGCAAAGGCATCGAGCTTGCCGAGGTGCGCTGCCATCAGGCCGCTGCCCACGGAGGCGAACTCGAGTACGATCGCGCCATCGGTGATGCTTTGCTTCTGGTATTTCGGGCCACTTCCCACGATCTCCTTGCCATAGGTCTGCGCCAAGGCTAGGTAAGCATGGCGATTGCCAATGGGCTTCTTGCTCTTCGGGTGCAGGGCGATGGCATCGCCGGTATCGATCGTGACGGCCATAGCAGTGTTAGGGACGCTCTCAGCCACCAATCGCATCGACTCGCGATTCACCGCCCGTGACGCCTCCGGTCCCTCCACCGGCTGTTGTTGCGCGGGATTCCAACTCGGCAACTGCGTGACCTGTAACGAAAAGTCCGCGGCAAACTGCCCGCTAGACAGCTCATGCCACGAGGACCGGTAGTGGTCGGCAGCGCCAGCCGCTCTCGTCAGGCGAAAGCTTGCGCTGCATCCTTGAAATCTTGCTCCCTCTGATACCCAATCAGGCCACGAATTCCGGACGGGAGAATCGAATGAATCACGGCGTGAATGATGCGCGAGCAACCCATGAATCGCTATTCAACGCCGCAAGCGTCATCCTCATGAGCGAACGCTACGCTTGGGAGATGCTCCCCCTTCAGAAACAAGCACATTCGTTTAGGGCACAGAAACCGTTAGTTATGCATGCAGCAGCCTCGCCAGAGCAGCTTCCTAAACACGTTGCATTGTCGCAGGCGTGCGGGTATTGTCGCTGGCAGGCGTGACAGGTCCCGCCAACGATGCCGCAGTGTCAGGACGTAGTGACCGGCGTGCGTAAGAGGAAGTAGCATGATGAAGAACCAGCGTCTTTTTACACTCATTGAACTACTGGTGGTGATTACGATCATCGCAATTCTGGCGTCGCTGCTGCTTCCCTCTCTAGCACAGGCGCGCTACAAGGCGAGGGGCACCGCCTGTATCAACAACCTGAAACAGGCAGCCCTGTCACTTGCCAGCTACCAGATCGATTACGACGGCTATTTCCCATACGGCGTCGTTCACCTTCGCTCGGGGGGCTCGCATCGCATCACAACCTGGGACGACAGCCTGGGCGACTACGATGGTCGTAGCCTGACTACGGCTCAGAAGGAAGCCTCAAATCCTTCGGACGCTCAATTCGCCATTGGGATGGAATTGTACCAGTGCCCCAATGACAACGTCGTTCGCGAGAGCGGCTACACTAGAACCTATTCCCTAAACGCACACGGCCTGGACCGGCAAGGCATAGCAGGAGGCGATGCGCCCAACTTTCCAGATCCATCGGTGAAGGTCGGTGAGATCGATGCAGTCGGCACAATCGTCCTAGGGGAGTATGCGTTCACGCGCAATCGCTTGGGGGGCAAGTGGGCCTGGGGCATCCGGCAACCGGATTTCCAACTCGCCTGGGGAGGCTTGGGGCTGACTGCCCAAACAGGGCAATACGGCCTTCACAGCCCCTACAAGTTCAACTATCTGTTTGGCGATGGACATGCAAGCCGCGTGGACTTCTACGAGACCACGCGCTTTCCCGGCCGCGCGAGGCGCGCCAGAGGCATGTGGTCTCATGCTGCAGGCGACTGACTCCCACCTGTCCGGAATGTCCCCTCGATGAGAATTAAGTCAGGAAAAACATATTGTACCAATCGATATGTGTTCTATCCTACCCGCCTTGGGAAGCCATGCCTCTGGGGACCAGCGGCAAATCTCTTTCTCAGGGCGCGAGAATAGCAATTTAGTAAACGGAAAGCTGAAGCAGGGCATTCCGCCTCCGCAGTTTTACGATCTTGAAACCGATCTTGCGCAGACCACGAAGGTCTACATTGACCATCCGGGGGTGGTGGAGGACCTGGCCGCTATTCTGGCCAAGCACCGGGGCTTGGCACCAGCCCCCAAAAAGGGCAAGAGGCAAAAGGAAGGGCAAGAATCATGAAAAAGAAACTAAGAGCCATAATGAATCATATCAAAGCTCCCGCGACAGCAGCGGCGCTGGCCTTGAGCGTCCTCTCGCCAGCCACCGAGGCCGTTGAAGAATCTGCGTTTGTAAAGTCCTTAACGCCGGGGCCCTTTATCCTACCTGCCGAGAAAGGCACCTGGACCTGGGGCATGGCGCCTATCTACGACGAAGCGGGTAAGGTCCATATCTTCAATTCAATTATCCCAGAAGAGGGCAGTTGGGTCAAGCAAAGCAAAATCGCCCACTGGGTTGCAGACAAGCCAGAAGGCCCCTATACACTGCTGGGAGACGTGTTTGCCAGCAAAGCGGTCAGTTACCACAATCCCCAAGTTTCCAAAGTGGCTGACCGGTACGTACTCGTTTACCTGATGAATCGGCGCGCGGATGGCAACGGTTCTTGGCAACAGGTTGGCATCGCCACCGCTGAATCCTTAGGCGGCCCTTGGACGGAAAGTCCACACAACCCGATCATCGCCGCCTCGGAAGTGAACGCATTTCATGCCTCCAATCCCACCTTCGTGGCTGCGCCTGATGGCAGCTTCAGGATCTACCACAAGACCATGATAAAAAAGGGAAAGAAGCTCATTCGTGAAATCTCCCTGTCAGTGAGCGATAAGCTTGAAGGGCCGTACAAGCGGCATGTGGTCAATCCAGTGCTCAGCTACGCAGACAAGGAAATTGACATCGAAGATCCCTACGCGTTCTATCACAAGGGAATGTACTACATGATCGTTGAGGACCGCCAGGATGTAAAAGGCATGTTAGAAGGCAAGCCAGTGCCCACGAAGATTCGCTCTGGCGGCTTTCGGCCCGGCCTGATCTATCAATCCAAAGACGGCCTCGACTGGGGACTTCCGCAGGTAGGGTATCAAACGAACGAGATCTATTTTGGTCACAATCTCGCGCGCAGCGAGCGTCCCAGTATCCTTTGGAAGGACGGAAAGCCAGACTACCTGTATCTCGCCTGCCACGATGAGTTCCCGACTGCTGGCTTCATTTTGAAGATTAACGACTGGGATGGCGAGTAGGGTTCCGCAAAATCAGCCCCGGCCCAGATATCAGGACTTTTCTGAATTAAGAAGAAACGAATCCACCTCTCCTTGATCGGCGCAGTGCTGGCCGGAGCCAATGAACGCTATGTGCTGCAATACGCTAATCCTGCAGAAGCACCGCCCAAAACAAGAGAGAAGAAGAAGGCGCTTCCGCTGGGTGGCGGACGCCTCGGCGCGATTTTCTCCGGATCGATCGCTCAGTAACATCTGATGCTCCATGACATCACGATATGAATGAACGGCAAGCGAGCATATCTCAACCTGTTCGACTTTCATCCGCCCTTCCAGATCGATGGCAACTTCGGCGGTATAGCGGGCGTTTGCGAGATATTGTTGCAAAGCCATCTGCGTAGTGTGAATCCCGACGCGAAAAGCATCGAAGAAGCGGCCTACGTCGCCTACCGGCAGGACGCCAAGAACCCAGAGTAGTTCGTGCCGGGTGTACCGGAAGTGACGCTGGCCGAGGCACCGTACGGACTCCATCTGCTCCCTGCCCTGCCCTCCGTCTGACCGAATGGAAGAATCAACGGTCCCCGCGCGCGCGAAGGCTTCGAAGTCGACTTGGCCTGAGCAAAATGCACACGTAAGGCTGCCACCACCCGAGCCGTAAAAGGCGGCACTTTCCACGTCGACTCTCCACAGGCAGCTTGAGCAAAGAACTCTCTCACGCTAAATAGCAATCGCTGACTTGGCCCCACGCACGATGAGCACATATTCTCGGTCGCGCTCTTCCCCCTCCCAAAAAAAAAGAACTCCACATGACTATGAAAAAAATACTCATATCTTTACTCCTTGTCATCTCTATCGCTTGTGCGCAAGCTGCCGAGAAGCCTCACGCTGTAATCGTAGTGGGCACCCATCATTATTCTCCTCAAAAGACGATGCCCCAGTTTGCGAATGAGCTGACGAGGCTCGGATTCAGGACGACCCTGATCAATCCGGATTGGGACCCGGAAAAAGGCAAACGTGGGCTGCCGGGCTTGGAAGCGCTAGCCGAAGCGGATGTCGCTATATTTTTCATCCGGTTCTTGAAGCTTAGTGACGAGCAGCTAGCACATATCACCAGCTACTTGGAATCCGGCAAGCCGGTCGTGGGGCTCCGGACAAGCACCCATGGGTTCAACTATCCAACTGGGCACGCGCATCATGGCCTGAACTTATCTTTCGGGAAAGATGCTCTTGGCACACCGTATCAAGTTCACCTCGTGGGGAAAACCTCCGTAGAGCTAGCAGAAGGCGCAGCTACGCATCCCATCCTAACCGGAGTAGATCCGTCGGCTACGTGGCAATCGCCCGGAACGTTATACCTCACAGCGCTGGAGCCAGGGGTCGAACCGTTACTCCGTGGGACAGGAAAACCGAGGAAGCCCGGGATAAAGAAGACCAGCTTTGGCTCTTTCGATTTGAAAGCCGTCATGACCGATACGATTGCTTGGACCTGGCGCAATAAATGGGGAGGACGCACGTTTTCAACCTCACTTGGCCATGTCGGCGACTTCACAGTTCCGCAGTCAATGCGCGTCATGGTCAATGGCGTATGTTGGGCTGCAGGGAAGCCGGTTCCCGGGAAGAATGTAAACGTGCAGACTTTTACCCCGGCCAAAGCGACTCCGAAAAAGGCCAAACCTAAAAAAAGGGATCGCAGTGACAAGAAGGCGAAGCCCGCCAAGAAAACTGCGCCAGGGCCGATCGGGCCTAAGGCTCTGCTCGCCCCAGTTAATTCGTCGGGTCTTACGCTCTTCTATGGGAACAGCTTCATCGAGCGCCTGCAGGAAGACGGCACGCTGGAGGCGCTGCTTCACGCAGCAAGTCCCGAGAAACGCCAGCAGTTTCGTTCGCTCGCTTATACCGGCGATGAAGTCGGATTCCGGATCCGGCCAGCCAAGTTTGGTGCTCACCTTGGCTATATCTCCAACCAGTTACGCGGAGACCGGGTTGTGATGGCTTTCGGCATGAACGAGGCGTTTTCCGGCGGCGAAGGGCTCGCCGGCTTTTCCAAAAGCCTGGAGGCGTACGTCACAATGATCAAGGGCCGCCACCCCGGAAGCGAGTTTATCCTTGTCTCACCAACCGCCGTGGCAGAATCTGACACGGGGGTCTACCCCGATGTTCGCACGCGAAATGCAGACATTGCCAGCTATTGCCAAGCCATGGAGGCCGTCGCCCAGCAGCAGGGAGTGGGTTACGTCGATCTGTTCGCTCCCAGCCTTACCTTGCACGCAGAAAGCAAGGCCCCCCTCACTAGTAACAGCCTGCACCTGAACCAAGCTGGCAACGAGGCTATCGCTATGGTTCTTGCGGGAGCGCTTGCCTCCGCAGACAAGGTCAAGGCCGTGGATACCGCTTTGCCTGGCTTTGCCATGCTGAAGAAAATGGCATCCCGCAAAGCGTATGAAATGGCGATGGCCTACAAACCTGCCAACGGGATTCACTACTATGGATTGCGGAAGCGTGAGTATGAATTCGCGAGTGAGATCCCTCATCACTTAAATCTAGCGACCCAACTCGACGAGTCGATCTGGGTGCAGGCGCAAGATCTCGCCACCGCTCAGCCCTTCCCAAAGCTAGCCGCGGTAGGCGCGAAGCCCCCTGCCAAGCGTCCGAGGAAAGGGCTCGGCGTCATCAACCCCTCCCCGCAGGATCTTGCCGAGTTCACTGTGGCTGATGGCTACGAGGTCAATCTTTTTGCCTCGAGCGAAGAATTTCCTGAACTCATCAACCCGTTGCAGATGCAATTCGATGGCCGCGGTCGGCTCTGGGTTTGCTGCTTTGAGAGTTATCCGGTCCCGGTTCCCGGCACCCTCTCG
>Ga0115567_10007444_pt1 | contig 10380 bp, 6 predicted proteins | sample COGITO_mtgs_1204_2_FD_88679 | JGI IMG/M metagenome (GOLD analysis project Ga0115567, IMG submission 88679) | Pelagic marine microbial communities from North Sea - COGITO_mtgs_120412 | ecosystem: Environmental > Aquatic > Marine > Epipelagic | place: Germany:Helgoland, sampling site Kabeltonne... | reverse complement strand
TGGATAGTGTTGGAGTAGGAGGGTGGGGAGGGGAGGGGAAGGGGGGGAGGGGGAGGGGGGGGGTGGGTGGGGTGGGGGGGGGGTGGGGGGGGGTGGGGGGGGGTGGGGGGGGGGCGAGCACCTTGTACGGGTTGTCGCTGTGGCCGTCGCCTTGGCCATAATCATGGTCGTCCCATGTCGCAATCGTTGCGAGCGACGCGGCTGCGCCGCGCCAGGACGGCCGTCTACGTAGCAGCGCGTACGCTGCGCGCAACTCCTCGCACGACGCAGAAGAGCAATCCCCATACACGTTGTCGCCGCCAAGCACAGTGAGATTTGGCTTCAGATCCGAGAGAAGATCAAGGTAGCCAGCGGGATACTGCTGATTTGCGCAAGAACCGAACGCGATGCGCGAAAGCTCCGCGTTTTCCGCTGGCAGGGCTCGCCATGGCAATGGGTCGCCTGGGCCGGAAACAGCCATGCCATCGCCAGACACAGGAAGCGATGCAGGGGCCGCCATGAAACCAAAGGCCATGCCTGCGACGAAAAGACAGGCTGCAGTCCCCGCAAACGCGCACGAGCGCACCCTCAGGGTCCCCGTGCGCCGCCAGGGCATGGCGCCGAGATCTTCATCCCCGTCCTGTGAAGACGAGCCCCGCAGCGCAGCAGACTCCGTCAGCTCGTCACCAACCCGCACTCGCATCTCGATCCCGTCGGCAGCGACTTCCCCCCGCCTCCCATCTGCGCCATCTACCGGCATTGTGCAGCCACAGCAGGAAGAGGCTGGCGGTTGGTGAAGGGGCTGGTGGAAGATTTTCTTGATCTTTCTTGATATGCGTACGAAGGAACCACACGGGGAAGGGAGCATTCATATGGGAGAGAGTGGGGGACTGTTGCTTCGCGTGTACTGCGCGGGGGAGGCGGCGGAGCAAGATGCCATGCCGTTTGATGCATACAATGCGCCGTGCGTGCGCCGCGAGAAAATCCTCGCAGAGCTCGTTGCCCGCATCCCCGGCGTCGCGATTCGGCGCGTTGAGAAGGCCGAGTCCCTCGAGTTGGCCGAGTGTGTCCACGACCCGCAGCTCATCGAATTTCTGACAACTGCATGGGCCCGATGGGATGCTCAGCAGCATCGCGACCCGGACTTCTTCGGCGAGAGCGCGCTCTCTGACAAGCCAGGCGCCACCCCCAGCCTGGTCCCCGGCAACTATGTGAACCGCGATGCCTGCCAGATGGCTGGGACAAGCGTGGCGTCGCAGTGTGCGATGTACGCCGCGGACCGATGCACCCCAATCTTCGCGGATCTACTGCCTGCTCTGCTATCGGACATGGGTGTCATGCGCGCGCTGCTCTCGGAGGTGAAAGCCGGTGAGTGCAGCGCGTCCTACGCACTGGTCACCCACCCCGGGCACCACGCCTCCATCCGCTCGTACGGCGGATACTGCTACATCAACTCCGCAGCAATCGCAGCCCAGACACTCCTCTCCGAGCTCGCGCTCGAGCGCGTCGCCGTGATTGACGTCGACTACCACGCCGGGAATGGGACCGTCGGGATCTTCTGGGAGGACCCGCGCGTGTTCGTCGCGTCCATCCACGGCGACCCGGACATTGAGTACCCGTACACGTGCGGGGTAGCACCCCCCGTTGCTGCACCCACCCTGCGGGCGCATGCGAGCGCCTCAGCGCCGCCCTCGGCGCCAGCGCCCCCTCCTGCCAAGCGACCGCGCAGCACCGACCGGGGCGGCTGGCGGCGGGTGGCAGTTCGCGTCGCAGACCGGCGGCGGCGCCGGGGAGGGGAGCACGCTCTGCCTGCCGCTGCCCGCGCAGGCCACCTGGGCCGGGCACTACCGTGGCGCGCTGCAGCGGGCCGTGGACGGCGCGGTGGCGCACGGGGCGCAGACCCTGGTCGTGTCGCTGGGGACGGACGCGCTGCGCGGGGATCCAGTGGCTGTCCCGGGCGCCGGGATGGCGCTGGAGGTGGCGGACTTTGAGGCGGTGGGCGCGGAGCTGCGCCGCGCGGGGGTCCCAACGGTCTTTGTGCAGGAGGGGGGGTACGATCTTGGCCGCGCCGGAAAGGCCGTCGCCGCTGCGCTGCGCGGGTTCTGCGCGCCGCCGCGCGCGTGAAGCTGCTGTGGGTGCGTCGTGGATGAACTCCGTCACCGCCAGTGGTTTTTTTGTACCACGCCCTACTCGCGTGAAGCGGTTCCGCTTGCGAACAAAGCACTGAACGGGACCCCGTGCCTGCCGTTGACAGCGTACCCCGCACCTCTTTACAAATCACACGCCCGCCGCCCCGCCCGCCGCGGTCGCCGCACGGCGCCGCCGCGGCTCCAACAACACTCCACATTACAGCCTCCCCCGCCCCGAGCAAGTGTACGCATCGCAGTGCACGCATCATAGTTCCTCGGAAGGCAGCGCATCACAGTGCACGCATCATAGTTCCTCGGAAGGCAGCGCCAGACGGTCCATGACCTCCTGCGGGAGCTTCGGGATTGGCACCGTGCATGGCATGATGCACATCTCGTGCCCCACCTGGAGCAGCATCGTCTCCGCGTCGTGCCCCGCGTACTCGAGGTCCGGGTTCACGGAGAGCAAGTCGCGCATCGTCGTCTGGTACGTTTTGGCGAGGAGGTGCAGCGTGTCGCCCTTCTCAACGTGGTAGATGGACCCCACGTTGATCACGTACGTCCCGGCCTTGTCCATGAGCACGTCGGGGTGCTCGATTGTCGTCGTCTCCGGGTCACCGTCCTCGTTCCCGTTGGCGAGCCACAGCCGCATCCAGTTGAAGTCCATGGCCAGCTTGCGCGTGACCGACTGCAGCGTGTCGCCCTCCCCGATGCAGTACGCGCAGCGCTTGACGCGCAGCGTCACGCACGACGTCGGCAGCACCGCGACCCCCAGCGCGTCGCGAGCGCGGAAGCAGACCGTGTCGCTGCGGCCCTCGTCCCCGCGCGCAGGCGCGTAGTTGAGCCGCATGCGCGTGACGCGCCCGCGGCCGTCGTCCACAAACGTCACGCGCGAGGGCACGTCCCCCACCGGCTCGATCACGACCGAGTACGGCGACTCGACCGTGACGTTTGAGCCGTTGACACCGACCGACGTGTCCTCGGCCTCGAGCAGGAACGTCGAGACGCACGGCACGAAGGCGGAGCGCGTGACGTTGAACGTGCCGCCATCGCCCACGCCACCGAGCTCCGAGGCCGCCGTCCAGCGCAGCGCGGGCGCGACGACGCGGATGTCGACGCAGTGTTCCTCTCCGAACCAACCCTGCACGCCACGCACCAGCTTTGAGCGCAGTCGCCAGGAGAGAGCGAGAGGAGGGGGTTGGGAGGTGCACCGCGGTGGTCATCTTCTCGCTCACGCATGCCGGGATCGGCGTGGAGTCGCGGACGACTGCGCACGTGCGGTACACCCGGCGGTAGTCGATGTCCGTTTGCGGCGTCCAGCGGATGGTGCGAGAGGCGAACGAGCACTCGGACCACACGGGCTCGTTGCCGACGACGGGAATGTACTGCGGCTCGCAGACTGACTCGCCGACGATGGCGCCGTTAGGGATGCCGGGGTCCTCGAGCATGAGGATGACCGTGTGCCCGTCGTTGTTTGGGTCCTTGGCGCGCCATGTGATGGCCTGGGAGGGGGACCACTTTTGATTTTGATTTTGCTTGTGTTTTTTGGGGGGAGGGAAAGAGGTTCAGCGACCACGAGCAGCACTCTGCGCGTCACTGCAAGCAAGCCGGGGAGGAGGAGGAGCTGAAGGAGGAGGTGGTGGTGGTTGTGGAGCAGGAGAGGGGCCGCGGACCTTCTCCTGCGAGATGAACGCGTCAACGACCCGCGCGCGCTCGTCCACGCTCCCGTCCAGCGCGTTGAAGGGCGTCGCGTCCAGCCGGTTCGCCGTCGTCACAAACGCCGGCGGGCCTGAGAATGACACCTGTGGGAAAGGGACGAGACGTGTCCAATTAGTACGGGAGGAGGGACGAGACGTGTCCAGTTAGTACGGGAGGGAGGGGGGGGTGGGGGGGGCTGAGAATGACACCTGGTGGCACTTTGTGCGCGAGCGGAAGTTGCCGTCCGGGAGGTCCCCGAACGCCAGGCGCGCCGTGATGGTGTTGTCGATGGCCTGCGGCGGGGGGGCGCGGACCGCCGGGCATCACAGATCTGAGGCGGGCCCGAACGCACCAGTACTATGTAAAGCGCGGAGGGTAGGTGGAGGCGCACCGTGGAGCAGATCACGCGGTCAGACGCGAAGGAGATGGCGCGCGTGACCGGGTCACGCGCAACGCCCGAGGTGTAGTCGAGGGCATAGACCACAAACTCCTCCGCGACGGGCGTCTCGCCGGAGAAGTTCCCGCGCTTCACCGCTGCACGCGCGCGCACACACACACACACTCAGCCAAACTGGTCAAACTGCCCGCCCGCGCCCCTTGCGGCGGGTCTGCGAGTGGCCTGGGCGGCGCGGCTGGGGAGGGCGCGGCGCGGGCGCGGACCGTTGTAGGGTGCGGAGAAGAGGTTTTGCCCGTCGCCCGTTACGTCTTCCGTTACGATCCGCACGTGCTCGCCTGAGTCTGGGTCGGCGGCTTTGATCGTGATGGTGACGGTGAAGCCGGCGCAGACGGGCGCGGGCGTGTAGACGTCGAACTCCGGGTCGTCGCCGGGGTTGACCATTGGGGGCGTCGGCGGGAGAAAAAAGGGCGCCCGACCGAGGATCTTGACGGTGAGGCAGAACGGGACGGAGCGCGTGTTGCCCCACCCCATCGCAGTGAAGCACGCGATGCGGTGGCTGCCGATGTCGTCCAGCGCGTGCACGCCTGTCGGCCCCGCGCCGAACACGAAGCGCGCAAAGTGCACGCTCCCGGCCAGCAGCGTGCGGTTGGTCACGTTGCCGTACTCCGAGGGGCCCTCGACTTCGATCGCAAACTCGTTGTCGGCCTGCGGGTCCGCCTCCGTGCCGTTGAACGCCGCGTGCCTGCCTCGCGAGCGCCGCGGCGCGGCAGGCGGTCAGCTCCTCGTTCAGGGCGGGCAGGGTCGTTGCAAAGCTCTCTGTTCGGCAGCCGGGATGCAAGCTGCACAGCTCTCTGTGTTCGGCAGCCGGGATGCAAGCTGCACAGCTCTCTGTTCGGCAGCCGGGATGCAAGCTGCGAATGCAAGAAGTGTTGCCAGCCGGAAAATTTGTAAAGCGCGGGGGGGAGGGCGGGGGCGCACTTGACGGCGTAGAGGTCGACGTGGCATGGGCCGAGCAGCTCGCACGAGAAGGTGGATGGCGGCCGCTGCGGGCGCCGGCGCCCGTCAGCGCCGGCGCCAGGCGTGTCCGGGAGGGTTTCGGCTTCCTTGCGCGTGGGGTTTGGGGCGCGGTGGCGGGGGGTCTCGGCTGAAAGCGGGGTGGGAAGGGACCTGTCGGAGCGTGACGCCCGGGGAGACGAAGGTTACGAACTCGGGCGGGCGATCCTTGACGCCGAAGCGCTCGGGCTTCATGTAGCAGAGCACGACCTCGGACGTGATGGTGTTGGTGCCGTCGGAGGTGCGCATCGAGAAGGAGAAGTAGAACTGCAGCGAGTCGCTCGGTGTCTTGCCCGTGAGCAGGAACACGTAGTTGGTGCTGTGGTACGGGGGGCCGTCGAGGCCCGACCCGAAGCCGTTGCATCCGTACGACGTGATCGGCGTCCCGTTCTCGCAGAGGAGGTGCGCCGTGCCCGCTGCCGCCTGCGTCGAGAAGGCCGGGTACGTGACAACGGGGTCCCCGTCGCGGTCGAAGGACGCGACCATGAACGCCGAGGTCCGCGCCGCGGTGTCGGGGCTCTCCGCTGACACAAACGTCACGAAGCGCGGCATTGCCTTGGGGGAGTTGCGGTTCCGGATCTTCCCCGCGAACCACTTAGTCGTCTGCGAGCGGAGACAGAGGGGAGGCGCGGTCAGTCGCCGGGATAGCTGGGCGGCAAGGCAGAGGAGGGGGCACGCTCGCGAGGCGCGGCACGGTCCATGGCGCGGCAGTGGATGAAGCTGGGGGACGGTATTGGACACGGGGCACGCCTGCTCGGGTCTCGGGAGCGTGAACGTGGTGATGAAGTCCAGCGCCGCTGGGTTCGCGCGGCCATCGATGTAGCGCTCGCACGGCACCGGCGATGTGCCGAATTCCTTGCACTTTTGCAGCCCGCCCTCCGGCGTGACCTCCACGGTGGCGCCGTTGCCGTCGGGGACCAGCGCCTGGGAGCGGATGAGCGGCACGCCCCGCCGCTGCACCAGCGTCGCGTTCCCCGAGTAGACATCCGGCGGGAGTTTGACCGTCGCCTGGAGCCAGCCCTCGACTAGCGTGCCGTCGATCTTCATGATCGTGAACTTGTTCGGGATCAGGAAGTGGTCCCCGGCGTCCCCCACTTCGACCAGAAGTTGACCGAAGCGGTCGGCGTACGTCTGCCCTGAGCCGATCGGGAGCGACGGCGGGTTGCCGACCTGCAGCGTCACACCGACGCCCTGGTATGCAAAGTCGCCAGAGTCCCAGACCGAGATCATCGTGAATGTCACCTGTAAAGCTAGCGCTCGTCAAGGCCAAGGCTTTGGGCGCAATGCCACTATTCGATTTGATTGGCGACGCATGCTGCTGCACAACTAAGTGAGTATGGCGCTCCACTCACGTTGCGACTGGTCTCGAAGTCGTCGTCAAGTGACCAAAGAATAGTTCCGCCAATGACAGAGGTGGTCATGGCGCTATCCGCACGCGGCACAAGGCCGGCCAAGACGAGCACCAGCAGGACCTGAACCACCTGAGCAGCCAGACGAGCCCTAAGCCGTGCAGGCTGCTCGCCAAGCTTTAGCCTGTTCATCGTCGGCGTTCCAGTGTCACACACGCTCACAGCCCCTGACCAACCATAGCCTAGCCACAATCGAACTCCGCGGCAGTTGTCGATCTGATCGATCCGGACGGGCCCGCCTACAACAGATTTCGGTCGGTCAGTGGAGCGGGTGGGCTGCATGGGACGGGGCGGATCGTGATTCGGGCAGTGGCAGGGCAGAATGAGTGGGGCGAAAGCGCCATGGGTCATTCTGAGCTGCCTTCTATGCTGGACGAGCAGCGCAGGGAGTTTTGATCACCATCATCATCAGCCTGTTCGCTGGGTTGATCCGCTGCGCCAGCTGCAGGATCGATGGAATGGGGGACTTGAAATCGCAGGAGCGCCTCCGGCGTGCAGGGAACAGGCTGCATCGGATACCGGCATTTCTGACTGCCGCCGAATCCTGGGCCTGCGAGGCGGTGGAGCTCCGCGGGGCGCGGGGCCGGGCGAGGACGCCGCAGACGACACCAAGCACGTTGACGGGGTGCAGGTCGAAGACCTGGACGCGAGCGGCGATGCAGACGCTGCGGGCAGCTCCCGCAGGAAGACGCGAGCCGGGGCACTGCCCTCGCCGGCCCGAGTGATGCCAAAGCGCGGAGCGAAGACCGGGAAGAGCATGGCAGACGACGGCGTGCTGCTTTCCTCGGACCCGGACTTCGACGGAACCCTCGCGATGGACGACGGGGAGGGCGTCCCCACGCGCAGACGTGGGCGGCGCCGCGGGGGAGTGCAAGAGGGTGTGGAGCGGGTGCCTCGGGAGCGGCAAATGGACTGGTGGCAACGGCTCGAGGCCGGGCTCGGGGAGACAGCAGACGCGTCGGAGGCGGAGGACGATGGCGCCGAGCTGGACGAGGCGGCGGAGCGTCGACGGCGCAGGATCAAGGAGTGGGGCGAGCCGCGCAAGTGCCCGCCGCCGCTCGATCGGACCTTCACGTTCGAGGAGGACATGGCAGTCATCAAGCAGGCCGAGGAGGCGCTGCGGCGCGCTTGCGATCAGGGCGACACGGAGCGCGCCGCGCAGCTGCTGCGCTGTGGCGCCACGTACGAGCAGTGGGTGGAGTGCACGCAGACGTGCGTGGACACGCTTGTGGCCGCGCAGCGCGAGGTCTGGCGTGAGCAGCGTCGGGAGGAGCGGACGGAGGTCTCCTCGTCCTCGACCTCGACGCAGGTGCCGCCCTCTCTCCTCCCTCACAGGTTGCACTGCATGGTTGCACTGCATGGTTGCATTGCATGGGATTCAGGTCATGGTCGCGTTCGTTGAATGCATCTCTTTGGCGCGCGTAGGATCTGCCCGAGCAGGTGCAGGAGCAGCTCGCGCTGCTGCGCGAGGTAGACGGCTTCAAGCCGCCGAAGCACGACCGCTCGTCGGCCTCGTTCAGCGCGACGGTGTACGAAGACGCAGACGTTGCCGGCGCCGTCGGCCACAGGACGCGCGTCGTCGTGAGAGACTACAAGGTGCGTCGGCCTGCGCGCAGCGCCGCCGCGTCGCGCAGCCCCACATTGGCCCTTAGCGCCGCGGGGCCTGCTGCGCGTTGCGCTGCGTTTGTCCCCCGGCTGCGCTCGGCAGCAGCGGCAACGCGCTCTTCCGCGCGGCACTGCTACTACGCGGGGCTGAACGGGGCCGGCCGCGAGCGGCGCAGAGGATGAAAGAGGCTGATTCGGATCCCTCGGAGTCGTCCCGCGAAGAGGTGTTCTTGCAGGGCCAGGTCAGGCTCCCGTCCTCTCTCTCGCCCAATCACCTGCGCCATCCTCACACAAAAATGCCTCATCTGCCCAATCACGTGCGACATCCTCACATAAAAATGCCTCATCTGCCAAGTGGGCCGATCTGCCGCTGCCTCTTGCCTGGGCGGACACGGGGCGCCCAGGGCGCGGCCGCTCCTCCCCAGCCGCGGCGGCGGTTCAACGCGCGGGCGGTGCGCCGCTGACGCGGGCGCGCGGCGCGCAGGTCACGCTCGAAACGCGCAAGAAGATGCTGTGGCAGGAAGGGGGGACGTCGTGGGAGAACCGGAAACTCAAGGAGGAGCTGGCAGAGGTGCGGGCACAGCCCCCCCCCCCCTCCTACTCTTCTCCCTACCACTCACCCTACTGTACTTCCCCCCTCCTAGGTGCGGGCACAGTTCCCGCGCCTCAAGTGCATCCAGCCGCGGCGCGGGCCGCCGGTTGGGACGTTCTTCCCCGGAGAGGAGGACAGGGAGGAGGAGGAGGAGGAGCGGCGGGCGCATGCGCGCGAGTTCAACGAATTTGCGGAGCTCCCGGAGATGGAAGATTTTGTGAGCCCGATCGGGCGGCGCATGCACCGCATCGAAATGGCGCTCGCGCGGAACGAGAGCGACGAGCTCGACACCTCGGACCGTGAGCACGCGGAGGTGCTCACCAACCCCGCTGAGGCGCTGCAGGACCTCATGTCCGAGTCCTCGACCGAGTTCGAGGGCGAACTCCTCAAGATCCGCAAGGCGACGACGGAGATCACGCAGGCGGAGCTCAACCCGTGGGACCGCAACGCCGACGGGCGCCTCTCCGCGACCTTCGGCGCCAAGGAATTTGACGTCGTCGACACCCTGCGCGGCTTCGAGCGCGCGGGGCGGGGCACGGGCGTCCGCACGGGTGACCAGACCTACAACCAGATCCGCTCGCGCTTCCTCAACGCCAAGGGCGGCTCCTACAAGCGCAAAACGCGCTAGCGCGCGGCGGGGGCGGGGGGCGGCGCTGGAGCTGGACGGGAGTCGGCGTGGGAGTGGACGGCTGGATGGGTCCGGGGTTGTTTTGTAAAGTGGCTGCGGGTAACCCCGTGTCCCGCCCGTGATCTCAACCCCTTTTATAAGTTCAACAATGACGGTTCGCGCCGCGCGGCTCAGGCGTGGCTGCCGCCGCGGCCGGCCTGCGCGTAGGAGCGCAGCATCGCCAGAGAGGCCTCCGGCATCGTGCGGAGGCGGATGCGGTCGACCCATCTGCCGGGGCCGCACGCGCACGCGCGTCAGTGCCGACGCGCGCCACAGTCGGCAAACACACACACACGAGCACGCTGCATTTGCACGAACAAAAACACAGCACATATGCACGAACAAGAACACAGCACCCCGGCGAAGTCGGACCTGGAGCGGGCGGCGGCGTCCTTGGCAAAGAAGCGGTAGGTATTGACGGCAAGGCCGGGCGAAGGGACGCCGCGGGCGTGTGGCGCGGGCCCCGGGGTCGGGTGGCGGGGCGGCGCGAGAGCCACGAGGAAGCCATACGGAGTCGGGTGGTGCCGCGCGGGCGCCAGCGTTTCGACAAACGTCCCGCCGTTGCCCACCAGGCCAAAGAGCGCGGGCGGCGCCGCCGCCGCGCCGTCCACGTCCGGCGGCGCAAACGGGTGGATGGACACGAACGCACCGGACAGCTCGCACCAGCGCAGCTCGCGCCCCGGGCGCGGCGCGGCGGGGGGGCCGCAAGAGTCCTCGCCCGCCCGCACCGCCTCCACCTGCGCGAAGGGAGTGAGTGTACAGTAGAGACACGGGTAGGGGCAACAGTAGGGAGGTGGGGGGGCGCCCACGGCGGTCGGCGCGGCGCCAGGATGCGCAGAGGAGGGGCGAGGAGA
>Ga0115567_10007440_pt1 | contig 10384 bp, 9 predicted proteins | sample COGITO_mtgs_1204_2_FD_88679 | JGI IMG/M metagenome (GOLD analysis project Ga0115567, IMG submission 88679) | Pelagic marine microbial communities from North Sea - COGITO_mtgs_120412 | ecosystem: Environmental > Aquatic > Marine > Epipelagic | place: Germany:Helgoland, sampling site Kabeltonne... | reverse complement strand
GCCGTATTGCAGGCTTTCATTCGTCCACTCGAAATTGAAGCCGAGCGCGACGGCCTCGCGTACGCGCACGTCCCGAAGCTTGTAGTGGCCCAGATTGAAGACGAATCCCGAGGGGGTCGGCGGCGAGCCGTCGGGGATTTCCTCCAGCTTGACCAAGCCCTCCTGAACGGCTGGGAAATTATAGCCCGTGGCCCAGGTCTTGGACGTGGTCTCGGCGCGAAACGTGTATTCGCCCGCCGCGAAGGCCTGAAAGGCCACGCTGTCATCGGCAAAATAAAGAATGCTGATCGTGTCGAAGTTATGCCGGCCCACATTGATCGGCAGGTCGCGGCCCCAGTAATCCGGGTTGCGCTTGTAGGTGATGCTGCGATCTGGCGACGCGCTCTCCAGAACATAGGGGCCCGAACCGGGGGCAGGATCCATGCGCGGCTCGTCCAGACGCGCGCCTGTCTTCTCGTACCACGCCTTGGGAAAGACCGGCACGTTGCCGACCTGATCCACCAGCGAGCGGCGCGAGATACCCTTTGCGAAGGTGAATTTCACGGTGTGATCGTCCAGCGCCTCGGCGCCCGTCACGCGGCGCTTGACCGCCTCGGCGTAGGATTTCAAACCCTGTTCCAGAAAAAGGTTATGCGAAAAGACGACATCCTGGGCCGTGACGGGCGTGCCGTCGGAAAACCGCGCTTCGGGGCGCATGTAGAAGATGACCCAATTTTTGCCTGCGTTATATTCCAGCCGCTCGGCCAAAAGGCCGTAGGATTCGCCATAGACATCCGCAGGCGCGCCCTCACTGGTAGCGGGCATATCGCCCAGCAGGCTTTCATAAGCCATCCACGAATAGGCCCCCGCGCGGTCCTTGCGCGAATAAGGGTTCATCGAGCTGAACGAGCCGGTGACGGCGAGGGATATCTCGCCCCCCTTGGGTGCGTCCGGGTTGACGTAATCGAAATGCGTGTAATCTGCCGGGTATTTCAGATCACCGAAATAGCTGTAGCCGTGGCTGCTGATGATCTCGGCCTCTGTCCCTGCCTCCGTGCCGGCCTTGGCAATGTTTTCCGAGGCCAGCGCGGGCTGCACCGCGAGCGCCGCAAGCGCCAGCCCGGCAAGCGCCCCGCGCAGTCTGGGGATGCGGGCGCGCGCCTCCCTTGCGATGTGTGCCATTCTCATGCCGTTCCTCCCCGTCAGTGCCACTTGCGCAAGTATATATTCGTCCCTCACGCTAAGGGAGAGGGGATGCGAGATTCAAGCAGGTAAAACCCTGTCGCTGCCCCGGCGGCATACGGATGCGCATGAAAAAGGCTGCCATTCCGGCCCGGAATGGCAGCCCGTTCTACCTGCAATTCGCGTCATTCAATCGCTGAACGTCGCCAGATACGCGATGACGTCCGCGCGGTCCCCGACCTTGTCCAGACCGGCAAAGCCCATGGCGGTCCCGGGTGCATATCCCTGCGGATCCTCCAGGAAACCGTTGAGATTCTCGGGCGTCCAGACGTCGGCCACTTTTTCCAGGGCGCCCGAATAGGCATAGCCCGTGGCCGTGTCGACCTCGCGGCCGACCACGTTGTACAGATAGGGGCCGGTCGCGTTCTCGCCCGCTTCCAGCTTGTGGCATGCCTTGCACTTGTTGAAAACACGCTCACCCTTGCTGGCGTCGGCACTGGCGTAGACCTCTTCAAACGCGGGGCCTGCTGTCTCTTCACCGCCGCCCTCATCGGCGCTGCCGGTATCGATCAGATAGCCCTGCACGACCTCGCCGTCATGTCCGCCGCCTGCGTCGGCAGTATAGAGTGTCTCCGCCGCGAATTTTCCCAGCAGGAACACCAGAAAGGCACCCGCGAACCCGCCCAGAATCTTGGTCAGTGTCATTGTATCGAACATGAACCCACTTCCATTTAATAACCGTTGGCCGCGTATCTATCCGCTTCCCCTCCCGTTGCGCAAGGTATAGTTTCCGCGACCAAATGCCCGCCCCCCGGCATCTCGTTCGGTGCCGGGGACCACCGGGGCCGGGCCGCAGGACGGGGACAGCAGTGACATGAGCCATACCATAGCCTTTCAGGGCGAGCCGGGGGCATACTCGCATCAGGCCTGCATCCAGGCATATCCCGATGCCACACCCCTGCCCTGCCGCACCTTCGAGGATGCGATCGAAGCCGTGCGCGGCGGCGCGGCGCATCTGGCGATGCTGCCGGTCGAGAACTCGACCTTCGGGCGCGTGGCCGACATCCACCACCTGCTGCCGGGGACGGGGCTGCACATTATCGGCGAGGCATTCGTGCGGGTCGAAATCGCCCTTCTGGCGGTGCCCGGAACGCCGCTGGCGACCGTCCGGCAGGCGATGAGCCACCCGATGCTGCTGGGTCAGTGCCGCGCGTTTCTGGGCCAGCACGGCATCACGCGCGTCACCGGCGCCGACACCGCAGGCTCGGCGCGCGAGGTGGCCGAACTGGGCGATCCCGCGACCGCCGCGCTGGCCAGCCCGCTCGCCGGCGAGATCTATGGCCTTGACCTGCTGGCCAGCGGGATCGAGGACGAGGGCAACAACACGACCCGTTTTCTGATCATGTCGCCGGATCCTGACATGACGCGCCGCGGCGATGCGGGCATGATGACCAGCCTCGTGTTCGAGGTGCGCAACATTCCTGCCGCGCTTTACAAGGCGATGGGCGGATTCGCGACGAACGGCGTCAACATGACCAAGCTGGAAAGCTATATGGTTGGCGGGTCTTTCTCAGCGACGCAGTTCTTCGCGGATGTCGAGGGGCACCCGGATGATGCAAATGTTGCACGCGCTTTGGAAGAGCTGGACTATTTCACATCGCAGGTGAACATCCTCGGCGCCTATCCCCGCGACCCGCGCCGGGATTGACCAAGCTTTTGATAAATAATGTATAAATCTAGCTTCAGGCATCCCTGAAAGCCGGATTTTGCCGCTATCCTGCTTGCAGTTTGTCACGGAAACGAGGTCGTTCTGTCACGCGGGCGTGTGTCTTTCAAAGCCGAAATTCACAGAGTTGCGAGGTAGCTTTTATTATAGACCAATAGGTTCATATTGGATGCAAGGCACGGCGATATACGCCCTGCCAACGACATGGCACCTAAACCAGACTCAAAGGAATATGACAATGACACGCTTTGCCCTCATCGCCCTGATCGCCGCCACTGCAACGCCTGCCCTGGCCGTCAACCTCACCCCGGCCGCACCCGCCAGCATCGCCGCAGTCGACATCAACGACCGCGCCGACGGCTACGAGATCGGCGAGCTCAGCGGCGAAGAGCGCAGCGGCGGCAATCTGCCCCAGGCCCGCGACATCAACGACCGCGCCGACGGCTACGAAATCGGCGAGCTCAGCGCCGAAGAGCGCAGCGGTGGCAACTTGCCCCAAGCCCGCGACATCGCGGACCGCGCCGAGCGTATCAACACCTGATCACCATCCTCGACGCCGGCACTCGTGGCTGGAGAAAATGAAGGCGCCGGAGCAACTCCGGCGCTTTCCTAGCGTCTCGCAGAAGGCGGCCATCAGGCGCGGCGCAGGTATTTCTCTTCCATATCGTTGGCATAGGACGCAACGCGCATCTCGAATTTCCGTGTGATATTGCCACGCGCCAGCTTCAGCGATTGAATCATAAGGCGCGCTGACATGGTCTGCGGTGTCAGTTCGCAGGTCAGAGCCAGCCGGGTGCGGCCCCGCGCCAGCGCGACGAGCTCGACCACCAGATCGCAGCGCAGCAATTTGGAAACCCCTTCAAATCGCATCCCACCGGGAGGATCGAACGCGGTCAGCGTCACCTCCATCTGGCGGCGCCTGCCCTTCAGATCGAATGCCGCGTCCCAGATCGCACCAGTCGCAGGCGGGTTGCGGCCTTCCCGCCGCCGCACCTCGGCGCCGCGCCGCGCGATCAACCGCTCGATCGCGGCAAAATCGGATACCTGAGCGAAAACGAAATCGATCGGCGCCTCGATATCTTCGCTGGCCTTGAAAATCATCTGCTGGTCCTGCCTGTCTTTTTGCCCGCGGCGCTCGGGCCCGCAACTCCGCGGCCGATCTTTGGCACGTATACTTGCGTCAATCCAGACGGTCCGCAAGCCAGTTGCGCAGAAGAAACTGCGCAATCGCACCGGGGCGCGCGGGCGACAGGAAGGGGTGCTGTCCGGTGAACGCCTCCATCATCTGCTCGCGCGTGACCCAGACTGCATCCTCGATCTCGACCGGATCCACCTTGATCTCGCGGCTGAGTGCCGTGCCGTGCATTCCGATCATCAACGACGCGGGAAAGGGCCACGGCTGACTGGCGAGGTAGCCGACATGGCCCACTTTCACCTGTGTTTCCTCCTGGACTTCGCGGCGCACGGCGGCCTCCAGCGTCTCGCCCGGCTCGACAAAACCGGCAAGGAGCGAATACATCCCTTCGGGAAATCCGGGTGAGCGCCCCAGAAGCGCCGAATTTCCGTCCGTGATCAGCATGATGACGACAGGATCGGTGCGCGGAAAATGATGCGCGCCGCAGGCCGGGCAGTTTCGCTGCCACCCGGCCTGCGCGACCTCGCTGGGCGCGCCGCAGCGGGCGCAGAAGCCGTGAATGTCGTGCCACCCAAAGAGCGCGCGAGCCGTGGCCGCCAGCGCCGCATCGCCGGCATCCAGCAGGGTCATCACGCGGCGCAGCTCGGCAAAGACGCAGCTTTCGGGAAGGCCGGGATGACGCTGCTCGGTCGGATCGGCGAACGTGTCCAGCGCGGCGGGCGTGTCGCCGGGCGTCCAGTGCGATATGTCATGCGCAAAAATCAGGCGACCGTCCGCCGTCCGCCCCAAGAGCACACGGCGCGCGCCCTCCAGAACCGGATGATCCAGAGGCAGCCGAACCAGGGGCGCCAGCGCGTCCCCCTGCACCAGCGGCTTGCCCCGCCACAGCAGGATCGTTTCGCCCCCGGCATGGCGCGCCGCGCCGTCCAGGTCCGTGCCGCGTAATTCGGCGGCGCGGTCCAGCGCGGCGCCCCCGAACGTCACCGTTTCAGCCAAATTCAAGCGTGAAGCCTCCATCGATGCTTTTGCGATAATGCTCTCGCCTTGGGGTGCCATGATCGTGGCCCTCGCGCAAGATGCCTATGCATGGCTGCAACAGTGCCGCAAAATCGACGGCAATTCTCCTTAAGGTTGACTTGCGTGCTTTGGAAAATTCGTTCGGGTGCAATAGCCTATCCATGCCGGATGCCCTGCGCTGGCCGTCGACACCTCAAGGTTGCACCGCATCCAAGGAGACCGCATGAACGTCAGACCGCACCTGCCGGCCGCCGCCCCATCAGCTGCGGCACCGCCGGACGGCGCCACGATGCAGCTTCGCCTGCTGGGCACGACCGATCTTCATGCGCATCTGATGGCCTACGACTATTACAGCGACGAAGGCGATCAGCCGTTCGGCCTCGTCCGCATCGCGACGGCGATCCGCGCGGCCCGGGCGGAGGCGCAAAATACCTTGCTGTTCGACAATGGCGACGCGCTTCAGGGCACACCCATGGGCGATCTGACGACGTGCCCCGATGGCTTCTGGCGCGGGATCAATCCGGTGATCACCGCCATGAACGAGCTGCGCTACGACGCGGCCAATCTTGGCAATCACGAGTTCAACTTTGGCCTCGACTGGCTCGCGGGCACGGTGCGCAGCGCGGATTTCCCCGTGACCTGCGCCAACGTGGAGCTGCCGTCCGGCACCGGTCAGGAGCCATGGCCGGTCGCGCCCCACCTGATGCTCGAACGCGACGTGACGGGCGATGATGGCATCGTGCGCCGCATCAGGATCGGCGTTCTCGGCCTTGTGCCGCCGCAGATCATGACGTGGGACCAGATGCACCTGACGGGACGGCTGCGCGCCCGCGACATGGTGGAAACGGCCCGGACCGCCATTCCGGCGCTGCGCGCGGCAGGCGCCGATATCGTGGTCGTACTGGCCCATAGCGGTATCGACCCCGATGCGTGCGACGATATGGCCGAAAATGCCGCGCTGGCGCTGGCGGGCCTCGGCGGCATCGATGCGATCATGACCGGGCACAGTCATCGGCTCTTTCCGCAGGAGGGCGCCGATGCGCCTGCCGGGGTGGATCATGCGCGCGGCCTCCTGGGCGACACGCCTGCGGTGATGGCAGGCGCCTGCGGCACCCATCTGGGCGTTCTGGACCTGACGCTCACCGCCCGCGCGGGCCGCTGGCACCGCACCCGGCACCGCGCCCGTCTGCAAGATGCGTCCGGCCTGCCGTGCGATCCCCCATTGGAGGCGGCGCTCGCCCCGGCGCATGCCATGACCCTGCGTCACATGCGGCGCCCGATCGGCACGGCGTCCACGCGCCTGCACAGCTACTTGGCGCTTGCGCGGCCAGATCCGTCCGTCGCCGCGCTGAACGCGGCTCAGACCCGGATCCTGACCCGCGCTCTGACCGGCACCGCCCACGAAGACCTGCCGGTCCTGTCGGCCACCCCCGCCTTCAAGACGGGCGGGCGTGGCGGCCCGCGCAATTTTACCGACGTGCCCGAAGGCACCCTGTCGCTGCGCCATGCGGCCGATCTATACCCCTTTCCCAATCGCCTCTGCGGGATCGAGATCGACGGCGCGGGCCTGCGCGACTGGCTAGAGCGGGCGGCTATCTGCTTTGCAACGCTGCGTCCCGGCATGCCGGATCAGATCCTTCGCGACATGTCCGTGCCGGGGCATGATTTCGACGTCATATCGGGTCTGACCTACCGGATAGACCTTGCGGCAGCGCCCCTCTACGACCGCTCGGGCAGGCGCGGGGATGCGGGCGGCGGCCGCATTCGGGACCTGTGCTATCGGGGCCGGCCCCTGACGGATCAGGGCAGGTTCATCTTGGCAACGAATACCTACCGGGCCTTCGGCGCCGGGGCCTACGCGCCCACACCCAAGGGCCGGGTCGTGCATGTCTCGGCCAGGCTGCTGCGCCAGGAGCTGGTCGCGGACATCGTGTCGACACCGTTGGCACCGCCGGCCGGTTATGCCCGCAACTGGGCCTTCGCGCCGATGCCCGGCACCTCCGCACTGCTCGATACCGGTCAGGGCCTGCGCAGCGACGCTGCCGCCCTTGCGGACATCGGTGCCGAGGATCTGGGCGATGGTCCGGACGGATTCTGGCGGATCAGACTGCCCCTCTGAGCGCTTTCATCACGCAATCGTGAGGCGGCGGCGCGGGCCCGCGCGCTACCCTCGCCTCAGCCCTTCAGGAGACATGACATGAGCGCATCCCACATCACCCGCCGCAGGCTGCTCGCCGCCGCCGCAGCCCTTCCACTCGCCCACGCGGCACATGCCGCGGCCCCCCTGATGGGCGCATCTGCGGCGATCCACCGCCGCATCGTTCTGGGCGATTTCGAGGTCACGACCCTGCTCGCCGGCACCATGCCGCGCGAGGATCCCCATTCCATCTTCGGCCTCGATGTCGACGAGGCCGCGTTCCGGCAGGTGGCGCGCGACGCGCTCTTGCCGGTGGACGTGGCGCAGTTCTTCTTCACGCCGACGCTGGTCAACACCGGCGAGGCGCTGGTCCTCTTCGACACGGGCCTCGATCCCGCAAGCATCACTTCCGCGCTCAAGGCGGCGGGCTACAGCGCCGATCAGGTCGATATCGTGGTGCTGACCCATATGCACGGCGATCATATCGGCGGCCTGCGCTCCGACGGCGGCGCGACCTTTACGAACGCGCGCTACATCGCGGGCACGGCCGAATACGACCACTGGGCCGCCGCCGGAAACGAGACCTTCGACGCCAAGATGCGCCCGCTGGCCGAGCAGACGACGATGATCGCCGCCGGCGATGACGCAGCCCCCGGCATCACGGCGGTCGAGGCATTCGGGCACACCCCCGGCCACATGGCCTACCGAATCGAGAGCGCGGGCAAGACGCTCCTGATCGCCGCCGATTTCGCCAACCATCCCGTCTTCTCGCTTGAGCAGCCGGACTGGGAGGTCAAGTTCGACATGGACAAACCCGCCGCAGCCGCCACGCGGCGCAAATTGCTGGACATGCTCGTGGCAGAGCGGATGCCGTTCATCGGGTATCACATGCCGTTCCCGGCGATGGGCTATGTCGAGGCGCGGGGCGGCGGCTATGGCTATGTCCCCGAAAGCTATCAACTGCGCATCTGAAACAGCCCGCGCGCCGCTTTCCTTCTTGCGGCGCGCGCGCCATATGGGGCCTATGTCCAGTCTGCCCACCCTCGCGCGCATCGAACAGATTGCGCTGGATACCATCGCGGCGCTGCCCGCGCCCTTTGCCGCCGCCGCGCGGCAGGTGATCCTGCAGGTCGAGGATCTGCCGGATGCGCGCATGCTGGACGATCTGGGCATGGACGACCCTCTCGAACTGACAGGGCTCTACGAAGGGATCCCGATGACCGAAAAATCCGCCACTTTCCCTGCGCCCTGGCCCGACACGGTCTGGCTCTTTCGCCAGCCGATCCTGGCCGAGTTGGAAACGCGCGGGGGCATTACGCTGGACGAACTGGTCGCCCATGTCACGATCCACGAATTCGCGCATCATTTCGGCTGGTCAGACCGCGACATCGCCAGCATCGACCGCTGGTGGGAATAGCGCTGGCGGCGCCCTCCGGTCCGCTTTCATCTTGGCGAAAATACTCAAATCCTCACCGCGCCGCGTCCCGCCAGCGATTGGCAATGGGATAGCGGCGGTCCAGCCAGAAGGCATGTTTGCTCAGCCGCGTGCCCGGCGCGGACTGGAACCGCTTGTATTCGCTGATGTAGATAAGATGTTCGATGCGCGCCGCATCCTCGCGGTCATAGCCTGCTTTGGTGCAATCCTCGATACTGCCGTCGCCATCAATCAGGATCTGCAATATCCCGTCCAGCACCGGATAATCGGGAAGCGAGTCGCTGTCCTTCTGGTCCTCGCGCAGCTCGGCCGAGGGGGGCTTGTCGATGATGCGCGGCGCAATCACCTCGCCTTCGGGGCCCATCATCCAGGCGCGGTGGTTTGCATTTCGCCAGCGGCAGATGTCGAAAACGCGCGTCTTGTAGAGATCCTTGATCGGGTTGTAGCCGCCGTTCATGTCGCCGTAGATCGTGGCGTATCCCACCGCCACCTCGGATTTGTTGCCCGTCGTCAGCAGCATTTCCCCGAACTTGTTGGACATCGCCATCAGGAGTAGCCCGCGCAGGCGCGACTGGATGTTTTCCTCGGTCACGCCCGGCTCGGTGCCCTCGAAGAGCGGCGCCAGCGCCTCCGTGATCGCCGCGCGCCCGCCCTCGATCGGCACGAAATCACAGGCGCAGCCCAGCGCTTCGGCCACCGCCTGCGCATCGTCCAGCGACCCTTGCGACGTATATTCCGACGGCAGCATCACGCAGCGCACATTGTCCGGACCCAGCGCATCGGCCGCAATGGCCGCGACAATGGCCGAATCGATCCCGCCCGAGAGGCCCAGCAGCACCTTCCCGAATCCCGTCTTGCGCATGTAATCGCGCAAGGCGAGCGTCATGGCGTGATAATCCTGCTCCAACTGGTCCGGCATATGCGCCAGATCGCCGCGTGCGGCGGTCCAGCCCTCTGGCCCGCGCACGAAATCCACATGCGCAAGCCCCGCCTCGAACACCGGCATCTGCACCGCCAGCGCGCCGCCGGGGTTCAGCACGAAACTGCCCCCGTCGAACACCTGATCGTCCTGCCCGCCGACAAGGTTCAGATAGACCAGCGGCAGACCCGTTTCGATGACGCGGGCCACCATGATGGTCTGGCGAATGTCCATCTTGCCGCGGTAGTAGGGCGATCCGTTGGGCACCAGCAGGATCTCCGCGCCCGTCTCGGCCATCGTCTCGGCCACGTCCTCGTGCCAGGCATCCTCGCAGATCGGGCTGCCGATGCGCAGCGGCCCCACGGTATAGGGCCCCGCAACGGGCGCCGAGCCGTAGAGGCGCATCTCATCGAACACGGTCTCGTTGGGCAGGTGATGCTTCAGCACGCGCGCTGTGACGCGCCCCTCTTGCAGCACGTAATAGGCGTTGAAAAGCTCGGCCCCTTCCAGCGCCGGGCCGCCGATGGCAATGGCGGGCCCATCCGCGCACTCGCCGGCAAGCGCCTCGATCGCGGCGATGGCCGCCTGATGAAACACCGGCTTCATCACCAGATCTTGTGTGTTATAGCCGGTCGCGAACATCTCGGGCAGGGCCAGCATGTCCGCGCCCGCCGCCTTCGCCTCGGCCCAGGCTGCGCGCGCCTGCGCGATATTGCCGTCAATATCGCCCACGACTGCGTTCATCTGGGCGAGTGTCAGGCGAAACCTGTCGGACATGGGCGCTTCCTTACTGTGCGCGCCTACATCTAGCAGACGCGCGCGCGGAGGAAAGCCGATTTGACCGAATCGCGTTG
>Ga0115567_10007439_pt1 | contig 10386 bp, 2 predicted proteins | sample COGITO_mtgs_1204_2_FD_88679 | JGI IMG/M metagenome (GOLD analysis project Ga0115567, IMG submission 88679) | Pelagic marine microbial communities from North Sea - COGITO_mtgs_120412 | ecosystem: Environmental > Aquatic > Marine > Epipelagic | place: Germany:Helgoland, sampling site Kabeltonne... | reverse complement strand
TATGGTGATATTTCATAACCAGCAGAGTTAAGGCTATCGCCTAACCATTCAGGTTTTGACCATTTTCCAGCTTCTAAGATGGATATGTACAGGTCTTCCTGGCCAAGCGAATTTTTATCATCCATAGAGATAATCAGAATATCGCCCATTTCGTTTACAAATCCACTATAGAAATCACCTTTAAAATTTAGCCCTGAAATGTCTAGTTTTTCAGGATGTTCCCATATCTCTCCGTTAAATTGTGCCGAAGAAAAGCCATCTTGTAGACTCACTTTGCGGGCGTAAGTGCTCAGGAGGTAAAGAACCTCTCCATCCGCTGAAACTCCAATGACGGAGTTATTTAGCTTGTTGTTCAGGGTAGGCAGGTTGTTTTCTGAGACTGACCACGAACCGTTTTCGAACTTGCTGTACCAAACATCTTGGCCGGCTTGGGGTCCACCTATGTTGTCAACATGAAGAGATCTCGTGAAATACAATATGTCGTTTTTAGCATCATAAACTGGCGCGGTTTCTTCAAACTTCGAATTAATTGAATTAGAAAGCAGTTCAACGTCAGAAAAGCTAAAATCAACTTGCGAAAACGCAGTTGCTGAAAGGAATAGAAAGGGAAGAAGGGCTTTTTTCATTTGGGTTTAGAAAACGGCTTTTTCCTTATTAAACAAGTTTATTCCCAGCATAACCTCATGACTACCAGAATTCTGTAGCTGCAAGGAAGACAAGGTGAAATCGAAGGAGTAACCAAATCGAAGGGTATTATTTAGATAGAGTCCAACCATGCCAGATAGGGTGTTGCTGTTGCGATAGGTGAGGCCAGTCCAAAAGCGGTCTTGAATGTCAAGTCGAAGATTTAAGTCTGCAGAAAGTGGGGCTTGACTCACATATTTCACCATTGCGCTTGGCGTTAAAACCAAGTTCCGATTTAATCGAATCTTGTAACCTGCAATGAAATTATGATGCGCTTTTATTTTTTCAAACGTAACTTGATTCGAAAGCTTCAATTTGTCCTGAACCAATTGATCGGAAGAATAGCCAACGAAGTATCGATCGTGGTAAAGCCAAAAAGCCAAGTTAATGTCCATTTGACTGCTTTGGTTTCGATTCCCAAGATAATTGGCATAAGTAGGGTCCACGGCATCTTCCACAACAGCTTTGTTTGGATCAAATGTTACGGAGTTGAATGACACATTCGGTGAAAAGCTCAGTGTCAATTCCTCTGCAATGGGTAAATGGAATGCATACGAAGCCGAGAAGATGTTTAAGCCATAAGGACCATAAGAATCCTGAGCAGCATAAACTCCTACAGCATGAAAAGATGTTCTGGTGATGGTGTTATACGTACTTGGTGAACTGATTCTTGATGACGAAACTTTTGGGTTGATATCAAGCCGTTTCCCAATGGGCATATTTGCGCTAACATAATAGGTGGTTGGGCTATTGGTTATGCCGGCCCATTGTTTCCGATAACTCATGTTGACCTCCAAATAGTCATGCACCCCCGAAGAAGCACTATTTAGAATGTATAGATTCTGTTGATATTGACTGAATTGATAGACCTGCTGGGCGTTCATGTTTGAAACGATCAGACTCGAACAAATCAGTAAACCGCAAATATGTCCTAGCGCTTTTCTCATTTGATAATGGTTATTGATCCCGTCAATGGCTTTACCTCACCAACGTTTAGGTTAATCACAAAGAAATATGCTCCAGATGGCAATTGTTCGCTATTATATGTTCCGTCCCACGGAATACCATATCCGTCAGATTCAAACATCTTGTTTCCCCATCGATTATAGATCGAAACATTACAGTCGGGATAGTTTGCAAGTTCCTTAATGTTCCAAACGTCATTATATCCATCTCCATCTGGCGTAAAAGCGGTGGGAATTTCAAGATCATCGTTCACTCCAACCATCATCGTGTCTGAGTTGATGCAGCCAGCGTCTGTTGTTCCAATCACAACGTAGTGAGTCGTAGAAGAAGGGGAAACTGATACGGATAGATTCGAGCCAATAGGGTTATTTTCTGAATCAAACCAAGCGAAGGATGTTGCAATGTCGCTTGTTGCGATTAACTCGACAGCAGTGGGAGGGAAGATGAATTGATCTGAATTGGCAGTAACAATTGGCAGCGGATGTACCGAAACGCTAACCGTGTCATATCCAGCTGCGCAAACACCGTTTTTCACATTCCACACAAATGTATAATCACCCAGCGCAAGACCGGAAATCAAGCTGTTTTCAGATAGACTGTCATCTATTATTGCTGTTGAATTTAAGCTCGTCCAATATCCAGCAGTGATTATAGTCGCGGTGGCATTTAAGTTGGTTGCATTTGTGTCACATAGAATTTGGTCAAGACCTGCGTCAATGACAGATGCATTGCTAAAGTTTACAATGGTGATTGAATCACGATCTACAGGACAAACGCCATTACTGATAGACCACTCAAAAACGTACGTTCCCGTATCCATTCCGCTAATAGCAGTTGTGGCCGACAGAGGATTGGCAATAATAGCCGAACCTATTATCTGGCTCCATACTCCATTTCCAACAATGGGAGCTGTTGCGGTTAAATCCGTAGTAGGATTCTCACAAAGAAGTTGATCTATTCCTGCTTCCGCAAGAGAAGGGTAATCAAATCGGAGCACCTCGAAAGAGCAAGTATCGGTGTTTCCATAAAGGTCTGTTACAGCAAAGGTGTTCACCGTAATTCCAACAGGATAAGTGAGGCCAGATTCGATACCAGCAATTTGAACTACATCGAGCCCAGCACAATTATCCTGATAAGTTACTGGATCAAAAGTGAATATGCTATCGCAAATAGACGTGTCACTGATGCAAACCAACACGGGAGTTTCTGTGTCAATTATCTCAACAATGATCGAACAGGTATCGCTGTTTCCAGATTGATCAAAGACAGCGTAGGTGAGCGTTGTAACTCCGACTGGGAAAAACATTCCGCTATCGAGTCCAGTAGTGTCGATTTGTATCAAGGTGTCGATCGAACAATTATCCCAAACTGCTGGCCAACTAAAGGAAACTATTCCACCACATTGCCCCGTGTCGTTATTCAGTATGATGCTGTCCTGGCAAGTAATTTCGGGGGCGATGGTGTCCAGTACAGTAATTTGAATCTGGATGGAGTCTACGTTAAAAAAGGAATCAACAGCCACGAACCATACTGTCCATGTGGAGTCAACATTTGCACAGGAGAAGACAGAATCAGAAAGATAAATTGAACTGAGTGTACAATTGTCGTACGAACCGGAATCAACGGTCGAGGCATCAAGTATAAATTGTCCGCTTGAATCAAGATATACGGTTGTAGAACCCGCAAAAACCGCGGGTGCTAACGTGTCCAGAATTACTACAAATGTTGAATCTTCGCTAATATTTCCGTTGACATCAGTGGCTGTAAATAGGATTGAAATAGTGTCACCGTGGCTAACGCAAGTGAAATTGCTTGAGTCAATCACTATGGATGCGATTCCACAGCTATCCCATGTGCCGTTGTCTAAATCGGAATACGTGATGGTTGCTGAACCAAACGAGTCGAGGTAAACGATGTGGGGTAATAACGCAATAGCAGGCGCAATTGTGTCAAAAACAGTTACGCTTGCGTTTGTAGAGCTTATGTTACCGTGAATATCAGCGGCAAATAATAGGATAGAATTAACGCCCATGCTGCCGCAGTCAAAACTGTATTGGTTGAGATAGAGGGTATCAACACCACATGCATCCCAAGTGCCATTGTCGATCATGGAGGCGCTGATTGAGGCGCTGCCGAATGAGTCTAAATAAACGGTGATGTTTTGACTAATCACCTGAGGAGCAATTGTGTCCAGCGTCACCATGGTAGCGGAGTCAGAAGCGACATTGCCGCTATTATCTTTTATAAAAAGCAACACAGTCACGGTGTCACCTACATTCGAGCAATCGTAGGTATTTTGACTTATCCATGACGAATCTATTCCGCAATTGTCAAGTGAATTGCTATCAACTTGCGATGGGAAAATATTAGCATCTCCGAAGGAATCAAGATAGATAACCAAGTTTTGCGCACTAACCGTTGGGGCTATTGTATCGTACAGGTCCAAATAAGCCAAACTGCTGTTGACGTTTCCACTTACATCTCGCGCAAAAAAGGTTATAACCTGAGTGTTAATGGTATCTGCGCAAGTAAAGAGTGTATCGCTAATCCAAATGCTGTCAACCGCGCAATTATCGAAGGTGCCGTTATCAACTGACGCAGCGCTAACGCTTGCCTCACCGTCCTGATTTAAGTATAGCGTTAAGTTTTGCGTGACAATTGTTGGAGCTGCAGTGTCTAAAATTGTGACTACGGCATTTGCCGAACTGGTATTACCACTCTTATCGATACCAATTAGAGTAACAATTTGTGATGTGGTGTCTGCGCAAGTAAAGTCATATTCATCAAGGTAAAGAGTGTCAATGGCACAGTTGTCATTTGACCCGTCATCGATCATATTAGGAGTGATACTAGCATCACCAGACGCATCCAAATAAATGGTAATGCTTTGGGTAAGCATATTTGGTGACGAAGTATCAGATAATGTTACCTGAGCAATTGCGCTATTTTGATTACCGTTAACGTCAGTAACCGTCAATTGCACACTGAAAACACCCGTATCCGAACAGCTAAAAGACGAAGTATCTAAACTGAATGTGGCTATTCCGCAACTGTCCCATGAGCCATTGTCCACTTCATTTGGGCTCAAATTGTATTGACCTGAAGCGTTAAGGTAAATGGATATGTTCTGTGTAATTACCTCAGGGGCAATTGTATCCATTACTGTCACAGTTGAGGGGCTTGAGCTCGTATTGCCATATATATCAACTGCCGTTAGGATGACAGTATTCGATCCTATATCCGAACAATTAAAAGCATAAACATCAAGGTAAAGCGTGTCTACACCACAACTATCCCAAGAATTTTGATCCACATCCTGCGGAGTAATGGCGACACTTCCGAATGAGTCTAGGTAAACAACAAGATTGTTGGTGATGACCTTTGGTGCAATGGTGTCAAGCACAGTTGCATAGACCGTGTCGCTTTTTGAATTACCATTTGCATCTAGGGCGGTTAGCGTCACCGGATTATTTAAACCAATATTAGAACAATCAAATAGGGAATCATTGAGCGACATTGAAATGATGCCACATGCATCAAAAGAAGCGCTATCAATATCCGTTGATGAAATACTGATTTGGCCAATGGAGTCTAAATAAACAGTAATGTTTTGCAGGTAAAGCGTTGGAGGTGTTGTGTCAATTATCGTTACAATGGCGGATGCAGAATCTATATTTCCATATACATCCGCAGCGAATAGTGTGACGGTATTCACTCCAATATCAGAACAGTCGAAGCTGTAATTATTCAGCCAAAGGGTATCGATTCCACAGGTGTCAGAAGAGGCAGAATCAACCATGCTCGCTGATATTGTTGCATCACCATTAAAGTCAAGAGCTACAACAATGTTTTGTGTAAATACCGTTGGTGGTATATTGTCTTCAATAGTTACGAATGCTTGATTCGAATCGAGATTTCCATTCACATCTATGGCGAATAACGTAATCGTATTTACACCGATATCGGCACACGAAAAGCTGTCCTTACTGAGGTACATGGTATCTATTCCACAAGCATCTGAGCTGCCGCTATCAATGGTTGTTACGTTTATCGTCCCTATTCCTGTGGCGCCTAAATAGATGGTGGCTGACTTTGTTAATACGACAGGACGAACCGTGTCAATCACAATAATATTTACGTAAGCACTATCAGAGTTTCCAGAGGAGTCAGTGGCATGAATGGTCAGTGGCTGAGAACCGACATCGCTGCAACTAAATGTTTTGGTAATGTCTGACCCAAATAGCTTAATGGACCTCAGTTCGATATAACTACTGTTCCCATAAATACCCGAATTGTAGAGGTACAACTTAACATAGCGAGACTGAATATTGCTAAAAGAAAGCTGCAGCGGATTATATGCATATCCGCTTGAAATGCCTCCAGCACCAACGGCTGTAGAAGTTAAAAACTCACTCCAACCAGCGTCATTGGTGGAAGGAGAAATAGTGTCACTGGATGGATGTGAAAAAGCCCGGATGTGCGTTGTTTTTCCATCTGAGAACATCTGAAACACGGACATTGCCTCTATGGATTTAACCGAAGCCAGATCAACCACGAGAATTCCGTATGAAGTACCAGGTGTAGTGTTATCCCAAGTGGCGCCTGAATTCGTATTTGATTTATAGCTGCTATCTGGGCTATTAAGCGTTGACCCTTCGTCACACAAAGACCCTAAAGCATACCAATTTTCATTACAAGCGGTTCCTATTGATGAATTGTAATTAACGGCTCCTCCTCCGCTTTCAAATTTAACTATTGATGCTGCTCCGCCTGTAGTTGTCCCATTAGCTATGTTCAAGGGGCCAGAATACCCATTAGTTAAGCTGAAAGAATAATTACAGTTATCGAAGCTTGCACTGTCTAGTGTATCTATGTTTATCGTAGCCATTCCGCTGCCATCGAGGTAAATGGTTTTCGAGTTATAAAGAAAAAGAGAAGGCGTAGTTGTGTCTGTTACACTTACGGTAGCACTTGCTGAATCCACATTCCCATCGGCATCGCTAGCATAAAGGGTTACTGTGTTTGAACCAACATCCGAACATGTGAAGGAAGTGGTGCTCGCATATAAAGAATCGATCCCGCAATTGTCCGAAGATGCGCTGTCAAGGTCTGAGGCAAGTATAGAAACCGATCCGCTTGAACCAATGAATAGGTTTAGGTTTTTGGTAATAACCACAGGGGCGATGTTGTCGATTACAGTAACTATTGCTTCACCTGAATCGATGTTTCCATTGTTGTCCATTACATATAGAGTAACGGAATTAATGCCAATATCACTACAGTCAAAAGAGTCTTTGCTAATTGCCATAGCATCGATGCCACAGGCATCGGCACTTCCATTATCCACACTAGATGCTGAAATAACTGCTATTCCTGAAGCACCAAGGTTTAACGTAAGAGGTTGAGTAATGACGTTGGGCGCAACCGTATCTAGAATCGTAAGTTGAATGTTGTCCGAACCGATTAATCCCCCTGGATCAGTGGCATAGAAGGTGATGTTCTGAACTCCCGTGTCAGCGCAGTTAAAAGTTGAATCTGATAAGGTAAAAGTTAAAGAACAAGCGTCCGAACTGGCACTATCCAACGAACTTGCACTAACAATTGCATTTCCTGTAGCATCTAAGTATATCGTGGCAGACTCAAACGCATCAGCTATAGGAGCGATGGTATCTGTAAATACCTCTATCGTATCTATTTGAAAACAGCCGTATGAATCTGAGCTTGTTACTGTGTAAATGCCTGCTCCAATGGAGCTCAAAGTATTTGTTGAGTTTCCTGTTGACCAATTGTAAGTGTTTCCTGTTGTAGCCGAGTCAGGCGTCATTACGATAGAACCATTGAGGTCGCCAACACAGGTTTCATCTGTGACGCTACTCGAATAAGTTTCCCTCACAATAATTGCTGCGATACCATCCGTGCCACTGGAAACGGTAGTGTTGCCTGTGGCACAAGTGAAATTCAGCGTTCTTCCTTGAGTGAAGTAATAGATGCCTGGCGTTGTTGGCGCTGTTATACTATAGGATTCAGATCCAGAACAATTGCAATAGCCACCAGAATTTCGAAAGCAATCTTGCCAAAAACCATAAATACCGATGTAATATTGAGAAACACAACCGGGACAATATGTTCCATTTTGCGTTATCGTATAGTTAAATGCCAGAGTAATCGATTGCCCGGGTGAAACAAATGCTACATTACTTCCGGAACTGTTAATATTAACATTACTAAAAGTGACCTGCCTCGAATGTGGGCTAAAAGAAATTGGATCGTCAATGGTCGGTAAACTACAACGTTTATAGGTAATGTAGGCAATTCCATTACCCGTATTGCTGGCGCCAACAAGGGCGTAATTTACAGCGCTGGATATGATATAACTGCTTCCGCCACCGCCAGAGGCCCAAGCACCACCACCACCACCATAATAACCACCGCCACCACCACCGCCACCAGAAGGTGAGCACGCGTTGCCGCCCGAACCAAGTGATCCTGACGAAGCAGTGCAATATCCAGAATATGAACCGCCACTTCCACCAGCGGATTGTGTGCCGCCAGTAGGGTTGACTCCTGAACAACAGTTAGTGCCACCAACACCTGTGAGTCCGCCAGCATGACCTCCATTAGAGGCCGAACAACTACCGCAAGAAGCCCCACCACCACCACCAGCAACGGCAATGCGGTTGGTTAGTGAGGTTCCGTTAAGTCTTATGTCAGTGCCACCACCACCACCACCACCTGACTGATTGTTGCTATGGTTATTGCCGTATGCGCCACCATTATATCCTCCTGCGCCTCCTATCGATGAAGCGGCAGTTGATCCTTGACCGCCAACATATATATAAATCACATCACCAGGGGAAACGCTAATAGTACCAGTAGTTCTGCCACCATAGCCTCCTGTGCCACCAATGGAGCCGCAAACATATGCCCTTCCTCCTTGAGCTCCTCGGAGGTCCACCGTAATGGAATCCACACCGGCAGGCACCGTAAAGGATTGAACAGAACCAGTATAATTAAATGTGTCGGTGACGATAATCTGCCCAAAAGTCAAATTACCAACGAAAAACATGAGTATTAATGATGCTAATCGAAGTAGAAATATGGATCTAGGAAAGAACACGGTTATTCAAAATAGGGTTAGTTTGGCGCAAAGTTACGTTGAATTAACAACTTGGTTTGGTAAAGCCAGTAAAAATCCAAATTCTATTCGTAATCTCCAAAGGTTTGAGGCTAGATAGGGAACTAAACCACTGGAATTTGACACAAAAAAAGCCCGCATCGTTAGAGCGGGCTTTCTAAGGGTTTTATGATTTATTTACCTAGCTGCCACACATTTCGCAATCCTCAGGATTGTCAAGTGAACATGCAATTTCGGCCTGTCGTTGTTCTACACTCACCACTTCTTCATCGACTGATTTGGAAGAAGGTTCCTCTAACTTGGCTTTATCGACAGTGAATTTAATGGCGTCTCTCGCTGCTTTGGTTCTTAAGTAATACATCCCTGTTTTCAATCCGGCTTTCCAACCGTAGAAGTGCATTGAAGTAAGTTTTGCGAAATTGGCGCTCTCCATGAATATGTTCAACGACTGGCTTTGATCGATATAAGCTCCACGATCGGCACTCATGTCGATAATCACCTTTTGGCTAATCTCCCATGCTGTCTTGTATAATTCTTTGAGATTATCAGGAATCTCGTCTATCGACTGTACAGATCCATTTGCTCCAATGAGTTTGTTCTTTAACCCTTCATTCCATATCCCTAACTTCACTAGGTCTCGCATGAGGTGCTTGTTCACTACCGCAAACTCACCACTCAATGTTCTTCGGCTATATATATTCGAAGTGTATGGTTCGATACATTCATTGTTGCCCAAAATTTGACTAGTAGATGCAGTAGGCATTGGCGCCATTAATAAAGAGTTGCGTACGCCATGTTGTTTGATTTCGTCACGTAACACGTCCCATTCCCATCGATTGCTTGGAGAGACATTCCAAAGGTCGAATTGAAATTTGCCTTTTGAAATAGGAGATCCTTCATAGGTTTCATAAGCGCCATGCTCCATTGCTAAATCTTTGGATGCAGTTAGAGCGGCATAATAAATCGTTTCAAAAATGTCCTTATTCAACTGCTTCGCTTCGGCTGAGTCAAATGGGAATCGCATAAGGATAAATGCATCTGCAAGTCCTTGAACGCCCAAGCCAATTGGTCGATGTCTGAAGTTTGATTTTTTAGCTTCAGCTACTGGATAATAGTTGCCATCGATGATCTTGTTGAGGTTTTTGGTCGCAACGTAAGTGATGTCAAATAATTTGTTGTGATCGAACTTTCCGTTGGATACAAACTTTGGTAAGGCAAGCGAAGCCAAGTTGCATACAGCCACTTCGTCCGGAGCGGTGTATTCCATAATCTCTGTACACAAATTGGACGACTTGATGGTGCCTAAGTTTTGTTGATTTGATTTCGAGTTGGCCGCATCCTTATAAAGCATGTATGGCGTTCCTGTTTCAATTTGAGATTCAAGGATTTTAAACCACAGTTCTTGGGCCTTGATCGTTTTCTTAACCTTTCCTTCTTTTTCGTACTTCGTATAAAGCTTTTCGAATTCTTCGCCCCAGCAGTCTGATAGTCCTGGACATTCATCTGGACACATGAGCGACCAATTTCCGCCTTCTTCAACGCGCTTCATGAAAAGGTCCGGAGTCCACATCGCATAGAATAAGTCACGAGCTCGTTGTTCT
>Ga0115567_10007438_pt1 | contig 10386 bp, 8 predicted proteins | sample COGITO_mtgs_1204_2_FD_88679 | JGI IMG/M metagenome (GOLD analysis project Ga0115567, IMG submission 88679) | Pelagic marine microbial communities from North Sea - COGITO_mtgs_120412 | ecosystem: Environmental > Aquatic > Marine > Epipelagic | place: Germany:Helgoland, sampling site Kabeltonne... | reverse complement strand
TGATTAGCCATGGTTTTCCCTATTAAAAGGCCCTTGCTGTAGGTAAAATGGCGCCTTCTTTCCCCCTCTTAAGAGCAGTATCTGATGGGTCAAAAAACCTCGCTTTATCAGAAGCATCTCGATGCCGGTGCCAAGATGGTAGATTTCGCCGGATGGGATATGCTAATTAATTATGGCTCTCAGATTGAAGAGCATAATGTGGTACGAAACCAAGCCGGCATATTCGACGTATCCCACATGACTGTGGTCGATGTCTCAGGTCCTGACGCGCAGAGTTTTTTGCGTTACTTACTATCCAACGATGTTGCCAAATTGGATGAGATCGGACGCGCACTCTACAGTGGCATGCTTAATGAGACTGGCGGCGTTGTGGATGACCTGATCGTCTATCGCATGAGCTTTGGCTATCGCGTAGTTGTGAACTGCGCTACCCGGGATAAAGACCTGGATTGGATACGCGCGCACAGCAAAGGCTTCGACGCAAAGATCGAAGAGCAACCACAACTCGCGATCCTGGCCGTACACGGCCCCGAGGCGATAGAAAAGGTATGTTCGATTCTAGGCGGCGAGCGTGCCGCAGCTACGGCAGAACTAAAGAATTTTCGCGGCTTCGAATCGGGTGCTTGGTTTATCGCCCGCACCGGCTATACCGGTGAGAAGGGGGTAGAACTGATTCTGCCCAACGCAGAGGCTCCCGACGTTTGGGACAAATTGATGGCGGTTGAGGTCAGGCCCGTGGGGCTTGGTGCGCGAGATACTCTGCGCCTTGAGGCTGGGATGAATCTCTATGGCCACGATATGGATGAATCAACTTCACCCGTTGCGGCGAACATGGAGCAAACAATCTCCTGGCAGCCCCAGAATAGAGATTTTATAGGCCGGGCGGCGGTCACTGCCCATAAGGCAAAGCAGCTGGAGGGCAGCTTGCCCATACTCACGGGTCTCGTGCTCGAACAGCGGGGCGTGCTGCGTGAAGGTCAGAAAGTATTGTGTGAAAATGGCGAGGGGGTGATTACCAGCGGAAGCTTTTCGCCTACATTGAAGCATTCAATCGCTTTAGCTAGAATTCCGATAGATAGCGGTGCCTGCCAGGTGGACATTAGGGGTACTCTGACTGATGTCCGTATCGTAAAGCCTAATTTCGTCCGTTTCGGTAAGAAGGTATTCGAGTAATAGTAAGAGATTTATCCCATGGACTAGCTCAGCTATGATCCACTGGAGCATCAAGCAAACCACTTAAAAATAGCTTCAACTATATGAGGAAAGCCCCGTGAGTACATATCCAGACAATCTAAAATACGCCGCCACTCATGAATGGGTTCGACTCGAAGAAGACGGCACCGCGACAGTTGGTATCAGCAATCACGCTCAGGATGCCTTGGGTGATATCGTTTTCGTAGAACTACCCGAAGTGGGTGCTACTATTCATGCAAAGGATGAAGTCGCCGTCGTCGAATCGGTGAAGGCTGCATCCGATGTCTATAGCCCCGTGTCTGGTGAGATTATTGAAACCAACGGCCTGCTGGAAGACGCTCCCGAAACAGTCAATTCAGTTCCCTACGATGATGGCTGGTTCTACAAGATTCAGATCAGTGACGAGCTCGAACTAGACGAATTGATGGATGCCGATGCCTATTCGGATCATTGCGAAGACGACTAGTAGTCTTTATTTGCCAGTAGGCTTTCCACTTAAAATTTTAACAACCAGTGTTAACGAAGAATGACGTTTCCAGAAAGGACAGTAATGCATACTCAATCAAGTCCGGCGAATCACGACGATTCTGCCCAGAACGACTCCGCCCCCTCTCTGGATTCTCTGCATTATCACGGCGAATTTATTGATCGACACATTGGGCCCAGCGCACAGCAGATCGAACAGATGCTGCAAGCGCTCAATGTAAAGTCACTTGATGAGCTGATCGCCAAAACTGTTCCCCAAGCAATTGCGCTTAATGCTGCGCTAGAATTAGACGACCCTCTCACAGAGAATGCCGCCCTTGCAAAGTTGAAGGCAATCGCCGCGAAGAACACTGCCGCAAAGTCTTTTATTGGGCTGGGCTATTACGACACCATTACCCCGAACGTCATCCTGCGTAACGTGCTGGAAAACCCAGGCTGGTACACAGCCTATACTCCCTATCAGCCAGAAATTTCCCAAGGCAGACTCGAATGCTTGTTGAATTTCCAGCAAATGACTCTAGACCTTACCGCTATGGATTTGGCAAACGCCTCTCTACTCGATGAAGCGACTGCCGCCGCGGAGGCTATGTCTCTTGCGAAGCGCGTAAGCAAGAACCGAAAAGCAAACAAATTTTTCGTAGATCGAAATTGCTTCCCACAGACTATCGATGTCATTAAGACTCGAGCCGAATGTTTCGGCTTCGAGCTTATTATCGGTGATATAGCCGATGCCGAACTGCCTGAATTGTTTGGTGCCATCTTCCAGTATCCAGCAGTCACCGGACAAGCCCGCGATCTAACATCTATCATCGAGCAACTCCATGAGCACAATGCTATTGCGATTGTCGCAGCCGACTTGATGAGTCTGACATTGCTCAAGCCTCCTGGTGAGATGGGAGCTGACGTTGTGACCGGCACCACGCAACGTTTCGGCGTGCCCATGGGATATGGCGGGCCTCATGCGGCTTACTTTGCAACCAAGGAAGACTATAAGCGCGCTGTTCCGGGGCGCATTATTGGTGTTTCGGTTGATAAACGAGGGCGTCAGGCCTTCCGCATGGCATTGCAAACGCGAGAGCAACATATTCGCCGAGAGAAGGCGAATAGTAATATTTGTACCGCGCAGGTTCTGCTGGCAAACATATCTGCACTCTATGCAATGTATCACGGCCCAAAAGGTCTTAAGAATATTGCCCAGCGCATTCACCGCCTGACCTCTATTTTAGCGGCAGGCCTAGAAACTGCCGGCATCGAATTGGTGAATGACAACTTCTTCGATACGCTTACGCTCAAAGTTAATCCAGCGCATATTAACGACATAGTAAACCGGGCAAATACGGCTAAGATCAATCTGCGTATCGACAATGCACAAGAGCATAGCCTGATTGGGGTTAGCCTCGATGAATGTTCAAGCAGCGCTGATGTTAAGAAAATTTGGGATGTAGTCTTGGCTGATGCCGCGAAACTACTTTCTGCAAAGGATATAGACGCTCAAATCGTTAGCGGGGAAAAGGGAGCGGTTATCCCAGATGACCTCGTGCGACGCAGCGAATATTTGCAGCACCCTAATTTCAATAGCTATCATAGCGAAACCGAGATGATGCGCTATTTGAAGAGGCTCGAGGACAAAGACATTTCGCTTACTCATGCGATGATTCCGCTGGGCTCCTGCACGATGAAGCTAAATGCTGCCGCGGAGATGGCACCCATAAGCTGGCCTGAGTTTGCCAAACCACATCCGTTCACACCTATCGAACAGATGGCGGGCTACAAAGAAATGATTACCGGGCTGGAGAAAATGTTAGAGGTGATAACCGGGTTCGATGCCGTAAGCATGCAGCCGAACTCCGGCGCCCAGGGCGAGTATGCCGGGCTGCTCGCCATCAAGAAGTACTTGGAGAGCAAAGGCGAGGCTACGAGGAATATCTGTCTGATTCCGACTTCTGCCCATGGTACGAATCCTGCCAGTGCACAGATGATTGGCATGAAGGTTGTTCTCGTTGCCTGCGACGATGATGGCAATATCGATGTAGAAGACTTACGCAGTAAGGCCGAGGCAAACAGTGAACACCTTGCAGCACTAATGATTACTTATCCTTCTACGCACGGAGTTTTTGAGGAAGCCGTGAAGGAAGTTTGCCAGATCGTTCATGACAACGGCGGGCAAGTCTATATGGATGGCGCTAATCTGAATGCGCAAGTTGGAGTCGCCAAGCCAGGCGATATTGGTGCCGATGTTTCCCACGTAAACCTGCATAAGACGTTCTGTATTCCCCATGGTGGCGGCGGTCCTGGCATGGGCCCAATTGGCGTCAAGAAACATCTCGCTCCGCACCTGGCTAACCATTCTCTCATAAGACTGGATGGCCCAGAAGCCGGTAATAGCGCTGTCTCTGCAGCACCTTGGGGTAGTTCAGGGATCCTGCCTATTTCGTGGATGTACATTGCCATGATGGGTGCCGAGGGTCTGCTAAAGGCAACTCAGGTCGCGATATTGAGCGCGAACTATATAGCTGTCAGATTGGCCGAGCACTATCCCGTCCTCTATACCGGCAGCAGCGGCATGGTGGCTCACGAATGTATTATCGATCTACGCCCGCTTAAACTTAGCTCAGGCATTAGCGAAGAAGATGTTGCCAAGCGACTCATGGACTTTGGCTTCCATGCGCCAACGATGTCTTTCCCAGTAGCAGGGACACTGATGATCGAGCCAACCGAGAGTGAATCGAAACAGGAAGTAGACAGGTTCATCGATGCGATGATTCAGATTCGCAAGGAAATCGCAGCGGTTGAGTCGGGCAGTATTGATGCAGAGAATAATCCGCTGAAAAATGCCCCCCATACACTCGCCGATATGTTGGACGACAGCTGGGATCGACCCTATAGCAAGTTGCAAGCAGCTTATCCTAACCAAGCTGAGGGCGCCGCCGTATCAAACAAATACTGGCCCAGCGTAAACCGCATAGACAATGTGTATGGCGACAGGAATTTATTCTGTTCCTGCCCGAGTATAGAAAACTACGAGTAGATAGTGAGGTCTGGATGAGAGAATTCGGCTAGTCTGAATTCTTTCCATCTATATGAGAATTTCGCATCTGCTTGAGCTTTTCTAGCTCGTCCTGAATCTGCTCTAACTTTTCCCCTAGCTCTTGCTTCTCGGAAATGATGTCTTTATCTTCTTTGGATTCGAACTGCTTGTAGTTCGAATACAGTCTTGCCTTCTCTTGTTTGAGCTGATTGGACCTAAAAGATTTGTAATGAGAAACCTGCCTTCGCACAGCGAGGCCTGGAATCAATACAATAGAGACAGCTAGAATATAAGGCAGCGACACCCAGAACAGAAAAATAAATTGCAAATATTGCTTGTGCATATAAGTCCACGATACGCCAAACATATGGATACTGACCAGTATGCCGACAGCACCGATTAGGCCACCAAAGAACCATAAGGAGTCACCAAGCTTTTTAATGCCACCATTCCCATCAGGGTCACCGGGGTCTAATGTGTACTGTAGGCTAGGAGCAAACCTCAAGTATAGAACTATTACGGCAGTGATAGATAAAAGACCCATACCACTAATAAACCCACCTAGAAAGAATCCGAAGTAGACCATCACGAGCCCTGAAGTCGATATGAAGAATGCAGTTGGAACACCCAGAAGATATACCACGGTCGTATTTGCTGCTGCAAAACCGAAGCCCGCAAGCAGCAACCACTTATCACTCATCCACTCACCTACTACCTGCAAACTGACGGCAGTATTTCCCTCTATAGTTCGCATAACATTTAGATTGTGCCTAAACATGTCCGTTGCCACGTAGAGAGCAAAGCATGCAGTCGAGATTATTAATCCTAGCACCCAGCATTTCTCGCTAAAGAACACCATCTTGTTCGGCAGGGCATAGTATTGAAGCAATGAATAGCCGATGCCAAACCCGAGTGAAATGCCTAACTTATAGCCATAGCCTAATGAACCCCTATCACTATAAGGGTCATAGAACGGGTAGAAGTTGGACCTCTGTGATTTTGGCATGGGTTTTAGCTAAGTAAGAATTAGAAGCAGTCTACAACAGCTATAGGAGCATGACATGGCACTTCCTTTATCTTGCTTCCTTTCCTGCCTGTATGGCCCTGTTAGGGGGCGATATTCCGAATATTGTGCCGCTTTTCTCTATATCGGTCAAAGTGCTGTCTTTCTCGAGCCTGATTTCCGTACCTAAGTCGGAGCAACGGACGCCCCTCAAGTAGACGACTTTGCAGAAAATGTTCGTATTGCACGCGAAACGGTGTCGCTATGAAATCCCGATAGCTCCTTAACGCACCTACTTCCTTTCGTAGAAATCGAGTGATGGCTTTATGGCGAATCAGGGGCTTGGGGTTTACTGAAAAAGCGTTGCTGCAATAGCTCGAGTACAAGTATTCCCCTGGATGGTTATTATTCTCAGCTTTAAGAATGAACCGCTCCAGAAACTTTTGGCAGTCGAGAACCAACTTATCGCTTGGCAGAAGGCTAATTAAGGGCGCACCCCGCCAAACCTTAACTTTCCGCTCAAAACGAACCAGATAATAATCATTATAAACTCGATTCAGATAGCTGAGAAACGAATGGAAACTCGACGGTGTCTGGGGTGTAAACAACAAGAATATTTGCTGATCTAGAAGAAGATAGGCATGCAGTTTTATCTGAAACGCGTGCTGACAATGTAAGAGACGGCACAAATAGAATTCTTTGCAGGCATCATCGAAGAATCCCGTTCCCTCGGTTCTTGGCTTTATAACAGTAAAATAGGTACTTCGTGTTTTCAAAGTTTTTCTAGTCATTCTCGCTACCGCCTTCTCTGCGTCCTATGGATTCATAACCCAACCTCCTCTTCTCAATCCAGGCATCCTCACCCCCATCCAATTGCAGAAAAAAATCTGCGAGTCTATTCAGCTGTGGGTTATGCGTTACCAGAATCAGGGTGATTTGCAGCTCTAAAATATTCGTGATGACCTGACTAGCCATGTCGTCGCCAAGGTGGGATAACGCCTCATCAAGAATCAATATCCTTGGCTGTCGATAGAGTGCTCGTGCAAGGAGTATTCTTTGCACCTGACCCGCAGAAAGAGCAGCTCCCATCTCGCCAACCTGTGTATTGAAACCCATTGGTAGTTGGTCAATATCATCATAGATACATGCCCTCTGGCAGGCCTCCTTCAGTCTCTTATTATTGAGTGGTTCTAACTCCAAGTTGACGTTATAGGCTAAAGACCCTGCGAGCAGACTGTCGTTATGAAGCACTGCCGCAAGCTGGGATCGGAGTTGCTTAAGACCTATTGTCGATATCGAAAGCCCATCAACTTGAACTTCGCCCTGGGTGGGCATGTCTAGTCCAAGCAACAACTTCAATAGGGTGGATTTTCCACATCCTGAGCTTCCCGTCACCGCTAGAAAATCGCCAGAGTTGAGTGTGAAACTAATGTCTTTAAAGAGTGCAGAGCGCTCCGGCGTATAACTAAAACCTAGTCGCTTAGCCTGCATCGCACCACTTAGCTGTGGCATATGTAGCCTAGAATCGTGCTGCTTCGATTCTGGCTCTGCAAATGCAATGTCCGATACACGATCTAACTCTAGTTTCAGTAGGCGAATTTCGGCAATCTTGGGCAGCATCGCAGAGATCGACACTGTAAAGTTTTGCTTGAGAAAAACAAAACTCATTAATTGTCCAATGGTCAGATGCCCACTAAAGATCGCCACCGCACCCAAATAGATTGTGGCGATATGATCGACCCCAGATAGAAGGCTCTGCACCGAGCCGATGCTAAGTTGAAAATGACCTAGCCTGTAGCTTGCGTTGATGAATTGGGCATAATGATTCTGCCACTCGTAGAGTCTGTCTGATTCTATGCCATAGCTCTTGGTCACTGACATGCAGCGAATATTCTCCATGAAACGTGTCTGCTGTTTCGCTCCAGTTTGCAGTATTTCCTGGCGACAGCTTCTTTCCCTTGGGATCGATAGCAGACGGATCAGCGCCAGGATACAGACGAAAAAAAGTGCTACAAAGGCAAGGGTTGGGCTATAGAGGAAAAGTAATATGATGGTTAGTAGAGAGAATATCCCGTCAACGGTCACCGTGATCATTTCCTGAGTGACCAATTGTTTAATAGTATCCAAAGAAGAGAATCTGGACACGATGTCTCCCATCTCTCTTCTATCGAAATATGACAAAGGCAAGCTAAGCAGATGCGAGAAGGTACTGCTTACCATTTGAAAGCCCAGCTGGTTTGAGAATTGGAGAACGAGAAGGCCGCGAAAAAAACTAACGGCAGTCTTAGCTAGGATGACTAGAGAGAAAAGCATGGCTACTAGCAATACAATATCCGTATCGCCCTTACCCAGCCCCTGATCTATTACCAGCTGTAAATACAGCGGAAAAATAAGCAATAGCACTTGCAGAAGCAGGGAGAGAAAGAAGACTTGTGCCATAGCCTGGTGGAATTTGGTTGTAACTCGAAAAAATTCTTTTAGCGTATACTCTTTCGAGGGTTTCTCTTGCGTGAAAGAAGCACAAGGAAAAAGCTCGATCGCTATCCCTGTGAAATGACAGCCCAGCTCAGCTAGTGTGTATCTGCGGATTCCCATGGCCGGATCGTGTATCACAACCGAACGCCTGTTGGTCTTGCTTAGTACTACAAAGTGATCCGTATCCCAATGCAGTATTGCTGGAAGCGTCAGGCTCGCAACCTCCTGCAGTTCCAGTTTCAGGGGTCGGCCTTGCAAATCTAGTTTTAGGCCTGCCTCGAGCACATGTCTTACGGAGGACCCACCTGCAGGCATACATAGACTTTCTCGTAGCATACGTATATCGGAATGCTTGCCATAGTAGTTGGCAATCATCGCCAGACAAGCCAAGCCACACTCTGCCATTTCTGTCTGAAAGATCATGGACAAGGTATTACGCTTGCTCAGAATATCTATCACGACACCTTCCCTCGCAGCCCAAGAACAGGCTTGAAGATGAACTGCAACAGGCTCATCTCGGCAACGACAAAATCAGCTACCAGTGTCGCGCCGGACTGCAATCGATAGCGTGACTCATGACCGATCGATGTGTCATGAAGTGCTGCAACGACCTTGAATACCGGCTCGGTAATACCGGTAACCGGTAACCGGGAATCTCTTGGGTCTAGTCGGGCCTGGCCGATAGCCGTTACCGTGGCTTGGAAGCGACCATAGAGCCTATAGTCGAAGGCATCGTAGCGAAGCAGCAACGACTGACCTAACTCTAACTTCCCCTGAACCGAGGCAGGCACATAGATAGTGGCTTGTAGTTCGGGCCGTATAGGGTTGATATAGAAAAGTGGCTGTAAGGGCGACACCGGCTTCCCTGTTTCCAGTGCCAGTTCCGCGACTACCCCTGGCCCCTGAGCTACCACGGTGAACATAAATTGATTACTCAGGCTGTCAATCTTCGAATCTATACGCTGCAATTCCCGCTGGATGCGAAGAGTGGATTGTTTAAAGTCCAGCTGCGCAAGTTGTTCTGCATTCTCGAGAGATTGTAAACTATGATCATTTTGCAACATTCGCTGGCGCAGCGATTCATTGCGAAGGAGGTGCTCCATATGCGCTTGATAATATTGATCGTACTCCCGTTTCGAACTGCTGCGGGCATCGAGCAATCTAGAAACTGCCTGGAGAGCATGACTACTCAGCTGCGATTGTATTTCGAGTAATTCTGATTCTCTATCGAGATTGATTGCGTTTTCCCTTACATTTTCTTCCGCCACCTTATCCCAATGCCTAGACTGCAGCCATCCTGCCTGAAGCACATCTAACTGCTGCGCCAGTAGTTTTCTATCGAACCGCAGTTGCGCAATATTTTCTTGCCCAATGGAAACGCCACGTCCGTCGTGAATATCAGTGTTCAACGAGGCGAGAATATCTCCCTTCACCACGTGATCACCCTGCCTGACATGAATTAGTTCAACCCTTGCAGGGGTGGGTGATGTAATTATCTGCGAGCCTGCGCTTGGCTCCAGAAATCCTCTAGAGGGGACTGTTTGCTTATAAACAATTTTTGTAAGTAGATACGTTGCCACAAACAACAATGCCGTCCACAGGACTAGTTGTAGCTTGAAGTAGTTAGCAATCGCCATAACGGGTGTTGATCTGGAACCTCGCAGTCTGTGAGCGACAACCTGCTCACGCAGTAAGCTGTTGCTATTGCCAGTATACGTAGTCATTCTTATGGATTACCGATGGGGTACAGCGAACAGTCGCACCAGGTCTTCTATCGTACAGAGCGAGGCGATTTCAAAGTTGGTAAGCGTTTTGTCATGAATCTGTTCTAGCTCGAAAAGAGTTTCAATCAGGTCCAGTGAATCAAGGTGCAACTCGCTAATCGGTGTCGAGCTAGGGGGAATCTCTTCTCCATAGTATTTCTGCAGGCAACGGTTGACACTTGCATGCGATGAGTCATTACTATGATTTTTCATTTGGAATCTCCCTGTTCCCAGACATCTTCTGCATAGCCTGCTGTAAATCTGTCTCGATATAACTAGCCGGGCTTAACCAGGTATCTTTCCAAGAGAGAGACGAAGCGCCATTGTTCGGGGTAGCTAACAAAAACCCTCTCAAAGAAGGAAGCTAATTCCTGAGTAATCCTTCTAGCGCCGATGCGCAGCGATTCACCTCCTATTAATTCAGGTTCTATCTGCCT
>Ga0115567_10007437_pt1 | contig 10387 bp, 9 predicted proteins | sample COGITO_mtgs_1204_2_FD_88679 | JGI IMG/M metagenome (GOLD analysis project Ga0115567, IMG submission 88679) | Pelagic marine microbial communities from North Sea - COGITO_mtgs_120412 | ecosystem: Environmental > Aquatic > Marine > Epipelagic | place: Germany:Helgoland, sampling site Kabeltonne... | reverse complement strand
TGATGATTATTCTTTAAATTTGTTAGAGCCAACTAATTTTCAATTAAATAAATTTTTTTATAAAAATATAGGTAAAAAACATAAGTGGATTGATCGGTTAGTTTGGACAGAAACACAGTGGATAGATTATGTATCAAATGAAAAAGTTAAAACATATATTTTTAAATATAAAGATGATCTTATTGGTTTCTTCGAACTAATATCTCATAGTGAAAAAAAAGAGGTTGAAATAGCTTACTTTGGATTATTAGAGGAATTTCAAAATAAAAAGTTAGGCTCATATTTATTATCACAAGCAATTCAAAAATCTTTTAAAAGTAATGTGAGTCGAGTTTGGCTTCATACATGTTCCTTAGATCATAAAAATGCTTTGAGTAACTATATTGCAAGAGGGATGAAAATTTTTAAATCTGAAACTGTAACAATTTAGTTTTGAGAAGGTAGTTTAAACAAGTCTTTTTGAACTTGTTGATTCACTTGGATAGAAGAAAGGTAAGTAAAATTAATATTTTGATAAATATCTTTAGTTTGCCATCCAATTAAATAAAATGTTTTGTTATCAAAAAAAATATTAATTTCATTATCATTTTCATAAATAGTAAAATTTATTTGAGTATTATTAACTATTTTTTCTTCTAAATTATATATTTTTTTAATTAAATAATTTTTATCTAATATTAAATTTAGTGGAGTTTTTTGAAGAGGGTATCTGTAAAAACTTGTAATAGTTTTGATAACTAGCGATTTACCATTGGAAACCAAAATTTTATTGTTATTCTGTAAGTATTGACAATAAATTTTCTTTGGATATTGAATTGTGCAATTTCCGTTTTCTATTTTCCCATTAATATTTTGCTCAAACTTAAAATTTAAGTTTTCAGTATTTTGTAAAATTTCTATTATTTTGTCCTTATTACTAGCTTGTGTATTAGAAATTAAAATTAAAAAAATGAAAAAATATTTTAACATTAAAGAACATCTCTTTTACCAACATGATTAGCTTTACTTACAATTCCATCAGCCTCCATCGTTTCAATAATTCTAGCAGCTCTATTGTAACCAATTTGAAGTTTTCTTTGTAAAAATGATGTAGAGGCCTTTCCCTCTGATCGAATAATTTCTAACGCCTGCTGGTAGAGCTCGTCTTTATCACCCTGACCTTGACTATCACTAGTTTCTTTTTCGTCAGCAAAGTTTAATATCTCATCAATATAATCTGGTTCGGCTTGACTTCTTAAAGAATTATTGATCTTTTCAATTTCATTATCTGATACAAATGGTGCATGTATTCTAACTATTCTATTTGCGGAAGACATAAAGAGCATATCACCTTTACCAAGAAGTTGCTCAGCACCTTGTTCTCCAAGAATAGTTCTACTATCTATTTTTGATGTAACTTGAAAAGATATTCTTGTAGGAAAATTTGCTTTAATGGTACCAGTTATTACGTCAACACTTGGTCGTTGAGTAGCCATTATAATATGAATACCTGCAGCTCGAGCCATCTGAGAAAGTTTTTGAATATAGTTTTCAATTTCTTTACCTGCAACCAACATTAAATCAGACATCTCATCAACTACAACAACTATATAGGGCATCGGTAACTTATGCTTAGCATTATACCCATCAATATTTCTCACACCTTCTTTTGTCATTAATCTATATCTGCTTTCCATTTCTTTAACGACCCAGCCAAGAACTGAAGCTGCTTTTTTTGCCTCAGTAATTACCGGACAAAGTAAATGTGGAATACCTTCGTATGTTGATAGTTCAAGCATTTTAGGATCGATTAGAATAAATTTACATTTATCTGGAGTGTGTCGGTAAAGAAGAGATAAAATAATAGTGTTAATGCAAACTGATTTTCCAGATCCAGTAGTTCCAGCAATAAGAAGATGAGGCATAGAAGTTAGGTCACCAACAATTGGTTTACCAGAAATATTTTTTCCAAGAGCTATTGGTAATTTTATATCTTTTTTCTTAAAATCAGGATTGTTTAAAATTTCACTCAAATAAACATTCTCTCTTGTATTATTTGGAAGTTCTATACCAACAGTATTGCTTCCAGGTATAGTTGATATTCTAGCAGACTCCGAACTAGTATTTCTTGCAATATCATCAGATAAATTTATTATTTTAGAAACTTTTACTCCAGCTGCAGGCTCAAATTCATTCAGAGTAACAACAGGTCCATGACTAACTTTTTTTATATTTCCATTAACTCCAAAATCCATTAGAATTTTTTCTAAAAATTCAGGATCATGAGCTTCATTTTTTTCAAAATTGTCTCTTTCTTTTTTTGTTGCAACTTTTAGCAGTTCAAGATCCGGTAATTTAAACTTTATTTTTGTTTCAGATTTATTTTCACTTTTAATAAAAGGTAAATCTTCTTGAATAAGATTTTTAATTTCTTCTTGTGGAATGTATTCATTAATTATTTCAGTTTTATCTGTATAATTTTTGTTATTATTTTGAATGAAAAAATTTAATATTTTTTTTATAAATAATAAAAACTTTAAAGTATTAAAATTTATACTGATTAGAAAAAAAATCAAAATAATTAAAATTAAAATATAAAAAACTATATCTTCGTTAATTAGTATTAAAGATTGGAGAAAAGTTTGATTTAAATATTGCCCAACAAAACCACTATTTCCATTTATAAAAAAAGCATATGTGTCAGAATAATAATGAGCAAAAAAAAGTGTACCAAATATTAAATATAAAATTACAAAAAAATTATTTTCTATAAATAAAAAAAAATCTTTAGATTTAAAAATATTGATACCTGTAATAATTAGTGTTAACGGAATTAAATAAGCTATTAACCCAACAGATTGAAAAAATAAATCAGATATAAAGCTACCATGAAAACCCATTAAGTTTTCAATCTTTGTATTTTCTGGAAAAATGAAATTTGGATCATTGGGTGAATATGTTAATAGTGACAAAAATAACAAACAGCCTGCTAAAGAAATTAAAACCCCAAATATTTCTGCCAATCTTTTAATGGCAAAATTAAGCAGTAAATCAGCTGTTTTTTTAATATTCATATAAATGAATCATTTTAATCACTTTGTATCATCTAATTTTTATTGTTAAAATTAAAAATATTATGACGATTTGTATACTTGGCAATAGTTTAACAGCTTTAACTTTAGCAAAGGCGCTAGTTAATAATGAAATTAATGTTGATGTTCTCTTTAACAAAAAAAATTATAAGATTAGTGATACGAGAACTATTGGAATTTCAAAAAATAATATAGATTTTTTTAACAGTAATATAATTAATATAGAAAAAATTATTTGGAATTTAAAAAAAATAGAAATTTTTTCAGAAAACTTAAATAAAGAAAGACTAATAAACTTTGAAACAAATAATGATCAACTTTTTTCAATACTTAAGAATAATAAATTATACAACTTGCTAGAAAAAAATTTATTAAAAAATAAATTTTTTAAATCTAAATTTATAAGTGAAAAAAACTTATCTTTTTTAAATGAATATGAACTTATAATTAATTGTGATCCATTTAATTTAATTACAAATCGATATTTTAGTAAAAAAATAATCAAAAAATATAATAGCCATGCTTACACCACTATAATCACACACGATCAGATTTTAAATAATACAGCTTTTCAAATTTTTACAAAAAAGGGCCCATTAGCTTTTTTACCAATTTCAAATAGACAAACTTCTGTCGTATATTCTCTCTATAATTCTAATAATCAAAAAGAGGATAAAATTGATAAATTGATAAAAGATAAAAATTTTAAATATAAGATTAAAAATATAGATAAAATTAATAGCTTTGAATTAAAATCATTTAACCTAAGATCTTATTACCATGATAATATATTGGCATTTGGAGATTTATTACATAAGGTTCACCCCCTAGCTGGGCAAGGTTTTAATATGACTATTAGAGATATAAAAATTCTTTTAGAGATTATTAAAAAAAAATTAAATTTTGGTTTATCTTTAGATAGTTCTGTAAATTCAGAATTTCAAAAAAGATTAAAACATAAAAACTTTATTTTTTCAAATGGAGTAGACTTAATTCATGAATTCTTTAATATTGAAAGAAAAATGAAATCAAAATTTTTAAGCAAGTTCGTTAAATTAATCGCCAATTATCCATCTATTAATAAAATGTTTACTAAAATTGCTGATAGGGGTGTGTTATTTTAATTTATTGAAGTGTTGTGTTATTAAAAATATCATGTGTGTACGTACTTAAAATCTGAGCTATTTTATTTTTTCTCATACTTAAATTTTCAGCCTCTAGTAAGATTTGCTTTTCTTCTAATGAAAATGGTGAAGTCATGGCTAAAGCATTTATAGTTTCGTCTAAACTTTGTTTTTCAAGTTCTTCCCAGTTTATTATGAACCCTCTTTTTTCAAATAGTATTTTTAAACCATTAAAAATTAACTCCAGATCAGAAAATTTAAGCTTTTCTTTTTTGTATTCAAGATCGTTATTAAATCGTTTAAATTCAACTTCAAATTCCCTATATTTTTTTGAAGTTCGTATTTCCTTGATAATTTCAAATCTTACTAAGCCTGTCAGTTCTATTAAGTACCTGCCATTATCGGTTTCCTTAAAATTTATTATTTTTCCAAGACAGCCAATGTTATGTAAAATTGGGGCATCCAAATCTTCGCTCACCTTTTTTGGCTGTATTATTCCAATTAGCTTGTTAGATTTCATGCTGTCATTTATCATGTCTATATAACGTGGTTCAAAAATATTTAATGGAACAGTAGTTTTTGGAAAAATAATAAAATTACTCAAAGGAAATATAGAAATTTTTTTTGGTAATTGTTCAATCTTCATGATTTTAGAATAATAATTATTTTATAAATAACAATAATACACTTATTAAACGTTTTTTACTTTTATTTTTTTAAATAAAATAAGCAACTGATATATTTTATATAAACTGTTTAGATCCATTATAGAAAAATAATTGAAACAAAATTTTATGCAAATGTGCTTGCTAAATTTTAAAAAAGCTACTATTTTCAATAATAATTTAAGAAGCGGGCATAGCTCAGTGGTAGAGCGTCTCGTTGCCAACGAGAAGGTCGAGGGTTCGACCCCCTTTGCCCGCTCCATTATTATTGTGATTAAATCAAAATATATAACATTAATATTTCAAAGATTTTTATATAATAGAGATATTCAGCTACTTAAAAAAAATTTTATTTATTATTTAATTTTTAGAATAATAAGAAGGTTATTAACTCAAGATTTAATTATCCAAGTTTATAACTTTAAAGTTTTTGGGAGCATTAATAAAAATAAAACATCTTATTTTTTACTTAAAAAATGTGAATTTGGTGATTATCACGAATTGAATACAATAAAAAGATTTTCAAAAAAAAGTAACTTACTTTTATTAGATGTGGGGTGTAATTATGGATTTTATTCATTTTATGCTGCCTCTCTTAAATCGCAAAATAAGATTATTTCTTTAGAAGCATCTAAAAAAACTTCAGAAGAATTTAAAAGAAATATGAAACTTAATAAGTTCAAAAATATATATTTTATGAATAGGGCTGTTTCAAATTTTGATGATGTTGATATTAAATTTAATGAAAGTATAAATGATTGGGAAAGTTCACAAGCTCACTCTAATTTTGAGATAAAAAAAATTAATAAAATCAAATCTATAACAATAGATACAATATTAAAAAAATATGATTTAAATAATCATAGAATTTTAATTAAATTAGATATCGAAGGAAATGAAATGAATGCATTACAGGGCAGCTTGAATACTATAAAAAAATTTTCTCCATTAATAATTATAGAATTTTCAAAATTTATATTTAATGATAAAAATAAAATTAATTACTTAAAAAATTTTTTGTTAAATAATGATTATTCAATATTTGATACAAAAAATAACAAAAAAAATTTAGACGAAGTTTTAATTCAACTGAATAATCTGAGAGACAAACATCAAACGATTGGAAATTTTTATTTAATTAAAAATTTTTCTGAAAGTTTAAATACTTTTTTATCTTATGAATGAATTGATAAATAAAAAATGTATTCCATGTGAGGGTGGTATTTTACCATTTGATTTATCTGAAATTCATAAGTACCAAAAGAAAGTTGATGGTTGGAAAATTTTAGAGGATAAAAAAAAAATTTTTTTTTTAAGTAAAAAATTTAAATTTAAAAATTTTTTAGATAGCCAAAGTTTTATTAATAAAGTTGGAGAGATTTCTGAAAATGAAGGACATCACCCAGATATATTTTTTGGTTGGGGTTATGCGGAAATAAAAATTACGACACATGCTATCAAGGGTTTGTCTGAAAATGACTTTATTCTAGCTGCCAAAATAGATCAATTATTCAATGTCTAAAATGTCTAGTTTTAGAAAAAACTAAAATTGTATTAGTTTCGTTAACAAAATTAATAATTTCTTTGTCTCTAATAGATCCAGATGGCTGTATAACTGCAGTAACACCTGATTGGACTAATTTTTCAATACCATCTACAAATGGAAAAAATGCATCTGAAGCCGCAACCACTTCATCATTTGTATTCATAAATTTTTTCATTTTATTTATTGCAATTTGACAGCTATCCAAACGACTTGGTTGACCAGATCCAATACCCACTGTTGTTTCATTAGATGCAAGTATAATCGCATTAGATTTTGCGTAGCGACAAATATTAAATGCAAAAATAAGATTTTTCATTTGTTTTGAATTTGGTTTTTTTTTTGAAACCACTTTAAAATCTTTTTTACTAAACTTTATAAAATCTTCTGTTTGAATTAATATTTCCTCATTTGAAGATACGAATTTTGGTATTCCTTTTAAAGAATAATTTGTAGCATCAATTAATCTTAAATTTTTTTTCTTCTTTAATAAATTCAGAGCATCTTTATCAAAACCATTTGAGACAATAACCTCAAGAAACAATTTATTTAATTCTGTCGCAAGATTTTTAGTAATTTTAAAATTACATGATACTATTCCTCCAAAAGCGCTAATTGGATCACATGCAAGTGCTGATTTATAGCTCATTAAATGATCACTTTTAATTGAAACCCCACATGGATTTGCATGTTTTACTATGACGGTCCCTTTGTTTTTGGGCAACGTCTTTGAAATAGTTAAAGCTGAAAATATATCATTGTAATTATTATAACTTAGTTGTTTTCCATGAATTTGATTTATTTTGATTGAATTGTTCTTTGAATAAATTGCACTTCGTTGGTGAGGATTTTCTCCATATCGTGGTGTTTCGATAAGATTTGCACGAAAAACTTTCTTTTTAGGAAAAATTAAATTATCTTTTTTATTTAAATAATCAGAAATAACAGAATCATAATAAGCAGTTTCAGTGAATGCAATTCTAGATAATTTTTCTCTAAATTCTAAGGAAGTAGAACCTTTATTTATTTTTAATTCTTCAATTAATTCTTCATATTGTTCCGAGGAGGTAATAATTGTTACATCTTTATAATTTTTAGCTGCTGATCTGACCATCGTTGGTCCACCAACATCAATATTTTCAATTATTTTTTCATGATCTTTGGTATTTTTTAATGTTTCTTCAAATGGGTAAAAGTTTACGATTACCAAATCTATATTTTCAAAATTATTATTTTTAATATCTCTTAAGTGAATTTTGTTTTTTCTTTTATTCAAAATTCCTGCATGTATTTTTGGATGAAGCGTTTTTACTCTACCCTCTAAAATTTCAGGCGAATTTGTAAATTCTGAGACTTCTAAGCATTTAAATCTTAATTTTCTGATTTCTTTATAGGTGCCACCTGAACTAATAATTTTTATTTTATTTTTTTGCAAAGAGTTAAGCATTGGCTTTAAATTTTTTTTATCTGAAACGGAGATAAGAGCTGTTTTTATTTTTTTCATTATATTCTAGTGATTTCCCATTTTATAATTTGACTCTCCTTTTTACTTATTCCGGATATACATATGTTTTGGTTTTCTTTATATGAATTTTTAATACCTAAATATAATCCATTATCAATATTTATATCAAAATTTTCACAATTAAATTTCCAACCTTCATTTTCTATTTCTATTAGGATAGACTTATTATCCTGTGTTTTCATTACTTTTGAACTTGGCTCTAAGTGAAATCTGATATCAAATTTGATATTTTCTGATTTATCTTTTTTTAACAATTTATCAAAGCCGATAAATTTCATTTGCTCAGGGTAAAATTCAATTTCTCTCTCATGAATTGTTTTAAACTTTTTTTGGTATCCATCATGTGAACCTGAAATTTTCCAATAATTATCCTCAAATATTATATTTTTTTTTATTATACGAATGCCTTTATCGACAATTAGATTTGATTTATCTAATTTCCTATAATCACAAGAAGAATGATCTTCTATTGATAAAGTGCTTTGCAAGGAAGTGCTTTTTGAAAGTTTATTTAATTTGTTTTGATTGTTAGAGAAGTATCCAGAATTTGTTATTAGTTTTTTACCATTTGAAAATATTTCAAATGAAAGAGCGCCAGATTGATAAAATTTTGAGAAATTATTGCTCGGGCTTTCGCCAATATCCATAGTTAATATAATTTTTTTATTTTTAAGAATGGCATAACCCGCGATTTCTTTATTTTCATTTTTGAAAACGTATGCAAGTCTTTTAAGGTAATGATCAAACTCATTATTTTTTGAGATATAGTTACCATTAAATAGAATATCTTGTTTAACGTTTTGCCAAATAAAAGCATAACTTTGACCAAGATAATATATTGTTTCATCGATGTATTCAGGAATTACATTTTGAGACTCTTTAAACCACTCTCTAATTAAAATAAAATATTTCAAGTAAAAGACTAATTGCTTTATATTTCTAGATTTTGGAAAACCTTGATTGTCAATTGAGGAATTTATTATCTTTCTCAAAAGATTTAATCCAGTAGCAAGATACTTATTGTCTTCTTTGTATGATAACCCTGTTAATATTATTGCAGCGCACCCAACAATTTTATTTTCAACATCTGACAAATTTTTGATTTCAAATAAAAGATGATTTGTTTGTTTTTGAATACTTTGGTTAAATTTTTTCTTAAAATCTTTTTCACAATCCTCATAAGTTAATTGATAATTAGATAACCAGGAAATTATTCTTTTAGATGTGATATCAAAATCCCAACTCTTTTTATTAAAGCGATCATTTTTGTTGATCCAATTATTGATAACTGTTTGAGTAGTTTTTTTTGAGGATTTTAAATCTAAACTAAAAAACCAAAAAAAATTATTTAATTTTTTAAATTCCTCATGTTTTAGATCATCTTGCCAAATAGTTTCTAAAGCGAAATCTTCTATTTTATATTTTTTTTTTTGATATTTGATTATTGAAGATAACAAATAGGGACTCGGTTTATAATAAAAAGTAATATCTTTAGTTTTAGATATTTTTTTATCGTAAAAATTTGAGTTTTGATAAAATTGTTTTAAACTTATTTTTAAATCAAAATAAAATTGACTTAAATTAACTATAAAATTTCTAATGATCATTAACTTATTTTAATTTTAATAAATTAATATTTTTTTTTATATCTCCATTATTACTTTTGAATACAGTTGTACCTGAAACAAGTATGTTAGCACCAGCTTCAATTGCTAATTGACAATTATTAAAATTAATTCCTCCGTCAATTTCAATGTCAAAATTTAAATTATTTTCAGATTGAATTTTTTTGAGTTGTTCAACTTTTTTTAGAACTTTAGGCATAAATTTTTGACCTCCAAATCCTGGATTTACACTCATTATTAAAACTAAATCAATTTCTTCAAGGTAGTCTATAACTAAATCAATTTTAGTTTCTGGATTAAGTGAAACACCAACTTTTTTATTTAAACTTTTAATCTTTAGAATAGATTCCTCCAAATTATCAGTTGCCTCAGGATGAATTGTGATAATATCAGCACCAGCATCAGAATAAGCTTCAATATATTTATGAACAGGCGATATCATTAGATGAACATCAAATTTAATTGAACAATTTTTTTTTAAGGCTTTAATTACGGGTGGTCCAATCGTCAGGTTTGGAACAAAATGACCATCCATTACATCTACATGAATCATATCAGCACCACCCTCTTCAAGTCTTTTTATTTCATTACCTAATTGACTAAAATCAGCTGATAAAATTGATGGTGAAATTTGTATTTTTTTCATTGATTACTAAACCTACTAGTATCAATTTTTAAAATTTAATTGAATTAAATAATTGATAAATTTGCCTTGAAATTTCACTTTCTAAGGGGAAGGACAACATTCCCATTACAGAATATCCTAGGATCCAAGGCATAAAGTAAAATCTAATCATATAAAAGAACCAAGCCACATATAATGGAACAAGAGGT
>Ga0115567_10007433_pt1 | contig 10391 bp, 10 predicted proteins | sample COGITO_mtgs_1204_2_FD_88679 | JGI IMG/M metagenome (GOLD analysis project Ga0115567, IMG submission 88679) | Pelagic marine microbial communities from North Sea - COGITO_mtgs_120412 | ecosystem: Environmental > Aquatic > Marine > Epipelagic | place: Germany:Helgoland, sampling site Kabeltonne... | reverse complement strand
TAGGGCGAATATAGTAAACGACCAAAAAGGTCATACAAACGATGTGCAAATAACTAGTTTACGCGCTGAACCCCCCGCCGTTAAAAAGCAAGAGCCTAGTTTTTCAATTCCAGATGAAGTGTTCAAAAACACAGTGGATTCAGTGCCAACAGTAAGCCGCAACAAAGATAAAAAAGCAGAGGAAGAGTCGGCAGCTAGTATCGTAGTAACCGCGCCCTTAGGCGATACGAATGAAAGTGACGCACTTTATAAACAGGGCAGGGCAGACCCAGATAAACCTAAGCCAAACATTCATAAGCCCGCCACAATCGACGCAAGTAGTATCCCATTGCCATCATTTGATTTGTTGCAACGAGCAGACAAAGCTGAACACCCAATTAGCGAAGAAGAATTGCAAGCCACTGCACGACTGTTGGAATCTAAATTAGCCGATTTTAATATTCAGGCTAAGGTGGTTGATGTGCTGCCAGGTCCTGTCATTACAAGGTTTGAGCTTGAACTAGCGCCGGGAATTAAGGTAAGTAAAATTACCACTTTGTCAAAAGATCTAGCACGAGCAATGTCAGCTATTTCGGTTCGAGTGGTCGAAGTAATACCGGGTAAGTCGGTTATTGGGCTAGAGTTACCTAACGAACATCGGGAGATGGTCCGTTTAAGTGAAGTAATAAGTTGCGATGCATTTCAGAAAAGTGCGTCACCTTTAACCATGGTTTTAGGTGCGGATATTAGCGGGAAACCGGTTATTGTGGACCTAGGCAGTATGCCGCATTTATTGGTTGCTGGTACAACAGGCTCTGGTAAATCAGTTGGCGTTAACGTAATGATTTTGAGTCTGTTATACAAGTCAACGCCCGACGATGTTCGTCTTATTATGATCGACCCGAAAATGCTCGAACTCTCGGTTTATGAAGGTATTCCGCACCTGCTGGCGGAAGTGGTTACCGACATGAAAGAGGCCTCAAACGCACTGCGCTGGTGTGTGGGGGAGATGGAACGAAGATATCGCTTAATGTCGGCACTGGGTGTGCGTAATCTAAAAGGTTATAACAAAAAAATAAAGCTAGCGAAGGAAGCGGGCGCGCCTATTGTAGATCCGTTGTGGAAATTTGAAGAAAGCATGGAAACAAGTGCACCAGAGCTCGATAAACTGCCCTCCATTGTAGTGGTAGTCGACGAATTTGCCGACATGATGATGATTGTAGGAAAGAAAGTTGAGGAGCTTATTGCCAGAATCGCGCAAAAGGCAAGAGCGGCGGGCATCCACCTTATTCTCGCAACACAAAGGCCGTCAGTGGACGTAATAACAGGACTTATTAAAGCTAACATTCCTACGCGAATTGCGTTTCAGGTATCTAGCAAAATTGATTCTAGAACAATATTAGATCAACAAGGCGCCGAATCACTTTTAGGAATGGGTGATATGTTGTATAACCCAGCCGGCACCAGCATTACTACTAGGGTGCATGGCGCGTTTGTTGATGATCACGAAGTACACGCAGTGGTTGCAGACTGGAAGGCACGAGGCGAGCCTAACTATATTGACGAAATCTTAAATGGTGACTCTGGCGGCGAAATATTATTACCCGGCGAGCAATCAGAGCAAAACGCTGGTGAAGAATATGACGCCGTATATGATCACGCCTTAGAGTTTGTGACTGAAACCCGTAAAGTGTCGATATCAAGTATCCAACGTAAATTTCGAATTGGCTACAATAGAGCGGCAAGAATAGTTGAACAATTAGAAGCAAATGGCGTCGTAAGTACTGCAGGTCATAATGGTAATCGCGAAGTGTTAGCGCCGCCTCCTAGAAAGGATTAAGATGAAAAAACGATCAGTAACATTAATAGCAACGCTAATAAAAACGATAACATTTTTTGCAGCCTTACCCATATCGCTAAGTGCTCAAGAAACCGCTATCGAATCAACTAGCCAAGCACAAAATAAGTCAGTTTTATTGAGCGATTCTTTCGTTAATAATGCGGCTGATAAAGCTACATTACGTGAGCTCTTAAGTGAATTTACAACACTAAAAGCGTCTTTTACGCAAACGATAACCGACATGCAGGGCCTAGAGCTACAATCATCCATTGGTGAATTAGTGTTGAAAAAACCTCAACAACTGAGATGGGAAGTGAGTTCGCCTGAAGCGTCACTTCTACTCGCCGACGGCAATACGGTATACAACGTTGACCCATTTGTTGAACAAGTTACCTTGCTTGACCAGTCAGCGTTGACCAAAAGCAATCCTTTGATGCTGCTAATTACCGATCAAGAAACTCAGTGGGCGCAAGTTTCTGTGTTGCAAAACGAAAAGTCTTTTTCTATTGTATCCTTAATGCCCGACTCACCTATTTCTAGATTGGTGCTAAATTTTGGCGACGACAACAAGCTGCTGTCGCTACTATCGACTGACCGTCAACAGCAAGTGAATAGCCTGCTATTTACGGATGTTAAGTACGACAAAGAAACTATCGATAGTGACTTCACTTTTACGCCCGAATCCACATGGGTGGTAGATGATCAGCGAGAGCAAACTGTCTCCCAATGATAAATACCCGTCCCTTGGCCGACTTGTTGCGGCCAGCTACTCTCAATGATTATGTAGGTCAACAACACTTATTAGGCGACACCGGTCCAATCCGACAATTGTGTGAGCAAGAGCAAGTCTGCTCGATGATTTTGTGGGGACCACCTGGTTGTGGTAAAACGTCTTTAGTAAACTTACTGAAGGAATACTGGCAACTTCCTATTTTGTATTTGTCGGCCATTAACAGCGGCATCAAAGATATAAAAGCTTTGGTTTCGGGCCCTAAAACAGACTTATTCAGTCAACAAAAAATTGTGTTTGTAGACGAAATTCATCGCTTCAATAAAACTCAGCAAGACGCCTTTTTGCCCTATGTAGAAAATGGCGATATAGTGCTAATAGGTGCCACTACGGAAAACCCAGCGTTCTCCATTAATTCGGCACTGTTGTCGAGAATGAGAGTATTTACCTTAGAGGCATTGTCAAAAGACGACTTGAGTCACTTGTTATTAAAAGCCATAGATTTCATTAATAGCGGTCGACTTACTAAAGACGATGCAAAAATCAGTTGCGACGAACTAGCATCGCAAATGTTAATTAACTTTTGCGGAGGCGACGCGAGGCGGCTATTAAGTAGTTTGGAAGTCGCCGTTAGTTTGCTGCAGCCAAACCATAAGTCAAAAGATAAGTCTCAGGGCGAGAGCAATATCGTGATCACCAAAGATATTGTCACCAAAGCCTGCGGCGAACATGTAGGAAACTTCGACAAACAAGGTGATGCCTACTTTGACATTTTATCTGCTTTTCATAAATCAATAAGAGGTTCTTCAGTAGACGGCAGTCTCTTCTGGTTTGCTCGTTTATTACTCGCCTCCACCGATATAGTACCTATTTGCAGGCGATTACTAGCGATTGCCAGTGAAGACATAGGTAACGCCGATCCAAAAGCCTTGCAGATATGTCTTAACGCGTGGGATATTTACCATCGGGTAGGTAAAAAAGAAGGCGAAAGGGCCGTTGCTCAAGCGGTTGTTTACTGTGCATTAGCGCCCAAAAGTAATGCGGTGTATGAGGCCTTCAAAAAAGCACAGTCGTTAGCCAAACAGTATCCGAACGCGGCGGTTCCTATTCACCTTCGCAATTCAACCAGCAAAATAACTCAAGCCTTAGGGCATGGCGAAGATTATCTATATGCGCATAATTATGAACATGCTTACACACCTCAACAATCATATTTGCCACAGAGCATCACAGAAAGTAATATCTATAAGCCTCAGGATAGGGGTTTTGAAAAGCAACTTGCACAAAAAATTGCCTTTCTTCAATCACTCGATAGAACCAATAAAAAGAGTTAAATAATGGTCTCTAATTATAGCTATCTGTTTATTGCTTTAGGTGGCGCCATAGGAGCGTGTTTACGCCATTTTTTGACACAGGAAAGCATAAAGCTGTTGGGTAAAGGCTTCCCCTTTGGTACTCTTGCAATAAATGTGCTTGGGTCATTCGCGCTTGGTTGTTTGTATTTGTGGATTGAGCAAGAACAAAGAGAAATTTCAGAAAGTATGCGGCTATTTATAGGCGTTGGATTATTAGGTGCGCTTACTACTTTCTCAACTTTTTCGCATGACACCGTTATGCTAATGCAAAACAGTGACTATATAAAAGCCCTATTAAATATATTTTTAAACGTAAGCCTAAGCATTGTCGGTGTTTGGCTAGCGGTATTACTCGTAAAAGGATAAATTGATTCATGTTAGACCCACGAATGCTAAGAAATAGCATCGATGAAACCGCGGCGCAACTAGCTAAGCGCGGTTTCACTCTTGATGTGCAAGCTTACAACGAACTTGAAGGTAAACGTAAAAGCTTACAGATGTCGACTCAAGACTTGCAAAATCAACGAACAGTGCGCTCAAAAGCCATTGGCAAAGCAAAGGCTTCCGGAGAAGATATAGCACCATTGTTAGCAGAAGTAGGTCAACTTGGAAGTGCTTTGGATGAGGCTAAAGCAGCGTTAGAACAAGTGCTTAACGCCCTAAACATATTTCATCAAGAAACGCCTAATTTACCTGCTCAAGAAGTGCCTCAAGGTAAAGATGAAAGTGAAAATGTAGAAGTGCTTAAATGGGGTTCACTTCGAGCCTTTGATTTTGAAGTACTTGACCACGTAGACGTATCTGCAAAGTTACATAATGGCCTTGACTTTGAAATGGCTGCTAAGCTTTCAGGCAGTCGTTTCGTAGTCATGAATGGCCCTATTGCTCGTTTGCACAGAGCTTTAGCCCAGTTTATGCTCGACACTCACACCGAAGAACATGATTACCATGAGGTGTATGTACCTTATCTGGTTAATTCTGATAGTTTATACGGCACTGGTCAATTGCCTAAATTTGGTGAAGATTTGTTTCATACTAAACCAGCGACAGAAGAAGGACAGGGTATGTCACTTATTCCTACTGCTGAAGTGCCGCTTACTAATATTGCACGGGATCGTATTTTTAATACTAAAGAGCTCCCCGTAAAAATGACCGCTCACACCCCTTGCTTCAGAAGTGAGGCTGGTTCGTATGGCCGTGATACTCGTGGCCTTATCAGGCAACATCAATTCGATAAAGTAGAGATGGTACAACTTGTGTTACCAGACTCTAGTATGCAGGCGCTCGAGGAGTTGACCTCGCATGCTGAAGCTATTCTTCAAAAGCTCAATTTACCTTATCGCAAAGTGCTGCTGTGCACTGGCGACATGGGTTTCGGCTCATGCAAAACGTATGATTTAGAGGTTTGGCTACCTGCACAAGATACATATCGCGAAATTTCGTCATGTTCAAACATGGGCGACTTTCAAGCGAGAAGAATGCAGGCTAGATATAAGTCTCATGATATGAAAAAACCAGAATTGTTACATACCCTCAATGGCTCTGGGCTTGCAGTGGGAAGGACCCTAGTAGCAATACTTGAAAATTACCAACAAGCCGACGGAAGTGTCACTATTCCTGACGTGCTCGTGCCGTATATGAACGGTTTGACAAGCATTAAAAGATAGTCCTAATCTGTTTGATAGTAGCTATTTTGATTAATACAATATCATGTACATATTGTTTAGTTCAGTTTAGCTATAAACACTTAGCTGGTTTTGGTAAGCCAGCTAGCTTTGTTGCTATTTTGGCAGGGCCTTTTGGGAAAAGACGATACAAATAACGGCTATTGCCTTTTTCTGGACCATATTCGTTTTGCATGGCTTTTACTAGCGCTCGCATTGCCGGACTAGTGTCGTAACGTAGGTAAAAGTTGCGGACGAAGTTCACTACTTGCCACCTTTCTTGGGTCATCTCAATGTTTTCCAAAATCGCAATATGGCTTGCTACGTCGGTGGTCCATAAGCTGCTATCCATTAAATACCCTTCTTTATCAGTTTCAATCCTTTGTCCCGCAATTTCAATACAAACTTGACTCATAGCGTTAATTACTCATAAATTTGGTTTTAATTAGGGTCTTGAATGGTGATCACAGGATGATGCAAAGCACATAGTTCAACCCACTTCATATCAGAAATTAGTTTGACTTTAGGGTTTTCGATTAAACCACTCGCCCGCCAATCGTTCGATAAGGCATAAACCATCACACTCGGATACATGAGCAAAATCTTTGGCGCTGCATACACTCCACTTTGTAACAAAATCACCGACGTATTGGCTTCACAATAAGGTGCAATAGACTCTATGTGGTGAGTGAGAAGCTGGACAATCATTTAAAACACCAGCACATGCTGTGCGTATTGACACAAGCTTGCAAGTTTAGCATCTGAAACAGTTTCAATATTCGGCATGCTTTGAGGAATAGACACATTATATTTACTAAGTGCTGTAGATTGAACATATATTTTTTCTATATCAAACAGAGGTAAAGCCCCCAACTTTTTGAAGATAGACTTATGGGCGATTGAGGTGTTGCCTTGCTCTTGTATCAATTGCAATACGCCTTCACCCACGAATACAAATCTAAGCTCCAAACCCATATTGGTGGCGGCGAAAGCCGCTTCTAGGGCGTCAATTGGATAACTAGAAGAATAGGGTGCTCGACAAGACTGTATAAGTACATAAGCACTGTTAATCATAATTGAATATTCACACTGTTATCTGCAAGTGCTTCAAAATAAGCTGACAAACCGACCTGATTAAATGGCGCTTTTAAGTTTACGCATTTTTCTTCCGCTAAGTTGCTACCTATTACTCCTCTGCGGGAAGCTGCGCTTATGCAAACGTTAAGGTTTATCTTATGTTCGGCAAATAGTGCTATCCACAATTTATAAACATGAACTTCATCTTGATTAGGTGACAATAAGCATGATGCATTGTGCACACCCGTTTGATAAAAAAATACTTGCGTTATTGTATGGCCTTGGGCAATGGCAGCATAACAAAACGTCAAAGCGTTTTCGGCATTTCTATGATCGAAAGGGCTTTTACTTACCATTAATGTGAAGGCGGTTGACTTGGTATTTAACATAGCTAAGTGAGGCGAGGCGCCGATTGTCTAATTTTTCAATAATCTATATAGACAGTATAAACAAAAACACCCCTTAATAGGGGTGTTTTTTTCATCCAATTTTATTTGCCAAATTTAATCGTTAGAGGCACCAAGTAAAGATAATATCGATAAAAAGATATTATAAATGCTTAGGTACAATCCAACAGTGGCGCGTATATAGTTAGTTTCCCCGCCTTTTATAATTCGGCTAGTGTCGAACAATATCAGTCCAGACATCACTAATATAATAAGCGCATTAATAGCCATGCTTAAAGCAGGCATTGCGAAGAAAAAGTTTGCAACCATTGCAAGCAATGCAACGACTAAACCAACCATCAAAAAACCGCCCATAAAGCTGAAGTCTTTCTTTGATATTAAGGCATAAGCCGACAGCGACACGAAAACAACTGCTGTAGCACCTAGCGCTTGAGCAACTAAATGACCACTTCCTGCGGCTAAATACATGTTAATAATTGGACCTAGTGACCCACCAAGCAAGCCGGTGAACGCGAATATCCAAAACAAGCCTGAAGCAGAATCTGCTTTTTTATTCACAATAAACATACAGATAAACGCACCAATGAACATGGCAAAATAACCAATCATCCCAATATTCATCATTGAGGTTATTGTCGCGGTAATTGCGCTAAAGCCTATGGTAAGGGCTAATAGCATATAGGTATTGCGAAGCACCTTATTGATTTCTATAGCAGAGCTTTCGCTAGCACCAGAATACAAAGTACGTCTGTCCATTTTTTTCTCCAATTAATACAAAATGTGTGAGTAAGCCACTCAGTTATTATTAGTCTATATGTAAGGTGTTTGGTTCACTTTTTCAAGATTTTTCGGACGATAATCGCAAATAAATGTAAATTTCGCCTAAAAAACCTGCGTTCAAGATTTTTTTATGCCTTTTTTGCCATTAGGGCTTTACAATAGACGTATACAAATTTAATATGCGCACCTCTTGGATAGCTGGCAGAGCTCGGTTTAATGCACCTGACTTGAAATCAGACGTGGGGTCAAACCCACCGGGGGTTCGAATCCCTCGCTATCCGCCAAACAAGAAAAAGCCGCTTTTATAAAGCGGCTTTTTTTATGCCATTAAAAAATAAATGCCTCACATGACTGCCGCAAACAAAAAAGTTCAATAATAAGACATCTTTTAGGCTAAAATTTATAGAGTATTGTTATCAGTCGATGTATATTAGACTGTGGTTAAATAAATGCTGAGATAAAGCATAGTCCAAAATAGGTTGTTACGACGTGATCAAAATATTAGTAGTTGATGACCATGACCTCGTAAGAACAGGGATTGTCCGTATATTGAAAGATGTGAAGGACTTCGGGGTCGTTGCGCAAGTAGGATCTGGTGAAGAGGCGGTTGAGTATTGCCGTAAGCACGATCCTGACATTGTTCTGATGGATATTACCATGCCCGGAATAGGCGGCCTAGAGGCGACCCGAAAGGTTCGGCGTATTTGCGACGCGGCAAAAGTTATCTGTGTATCGATGCACAAAGAAAATCCATTTCCAACTAAAATAATGCAGGCAGGAGCACATGGTTTTTTAACCAAAGATGCTGAGCCATCTGAAATGGTCAATGCAATATACAAAGTGCACTCAGGGCAAAAATACGTATCACCCGAGATCGCACAATTGATAGCCATAGGGCAACTTGATTCAAATAGTGACAATCCTTTCGATGAATTATCAGACCGCGAATTGGAAATTACTATGATGCTGACGCGCGGGGTGAAGGTTACCGATATAGCTCAAAATTTAAATATTAGCGCTAAGACCGTAAACACTTATCGCTATAGAATGTTCGATAAACTTAAAGTAAGCTCAGACGTAGGCCTCACGCATTTAGCCCTGCGACACAAAATTATTCACTCAAACGTATAGATGACCGACTCACAACAAACACCGTTTGACTATGAAAGTTTCCTAAAACACTTAAGCAGCGAGCCCGGCGTTTACAGAATGTATGACGTGCGCGGTGATGTTATATATGTGGGAAAAGCGAAAAATCTTAAAAAACGTGTTGGCAGTTATTTTCGCAAGAACGTAGATAATTTAAAAACCCAGACATTAGTGAAAAACATCGCAAGTATGGACGTCACTTTAGTATCTAGCGAAACTGAGGCCTTTTTACTCGAGAATAACTACATAAAGAAATATCGACCTCGATACAATGTGGTGCTAAGAGACGACAAATCATACCCCTTTATTTTACTTTCAGAACATGAACATCCGCGTTTGAGCTTTCATCGTGGTCCAAAAAAACGTAAGGGTGAGTATTTCGGCCCTTATCCAAGTGCATGGTCGGTTCGCGAAAGCCTGCGCTCAATGCAAAAAATATTTCCAGTTCGCCAATGTGAAGACAGCTATTACCGAGCGCGCTCAAGACCTTGTTTGCAATATCAAATGAAGCGCTGCAGTGCGCCATGTGTAGAAGGTTTTGTGAGTGACGAGGAATATGCCGAGCAGGTTAAACTCGCGACAATGTTCCTAAAAGGAAAAAATAGCCAAGTCATTGCAACCCTAGTTACTAGAATGGAGGTAGCTAGCGAAGAACTAAACTTTGAGGCTGCCGCCCGTTATAGAGACCAAATAAGTGCACTGCGAAAAGTGCAAGAACAACAATTCGTCGCGGGCACTCAAGATGAATTAGATGTGTTTGGTTTTGCATTTAGGAACGGCATTGCCTGTATCTTCGGCATTTTCATCCGCGATAATCAAGTTTTAGGCAGCAAGTCCTTCTTTCCTAAGGTACCTAAAGGTATTAGCGATAAAGAAGTATTTGAGTCCTTTATTCTGCAGTTTTATTTGGCCGGGAATAAGTTAATCCCCAAACAAATTGTGCTGCCGATTAAGTTTGATGAAATGGAGTCAGTGGAGCGAGTATTGAGCGAAGAAGCGAAGCGAAAAGTGCATTTTTATGAAGGCGTCAGAGATGAAAAGCGTAAATACTTGCAAATAGCTAACAACAACGCAGAAAACTCCTTAGAAACACAGCAAAACCAGCAAAAATCGATATTCGCGCGTTTTACACATTTAGAAAAGATACTTGAATTGGATTCTCCAATACAAAGAATGGAATGTTTTGATATTTCGCATACTTCGGGACAACAAACGGTTGCCTCGTGTGTAGTTTTTGATAGAAGCGGTCCACTTAAATCTGATTACCGCACCTTTAATATAGATGGCATCACGCCCGGAGACGACTACGCGGCGATGGCGCAGGTGCTGGCGAGACGATATAAATCACCTAACATGGATACAAAACTACCAGACTTGTTACTTATCGACGGCGGCAAAGGCCAATTGTCT
>Ga0115567_10007432_pt1 | contig 10391 bp, 9 predicted proteins | sample COGITO_mtgs_1204_2_FD_88679 | JGI IMG/M metagenome (GOLD analysis project Ga0115567, IMG submission 88679) | Pelagic marine microbial communities from North Sea - COGITO_mtgs_120412 | ecosystem: Environmental > Aquatic > Marine > Epipelagic | place: Germany:Helgoland, sampling site Kabeltonne... | reverse complement strand
TAGCGCGACGGATCATCTGGTGGGGAAATTGAAATCTGCGACCCTCACGCGGGTGAAATACACACCTTCGGACGCGCTAAAGCCTAAGGTCAATCATTTTACTTGGGTCAGAAACAGCGGGGAAATCGTTAAATCGCTTATCCACTGGCTTGCGGCCCTGTAAATCCCAACTCCTTCAGGCTGGCGGGTGTCGGTTTTGTTCCAATTTTCATTTGCGAAAGATCCGCCTGCATTCTAGGTCATAATCAGAAAGCAGGAGTATATTTGTGACGCCCAACACCCCCCCGGTTTACGATCTGCTTGTGATAGGCGGCGGTATAAACGGAACTGCTGTGGCCCGCGACGCGGCGGGACGGGGACTTTCCGTTATCTTGTGCGAAAAAGATGATTTGGCGAGCCATACCTCCTCGGCCAGTACAAAACTTATCCACGGCGGGCTCCGCTATCTCGAACAATATGATTTCAAACTGGTGCGCGAATCGTTGAAAGAACGGGAAATCCTCCTCCGCGCCGCGCCGCACATCATCTGGCCTATGCGGTTTATCTTGCCCTATGACGAAGGCTTGCGGCCTAAATGGTTGCTGCGGATGGGGTTGTTTCTATATGACAATCTCGGCGGTCGCGAACTTCTTCCCGGAACGAAAACTCGCAAGCTCGGGGCGGGCTCTCGCTTTGATACTTTAAAAGAGCGTTTGAAAACGGGGTTTGAATATTCCGACTGCTGGGTAGAGGACGCGCGCCTCGTGGCTCTGAATGCCGTCGATGCGGCGCGGCAGGGCGCTGATATATTTACCCGAACGGAAGTGACCTCCATCAAAGGGGAAGAGGGTCTCTATAGCGTCACTATAAACACATCCCAAAGCGCCCGGACGGTCAGAGCCAAATGCATCGTGAACGCTGCTGGCCCATGGGTTGAAAACCTTCTGGTGAAAATTGAGGTGACTGACGTCAAAGACGAAACGACCCTTCGTTTAGTAAAGGGCAGTCACATTGTGGTGCCCAAACTATATGACGGGGAACATGCCTTTATTTTTCAAAATTCCGATGAACGGGTTATTTTCGCCATTCCCTATGAACAGGATTTTACGCTCATCGGGACCACCGATGTGCCGCATGAAAAACCGGATGACCTGCCGAAGGCCTCTGACGAAGAAATTCAGTATCTTTGTGACTGCGTGAATGAATATTTCAAAGTACAAACCTCACCGGAAGACGTTGTCTGGACTTATTCGGGTGTCCGCCCACTTTACGATGATAAAGCCGCCGATGCGTCTGACGTCACCCGGGATTACGTTCTGGATTTGCAAAAATACGAAACCGACGCGCCATTTATTTCTGTTTATGGTGGAAAAATAACAACGTCGCGAAAGCTCGCTGATCACGTTATGGAAAAAATAAAGCACTATTTTCCGGACATGGGAAAGTCTTGGACCAGGAAAGCCTATTTTCCGGGCGGGAATATTCCGGAAGCGGATTTTGACGCGTTTTATCAATCGCAGCTTGATCATTACCCCGCCCTTGATCCGAAACTGGTTTTGCGCTTTTGCCGACGGTACGGCACACGGCTCACGAAAGTTCTGGAAGACGGCGTCGGCAAGGAATTTGGTGGAGATTTGACCGAAGCCGACGTTCGTTATCTGGCCGAATATGAATGGGCAAAAGATCCGGAAGATATTCTCTGGCGACGGACAAAATGCGGACTGCATATGAGCGAGGCAGAACAGAACGCTTTTCGGGACTGGTTCCGTAAGGCGGATTTAAATTAAGCTTATCGACGCAAATGATTTAATCCCATAATCAAGACCCCTGACTGCCTCATTTTGCGGTCTGGCGCAGCGCTTTCAAAGGGTTCAATTTCGCCGTCGAGGTGAGTCGTAACTGACCAAAGACACAAATCAGCTTTGCCATAGTCACAAAAGGCGTTAGGTCTGTCCCATGCTTTCTGTTTTAGATATTTTCCGTGTCGGGATTGGCCCGTCGAGTTCTCACACCGTTGGGCCTATGCGTATTACGGAACGGTTTGTCCGCCGTTTAAAACGCCAAAAACTTTTGGAAAAAACGGCCCGTGTGCAAGTTGATTTGCGCGGCTCTCTGGCGTTTACCGGGGTCGGACATGGCTCGCCCCGCGCGGCGTTATTGGGTCTGGCGGGATTCAAACCGGAAACCTTTGATCCCAAAAAGGCGGAAGCCGTCTGCTCAAAGGCAGAAGAGGAAAACCGTCTGGTTTTGGGCGGAGAGCGGGAAATCGACTTTACTTATGACGCAGATATTTGTCTGGATTATGAGACGGCCGCAGACCTTCACCCCAATGAAATGTACCTTCAGGCCTTTGACGCTGAGGGCGCCGTGATTGCAAAGCGGACGTATTATTCGACGGGCGGTGGGTTTATTGCCTCCAAATCCCAGCTCAAAAAACCCGCAAAAAATGACCGCGTCCAGTTTAGCAAAGATAAAGGCCCCTATCAGTTTAACTCCGCCGCCGAACTACTCAGTATTTGTGCCCGCGAAAATCTATCTATTCAAAAAGTCATTCTCGCGAATGAGGATAGCAAGAGAGCGCGGGCCAAAACGGAGAAAAGCCTCGACGAGATTAACAAGACCATGATGGCCTGTATTGACCGCGGGCTTGTGACCCACGGGATTCTCCCCGGAGGTTTGAAAGTGACGCGCCGTGCGTCTAAGCTTTGGGATAAGTTGCAAAACGCGCCGCAATCAAATGAGCGAGAACAGCTTTTTGACTGGCTCAATGTTTATGCCATGGCGGTGAATGAGGAAAACGCGGCGGGCGGCAAAGTGGTCACCGCCCCGACGAACGGCGCGGCCGGAATTATCCCCGCGGTCATCCGTCATTACTGTCTCGAAAAAGGCGAAGGCGCGATCCGGACCTTCCTGCTCGCGGCGGGCGGCATTGGACTTTTATATAAACAACGCGCGTCCATTTCAGGCGCGGAAATGGGCTGTCAGGGCGAAGTTGGTGTGGCGTGTTCCATGGCGGCGGGTGGCCTCGCAGCCGTCTGGGGCGCGACGCCGGAACAGGTCTGTAGTGCCGCCGAAATTGGCATGGAACATAATCTCGGCCTGACCTGTGATCCGGTCGGCGGCCTCGTGCAAATCCCCTGTATCGAACGCAATGCCATTGGCGCAGTTAAAGCCGTCAACGCAGCCCGCCTCGCGATGCACAGCAGTGAGGCCTCAAAAGTCAGCCTCGACCAAGTGATCGAAACCATGCGCCAAACTGGCCTCGACATGAGCACAAAATATAAAGAAACCAGCCAAGGTGGCTTAGCTGTGAATGTGGTGGAGTGTTGAGAAAGAGGGCGTAATCAGGCTTTTCTTTCACGAGGATTTGGAAACTTAGAGACATTTTTATATTGCTATTTTTGGTCGCCCCTCTTTTATTGAAGGTTCGTCGTTTGGGGAGCGCGCCATGTTTGGATATATCAGATTTTTTTTATTGATCTTTATAACAGGGTTTGCGGCCTTATCGGCGCCAAGCGCTGCCAGTCAGGAATTTGAAAACTCAAATTTTGAGCGATTTATAGAAGAGTCTATGACGGCGTCGCATGTGCCCGGCTTGGCGGTTGTCCTGTTTGACGAAACCGGCGTCACTTATGAGGGCGCGTTTGGGATCGCGGATAAAGAAAAGACACCCGTCACCCTGGAGACGCCTTTCCAATTAGCGTCAGTCAGCAAATCCTTCGCGGCGCTTATCATCGTTCAACTTGCCGCAGAGGGGCAAGTTTCCCTCGACGACCCTATCGTCAAATATCTTCCTTATTTTCGAACCAAAGACGAAACCGCATGGCAAGCTATTACAATACGTCATATTCTGAGCCATCGCAGCGGACTCTCGACTTTTGACGGCAATCGGGGTCACCAAGGGACATATAGCGGCGCCGATGCGCTTGAGCGGGCCGTCAAAAGTCTTGAAAAAACGCGGTTGAAAACGCCTCCCGGTGACGTGTTTGCCTATTCCAATGCAAATTACAAAATTGCGGGCGCCTTGATTGAAACCGTAACGGGGCAGTCATTTGAGACCGTTGTGAAAGAGCGGATTTTTGGGCCGCTAGATATGAAAAACAGTTATGTTCGGATAGCTGTTCAAGAAACTGTCCCCGAGGCGACCGGTTTTCGGCAATGGTTTGGTGTTCCGATTGCCCACCCTTCCGTTGCGGGGCGGGCCTGGGCCGCGGCCGGCGGGGTGACCGCCAGCGCTCGCGATCTCGCGACCTATGTTCAGGCGGTCGCCATGAAAGACCCCCGTATCGTGCCGGCCGCTTTTGCCGATGACCTTATAACGCCGCAGGGACCGGAGGGGGAGGCGTCGACAGGCTACGCTTTAGGCTGGATGATAGCCAAACAGGACAGGCGGTTAGTTGTCTATCACAGCGGGCTTAACCCGGGTTTTGCCTCCGAAGTGGCTTTTTTCCCTGAAACGGGACAGGGCGGGGTTGTTCTGACCAATTTGTCAGGAAGTCTTCAGGCGGACGTGCCCGACCTTGTGCTCAGTAAGGGACTGAACCTCCCGACGGGCTCGACGCGACCGTCGACTGGCCAATATATTTTGGTTTGGGGGATGGTGGCAAATGTCATCGGATTAGTGTTGTTGTCAGCTCTCTCCATGGTCAGATTTTCCCGCTATGTGAGAAAAAATGGCGGCGTGACTGAATTCAGACGGGTAAGTCTAAGCCTTTGGCTCTTCACAATTGCGTTCATCATCGGTGTCTTCGTCCCGAAAATGAACGGTCTTACACTGGGCGGCATGAGGCTATTTTCCTCCGATGTCTGGCTGTGCCTTGTCCTGAGTATTTTGATATTGGTGATTTGGGGGGCAATCCGCCTGATCTATCCGCGGAGGCTCGCTAATTAGATAAACACGCATCAGTCAATCGCCTGAACCTGCCACAAAAATCGCGATCAATCCGATCATCCCGGCATAGCGAAAGGCGGATTGTCCTGCCATATCGCGCAGGGCGTCAGATTGCCAAAGTTCGAACCAGCCTTCGCCGATCACAATGAAGCCGAGAAAGAGCATCAAAATCGCGACGCCGCAGCCCGAGAGGGCAAAGGCTTTGGCTTTGACAAAGTCTGCCGCGTCAGCTTTTCGCGCGCCCCACATCCGCCAAGCGCCTATGAGACATAAAATCGCCGCGGTGATTTTAGAGAGAACAATAAAAAGAGCGCCCGCCAGAATAATGGCAGGGTTTGTTGTCGCGCGCCAACTTTCCGCGCCGTTTTCAAAGGTCGTCATGGACGCGACGGCTTCGACGCCGCCGGTCGTTCCCGCCCAATCTGTCAGGTTTCCAAGCGCGCCAAAAACGCCCCATAGAAAGACACTGAAAATGAGTAAAATTTTGATGATACGTAACATGATTGAGCCCCCACACTTTGGAAAGAATACGCAATGACGGCACAAGGCGCAAGCTATTACAAATATTCACGGAGAGGGCGTGAGGGCGCAAAGTGTCAACTTTTTATTGACATATGGCATATGTCAATATTATATTGACATAGTTCAGATAAACGAAAGGAGACGAAAATGGACATTCTAAAAGAAAAAGATCTACGCAATAAGGTGGCTGATTTTATACTCAATTGGCATACGGACGGCGATCCTAAAGCTTTGGAGGGGGCCACCTCCGAAGATTTTAAACGTCTGATAATCGGCGCATATGTGGCGGCGGATGAAGCCAGTAATTCGCTCAAGCAATGGGTTCAATCGGGTCGGCGTGCCGGCATAAGCTGGGCCGAGATTGGGACTTTACTCGGCATTAGCCGTCAAGCTGCGCAACAACGGTTTTCGGTGAATTCAACAGATGTTTATTCGGTTGAACCTGATTTTGATCCTCAAGATTCACGCCGAATTACCCGATCCGGTGTGACGGCGTTTAACGAGGTTGAAGTTTTAGCAGAAGAGGGTCGTAAAGGCCGTAAAGTTGTCGGTGCGACTTGGCTCACACTGTATTTCATGCAAACGGACGGGCCAGTTGAGAATATTCGGGTGGTCTCTTTTCGGGGGGCGAGTTTGATTAAAGAGTATGAAAATACAGGTTGGACCCATGCGCTCAGCTGGTATCCTTATCGTTATTTTACACGGCCTCTGACAGAGTAAAAATCAATCTTAAAAGTCACTTTGCAGGATAATCTGACTGACATTGATGGTGCCGAGTTTAAACCCGGCTTCACAATAGGACAGGTAATATTCCCACATTTTCTCGAACCTTTTATCAAACCCCTGATCCCGGACAGTCTCGATTTCTGCGAAAAACCTTTCCCGCCAAAGAGACAATGTCCGGGCGTAACTCTTGCCCATTCTTTTTTGGTGGATCGTCGTGAAATTAACGTCTTTGGCTAAGGTGTTAAGAGCGGGTTCGCTTGGCAACATACCGCCGGGGAAAACATATTTCTGAATGAAATCGACATGTGTTCTGTAATGCTCAAACGTCTTCTCATCAATTGTGATAATCTGTAGTCCGACCCGACCACCCGGTTTGAGGCATCTTTTCAGACTCTCGAAATAAGTCGGCCAATAGGCCTCGCCGACGGCCTCGAACATCTCGATGGAAATAATATGATCAAATTTATCCTGACAATCGCGGTAATCCTGTAACCGTAAATCCGAGTGGTCGCTCAACCGGGCGTCCGACAGGTGTTTTTGGGCATAGACGAGTTGTTCGCGAGACAGTGTCAGACCGGTGACGTGGGCGTCGAATTCGGAAATGGCGATTTCCGCAAACCCGCCCCAACCACAACCAATTTCGAGAACCCTGTCGCCCGGCTTAATCCCGACTTTCCGACAAAGGCGACGGTATTTTTCGAGTTGCGCCGCCTCCAAGGATTGATCGCTTTGAGTGAACAAAGCGGAAGAATAGCTCATGCTCGGATCGAGCCAGAGCTCATAAAAGGAATTGCCGAGGTCATAATGAAACGCGATATTCTTCCGGCTACCTGTCCGGTCATTTTTGCGAAAGGCATGCCCCACACGGTCAATCCAATCCATCTTAAAAAAGCGCGGAATGAGGGCCTCCAAGCGAAGCATATTGCGGCCCAGAATTTGCAAAAGAAAAGGCAGATTATCTGTCTCCCATTCCCCGGCCATATAGCCTTCGCTCAAGCCTAAGGCGCCGTTCGTTAATAGGCGGGAGATCGCTTTATTGGAGAGGATTTTCAGGCGGGCCGGCTCCCCGTCACTGGGCCCAAAACTGCGGATGGCCCCATTGGGAAAGTGAACATAAAGATGCCCATAATCCATCTTTGCGAACGCCAGCGCGAGCAGATGTCCGCGAAGATTTAAGCCGCGGTTATTGGGCTTCGAAGGATCGTAAAGGGTCAGGCTGTTTGTCATATCTGTCAAAGTTTTGTCTGTGAGGAATGAGAGCTGACGGATTTTGACGGCGGTGCCGGCTTGGAGGTCAGCGGGACTTTTTTAAGCCAAAGCTTGAGTGCTTGAAAATGAATATCAAGGGTGACGCGTAAGGTCAAAAACGGATAGGTAAAAAAGACTTTCAAAAGCGTTTTATTCGTCAAAGGCGAACGCTTCGCGGAAAGTCCGGCCGTAAATACGCTCTCGCCTTTGACCTGATATTCTATACCCAGTCTCAAATTTTCACCCGGCACAATTTGGGCAAACCGATAGCCGCCTTCAACGTGGAAAAACGGAGACACATAAAGGGATTTATCTATTTTATGATCGGTCAAATCATCCGAAATGGCAAAGGCGTAGCTGTGCCGCTCTCCGAATGTATTGTGAACTTCATAGATAATTCCGGTGACGTTTTCGTCCGCATCGAATGCGTAAAAAACAGAGATGGGATTAAACGCATATCCCAAAAGACGCGGCATGGTGAGCAGGGTTATTTTATGAGGGGGCATAACTCCGACCTCGGCAAATACTGTCTGGATATAGTTTTTAAGCCCTGTTTTCGTCTGCCCCCCATAGCCTTTTTGCCGGAGACTAAACAGGTTGAACCGATCCAGCGCCATCAAAGACGGGACGCCGCCTCCCGTTTCAAAACTATCAAGATCTATCGCGGTATAAAAGACCGGAGAAACAAAGCTGTGCGTGACAGGTGTGCGCCGCGTATGGCTCACCTTTCCTCGGTAAAGAGCGTTGGAGAATTGTTTCATGCGACCAGTTTTGATGTTGAGACTGTCTGTGCGGGCAGGCGGAGACGCGCTGTTTGGCCTGGCTTGTCCCAAGGCCGTTTCACCCCGCCCATTTGTTCGGCGACATAAAGCCCCGATTGGAGACCGTCTTCATGAAAGCCGTCGCCCAGATAGGCTCCGGCAAACCAATATCCGGCCTGGCCTTGTACCGACCAAATGTCCGATTTTGCTTGCTCCGCCGCCAGATCAAATATGGGATGGTCATAGCTGAACTTCGCCCAGATGTTTGATGGATTGATCGGGCGGTCAGGATTAAGCGTCACAATGACGGGCTTTTTCGTTGGGACATGCTGCAGTCTATTCATCCAATAAGACACTGCCGGCGGGCCTTTAGAATTTGCCTTTGAAAGATAATTCCAGCTCGCCCAAGCTTTTTTACGCTTCGGCATCAGTGACTCATCAGAATGCAAAACGACCTCATTGGGGCGGTAGCGCATGGCAGACAAAATTCGTTTCTGTTCGCTTATGAGAACCTGATTGCTTTGAGGGCTTTGGATAAGTTTTAGGGCTTGGTCGGAATGACAGGCAAAGAGAATTTGGTCGAAGTCTTCCTCGCCCGAAAGCGTTTTAACAGTGGTTCCACAAACCGACTGTACGGGCGTGTTGAGTTTAATTTTGTCCGTAAATCCGGCAGTAAGTCTTTTGACATATTCGCGGCTTCCGCCTTTAACCGTTCGCCAAGTCGGAGCGTCATTCAGACGGTCGAGCCCGTGATTGTTAAAGAACCGCATAAAGCTCTGTGCAGGAAAATCGAGAATTTCATCCGCATCAGATGACCAAATGGCGGCCCCCATGGGGGAAAGGTGATCTTCAATAAAAGCTTCGGAATAAGATTCTTCTTTTAAAAGGACTCGCAAGGAAAGGGCAGCAAACTCCGGAGCCAAACGATAGCGGTCCGCATTTTTATAAAACCGCATCAACTCCCCCAGCATAGACCAATAACGCGGACGTAGAAAATTGCGCTTCTGTGCAAATAATCCGCCTTTTGTCCCGCCGGCATATTCCAACGCCCCGTTATTACGGGATAGTCCAAAAGACATGTCAGTTTCCCACGTCGGCACGTCTAGAGAGTCAAACAAGGCACTGAGATTAGGGTAATTCCGATCATTATAAACAATAAAGCCAGTATCGACCGGCAAGTTCTTACTGTCCACGTCAATATCGACTGTGTGACTATGCCCGCCAATATAGTTTTCAGCTTCAAAAACGGTGATATCGTGATGGGACTGGAGCAGCCAAGCGGCGGAAAGGCCGGAAATGCCGCTGCCGATTATGGCAATACGTTGGCGGGGCAGGGGCGGCACCTTGGAATGGATCAGAGGTTTCATTCCTCTAGTTACGTGACGGGTCGTCAAAACGTTTCATCAAACTGTGTTAAGTTTTAAAAAATCTCATACAGGTCCGACCTCTGCCCGCTTTAGGGGGCGTTTTGTAACCCTATAGACGGTGACGCGCGGCAAGAGGTAAGCCCCCGCTTATAAAGTCATTGTAACGTGTCTCTTTTTGCGCGACCTTTATAGAGAAATGAATTTTAAAGGGTCGGATATGACAAATACTAAATTCCCTAAGAACGTCTTCTCTACGACGTCTGCGTCTTGCCTTGTCGGACTGAGCTGTGCCGTTTTACTTTCGGCATGTGCTTCAAATTCCGGGTCAGAAAGACAGCGTTTCTCGCCGCAAGATAATCTTCGGAGTGGCGGCTCTATCACGGCTATACACCCTATAGGCCTGCTCTTTGCGTCAATGGATACAGACGGACAAACTGGTCTGTCTAAGTCGGAATTAAAAATTGGAACGGAAAAACAATGGGCCGTCCTGAATTCAGGCGCCAAAGTCAGTGCGATAGATTACGGAAACTGGAGCCTGTCTGTCATGGGATCTCGCGAAGTTCAGCCGAATTTCTTGAGTTTTGATTCAGATTTTAACGGCGGACTGACAAAGGCGGAGTTTGAAAATGGTCTCAAACGCGAATTTGACCGCGCCGATAAAAACACAGACGGCGTCGTGACGCGCGAGGAGACGGTTTATCTTATCAATCTTCCGAGAGGCGGAAATAGGCGGGATGCAGACCAGTCAGAGATTGAAACGCCTGACGGCGTGGAAACTATTCCAAGAAGATAACCCTCAAAAGACGCTAAAGCTAAAAATTATTGAGAACAGCCTCTCGTTTTTGGACCTTTATTCTTGAGACCATTACTTTTGAAACAGGGCTTTGTGTTTACTCG
>Ga0115567_10007431_pt1 | contig 10393 bp, 11 predicted proteins | sample COGITO_mtgs_1204_2_FD_88679 | JGI IMG/M metagenome (GOLD analysis project Ga0115567, IMG submission 88679) | Pelagic marine microbial communities from North Sea - COGITO_mtgs_120412 | ecosystem: Environmental > Aquatic > Marine > Epipelagic | place: Germany:Helgoland, sampling site Kabeltonne... | reverse complement strand
ATTACGGTGGCTGAGTAAATCTGATGCAGGGACTAGATCTGGAATATATGTGGGATCTGGTCCCTGTTTTGCTGGGCTACGTCCCGCTGACGCTGTTCATGGCCGTTATCGGGATGGTCTGCGCGCTGATCCTCGCGTCAATCATGGCGGTGGAGCGGGTGTTCCGTGTGCCTGTCCTCGACGTATTCGTGCGGCTGTTCATAAGCTTTTTCCGTGGCACCCCGCTGCTGGTACAGCTGTTCCTGTTCTACTATGGCCTGCCACAGGCGCTGTCGTTCCTCAGCACCATCAATGGCGTTCAGGCAACAATCATGGGCCTGACGCTGCACTTTTCAGCCTATATGGCCGAAAGCATCCGCGCCGCCATCCTTGGCGTGGATCGCAGCCAGTGGGAGGCCGCGCAAGCCGTCGGCATGACCCAGCGCCAGATGATGCTGCGGATCATTCTGCCACAGGCGGCCCGCGTCGCCGCGCCGACCTTGGTGAATTACTTCATCGACATGATCAAAGGCACCTCGCTGGCCTTTACCCTGGGCGTGACAGAACTGATGGGCGCCACCCAAAAGGAAGCCGCCGGCAGTTTTCTGTATTTCGAGGCATTCCTCGTCGTCGCCGCAATCTACTGGATCATGGTTGAAGCCCTCGCCTTCGGGCAGCGCCACCTTGAGACCTATTTGAACAAGGCACATGCACGATGACCCAATCCGGCATTTCCATCGCGGGCCTGACAAAATCCTTTGGCGACAGCACTGTCCTTAACGACATCTCGCTCGACATCGCAGTGGGTGAGCGGGTGGTGATCATCGGCCCCTCGGGCACCGGTAAATCGACGCTGCTGCGCTGCCTGAATTTCCTCGATGCCCCCGATAAGGGCGTCCTCCGAATCGGTGATCTGAGCGTTGATGCCGCCAGCGCAAGCCGCGCCCAAATCCTGGCCCTGCGCCGTCGCACCGCGTTCGTGTTCCAAAACTACGCGCTGTTTGCAAATAAAACCGCCCGCCAGAACATCACCGAGGCGCTAACAACCGTGAAGGGTCTGTCCAAAGTCGAGGCCCTCGCCCGCGCCGATGCAACCTTGCTGGAGACAGGTTTGGCTGACAAAGCCGACTCCTACCCCGCCGCCCTGTCCGGTGGACAGCAGCAGCGTGTCGGAATTGGTCGCGCCATGGTGCTGGACGCCGATCTGATGCTGTTTGACGAACCCACCTCCGCGCTTGACCCCGAATGGGTTGGCGAGGTTCTGGACCTGATGCGCCGCGTCGCTGAAAAACGTCAAACCATGCTGATCGTCACCCACGAAATGCAGTTCGCGCGCGAAATAGCGGACCGGATCATATTCATGTCAGACGGGCATATTGTTGAGCAAGGCCCCCCCAAGGACCTGTTGGACAACCCACAGGATCCGCGCACGCAGGCCTTTCTACGCCGCGTCAACTGATCGCGACACGCACCGGTTCACGCTTGCCGCTTTCCTTCGTGGCCGTGATCTGTGACACCCGTGCCGAAACTTTCGCACGTCCCCCAGTTCGCCACGCCGGAGCATCCCCATGTCCATCACCCACCTCGTCACTCATTCCGGCGGTTTTCACGCGGATGAGCTGTTGTCCTCGGTCATCCTGACCCGCCTGTTCCCCGATGCGACGTTGCTGCGCACGCGGGATCGCGACTGGATCACACCCGCCTCGGACCGGATCATCTACGACGTGGGCAGCACCTATGATGCTGTGGCGCAGATTTTCGACCACCACCAGAACCCCGGCCCCCTGCGCGAAGATGAGCAACCCTACAGCTCATTCGGCCTGATCTGGGCGCATTACGGGCGCGACTATCTGGCCACCATGAACGTGCCAGAGGGCGACATGGATGCCATCCATACCAAATTCGACGCCAAGTTCGTGCTGCCCATCGACCTGCTCGACAACGGCACGATGGAACCATCGGTCGCAGGCCCGCTGTCGATCATGACGCTGCCGTCCCTGTTGGGCAGCCTGAAGCCTGTCTTCGACGACACGTCACCCACTGCCGATGACGACGCATTCATGGCGGCGCTGACCATCGCCCGAAGCTTTATCGAGGCACAGATCAATGGCTTGGCGGCTAAGGCCCGCGCGCAAACCATGGTTGCGGATGCGATCGCGCAGGCTGGCTCCTCGGCGATCCTCGAACTGCCAATGGGAATGCCTTACCGTTCCGCGTTGGATAAGGCCGAGGCGGATCACGTCCTGTTTATGGTCACACCGCGTAACGGCGACTGGACGTTGAACGGCATCAAGCTTTCCAACGAAACCTTCGATCAACGCGCCGATCTTCCCGCCGCATGGGCCGGACTCTCGGATGCGGCATTGGAGCAAGCCAGCGGCGTCACCGGCGCAAAATTCTGCCACAAGGCCCGCTTCATTGCTGTCGCCACCACACGCGAGGCAATCCTAAAGATGGCTGAAATCGCAGTTGCCGAGGCACAGCAGACACCCCCTGCCTGAACCAAACAAAACGCGGCGGCCCTACCATGGCCGCCGCGTGCGAAACTGCTGTCCAGACGGCGCGCAATCTTCAAATGTGGTGGCACGCTATAGGTCCTTTATACGAAGACCGATCTGAGCACGTTGTCAAACGATCCAGGCTTGAGGACATCTCATCTCTTTGAGGTTTCCGCGCCTGCATCCAAAAGAACCGGACGTGATTTTCATCCTTCCAAAGTGCTTTGTCTGACGCACCCTTATCTGCGCATAGTGTCCGCGACCCTAAGTGGACGCTATCGATCACTCTCTATCTGCGGCAATGCATTCAATCCGAACGCTTACTCCCCCGGTCACTTTGGCGGGTATTCGGGCATTTCGTCAGGCGCTGTGAACTCAGACAGCGGCGACCTGTGAAAATAGCCTACGAAGTCTTCAGCATCATCATGCGCCGCCACAAACAGATCGGTCAGACTAGAATTGCTGCTTGATTATCAGAGGAGCGTCCAAGGATCATAGCTCACGGGATTGGCCTAGATCACCACATTATCTAAAGTGGCCGTGCGAATCTCGATGGATGGCAGCGGTCGATATCTGGGCAACACCTTCGTCGAGCGCCTTTGGCGATCCCTGAATCAGGAGGCCATATACCTTGAGCAAACCGCTGACGGCTTCAAAGCTCACCGCGGCATCAAGAGCTGGATGACATTCTACACCACCGAACGCCCCATTCAGCGTTTGATCGGCAGACACCCGACACCGCATATTTTGCGGGCTTGGAGCAACAAAAACAGTATAAGACCAAGATCCGATACACCTTAGAAACGCTGCATACCTGTGCGAAAAGATGGACCACTTCACCCCGCCCTTTTCTGCCCTCACGACCATGTGACAAGAACGCGCTTCTAGCTGCAAGTCTGTGAATTGACACTCCCCCGCCAACTCAATAGCGGTACCGCATGACGCTGGTATCACTCCTTTTCAGAACGCTCAAAATGACGGCTGCAACGCTGATCGTCGTGGCTTTTGCGATGGGATCTGTCGGCGGTGCGCTGTCGGCAGCGGTGATGGACGATGCGCAATACGCGGTGTCCGATGATGCCGCATCGCCTTCGGGCAAAACCGTGGCGTTCGCGGCCTGTGCGGCGGAGAATGGCGACCCACATTCCGACCACGAAGTCGGCGGGATGTGCTGCGTCGGGATGTGCCTGATGACGACCCTCGTGGTCGAACCTGATTCCGTTCCCGCTGATGCACCGCTGGCCCAGTTCGTATCGGGGTATTCGGGACTAATCGCGCGCGGCCGCATCTTCGACATGATGCGTCCCCCTTCTCAGACGATCTGATCGCCGCCCTCCGGGGCCAGATATCGGATTGGACCCCGCAGAGACGGGATCCGCTTGAGATGAGCAGGACACTTAATGATATTTCGCATGTTTGCGGCCGGAGCGTTGCCTCTGGTCTTGGTGGCGTGTGCCGCACAAGAACCGACGCCACTGCCTGACACGGCGGCGTTGATCGCCGCGGCTGAGCCGGTGGCGGCCGAACGGCCCGGTGGCTATATCCACCCGATCCGCAACTACACCCCACGCCCCGTCACCGATCCGGGCGACTGGCGCACCTCCAACCGTTCGCAGGGCGGCCAGTGATGCGCGGTGTCAAAGCCGCCGTGCTGTGCGCCCCGTTGATCCTGGCGGCCTGTGCCGTCGATCTGCCCGAGGGGATCACCGATCCCGAAGCGGGTTTCGAGATGGTTGCCACCCGCACGCAGGCCGTCACCGGCAATCGCTCGGTCTGGCTGCAAAACAGTGCGCAAACGCAGGAAATTGCGGATGAGGTTCACGCCCTGACGCATCAGCAGACCATTTCGGCAGATACCGCCGTGCAGGTGGCGCTGCTCAACAATCGCGGGCTTCAGGCGTCCTATGCGGCGATCGGTCTGTCCGCAGCGGAGGTCTGGCAGCAGGCGACGCCGGAAAACCCGGTTGTGTCGGTGGGCATTCTGGGGATCGGCGCACCCGAGCTTGGGCTGTTCCGCGCACTGGAATCGGCCATCGCCGTCAACTTGCTCGACGCCCGCAACCGTGAACGCCGGGTCGCGCTGGCGCAGGCGGATTTCCAGCGGGCGCAATCGCAGGCGGTCGCGGACACATTGTCGCTGGCCGTAGCCACCCGCACGGCGTGGATCGACGCCGTCGCCGCGTTCGAAACGGTCGCGTTGCTCAACCGGGCGGCGCGGGCGGCGGATGCATCATCCGAGCTGGCGTTCCAGTTGGGTGAGACCGGTGCTCTCAACCGGGCCGGACAGGCGCGCGAGCAGGTGTTCGACGCGGAACTAGCCGCACAGGCGGCGATTGCACGGCTGGCCGCCGCCGGCGCCAAGGAGGAGCTGACACGTCTGATGGGATTGTGGGGGTCTGAGGTTACCTATTTCGTGCCCGACGCCCTGCCCTCCCTGCCCCGGTCGTTGCGCTCCACCGACGGGATCGAGACGCTCGCGCTGAGCAACCGTGTCGATCTGGAGGTCGCGCGACTGAGCCTCGCGGCCACGGCGGAATCCTTCGGGCTGACCGATGCCACGCGCACCATGACCGATCTGGGCATCATCGCGGGCGGTGAACTGGAGCGGGAAAACGAAGGCGGCGAAATCGAGGAGGAGTTCACCCCCCAGATCGAGATCGAGTTCGCCATCCCGATCTATGACAGCGGCGAGGCGCGAATGCGCAGGGCGGAACTGAGCTATCTTCAGGCCGCGAATCTGCTGGCGCAGGCCGCCGTCGACGTGCGGTCCGAGGCGCGGGTGGCCGAAACCCGCTATCGCGGCACGCACGCCATCGCACGCCTGTACCGCGACACTATCCTGCCGCTGCGCCAGACCCTCGATGACGAGGCCCTGCTGGCCAACAACGGCATGATCACCAGCACGTTCGAATTACTCAACGACGTGCGCGAGGGGATCGGCAGCCAGATCGACGCGGCAGAGGCCAAGCATGAATTCTGGCTGGCCGCAGCAGGTCTGGACGCGGCGATCTATGGCGGCGCAGGCGGCAGCGCGGGGGGCGGCGGTGAAGCCGTGGACCTCGGCGGCGGCGGCGGCGGTCACTGAACCCTGCTTCACACAACCATAAGGAACAGACAGATGCTCAACAGACGTCAACTTTTGGGAACCGGTGTGGCGGGAGCCACGCTGATTTCGACCCAGGCCTGGTCGCAGACCTCAAATCTCAGCCTGCCCGAGGCGCCGCAGACCAGCGGTGCAGGGACGCAAGTCTCGAACGCTCCGACCACGGGGGTGGATTACAACCCCGTGGTCACGCTGAACGGCTGGACCCTGCCGCACCGGATGCGCGGCGGCGTGAAGGAATTCCACCTCGTCGCCGAGCCGGTGGAGCGCGAACTGGCGGAAGGCACCACGGCCTATCTCTGGGGCTATAACGGCACGTCCATCGGCCCGACCATCGAGGCGGTGGAGGGCGACCGGGTGCGGATCTTCGTCACCAACCGGCTGCCTGAACACACGACCGTTCACTGGCATGGCCTGATCCTGCCCTCGGGCATGGATGGTGTGCAGGGGCTCAGCCATGCGGGTATTCCGCCGGGCAAGACCTTCGCCTATGAGTTCGATCTCGTGAAATCGGGCACCTTCATGTACCACCCGCACGCGGATGAGATGGTGCAGATGGCGATGGGCATGATGGGCATGTTCGTGGTCCATCCCCGCGATCCGGAATTCCGCCGCGTCGACCGTGATTTCCTGGTCATGCTCAACGCCTTCGACATCGACCCCGGCACGTATATCCCGCGGGTAATGGAGATGACGGATTTCAACCTGTGGACCTGGAACAGCCGCATCTTTCCCGGCATCGACCCGCTGGTGGTGAACAAGGGCGACGACGTGCGTGTGCGCGTCGGCAACCTGACCATGACCAACCACCCCATCCACATGCACGGCTACGACTTCAAGGTGTCGTGCACCGATGGCGGCTGGGTTCCGCCCGAGGCCGCGTGGCCCGAGGTTTCCATCGATATTCCGGTGGGCGCGATGCGGGCCTTCGACTTCAAGGCGGACCATGAGGGCGACTGGGCGATCCATTGCCACAAATCGCACCATACAATGAATGCGATGGGCCACGACATCCCTACCTTCATCGGTGCGGACAAGACCGACGTGACCCGGATAATCCGTGACGTGCAGCCCGAATACATGCCGATGGGCACTGCGGGTATGGCCGACATGGGCGAGATGGAGATGCCGATCCCGCGCAACACCACGCCGATGATGACCGGCTGGGGCCTCCACGGACCGATTGAGATGGGGGGCATGTTCTCCGTCGTGAAGGTCCGTCCGGGCATCGATGCGGACGATTACTCCGATCCCGGCTGGTACGAAAACCCCGAAGGGACACAGGCCTCCGAATGGTACGGCGACCTGCCCGAGCCGGTCGAGGTCACCGACACCCAAACCCGTTACACCCGCCGCCCCGCGCGCGGATGAACCGCAACCATTCCCTTTTTCCAAACGACTGAAAGGTCATATCAATGCTGAAGTTTCTGATTGTCGCACCGGTTCTGGTGGCTCTTGCCACGCCTCTTCTCGCCGCCGGTACTCATGGCGGTAGCCATGAGGATGCTATGGCCGTCGGTCAGCCCGGCGCCGCACGCGACGTCGATCGCACCATCGAGGTCACGATGGTCGAGACCGATGAAGGCCTGATGCTGTTCCAGCCGGACACGCTGACCTTCGATGAGGGTGAGACGGTGCGCATCGTCATCGCCAATACCGGTTATCTGGAGCACGAATTCGTGCTGGATACGGTCGAGAAGAACATCGAGCACAAAGACCTGATGGAGCGGTTTCCCGAGATGGAGCACGCCGATCCCAACGCGGTGCGCGTCCAGCCCGGCGAAACCGGTGAGATCCTGTGGACCTTCGCCAACGAAGGTGTGTTCGAGTTCGCCTGCCTGATCCCCGGACATTACGAGGCCGGAATGCACGGCCCCCTCATCATCAACTGATCCCCACCCTGAAAACCTTGAAAGGTATCATCATGAAAAAGACCCTTCTCTCCACCGTTATCGCATCCGTTCTGGCGGCCACCGTTCTCATCGGCGCGCCCTCGGGTGTCAGCGCGCAAGACACCGCCTTCACCCGTGGCAACGTCAAGGAAATGGACGTCGATGCGGGCAAAGTCACGATCATCCATGAGGCACTGGTCAATCTCGACATGCCCGCGATGACCATGGTGTTTCGCGCCAGCGCCGAGATCCTCGGCGAGTTGTCCAAAGGCCAGGACATCGAATTCGTCGCAGATCGCGTCCAGGGCAAGCTGACGGTCGTCGAACTGCGGTAACGCCCGATTGCGTCAAAACATCGAAAAGGGGCCGCCCAACGGCGGCCCCTAGCAAGGCTGTTTCGCTGATAGCCATCCCTCTGCGGACGTCTCACGGTGTCGAATCTGCAAGTAGCCTTGAACGATTGTTTCCGGCGGCGCTGGAATGAAAAGGGAATACGGTGCGCAGTTGCCCTCAAGGCGCCAAGACAGCGGCCACCACCGGCTGTCTGTTTCTCTGCAATGCGGGCCGGTCGTGGTAGTCTATCCGCGCGGGCAGCGGTTCCGTATGCTCGATGCGAAGACTGCATTCAGCCTAGAAAACATGACTCCTATGGAATTCTTGAAGAGAAAGCCGATGAGCAGAATGGCAACCTAATGTCACAGATTTAACCCCAAGGGCTCAGCGCAGAGCTGGGGGGGACTTGGGGCTGCATGGCGTCACTCATCGGGACCGATTACCTTCGAACCAACAAGAGCAACACATAACGCGGCTGTGTATCGCAAGAACGTTCAGGCCGTGCTTAACTCGAGTTCAAGCAGAATACCCGCCCGACCGAAAGGCGAAATATCCTATGTCTCAGCTATAAAACGTTGATCGAAAAGGAAGCCGTACATGCCCGAAACGAGACTGAATTTTTCCCTTCTTATCATGCGCCTGAGCATTGCAGCATTTTTCGGTGCGTGGACATCACTCAAATTCCTTCGTCCTGAATGGTTTGAGAATGTTTTCCAAAACGCCTACGGGCTTGAATTCATCTCCCGCGAGATGGCTTGGGCCGTGGGTCTTTTTCAAGTCGTAATTGTCGTGGCCTTTGCGCTCGGTTTCATGCGGGTGTTTAGCTATGCAGCGCTGGGTCTGATGCAGGCGGCAGGGGTTGTAGGCTCACTGCCAAATCTCATGAACTATACGCAGTATCCGAACAACTTGATGTGGGCAGCCGTACCGGCTCTAGGGTCTGTCATTGCTCTGTTTCTGCTTCGTGATTATGATCGCTATTCGATCGATGCTTGGCGCAAGTCCCGCACCCAGGCCGCCGAGTAGCAGGGTGTTAATCGGAGCCTTGGCGTCCGTAAGTACCCGGTGTCATCGGATAAACGCGCTGAAATGCACGTGAGAATGCGGCCGAGGAAACATACCCGATTGGGTCGCAATTTCGTCGATGCTGTCATTGGTGTTGTTCAGCCGTTTCTTTGCTTTCTGTAACCGCCAGCGGACTGAATATTCTCGCAGCGAAGGCCCAACTGTTTGTTTGAATTGTTGCGCGAATGCGGATCGTGACATCCCGCATGTTTCGGCCAGAGCCGTAGGCCCGAGGTTTTGCTAATCAGTCTCGTGAATTTTGGAGATAGGCTGAGAATTTTCGGATTTCGGAGGGCTGCATGAATTCCAGTGGAGCGTTCCTCGATTTCAAAATAGGCTCTCGAAATCATAATCGAAATGCCCACAAATCATTCGAGTTTGCACACCGTTTACACCAAGAATTGGCGCACCCGACCCACACAATGGCCCGCGCTTCTGAAACACCTTTTGGGATTTTTATGTTTTTGGAAGCCGAGTTTGATTTATGTCAATCAAACAACTCAGTCACTTAAAGTTGTATAGGTACTGAAAACAGGATTTTTTAAGTGCTATATTTAGGTTCCGTGATTATAGGGGTCTGTTGCATTAAACGGTCTGGCGCACGCTGAGGGAAGACCCCCGCTTCTTTTCAAGCAGCTTTGGGGAAGAGTTTGGCCGCAAAGGCGATCTCATTGGCAACCCCGATCGCGCAGTTCTCGAGCTGTCCCTTGCGGATAGTGCGGAAGGTCTCGATGCCAGCGAGAGCGGCCTTAGCCCCAGCCAAGGTTTGGAAGCCTCGCATGGGCCGCAGTCGCTGTTTTAGCGCTGCGTGGTCGCTCTCAATCTGATTGTTCAGATATTTGCGATCCACATGCCGGATCGCGTCTTCCGGTCCGAGCTGGGCATTAATTTGGTCACCCAACGATACACTGTGGACCGATCAACACAGATCCCACGCTCTGCGAGCAGATCCACCACATCCTGGTAGGACAATGGAAACCGCAGTACCACCGCACCGCGCAAAGGATGATGTCGCGTGGAAAGCGGTGATGCTTAAATGGTGACTGACGCGGCATGATCGACCTCAAAAGTATGAAGGTCACCAAATGGCTCGGTTAATGCAACAGTCCCAATGAAAGCGACCCACCCCGCAGGGGGGTAGGCAGCCCCGAACGGCAGCTTAAGTCACTGCCTTATGCCGAGCGAGCTAGTTGTGTCTTTTCGAACAGGGGGAGGGCTGGGTTGTTGTCCCTTTTTGTAAAAAGCCGATACTCGTCGCTTCGACCTAGGCGCTTGGCAACCTTTTCGAGGTCTACGCGCTTGAGCAGGTCAACGGTTATGGGGCGTTTTTCAGACCAAAAAACCATTGATTCTAGAAACGCTTGGCATGGCGTTGAGTTGAGAAGTTCAGCCAAGAATATAGCTGGACACCCGCATTAACCCGCTGATCAGTACGGTTTGCTTGTTGTGATGACAGCATTTGCGGCTGCGGCGCGCTGCTGTGTCCCTGATGGGGCCCGGTGCTGCGCATTTCGATGTGTTCT
>Ga0115567_10007429_pt1 | contig 10394 bp, 8 predicted proteins | sample COGITO_mtgs_1204_2_FD_88679 | JGI IMG/M metagenome (GOLD analysis project Ga0115567, IMG submission 88679) | Pelagic marine microbial communities from North Sea - COGITO_mtgs_120412 | ecosystem: Environmental > Aquatic > Marine > Epipelagic | place: Germany:Helgoland, sampling site Kabeltonne... | reverse complement strand
GGCGCAGGCGCAACTGCAATCGGTTGGCAGGCATCCGCCACGGGTGCTCAGGCGCAGGCTTTTGGTCATCAAGCCACAGCGACAGGGGATTTATCCCTCGCGATTGGTGAAGACTCACAAGCCCAAACGGCAAACTCCACCGCTATCGGCAACCTCAGTGTTGCAAATGGAACAGACGCTCTAGCCATTGGCGATCAAGCTAATGCAGCGGGCAATTCCACCACCGCTGTCGGCGGCGAAAGTAATGCAGACGGTATTGCAGCTACGGCCTTTGGCTGGCGGTCAAATGCTGTTGGCGAACGGGCGCATGCCTTTGGCCATTTGGCAAACGCCGAGGGCTTAAGAACACTTGCCGTCGGGGAAGCCTCAAATGCCGTTGGCGTTGAAGCGACCGCTCTCGGGACAGCCTCAAATGCAAATGGTAATTCCACGACAGCTGTCGGCGGACAAGCCAATGCAGACGGTTTGGCCGCGACTGCGTTCGGTTGGCAGTCTTCTGCCACTGCTGAACGGGCTCATGCTTTCGGTCACTTAGCAAACGCATCAGGTGTTCGCTCGACGGCCGTCGGGGAAGCCTCCTCTGCGCAAGGTGATGAGAGTATCGCTATCGGCAATCAAGCCTCAGCAGACGGAACCGATGCCATCGCAATCGGAACCATGTCAACTGCCTCCGGTCCGTCAACGACCGTTCTCGGTGGTGAAGCAACTGCGATGGGTCCTGGCGCAACCGCGATCGGTTGGCGTTCAATGGCTACGGCAGAACGCGCTCAAGCTTTCGGTCATTTGGCACAGGCAACAGGTGTTCGCTCTCTCGCCGTCGGTGAAGGCGCAATCGCCGGAGCCGACACAGCAACAGCGATTGGTAACGGAGCGAATGCCAGCTTTGGTAACTCTACAGCCATCGGTAACGGCGCAACAACAAGCCGTAACAACCAAGTCGCAGTTGGGACAACCGTCAACACTTACACCTTTGCCGGTTTAACCTCAGCGACCAGTACATCCGCCCAAACGGGTGATATTGGATTGGTAACCACTGATCGCAACGGTAATATCGCGGCTGACTTCTCCCTTCAAAATGGACAAGCCTCAAATAGTGCCGCTATTCAAAATAATGCCGCCGGCATTACGACGAACTCCGCGGCTATTAACTCCAATGCGAACGCAATCAATTCAACAAACGCGGTTCTGGCCTCAACCAATGCCGCTGTTGCGTTGAACTCAGCAGGTATCCAAAGCAACTCTGCACAAATTAGTCAGAACATTGATGATATTCTGGACAACCGCGCCGGTATTGCTGCAGCTCTTGCGCTGGACAATGCTTATGTGCCGCTTGGCCAAAGCTATGCCGTCTCAGGTGGATTTGGGTATTATGATGACGAAACAGCCTTCGCCGGCAGTGTCGCTTATCGAATGAACCAAAACTTCCAAGTCAGCGGTGGTGTAACAACCGGTGTTGATAATGGCTCCACAGGCGCCCGTGCCGGTTTCCAAGCCAGCTGGTAGTCTCAGGCTAATTATCTCGCTCCCCAAACCGGGGAGTCTCTGATACTGCCCCGGCATCACTGCCGGGGCTTTTTTGTGGTCTGAAGTTTTTCAAGAGCGTAACTTTTTACGCAGGACCATCGCATTTTAAGAGAGAGTCTCTTTGTTTTCGGAAACCTTTCCCATAAGCTTTCAATGAGCCCTTCCACAATTCTATCATTTGAGCGGGAAAAATATGTTCAAACAAATAGCGTCCACCTTTGCTGTCTTCGGCATGTTGTCTCTAACTCTCCCCGGAGAGGTACTTGCCGCACAACAATCGGTTTCGGCCACGTCATCCGTTCCAGATGAGAATACGTTAGCCCGATTGGTCTGGTCGACCATGATTGCTCTGGATAATGCCAACAGAACAGAGAATTACACTGTGCTTTACTCGCTTGGATCCCCTGAATTCAAACAAAGAAATTCCCCTCAAAAGCTCGCCCAAAACTTCTCGGCCCTCCGTCAGAAGCGAATAGACATAGGACGTACTATATTATCGACACCAAGCTATTATATTCCTCCGGCGATCCTGTCTGACGGGAGTTTACGTCTGCGCGGGGGCTTTGACTATCGCCCAAAATCCGTCCGCTTTGACCTTATCTATAGCAATATTGGAGGTGGGTGGCGGATCAAGGCCTTATCCGTCGTCGAAATCGCAGCCACTGCGCCTAAATAACTCCCTCAGCTCAAGGCACGTGATAGAGGGGAATTTATTTAGAGGAAGTCGGTGCGAGAATAAGTCAGCTGAAACGCTATCCGCTGAAACGATATACAGAGACACCTGTCTGGATCAAATTCATCGCGACCCCGGAGATTTCCATACGGAGCTTTTAAAGGGCAAAGCTTTCCGATGAGCCCTATAACCCAAGCCTAAGGCTTATTCCCAAGCCCTCTTCTTCCATAAAAAAAACCGCCCTGAAGGCGGCTTTTATAGTTTGCGGTACCAAATCCAATTCTATGGATTGGTTATCACGATAGGTTCCGCTGTCTTGTCCAGAGGGATGATGTCACCCTGAACAGGATCCACAGCAGGGTCGAAAGGCCCCTGATTAAAGGCTGCCGCAAAGCCAGCACCTGCTTGCTCCGGAGCCGTGCCCGCTGGTGGCGGTGGCGGAGGTGGCGGTGGCGGTGGCGGTGGCGGTGGCGGCGGTGGCGGCACCGAGCCTGTAGGCGGAGGCGTATAATTATTATCTCCTCCACCGCAAGCTGAGAGCGCAAACGCTGCCACACTTGCCATCAAAATAATTTTGATAGTATTTGTTGGCATCTTCATTTAGCCCTCCCCACCAGCATTATTAGGTGATCCGGCTAATGGTGAGTTCAAATATGGGAATTCATTTTGAACATCCATCGCTGTGACAGGAGCCCCATCTGTAAAGGGTTGATCCCCAACAGGCGCGTCTTCGGGCATACAATACCCCAGATTAGTCGGCGTCCCGTTAACAGGAATGTCGTAGCAGAGAGCTCCCATGGCGACGCGAAGTTCGATGTCGACGACATCATCTCCGGGACGACGACCATTCGGGAAGCCAGCCAGATCATCACCTGCTACACCTAGATTGCTTTGAGCAGCCTGTGGAGTTGGTGCAATAGCCGTATTCAAGCGCATCATTTCAGACGCGGTAACAGTGGCTTGTTGGTTCACACCTGGGAAGCCTGTCAAGAACGCTGCAACCAAATCTGTTCTTGGTATGTTAGACGGAGCAATATTGTCTTCAGCCCCCAACGCATCACGGAAGAGAATATCGATCAGAGCTGGGAAAGTCGGATTTGTGACAAAATCGGCAGCTTGAGCATCGTCTTTAGGCTCTGACGCATTGAAAAGGTCTTTGATCGGCAGACCAATAACAATTTCATTGACCAGAGGCGCGGACAAGCGTGAAACCTGTACATAAGCCCCGCCTTGAAGCGCAGGTGCTTCATAAGTCGGAGTTGGGTCTTTTAAAGAAGCCTGCGGCAAACTTGCCGTTGTCCAAGCGCCAATAACGCCGTTGCCGTTGCCCGTGACACATTCAATCGGCACTTCCATGGCGAAAGAGGTGACATTCGCATCTGCGAGTTCATTATTCTCAGGGCTTTGTTCTATAGACCCTTCAAGAGGCACAAGGTTGACCAAGTCAAACACTTCACCCAAATTCACGGCGAAAGCATCTGCACGTTGACCGACAAAAACACGTCCTGCTGTTGAACAGCCCGGCAGTGTAACGTCATACATGTATTGTGCCGCATAAGCGTCATAATCAGGGAGCGTTTTATTCCCGACATTATCCAAAGGCTTGACGAAAGTCTGATCAAGTGTCGTGCGCGTTCCGGTTTTCCGGTCGCCATTTACGACAGTCAATTTATACGTTTCGTTTTCCGCCAAGTTTGAGCTGTCACCTGCCGCAATCGGGCCTGCATAACGCAGGGGAATTGGCAATGTTTTATCACCGATCTGCAGTGTTACGCCTTGGCCGTCATTTGTGAGGCTGTTGTCAAAGTCGAAAGAATAAGTGATGTCTTCAACGGCGTCCCCATCATTATCGATGTGAATTTCATAGATCGCATCGGGGTCCATGGTGAAGTAATTCGGTCCACCATAAGGTGCCTGTAACGGCTGATAATTGGCGATAAAGGTCACAAAGCCTTCACGACCGGGTTCATAGCTACGGAACATATAGAAGTCTGTTCCGTCAACTTTTGGGGTTTCTGTTATGGCAGGGGCTTCTCTGTGACTGGAGGCCCAGCTTGTCGCCGCCCCCGCACCGGCCACGGCGATAATACTACCCGCAAGCAGCAGGTTCCGAAGGGGTTTGGAGTTTGATTTTATAAGTTTTGGCATTCTTGGTCCTCAAATTTATTATACAGCTGCCATTTTCAGCGAACGCATTGGCCCACAAAGATAAACTGTAAGGGGTTGATGGTGTTTCAGTTACGACCTGATTTTTGGCTTGGGTGCAGAAAAGTTGAGGATTTTGGGAAAATTGCGAAATAAAATCATTTTTTTTGTAATGTCAGGGCCATTTTATGGAACCTATGATAGTGTCAGGCTTATAATTACTAAATCCGGTATAAGGATAGGGGTCTTGGAAATCTTCACCGAAGAAAATATAATATTGGCAGACTGCCTGTCGAAATGCGCCCTCGGCGACCATAAAGCTTTTGAGAAAATCTATTCTCTAACGTCGCGCAAGTTAAACGCTATCATTTGCGGAATGGTTCAGGACGAAGCCCTCGCCCACGATATTTTACAACACGCTTATATTTCCATTTGGAAAAATTCTGCTTCATTTGATCCAGAAAAAGGAAAGGCGTTTACTTGGATTCTCGTCGTCACCCGAAATCGAGCCATTGATCAGTTAAGGAAATTAAAGAGACAACCTAACACAACTGAACTCATCGAAACTCTACCGGATGATAACGCGAAATCTGACGCTGGCGCTAAAGCTATGCTCCTGAAACGTTTCTTGACCCCGCATCTTGATAGCCTGCCCCCTGATATGTCGAGAGCGATTATGCTAAATGTCGTCCACGGGTTGAGTTCCCGCGAAATTGCGGAAACCATCGGCGTTTCGCCCAATACAGTTAAAAGCTGGGTGCGGCGCGGTTTGAAAAAGTTACGGTCTCAAATAAAGACGTCCGATCTGGACGCATTACTCTAAAATACGCTCCGTTCTTATCCGTCGGAATAAATTTTTCTTTGAAATTTAGCGGGAACTATCTGCCCTAAGAAAAAGTCTTGGACCTAGATCGTTCCGATTGCACCCGTATAGAGGACAGGGCCTTCCGGACCGGCTGATTTAGATCCGCCCTTCTGCTCCAAACTGACGGCTAGGATATCTGTTCCGTCCTGTAAGTTTTCGGGCACGGAGAAAGAGAGAGGTTTTTCACCGCTCTGTCTCTCCATTACGCCGAGTGAAACAGGCGCGTCCGCCCCTTCGCGAATAAGCCAGAGCTGTAAATCGCCGTCGTCAGGGATGCTGACATTAGACAGCTTCGCAATGACTTCATGTGTTTCAGGGTTATAAATAATCGCTACAAGCGGCGGGCTTTCCTCTCCGGAAAGCAAAGCCATCATTTGACTCTGGTCTGAGGCAGAGGAGTCGGGTGACGGACCAATAAAATGAGACCCAATAGCCAAAACGGCGACAATTGAGGCGGCCGCAGCGAGCGCTTTCCAACGTCCGGCATGATTATCATTCATAGCCTCAAAAATTCGGCTGGCAGAAGCTGAATCCTCAAGCGTAATTTCCGCCATGATTTTGTCAAAAACTTCAGGAGGAGGCGTCCGGTCAACGGACTCATTATTTAGCGGCGTTAGCCAGACTTCAATATCGCGCACACAGTCTCTAAACCCTGCGTCTCCGGCATAAGCCTTCCGATAAGCCTCTATTTGATTAGGGCTTGCTTGTCCCGTGAGGTAAGCAATAGCTAAGGCTTCGTTCTGTTGTCTCGTGTCGGTCACTATCCAACTCGCTTGATTTTTTGGTTTATTCTTTTGAGGGCGCGCGAAATATCTTTTTCGTTTTGCTGTCGCTCCAAAGAAATCTCCGAAAGAGTGCGCCCCTTAAGGTAAGCCTGAGTAAAAAGCGTTTTTTCGTCTTCTGACAAATTTAACATCTGAAGCCTGCAAGGGTCGCCCCCTTCTTCTTTCCGCGAAATCGAAGGTGTTTCGGACAAAATGGAATTTGTCATTTTATAATCCATCGCATAGCGATGCGCGGTGGCTCTCAGCCAATCCAGAGGATCAAGGGACTTTTTTTGAATTTCATGTCGCTGTTCCCATAAACGTCGGTAAACCGCCTTGAGAACTTTTGTCGCTTTTTGTTCCTCATCCACGACCCGAAAAATTAGGCCGTATACATGCGAAGATGTCAGATTATAAATATCTGACATAACCGTTTTCCCTTCTGTCCCTAGTCGGACACATAATGAATCTAGCTCTTCACGCATTTTGCTTCAGCGATCTTGTCCCATTGAGTGAATAAGAATCATGAGGCCTTATAACATTTTAATCTGCCTTAAACTAGTAACAGATACGAACGCCGACTCTCGTCAGGTGCACTCTTCTTATTTTACGCAGTTATATGTTATGTTTGCTCTGTGCCCATTCACTTTTTTAAGTCTACTTTTCTACCTATATCCAAAAATTGAAATTATTCCAGAGGCCTATCTCTCTTTGATCTGCCTTTATTTTTTGATTTCTCTGTTTGGCTTTTTAAACACGGTTTTGCTAAGCAATCAAAAAAAGACCTGATTATGATCACTATCGGAACGGCCCTTTGCCCCTCAGCTAAAAAAGTCATGTTATTAGGCTCCGGCGAGCTTGGCAAAGAAGTAGCGATTGAGTTGCAGCGCTTCGGCGTCGAAGTGATTGCTGTTGACCGATATGCCAATGCCCCTGCCATGCAGGTGGCGCACCGAAGTCATGTCATTAACATGACGGACGGGACAGCTTTGCGCGCGCTGATTGAAGCGGAAAGCCCGGATCTCATCGTGCCGGAAATTGAGGCCATTGCGACAGAGACTCTCTGCAAATTAGAGAGCGAAGGCTTTACCGTTATTCCCACCGCCAAAGCGACAAAATTAACGATGAACCGGGAGGGCATCAGACGGCTCGCGGCCGAAGACTTAGGTCTCAAGACTTCGCCTTACCGTTTCGCTGAAAATGAAGCCGAAATGCGGGGCGCCATGTTAAAAATCGGACTGCCCTGCGTCGTTAAACCCGTGATGAGTAGTTCAGGCAAAGGGCAAAGCACGGCCATAAGCGAAGCCGATATGGGGGATGTCTGGCGATACTCCCAAGAAGCAGGACGCACAGGAGCCTCGCGAGTCATTGTCGAAGGCTTTGTCGATTTTGATTATGAAATCACCCTTTTAACCCTCCGTCATATAGGCGGCACCTCTTTTTGCGCGCCCATCGGGCACACTCAAAAAGACGGTGACTACCGCGAAAGTTGGCAACCCCAAAAAATGAGTCAAACGGCCCTAAACTCGGCCAAAGCCATGGCAGAAAAAGTCACAGACGCTTTGGGCGGCTACGGTATTTTTGGGGTCGAGCTCTTTATCAAAGGCGATGAGGTCATTTTCTCCGAAGTCTCTCCCCGTCCGCATGATACGGGGCTGGTGACACTCATAAGTCAGGATTTGTCCGAGTTTGCTCTACACGCCAGAGCCATTCTCGGCCTGCCCATACCGGAAATCAGACTCTTTGGACCCTCGGCTTCTGCGGTGATTATGGGTCAAGGACGCTCAAATAATCTCACCTTTCAAGGCTTTGAAGAGGCCCTTGCGAAACCGGATACGCAACTTCGGCTTTTCGCAAAACCAGAGATAAACGGCTCTCGTCGCCTCGGCGTCGCTCTCGCCCGGGACGAGACAATAGAGGCTGCCAGAGAAAAAGCCCGCGCCTCTGCGCAGGCCATTAAAATTAATTATAGCGAATAGCCCTTACCAGATCTCACATAGACAAGCGGGTTATATTCAGACGGGTCGCAATATCATTAAAGGCGCGTTTGAGCTCTTCTGCGTTTTTCGCATCAAAATAATTCTCTTTTTCAGAGGCACAGGATTTAAGGAGTTTCTCCATATCCCCCCGTCCAGCGCCGCCCATTCGGTATCCAACGGTATAAATTTGAATTCCGTCTTTTTTGGCGGATTCGCAAAGTTCGGACGTCCGCTCATCCGCCGCTTTTTTATCCCGGCCGTTATGTGTAATCTCGCCCTTTTTTTGGGACAAAGTATTTTCTCCATCCGTCATCACAACCATCGCATTGACAGGGTCATTGCTTCTTTTTTTCTTATAACTTCTGCGTATTTCAGTCAGAGGCGCCTCTTTCTGCAAAGCCCGCCACCCCCAGATAATGCCTGAAGGCAAATAGGTTTCACCACTCACATCAAGGTCATCAATTTTGCGACTTACCTGCTGAAGGTTTTTCACGAGGGGCAACATTTCCGTGCCGCAGCTTTCATTCATAATTCCCGGAATTTTCCGTGACGCATAAGGCGCGCGTTCATTATAAGGTGACTGACGCGAGCCGACGCAACCATACCATTTATAATTGGTTGTACGCCTTTTGCAGATACGTCTTCCTGTCGGGACATAGATACCCGGTGTGCAATTTTTTATTTCGGTACGGCGGGTTCCGCGATTTTGGCCGTCAACAATAATGTCAGATGTCCGATAGCGACCCGTCCCGCGGCAGACTCCTTTTTTGATCGTGCGGCGTTCATCATAACAATATTTATAGTCTTCGGATGTCCCGTCTTTGGACGTATCTATCCAATTCGCATTTTTGTTTTTCAGTCCAACATTCACATATTTTCCGAACGGGACTACGGCTATACGAACCGAGGATTCAGATTCACCCATGACCGTTACCATTTCCTTGGCCGCAATTCTCAAGTCCCGGATATTATCCCCCTGCATGGAGTCTGTTGTATCTAAGACGAGAGCGAGGTTGATGGGGGTTGATTTTGATAAAGGCGCACCGGCATCCGCTTTAATATTGACTGTATCTTTTCCCACGATACCCATCAAAATCGTATCATATTCGGTGGAGGCCTCAACATAGACGACATCATTTTTCAGTCTGACTTTAGCTGTAATTGGCCAGTTCTGAGTGTTATGCTCAGCAATTATCTTATCGACTAAAATTTGCATATCCTTGCGACCGCCATCTTTCATCTGGGCCGCGGCTAGCGTCGCATTATCTACTATATCCTGAAGATTTTGCCGATTTTTTGCGGCAGAGGAGAAGTCCACGGCCGTTCCAACGGCAATAAGCATGACGGGCAGTGTGATCGCGGCCATCATCGCAAAGTTACCGGACTCTGATTTTAAATAACGTTTTAACATACCTCTTCCCACCGCTCACTTCATAAGCCAGGTGATATATAACAAGTTTATCTTAGGATTAACTTTGCCGTTATGGTTAAGAAGAAGATAATATTTAAACGCTCTTTGAAGGTTAGAAAATGTTGAAACTGGCTCTCCCGCAACTCTCTCCAGTCTGGCTCAATCGGGAAGGCAGTCTGGCGCGCGTCATAGAAACGATCAAAGGCGCTGCCAAAGAGCAAGCCGATCTCATTGTCTTTTCCGAAGGCTATGCCCCGGGATATCCCTTTTGGCTAGAAGGCACAGGCGGGGCCGCTTTCGATAACCCAAAACAAAAACAGATTTTTGCTCATTATTCTGATCAGGCCGTTACAATTGAAGACGGCCATTTAGACGGGGTCTGCAGCGCTCTAAAATCTGCCCGTATGGCGGCCTATCTGGGTATAATAGAGCGGCCCCGCGACCGTTCCGGTCACTCTCTCTACTGTAGCTATGTCTATATCAATAAAGAGGGGGTTATTGGCTCTGTGCACAGAAAACTCCAACCGACTTATGAGGAAAGATTGGTCTGGAGCCCCGGTGACGGAGCCGGTCTTGTGACACATAAGTTGGGCGACTTTACTGTGGGTGGGCTGAATTGTTGGGAAAACTGGATGCCGCTCGCCCGGGCTGCGCTTTATGGCCAAGGCGAAGACCTTCATATCGCGTGTTGGCCCGGAAGCATCAGAAATACGCAAGATTTAACGCCGGTCTTAGCCAAGGAAGGCCGGAGCTATTGCGTTTCTGTCAGCGCGGTTATGACGCCGGAGTGCGTGCAGGATAGCACACCCTTTGCCGAAGAGATAAAAGCAGCCCTTGGCGATATGCCCGCCAATGGCGGATCTTGTGTGGCGGCTCCGGATGGGAGTTGGGTCTTACCGCCGATTGAAACACAAACTGGCCTTCGGTATTGCGAGCTTGATCCGGCGAGAGTCCGCGAAGAGCGACAAAATTTTGATCCGGCAGGGCATTATTCCCGACCGGATATCACGCAGCTGACAGTTAATCGGGAGCG
>Ga0115567_10007427_pt1 | contig 10397 bp, 11 predicted proteins | sample COGITO_mtgs_1204_2_FD_88679 | JGI IMG/M metagenome (GOLD analysis project Ga0115567, IMG submission 88679) | Pelagic marine microbial communities from North Sea - COGITO_mtgs_120412 | ecosystem: Environmental > Aquatic > Marine > Epipelagic | place: Germany:Helgoland, sampling site Kabeltonne... | reverse complement strand
TCTATGGCTTATATCAGGCCTGTTCATGACTATTTTTCCGATAGACCATGTTCGGGGCACACATCTACGCGCTGAAACAACTCCAACTTATCTCGCATCGGATTTAGATATTCTCGAACCAATTGAAATCATATCCAGACATGGTCTCAGGCCAAAAGCCATCACGCTGCAATATATAAATAATGAGCCTATATATCTGGCAATAACCGATGAGAGGTCACAAATTTTCAATGCCAAGACAGGCCAGATACGCCCCCTGTTAAACGAAAGTCTGGCGACTAAAATCGCTGTCGAGAATTATGCGGGACGAAGTACGCAAACAACCGCCTCATTCTTCGCTTCCAATGCACCCAGAGAATATGGACGCCAAGGCCCGGTCTGGCGCATCAACTTTGATAAACCTGATGCTGCCAGCTTTTATGTGGATGCAAAGACTGCCGAAGTCAAAGCTGTGAGAACAGGTCTATGGCGCACTTTTGATTTTATGTGGGGGCTGCACATCATGGACTGGAGCAACCGCGAGAACTTTAACTCATGGTGGATCAAAACTGTTGCGGCCCTCTCCTTATTCTTCTTTTTCACAGGGCTCGGTTTGGTTTTTCTCAGAGTTCGTAGCGGCTTTATACGCCGACGCTCTGCAAAGAAATGCGCTTAGTGGTGGTTTCCACCCTTCCCTCAGCTTCGGGTGATCCCCAAAGCGGACACTAGATTATAGCTTTCAAGACCATCCAAATCCCCATGCACATCATGGCAAGGTTTTCGGATAAGGATATAAAGCCAAGCGGCACATTCGCCCCGCCGCCGACACAGGCGCATTTTAGATCGCGTTTTTCCACATAGACGGCTTTGATTACTGAAATGGCTCCGACGGTTCCGATGAACAATGCAACCGGGGCAGCGATCAATCCGAATAAACCGCCTGCTACCATCAAGATAGCTGCGAAGGCCTCACCGAACGGATAGGCATAGGCATATCGAACGACTCGGCGAGCTAAAATATCATACCCCAAAAACATGTTGGCGAAGGATTCCAAATCCCTTAGCTTCAACATAGCGAGCATGCCCATGCTAAACGCGATAAACCATTCCAATGAGCGCAATGTCAGGATGTTTCCTAAGGTCGCCCAACTGGCCGCCATGGCAAGGAGCGCCGAAACGGCGAACACGACCAATACAGGGGTATAAGTCTTTTCGTCCGGGTCTTTTTTCGCAAAACCAAAATAATTGCGGAGATCATCAAAACCGCCGATACGCTCCCCACCGATAAAGGTTTGCGGAGTCGTTTTTACGTTGTGCTTTTCTTTAAAGGCATCCGTTTCTTCGCGTGTTTCTAGCCAATGATCTTCAACCTCATAGCCTTTGCGTTTGAGCAAATCGATTGTCTTGAGACCGAAGGGGCAAATATGTTTCTCCATCACCATCCGATAAACGATAGCTTTGCGACTCTTGCCGTCTTCCTCGACGACCAACTCTTCAGCAATACTCATATTTGACTCCTGTTCCTACGGGTTAAAGCGAACCCTCGTAATCTGGCACGGGGCGTGTTTCGGCTTCCGCCTCAGTTGCTGCTTTGCCATTCTTTCTGATATCCTCGATGAGCCATTCCATTTCTTTAATCTCTCTGCGCTGCGCTCTGATAATGCTGTCAGCGAGTTCGCGAACGCGCACATCGTCGATTTCTGCTCGTTCACTGGTCAAAATGGCAATAGAGTGGTGGGGTATCATTGCGCTCATCCAAGAGCTGTCTTGAACCGTGGTCTGACTCCGAAGAAGTAGCAATGAACCGCCAAATATAACAAGGCTGCCCAGGAAAATTGCGATATTGGCTTTCTTATTTTTGTACATGCCAAGCATAAAGGCGAGCATGATTATAGCCATGGTTGCCCCCATATACAGGGCCATATAGGTGCGCGTCTCCGAAAACCTTACATGACTAAATTCATAGCTGTTGAGATACATCAGTCCGAACATAACCACTGTCGAGGTACCGATCATTGCCGCGAATTTGCTATAGCTTGCTGACATCGTTTTTGAGTTTTCCATTAGCTTCTCTCCTTTTGTAAAATACGATCTATGAGGATTAGTTCCGAATTAGTTGCTGTTCACAGCGAAAATACTATCCGCTCGTTTTGAAGGTTTAAATTTTAGGGCCGGCTTCTCTATCAGATGCCAAGATGCGGCAGAGAGCGCTAGAAAAAGCGGGATTGAGAATATGGCAAGCGGAATTGGTCCGAAATCAGGATAAAGAAATAGGACGGCCTGCATCGCCGGATAATGCCAAATATAAATTCCGTATGAATAGTCTGGAAGTTTAAGCAAAGGCTTATATTTTGCGTCTGATAAACCCAAGCGCAGGATAAGACCTGTTAAAGCTAAATTAGCTAAAAGTTCCCCCCCAAATTTATCGCCGACAAGTAAGAAAAATCCAATCAAAGCCATGACTATGATCCAGTGCGGACGTCGCGCTTCTGGAAATTGCCAGAGACACATTCCCATCAGGAAAGCGCTGGACAAACGTAGAAGAGGTAAGACGCCTCCTGGCAATAGCTCAAAATTAATCAGCAGCGGCAATCCCAAATAAGCGCTTTGCACTATCAAGAAAGTTATCAGAGTAAGGGCGCGGTTTTTTAGCAAGCCTACCGAAAATCCGATTGCCGCTAATATATATGCAGCTATTTCAAAGCGAATTGTCCATAGCGGTCCATTAAAATCTGCTTCGAGATTCCCTGCAAACACCCCTCCGGGTGCCCACGCAGGATCGCCAAGTATTAAAACCCGCAACACATACAACCAATTTTCCGCCGTCCCTATTGCCTCAAGCCCACCTGGCTTAGAAAACACTGTCGCAAATATGAAAAGAAAAGCCAGTAACAAGACAATAAGCGCGGGGTATATTCGCAAAACGCGCGATGCAAAATAAACCCTGAGGTCTCGACGTAAGTCTAGGCTTTTGGCGATTAAAAGCCCGCTCAAAACAAAAAACCCGTTCACAGCCATGTAGCCGCCCGTCCACTGATGAACCCGCACCGGCTCATAAGCTTCTGTCAGTAGAAAAATATGACCTAGCGCCACGAGCCCGGCTAGAACCCACCTTACTGCGGTAAGATGATTTGCCCCCATTAAGGGATCAGCAGGAACATTAAATGGTGTTGTAGCAACCATGTTAGTTTCCGGATTGCGGGTCGTGATGCCCATCCGAATTGTCATGGCCTTCCGGAACTTTATCTGGTTCGAGCATTTTGTTGTCGCTTTCTGATATAGGCGAACTGGACCAGTGAACATGAGCTATTTTCCATCCCTCATCTTCACGTCTCATGGTCATGGTTTCCATCATTCGGTTGTGAACCTTTGCTCCCTCATAACTTCCCACCATTTCTGACTGTGTAATAACGGTCGCCATATCACCACTTTCAAGCACGTCGCGTTGTATTTTACGAGACGTCAGACTCGCCGTAAAAGCTATATCCGACTTCATGTGATGATCTGCGTATTCTTTTAGTGAACGCTCGGCGCCACCGCCTTCAGCAATAATTACGTTAGGCAAAAATAGAGATTTTAGTTTGTCTAGGTTTCTTTCCTTTAAGGCTTGCCTAAACTGATCTGAAATAGCCGCGGGAGTTCCTGGAGGAGCTAAAGCTTGTATGGGAGGCTTGGTATCGGCCTCGTGATGCCCATCCGAATTATCATGTTCACTTTCTACGGATGAATCATTCACATCATGATGGCCGTCCGAATTGTCATGAGCTTCCTTGTCAAAGGCTATATTAGCCTCCTCTGTCTGTGGCGGCTCCCCATGATCATGGTCGTGACCATCTCCAGTGACCGCAGGTAGGCTCTGAACACCAAGCCCATATTTGTAAACGATGTTCCCTCCCCACCAAGCAGTGACTGAAAGGGATAGAGCAGCGGTAGCGAGTAAACCCAAGAATAAAACGCTTGGGGTTTTAGCGCGCTTTACATACCGCCAGATTGAAAGAATGAGAATGGCTATCCCTGACGGAACTGCCCAGTTTCTGTGCGTCGTCATGGCTGCGTGTGACGGTCCGTCATGCGCAACTGTGTAATAGGCGTAGAAGCCAGCGGCTATGGTTCCAACTATTGCAATTGCGCCAAAGGTAAGCATCCAGTCACCCGCGACTCTCGTACCATCTCGGCGCGGGCCCGAAGGAAAAAACAATCCTAATAAATAGACGAAAAGAGCGCTTAAACTTAACGCGTAAGCAAAGTGAACCAAGACGGGATGGATGTTAGGCTCTAAGAAACCACTCATAATTACCTCCTTTTAAAACCAAGTCCGAATACCGATGAGACCCACAATTTTGCTGGAATCACCGCCATCGGCTTTGATAAAGTTTTCTGTATTCCCAAATGCTGATTGCCATTCGACACCGATATAGGGTGCGAATTTTCTATCGAGAATTTCGTAACGAAGCCGCAGGCCTAGATCGAGACTGCTAAAACCTTCACCTTCCCCGAAGGCCGAATTGTCCTGCGCGGCAAATGAAGCCTCGACGCGAGGCTGTATGATAAGGCGTTGGGTTATCATTTGCTCATGCTCGGCTTCTATTCGGGCTGTCAAATCACCGTCTGATGAAAGAAATAGAGCCGCGTCGACTTCAAACATGTAAGGCGACAGACCCTGTAATCCGAGAACGGCATGCGTGCGCCCCTTCGGCTCGAAATCGTATCGGAGGCCCGCTTGGACATCGAAAAATGTTGAGATGCCGCGGGAGTAAAGCGCTTGAACCTCTCCGTCTTCCACCTCTTTGTCATCCCAAGAATATTCTCCTTCAGATTTGAAATAAAGCTTGTGAAGTGACTTTCCGAACCAAAGATTACTATCCCAGACTAAGACTTCATTATTGTCATTATCAAATTGGGTTTCCAGCCGGTCGCCAATATACATCCAGGTCGACTGGTCGCCGCCTTCATGCATCAATTCCTTTCGCGCCTCGTCCATTTCCTCTGCGTCAAAATATTCGTTAGCCAATGACCATGGCCTTTCGGGAGTGGGGCCATCCTGGGCAAATGCGGCGTTCGGCAATATCGCGAGAGACAAAGTGAGGGCAATTAAAGTAAAGCGGTTCATTTCTCTTCTCCCACCTTAGAGTGATCCATTTGTGAATGCCCCATTTTGGAGTGGTCCATTTTGGAGTGGTCCATCTTTTGCTTGGAATCTTGAACCGCCTCTGCAACAGATTCTGGCCGTCCCGCCTCTTTTGGCAACAGCGAAACAACATGCATCATACCCGCATGCATGTGATATAAGAGATGGCAATGGAAAGCCCAATCACCGACATGTTCAGCCGTAATATCCAGAGATACCTTGCTCCCTGGCATGACTAGAATTGTGTGTTTCTGAACCTGATGGTTCGGCCCGTCATGATAAACATCAACGTCAGGGTTTACGACTTCGAAAAACATTCCATGTAAATGAATAGGGTGATTCATCATTGTGTCGTTCACAAGAGTGACGCGCAAACGTTCGCCCTCGTAAAACTTAATCGCCTCTTTGACATAAGAAAACTGAACGCCGTCAAAGGAAAACATATAGCGTTCCATATTCGAGGTGAGATGAATTTCCATCTCACGTTCAGGTGGACGTAAGTCTTTATTAGGAGTGAGACTTTTTAGGTCTGTATATCGCAATACGCGATGAGGCACGTTTTCCAGTCCTGTACCGGGTTCGTGCAAACGCGATATAGGGTTCTGTGCATTAAAAGTTACGCCCGGCCCATTGGCATGATCGTGGTTCTTAGCCATCATATTCATGTTGCCATGATCCATGCCGCTCATGGCCATCCCTCCTTTGGCCATGCCCTCCGTATTTTTATGTTTGGCCCCCATATTGGATGACTTCATCTCGTCATGATTCATCTTTGAATGGTTCATCTGGCTATGGTCCATTGCGCCCATCTCCTTTGAACTTTTCATTTTCTCCTGTTCCATCATCATGGAAGCCATTCCCATATCTTTCATAGTCAGTTCGGGAATTTTGCGCATAGCTGGGGTTTGCGCCCGCATGCCGGGTTGGGGACCGAGCGTGGCAATGGCTTGTCCGGAGCGATCTATTGACTCAGCTGTCAGCGCATAGGCACGCGGTTCTTCCGGAGTTACGACCACATCATAAGTTTCGGCAACTCCAATCTGAAACTCGTCGGTTTCCACGGGCCGTACATTTAGACCATCCGCCGCGACGACGCTCATAGGAAGTCCGGGAATGCGGAAATTAAAGATGGTCATCGCTGAGGCATTTATGACGCGAAGTCGTACGCGCTCGCCCGGATTGAACACGGCATTCCAGTTATCCAAAGTGGAGTGACCATTGATGAGAAATGTGTAGGTTGCACCTGTCACATCTGAAATGTCACGGGAGGACATTCGCATCCCTCCCCACATGCTGCGCCGCTTGAAGGCCTCTACTAAACCTACCTCGTCAGCAGTATCCGCAAAGTCTTGCAATGTGCGGTTCTGGAACTTCTGTGCCTCCGGATTTTTCATCAGTTCGGTGAAAATTTGGTGGGGAGACTTAAAACTCCAGTCAGAGAGAACCAATACATACTCACGGTCATATTCCACGGGATCGGCATCTTTGGGGTCGATGATAATTGGCCCGTAATGTCCAGCTTGCTCCTGAAGGCCGGAATGGGAATGATACCAGTAGGTCCCGCTTTGAGGAACCGAGTATTTGTAAGTAAATGTCTTGCCCGGCTTTATTCCCGGGAAGGTCACACCAGGGACTCCGTCCATCTGAAACGGCACAAGTAACCCATGCCAGTGAATGGATGTATCTTCCGCCAAGTTATTAGTCACATTCAAAGTGATGTCATCGCCCTCTCGAAATCTGATAAGGGGACCAGGGACAGTTCCGTTTATTCCAACTGCTTTTCCTGTTTTGCCACTGACTGTATGAGTGAACTTTCCAATATTGAGGTCGAATTGCGACCCTTGGAGGGCGGCGATGCCCATATTGCCGGCACTTGCAGGTTTGGCCCATGCCGGCATCAGGCTAGAAGCTCCGAGTGCGGTCCCGGCTCCTATGGTTGTTGTTAGAAATTTACGTCGGTCAAACATGATATGTCCTGAGTTTTGAATTCGGGTTTGAAATTCAGATAGCCGTGCTGGGCAGCTGAAAATGAAGGCAGCACCGGAACAACAATGATTGGGAGGGTGTAAAAACGCGCCAATATCGCTTAGGCATTGCCAAAACTGACGGCAGAACTGTTTGAATAAGAACGTAACAGCACGCACGCAGCCAGAAGTCCGCGCAGGCTGATGCCTACGGCGAATCTCTTATCAGCGCACCTAAGTTAGAGAGCGGGTATAAAGGGTTACGGGGTCAAGACTTAAGTATTGTCTCGGCGGACTTCGCCATCGCAGCCCCGTTTCGACGGAAAATTCGGGATGAACCGGCGGGAGCGTTGTCTCTCTGAGAAGCAATTCATTATGCTGAGTGCTTGGTAATTTATAAAATGTCGGATTAGCATCAACACTTGCCATCAAGATGACTGTGTTATCGCAGTGCGAACAGTCGGCTTGGTGATCATGTTCTGAATGTTCATGAGCCGCTGTCATATTCTCTGACATGTTGTGAACATCTGGCTCACTCATTTGGTGAGCGGCCGAGGGATTAATAGCTACTTCATTCGCCCCAACAGGAACGGATAAACACCCGCAAATCACCTGCACAAGCCCGAACAAGATAGCAAAACTTGCCACGATTCCTGTTCTGACATGTCCTGTCGGCATAAGTTGACCCTAATCTTGTTTAAGTTTATCTATACCCCCCGCATGTATTTGTCAATTGTGTAGAAAGCTGGGCTTATGTCTATTAAGACAATTAACCGATTGAAGAGATCTGAGGGACAAATTCGCGGCATTATAAAAATGCTGGAAGAAGAACGTTATTGCATAGACGTTTTGAATCAGATGCAGGCTGTAAAGGCGGCCATTGCTAAAGCGGAATCTGAAATTTTGAAAGGTCATACCTCCACCTGTGTAGAAGCCGCCATTAAATCAGGAAATGAAGCGGATCAGCGCGAAAAGGTTTCCGAGCTCATAGATCTGTTTGATAAACTCAAGCGATGAAATTTTTGCTGCACACCTCAGCTGATATTGAATCAGTATAACTCATCCCTAAGCCCTGTTAATTGGTCACATAGGCTATTCTCAGAACGAACAGACCATACCTAGCGCGCACGACTAATTCATATTAACTCTTTTAGGTTTCGCTAACTTCTGATCTGAACCCATAAACCTAAATCAATACTTTCCGCAAAAAAATTGGCTTATTTTTATCATAAAGAATGTGAGTCGAGTGGGCTCTGGATATAGCTCGCGAGGATTCTTAGTGCCTCTGAAACTGTTGTGACGATAAATTATTTGGCTGCGGAAGAAAATTTTCCTCATAGCGAACTAAAGCGTTCTTACTTCGATTAAAAACCTTCGCCCAAATTAGACCCCTTGGTTAGGAAACTTTTATCTGCGTTCACAGTTCAGGATATAAATTCGCTTAGGTATAAGTTTCTACTGGCGTAGCCGCATCAGAGTGATATTTACCCCGTTTCCGGTCCAAAATATCGACGAAACCGTGATTGACGTCTCGATGTTCCATCTCATCGGTCCTAACAGAGATGACCACATCCCTGAGCGTAGCGTCAGAAGGCAGATCCCAGTAGTCGATTGCAATTTCCGGAGCAGGTACGTTTTCATGGCGGCCGGAATCTATCTCAGCCAGATACTGAGTATAACTAATTACCGCTTCTTCTTCAAAATACCCCACGACACGATGCGCTGTTCTTGGGGCAAATAGATACAGGAAGAAATAAGCATTGTAGAAAAAGAACTGAACAACCATTACGACAATGCGCTCGAACCAATTCGGCTTTGCGATTTCAATAAATGTCATAAGATGCATGCGTTCATTTTCAGCCTCGTCAAGAAGAGTGCGTATCCACCCATCATCATCGCGCATTTTACGAAGGGCCGTAAGGTGTTGCCATAATCCTCCTACCATTCCTGGAACGGCGGCTACGGTTTCTAAGACGACGGCGCGATTGGCGTAACGTTTGGCAAAAAACTTATCCGCGATGAAACGCAGAACCTTAACGAAACCAAACGCTACTCTATCACTCATGGTTTTAGGGCGAATGTGCTTATTTAAATCAGTTTCAGATTTACCTTGCTCTGAATTGGTTGCCTGACTTTTCATGATTTTAGACTTTCGGGTTGTGAGTGTTTGGAGAGAGCTGAGTGTGCGGAGAAAGGATGATCAGTCTCACCTGATTGATCTCTATTAAACGCGAGACCCATCTGCAGACTACGTGCAATTCTTCTGGCCATTTCTATGATCACCTCCGCTTTATTATGCGGAAGCACTGATCTCGTCGTTTCGGTGAAAAGATATAGCCAATGGTCGAAATGCTCGGGGGTTATGTCAACGAGGCTGGCATGTTTTTCCATCGGATTTCCATTGAAACGCCCGGTTTTAAGAAAAATCGAACTCCAGAAATTGGCTATATGGTCCCGATGATGACGCCACGCCGTATCCGTGTCTTGGATTCTCGTTGCGAAAACAGGACCCAATAGCACATCGGAACGAACGCAGTTGTAGAAACTGTCGACAACAAGCCGAATATCTTTCTCTGTCAAAACTTCTGTCATGAATTTTGCGTTCGAGTTTAGAGGTATAGCGCCAACGCGATGGGAACTAGGATAATTCCCCAAAAAATCATGTTGATACTTGACCTAAATATACCACCATCCTGTTCATTAGAGATGTCCATATTCGAGAGAGCGAAGGTGCCTGGAAACAAGAATATTTTGGCCAGCCCTTTAAATACAGACATGATAAATCCTTAATACGTATTTCATTTGCGTATTATCTAAACTTACGGTATCGATTAGTCAATAAAATAAAAACATCTCGGGCTACTCATGCAGATAACAACATTCTCTGACTATTCGCTGCGGATACTTATCTACCTAGCTACCCACTCAAATCGGGTATCTACCGACAAGGTAGCAGAAGCCTATGGGATATCATTCCACCATGTGGCGAAAGCCGCACAACACCTCGTTCACCTGGGGCACGTGGATTCGACTAGAGGTCGCTTCGGAGGGATCGCCCTCGCAAAGTCGCCTCAGCAAATCAATATTGGCGGTCTCTTGCGACAAACGGAGTCGGGTATTGGTCTCGTCGAATGCTTGCGTGAAGACGGCGGAACTTGCCTTATAACACCAGCTTGTGGCCTCAAACATGTTCTCTCCGAGGCTAAAGAAGCCTTTTTCGTGACACTCGATAAATATACATTGGCCGACATTGTACGGTCGCGCTCTGCCCTGGCGGCTCTTTTAGATGAAACCCCAGCCTGAGAAACAGCTATGACCTTTTCATT
>Ga0115567_10007422_pt1 | contig 10403 bp, 7 predicted proteins | sample COGITO_mtgs_1204_2_FD_88679 | JGI IMG/M metagenome (GOLD analysis project Ga0115567, IMG submission 88679) | Pelagic marine microbial communities from North Sea - COGITO_mtgs_120412 | ecosystem: Environmental > Aquatic > Marine > Epipelagic | place: Germany:Helgoland, sampling site Kabeltonne... | reverse complement strand
GTGCGTCCGGCGCTGACGTATTGTGTCACGATGCTGCCGTCGTCCAGCCGCGCCGGACGCGAGGTCGCCCTGACGGTGCCGTCGCCGACGCCGAGCGGCGTGTCGGTCATGTCCGAGGTCAGCGACAGGTCGGCCTGCCCGCTGCGCGCGAAGGTAACGGTGCCGATGGGACGGTCGCCGAGCAGCGCCTGGAACGTCTGCGCCACCGCGGGCAGCGGCGCGAGAAGGAGGAGGACGAGGACGAGGACGAGACGGTGCATGGGACGATCCTGTTGGGGGGGTGGCGGTCAAGCCGTCGTGCCGCCGTCCGGTTCCCGGAACGACCGGATGGTGGCGAGCGCGCCGTCGAGCGCCTCGCCCTTTTCGTCCAGGAGCGCCGCCTCGCGCAACCGCCGCGCCCAGTCGGCGGCATCGTCGCGGCCGCGCACCATCGCGATGCCGTCCATGACGCGGTCGTATTTCGACAGGCCGCGCGCGTGGGTGTCGGAATAGCCCTTTATCAACCGGCGACATTTCAGGATTTCGACGGCGAGCGCGTAGTCGCCCGGCCGCGCCGCCAGCGCCGCGTCGAGCCATGCCTGCATATGCGCCATCTCCTGGCTGTGGCGCAGCGTCCGCAGGCGGTAGCGGCGCAGTCCGCCGAGCAGCCAGAGCGCCGAGAAGGCGAGCACCCCGTCGGAGCGGTAGCGCCGGCCCCGATCGAAGAGTTTCGTCAGCAGGCGCATGGCTCGGGGGCTGTTCTCCACCCGCGCCCCGAGGCGGGCGGGCATCATGCCGGCGATCTCCTCGGCGCGGGGATGCATGAATTCGGTGACGTGCATCAGGCGATCCTTGTCCGCGCCCATCTCTTTGCGGATGCGGTCGAACCGGGGGCCGCGTGTCTTGAGGTCGGCGACGCGGATCACGTCGTCGTAGGCCATGGCGTTGGCGACGTATTTCGCGCCATTCGCGGTCAGCGCGTGGTCGGGGCCGTCGTCCAGGGCCAGGATCCCGTCGACCCGGTCGAGATAGGCGGCGCCGTAGCGGGGGTCGAGGAACTCCACCACCTTTTGCAGCCCCGGCCGGGCGAGGGCCGCGACCGGCGCGGGGTAGGCGGCGACGCGGTCGGTCAGCGCCGCCCAGTCGGCCATCAGCGCGTCGGGGCCGGCGACGCCGGGCGCCGATGTGGTTTCCCCGGCGGGCGTGGCGGATGCCTGGCCCGTCGCGCGGTCGTAGGCGGCGACAAAGGCGCGCAAGGACGCCTCGACACCGCGCCCGCCCGCGCGGATCGCGTCCTCGTAGCTGTCCCTCGGGAACGGCAGCGCGTCCGATGCCGCCAGCGCCCCCAGAAGCGACGACGAGATCACCGAGCCATTCTCGACGGCCAGACGCTCCATGTCGAACATCACCACGTCCGCCGCCGCGATGTCGGCCGCCGCGCGCACCTCCTCGGGGTCGGCGATGCCGTCGCCGGGCACGGATTTTTCCGACACGGCGAGCATCCGGTGGGTGGAGGCGATGAGCGTCGTGCGGTCGGGCGTGACGAAGCCGCGGATGATCGCGCGCCCGGCCTCCATCATCTCGGCGGCGATCAGGATGTCGACGTCGCCCGTCGCGGGCGCGAGCGAAAAGACCGGGCGGCGGCCGGTGTCGGGCGCCATCTCCAAGTAATAGATGGTGGCGCCCGTGCGCTGCGACACGCCCGCCACCGAGGTCGCCTGGCAGACCTGGCCGTTCGCCCGCGCGACCGCCTCGATCCAGTTCGTCAGCACGCCGCCGCCCTGACCGCCGACGGCCATCACGGCGAGTTTTGTGATCCGCTCTTCGGCGCGGGGTTCGCGGCTGCTGTCGGGCATATCCTTCATGTGCCGAAATCCAGACGGCGCGCGCGGCGGCGCGATTGCAGCCATCCGGTGACGCGGCCCCGCCATGCCGCGAGGCGCCGTTCCCACGATTTCGGGTTATGGATCACGTCGGCGCGGTAGAAGCTGGGGCAGAGGACGGCGGCGTCCGCGACCTCTCCGCAGTTGCCGCAGCCGACGCAGGTCTGGTCGATGGATGCCACGGGATCGTCGCGCAGCGGGTCGTCGAGCCGTTTCAGCGACAGCGACGGACAGCCCGACAACCGCATGCAGGCGTGGTCGCCGGTGCAGATCGCCGCGTCCACGCCGAAGCGGGGGATGTCGACGCGGCGGCCCTCCTTGATCGCCTTCGCCCGCTGCGGTTTCTCGCGGCGCTGTTTGTTGAGCATGCATTCGGATGCCGCGACGATGACCTTCGGTCCCTTCGTGTCGGTCGTCAGCGCCTCGAGCAGCACCTCGCGCATCTTCGGCACGTCGTAGGTGCGGTCGACCTGGCGGATCCAGGGCACGCCGATCCCCTTGAGCGCGGCCGTGATCGGATTGCCGGTGGACTTGGTGTCGTTGTGCGATCGCGACGACAGCACGTCCTGACCCCCCGTGGCGGCGGAGTAGTAGTTGTCGACGATCACCGCCACGCTGTCGGACTTGTTGAACACCATGTTGCCGATCGAGGACGACAGGCCGTTGTGCCAGAACCCGCCGTCGCCCATGACGCTGATCGCGCGCCGTTCGCCGCCGCCGTCGAACGCGGCGTTGGCCGCGGGGCCGAGGCCGTAGCCCATCGTCGCCCCGCCGATCTCGAACGGCGGCAGGCAGGCGAACAGGTGACAGCCGATATCGCCGGTGATCTGGAGCTTTCCGGTCTCTTCCTGCACCAGCTTCATCGCGGCGAAGATGGGCCGTTCGGGGCAGCCGGTGCAGAACCCCGGCGGGCGGACCGGCACGGTCTTGCCCAGATCGGGAATTTGCGGCACGTCGGCGTTGGGCGCGCGGACCTGGCCGGGCAGCATGTCCGGCGCGGCCTGTTTCAGGAACCCGGTGATCCCGTCGAGCATGACCGCCCCGGTATATTCGCCCGCCATCGGCAGGATGTCCTTGCCGTGCAGCATCACGTTCGATCCTGCGCGGTAGAGGATTGTCGACAGGCCCTGTTCGATGAACTCGGGCTGTCCCTCCTCGATCACCAGCAGGCTTTGCTTGCCCTCGCAGAACGCCAGGAATTCGGACGAGACCAGCGGATAGGTGACGTTGAGGACATAGAGCGGCACCTCCGTCTCGCCGTAGATGTCGGCCAGGCCGAGCCGTTGCAGCGCGCGGATGACGGAATTGTACATGCCGCCCTGCACGACGAGACCGATGGGGGCCGCGTCCGGGCCGAACGTCTCGTTGAGCTTGCGCTCGGTGATGAACGCCTCGGCCGCGGGCCAGCGGACGTTTACCTTGTCCTGTTCATGGAGGTAGCTCATCGGGGGCAGGACGACGCGGTTGAAATCGCTTTGCGGGTTCGACAGCGCGTCGCGCACCGACAGCCGAGGTTTGACGTTGTCGCGGGTCTCGAAGCTGCCGGTGACGTGGCACGACCGGATGCGGACCATCAGCATGACCGGCGTGTTCGACGCCTCCGACAGCTCGAACCCGTCGCGCACCGCCTGCGTGATCGACGGCAGGTTCGGGCGCGGATCGAGCAGCCAGAATTGCGACTTCATGGCAAACGCATGGCTGCGTTCCTGCATGATCGACGAGCCTTCGCCGTAGTCTTCGCCCACGATGATCAGCGCGCCGCCCGTGACACCGGATGAGGCGAGGTTGGCGAGCGCATCGGACGCCACGTTGACGCCGACGCTGCCCTTGAACGTCACCGCACCCCGGATCGGATAGTGGACCGACGCGGCGAGCATCGCGGCGGCCGCGGCCTCGGACGCGTTGGCCTCGAACCGGACGCCGAGTTCGGCCATCAGATCCTCGGCATCGGCGAGAACGTCCATCAGGTGGCTGATCGGCGCGCCCTGGTAGCCGCCGACATAGCCGACGCCGTTTTCCAGAAGCGCCTTGGTGATGGCGAGGATCCCCTCGCCGGTGAAGGTGTCGCCATCGCCGAGCCTCAGATGCTCGACCTCGGCCTTGAAGGAGCGTTCCGCCATGTCAGATCTCGTGCTTGCGAATGTTGACCAGCATCTTGTGCAGGGTGTCGACGAAGGCGCGCCGTTCTGTGTCGGGGATGCCGCGGAACATCGCGGCATAGCTGTCGGACATCGCGGGCCAGAGCGTGTCGAACGCCGCGCGACCCGCGTCGGTGATGTGGACGCGCGCGGCGCGGGCATCCGAAGGCTCCGCCTCGCGCCGGATCAGCCCGTCGGTCAGGAGCTGATCGAGGGCGCGCGACAGCGTGGATTGCTCGACCACGGCATAGATCGCCAGTTCGCCGATCAGCGGCCCGTCCACCACCGACAGGACGGCGAGCGCGCGCATCTTTGGCGTCGTTAGGCCGAGGGCGGCCATGTCGTCGCGCAGGCTGGCGTTGTAGCGGCCCATGATGCGGTTCATCAGGTAGGGCGCGTAGGCGGACAGCCCGATCTCGGCCAGGGTCGGGGCGGGCGCCGCAGGCGTGACTCTCGCGGCATCCTTCATGCCCCCAGCGCCCGCGCCGCGAGGACGCCCGAGCCGCCGTTCAGGCCGGGGCCGGGATGGACCGACGCGCCGATATGGCGCAGGCCGGTGATCGGTGTCGATGTGTTCACGCTGTGCTTGAACGGTCGCCACACGAAGAACTGGTCGAGTGCGGCAGCCCCGCCATAAGGATCGCCGCCCACGAGGTTGATGTTCATCGCCTCGAGATCGGCGGGGGAGTAGGCGCGGCGGGCGAGCTTGATGTCGTCCCAGTTGCGGATGTGGCGCGCGAGGATGCCCTCGATGCGGTCGGCATAGGCCTCGCGCATGGTTTGCGTCCATGTTGGGTCGGTGGCGATCTCTCGGGCGGCGTCCCCCTTGATCGTGACCGGTGCGTCGGGGATCTGGAGCCACAGGACCGCCTTGCCGTCCGGGCAGCGGGTGGGGTCGAGCCGGTGGGGTTGGCCGACGCAGATTGTCGGGGTCTCGGGGATCATGCCGCGCTCGGCCTCGTTGCACGACTTCGACACCGCGTCGATGCCGTCGGTGAGGTGGATGAGGGCCACGTCCTCCAGCCCTTCGGCGATCCAGTCGGGCTCGGCGTCGAGCGCGAAGTGAAGCTGGAAGTTGCCGCGCCCGTGGCGGAACGCCTCTGCGCCCGCCTTTTCGCGCGGGGCGTCGGTGTCGGCGAGCAGGCGGTCGGCGAGTTGGCCCGGTGCGACCGAAGCGAGGACGGACGTGCAGTCGATCGTCTCGCCCCCCGCGAGCCGCACGCCCGTGACCTTGCCGTTCGCGGTCAGGATGCGCTCGACATCCGCGCCGGTCCGCAACGTGCCGCCGTTCGCCTCGATCATCTTGCGGAACGCGTCGACGGCGGCCCCCCCGCCGCCCTTGACCACCGGCGCGCCGGCCGCCTCGAGCGCGAAGGCGACGACATGGCCCATCTTGGAGCCGTAGGCGGATTCGGGTGTCAGACCGACATGCAGCACCCACGGCGCCCAGAGCGCCTGGACCGCCGGGCCGTAACCGGACAGCCAAGCGCGTGAGGGACGCAGGGCATCGCCGAACCACGCCGCCAGACCGCGCAGACCCCGTTTCCACGCCTGCTGCGCCAGCAGTTTCAGGGTCCGCCCGCTCCAGAGTGGGCCGCCGAGCAGGCCGAAGATGAACGGCGCCTCGGCCTCCAATGTCTCGACATCGGCCTTGTGGCGCGCACCGTCACCAGCCGCCGCAGCGTCGAATGCGGCGACATTGGCGGCGCGATCCGTGGTCAGAACCAGCGCCTCGCCGTTCGGGCGCAGGGCGGCGGTGGGCTTGCCCGAGTGGCAGAACTCCAGCCCGTGCTCCGAGAGGTCTTCGCCCAGCGCCTCCATCGCCGGGCCGGTCACGAACAGCACCCAGGTCGCCGACATCACGTCGTGGCGGAACCCCGGCACGGTGATCTCGTCGGTGAGGATGCAGCCGCCGAGGCGGTCCTCGCGCTCGAGCACGAGAACCTTCTTTCCGGCCTTCGACAGCATCGCGGCGGCGACGAGCGCGTTGATGCCCGATCCGATGACGATGTGATCGGGATCGGTCACGATCAGCCTTTCGGCACCAGCGCCAGCGCACGGATCGGCGATCCGGTGCCGCGCGCGATCTTGAGCGGGGCGGCGATCAGCACCGCGCCCTTCGGCGGCAGTTTCGACAGGTTCGCCAGCGAGGCGAGGCCGAAGCGATTGTTCTTGTGCAGCAGGTTGTGCGCGGGGAACGGCGGGTCCATTCCGCCGGCCTGGCCCGCATCGGTGCCGATGCACTGGCTGCCCCAGCCGACGATGCCCTTGCCGATGAGATAGTCTATGGCCTCGGCCGTCGGCCCCGGCGTGTGCGGGCCGGTGTCGTCGGCGTTCAGGAACGCGGCCTCGTCACCCGCGCGCTGGTCCCAGTCGGAGCGCAGGACGACCCACTCGCCCGTGCCGATATCGCCGTGCTCGGCCTCCCATGCCGTCACGTCGTCCACGGTCAGCAGGTAGTCGGCATCGGCGGCACATTCGGCGGACTTGTCGATGACGTTCACGGGTGCCACCAGCCGCTGCACGTCGAGCGTGTCGGTATAACCGTCCTCGTAATCCTTGCCGGTGATCCAGTGATGCGGCGCATCGAAATGGGTGCCGGAATGTTCGCCGAGCTTGAGCCAGTTCCAGGCGAAGAACGGACCATCCTCGTCGTATTCGGAGATCTTGTGGATCTCGACATGCGGCGTGTTCTTGGCGAAATCGGGCGGCAGGTAGAGGATCGGCGTGTCGGGGCCCAGGACCCCCGAGCAATCCACGACCTCGATCTTGCCCGACAGCAGGGCTGCCCCGAGATCTTTCACGATATCCTGCGACATGACGTGTCCTCCCTTTCGTCGGTGTCGGCGCTGTGACGCCGCGTCACGAACACGCTAGACAGAATTGGATGCATTTGAAAGTATCTGTGTGACGGGGGACCAATGGACACCGACTACGACGCGATCCTGATCGGGGCGGGGCACAACGCGCTGGCGGCGGCGCTTCATTTGTCGGCGAAGGGGTGGCGTGTCGGCGTGTTCGAGCGGGCGGAGGTTCCCGGCGGCGCGGTCAAGACCGGCGCGTACACGACACCGGGGTTCCGCCACGATTGGGGAGCGATGAACGTGTCGCTGTTCGCGGGGTCGCCGTTCTTTGCCGCCTACGGCGCGGAATTGCAGGGCCACGGATGCGCCTTCGCGCCCGTCACGGACTGTTTCGCGAGCGTCTATCCCGACGGGACGTGGCTGGGCGTGTCGACCGATCTCGACGCGACCTGCGCGCGCATCGCGGCGGTCAGCGCCGAGGATGCCGCGACGTGGCGCAGGCTGGCCGAGGCGTTCCCGGACGAGGCGCCGCACCTGTTCGGCCTGCTCGGGTCGCCCATGTCGGCCCGCGCGCTGGCGTCCTATGGCTGGAAGACGCTGCGCGCCAAGGGGCGCGGCGGGACGCTGGATTTCGCGCGGTTCCTGATGTCGAGCCCGCGCGCCTGGCTGACCGACACGTTCCAGAGCGAAAAGGTGCGCGCGATGCTGGGCATCTGGGGGATGCATCTCGATTTTGCGCCCGACGTCGCGGGGGGTGCGATGTTTCCCTACCTCGAAGGGATGGCCAATCAGAGTTTTGGCATGGTGCTGGGGCAGGGGGGTGCGGACACGGTCGTGCGATCGCTGGTCGCGGCGATCGAGGCGCGCGGCGGGGCGGTGCATTGCGGCTGCGACGTCATGCGGATCGAGGTGGCGGGGGGCCGGGCGACCGGGATCGTGCTGTCGGACGGGCGACTGGTCGGGGCGAAACGCGCGGTGATCGCAGGCGTGGCGCCGGGGGCGCTGCACCGGATGACGGGCGGGACGGACGACGCCCGGTTCGACGCCGCGATGACCGGCTGGACCCACGCGCCCGGCACGATGATGATTCACCTGGCGATGGACGGCCTGCCCGACTGGACCGCCGGGGACGATCTGAAGCGGTTTGCCTATGTCCATGTCGCGCCGACGTTGCAGGGCATGGCCGAAACCTATGCGCAGGCCGCGGACGGGATGTTGCCCGCCGCACCGGGGCTGGTCGTCGGACAGCCCACTGCCGTCGACCCGAGCCGTGCGCCGGAGGGCAAGCATGTGCTGTGGATACAGGTCCGCATGGCGCCCGGCACGATCCGCGGTGACGCGGCGGGAGAGATCGCCGCGACAGACTGGGCCGAGGCGGCGGAGCCGTTCGCTGACCGCGCTCTCGACCTGCTGGACACCTATGCGCCCGGTACCCGAGGCAAGATCGTGGGACGGCGGATCGTCAGCCCCGCCGCCCTTGAGGCCGAGAACCCCAACCTTGTCGGCGGCGATCAGGTTTGCGGCAGCCACCATTTGCGCCAGCATTTCCTCTATCGTCCCGCGCGCGGCCATGCCGATGGGTCGACGCCGATCCGCGATCTGCATCTGACGGGGGCCGCCGTCTGGCCCGGCGGCGGGACGGGTGCTGCGCCGGGATACCTGCTGGGCCGGAAGCTGGCCGGACATTGAACCGAGACAACTGGGAGAGAGCGACATGAGACTGAACAGACGCGCGATGCTGCAATTGTCGGCCGCCGGAGCGGCGCTGGGCGTGGCGAGCCTGCCCGCACGGGCGCAGGCCATCGAGGAGCTGGTGATCGCCTACAACGTCACCCTGCCGAGCTGGGATCCGACCGTCGGCCCGTCGGCGGTGAACCCGACGATCCAGGGGATCTACCAGTCGGTCTTCGACCAGTTCATCCTGCAGCAGCCCGACCTCACGCCCGCCCCCGGCCTGCTGACCGACTGGGGCTGGAACGAGGATCGCACACAGGTCTGGATGGATGTCCGGACAGGCGTGAGCTGGCACGACGGCAGCGATTTCACCCCCGCCGACGTGGTCTGGTCGCTGGAACGCGCGGGCGCCGAGGAGACCGGCAACCCGATCCAGTTCATCTGGTCGACCATCGGAAACTTCACCGTCGACGGCAACCGGATCACCGCCGACGTGCTTCGGTTCGAGCCGACGATCTTCAAGTGGATGTATTTCCTGACCGGCTATGTCCTGCCCAAGGACTATTACGAACGCGTCGGCGCGGACGGGTTCGAGAGCGCGCCGGTCGGCACCGGCCCCTACATGGTCGACGGGTTCGAGCGGAACGCCTTCGTCCGGTTGCGCGCCAACGCCAACTACTGGAACGGCGTGCCCGAATTCGAGACGGTGACGATCCGTTTCGTACCCGATGCCGCCAGCCGCGTGGCCGAGATCGAGAGCGGCAACAGCCATGTCACGCTCGAGATGCCCTACGAGGAATACGACCGCCTGCGGTCCGGATCGCTGACCGGAACGGCGACGCCGGTGTCGGATATCGGGATGATCTTCCTCAACGACATCGACGTGATGCTGGACCCGAACGTGCGGATGGCCGCGGCACTCGCGATCGACAAGCAGACGATCATCGACCGGCTGCTGTCGGGCTACGGCGTGGCGATCGACACGCTCGAGACGCCGGACTACATCGCGTTCGACCCCGGCGTGACGGTGCCCTATGACCCCGACCGCGCGATGGAACTGCTCGCCGAGAGCGGCTATTCGCCCGACAACCCGGTGCGGTTCACGATCCAGACGACGCGCGGGTTCAAGCCCAAGGACTACGAGATGATCCAGGCCATCGTCGGCCTGTGGCGCCGCGTCGGGATCGAGGCCGAGATCGAGGTCTATGAGATCGCCAAGCACTACGAGCTGCGCGCGGCCGACGACCTGGCGCCGGCGGCGTTCTACAACTGGGGCAACTCGGTCGCCGATCCGTCGACCGGCACCGGCTTTGCGATGTTCGGGCCGACGCCGCATTCGGTCTGGGACGGGCAGGACCTGGTCGACATGATCGCACCCCTTTGGGCCGAGGCCGACGAGGAGGCCCGCATCCAGGGGTGGAAGGACGTCGACCGCTACGTCGCCGACAACGCGCTGGTCATTCCGCTGCTGCAATATGTGCAGCCCGTCCTGTCGGCGCCGGGGGTGAACGTGGTGCCGCACCGGTCGGGTGCGTTGCTGCCGCACCTGATGACGCGGGCCTGATGGCGGAAAGATGGCCCTGATCGGGGCGATCCTGTCGCGGCTGGCCGGCACGGCGGTCACCCTGATCGGGGTGGCCGTCATCGTGTTCGTGGTGATCCGCGTCGTGCCCGGCAACCCGATCGCGATGATGCTGCCACCGGGTGCGACCGAGGACGACATCGCCCGGCTGACCGCGCGCTACGGTTTCGACAAGTCGATCCCCGAACAGTTCGTGATCTGGGCGCAGGGCGTGTTCCAAGGCGATTTCGGCACCTCGATCACGGCGCGCCAGCCGGTGCTCGACCTCGTGCTCGGGCGGTTGCCCGCGACGCTGGAGCTGTCGTTGCTGGCGCTGGGCATCGCCGTCGCGGCGGGCGGAACG
>Ga0115567_10007421_pt1 | contig 10403 bp, 11 predicted proteins | sample COGITO_mtgs_1204_2_FD_88679 | JGI IMG/M metagenome (GOLD analysis project Ga0115567, IMG submission 88679) | Pelagic marine microbial communities from North Sea - COGITO_mtgs_120412 | ecosystem: Environmental > Aquatic > Marine > Epipelagic | place: Germany:Helgoland, sampling site Kabeltonne... | reverse complement strand
GGGGCCTTTGCTGGGCAGGAAAGCATGCTGACGGGGATAACCCGCCCGTCATCGGTGTAGAATGACGTGAACTCGTCCTCGCACTTCTTTCGCAGTGCGAGAACTCTTCCATCGTGCGTATGATACGTGGTCAGCTCGTCGACTCGCGACACTCTTGCCGGCAAGCTCTTCACAGAGGCACTCCTTGAGCACAAACCAGGCGCCAGCGGGTCTTGCCTACCGACAAATGTAGACAGTGGGGCCAGCACGAAGGCTTCGGTGGTGATTCCCACGAGCGCAACAGCGAACAGACAGTGCCATGTCGTGGTCCTTCTGTGCCCGATGCGTGAAACGGAGCAACTCCTGCGCACACTGTGCGTTTGATCATGCATGTGGCAGTCATGCAACCCGTCATGATTTTGCGAGTGCAGCGGACGCTTCGCCTCCTCGCTTTCGCTCTTGGGGAATCCCCGCATTTGGCGTTCGAGCAGTTAAAGTATCTTTGCTGTCGATTGCCGCCCCCGGCGGCCAAGCCACCGGAAAGAGGTGCCAGAGGTCCTCAATCGCCCTCAACTCTCAACTGGCGGTGTAGGAATGCACACCACACGCCCTGAAGACCGCGACCGCGAGCGCGGCCCCAGACCAGGTCACGGATCTCAACCCACAAGGCCCTTTGTAACGCGAAGGGCCCGCCGCCTTGTTATCCAATTCCAGTGGTCGCATCTCGCGTCTGAACGGCACCAGCACCGCGCGGGGAGGCAGGAGGCCGAGAGCGGGTATCTACGATACTTTCTGGGAGCGCATCCGTCGTGAACATTGCAAGATCGCTGAGCAGGCCACGGTCGCAAGCCAGTTCAGCCCCTCTGCGCCAGGAGCATCCTGGCACACGCGGTGGGCCGAAAGGGATGCCCGTGCCGAAAGGGATGAAAGGCGAGCCGAAAGGGATGAAAGGCGAGTATTCAGACGTCGGCACGAGGGCTGATGACGACGAGGACCATGGTGAGGACGAGGACGAGGGAGTCGATTTGACGCAGCACGAGGTGCACATTCAATCTTTGCCGGGATCTTATTCCAGCGTGGCGCACGTGTTTGACGACCAGTTTTCCCGCGAGCTCGCAGGTCGATCTTTACGAACTCCTCAAGCTCAAACGCGACGAGAGTGCGGAAGCGAACACAAAAGGGCTTATTTCACGCGCACGCGCCGGCTTCCACCGTCAGGTGCCCCTCAAACTCGCAGTGCCCTGGCCCTTCTGCCTAAACCCTAACCTAAACCCTAAACCCTACCGAATCGCGCCCCCTCTCCCGGCTTCTGCGGCTGAGCTGCTGCGCGTGGCAGTCGACCAAATGGCACCCGCGGAACTTTCACGCGAACCACGTGGTCTGCGACGAGTGCGGCGCGCATCTCGCCCTAGCACGGTGGACCCCGCGGCCCCCGCGCCGCTCCAGGCACCACGCCCATCAGCCTCGCGCGTTCGTTGGTCAACCCGTGGAGGCGGCGCGGGCAGGGACTGGTTCCACCACGGCGGGGAGCTCTATGACCTTTGCCGCGCAGACTGGGAGCAGCAGGCACGCCCTCATCTCTCGCGCCCCCTCGGCGCCCGATGCCCTCTACCACGCGCCGCAGGCGAGGACGCCGGCGCCTCCCACAGCGCTCGCCCCCTGAGGCGTACGGTGGGGCGCGCCTCATCAGGCCCCGGACGAGCGTGAGAAGTTCTGCAACGTCACGGAGGTGCCATTGCCCTTGGAGCCATTGCCCTTGGAGCCATTGCCCTTGGAGCCTTGTGCGCCACGTGCGCCCTCTTCGCCTCCACGCCCTCCCTCCCTCGTGCACTTGGCACTGAGGCGGGCGGGCGCGTGCACGCGCCGCGGGGGCGCAGCTCGACGACCTCGGAGCGGAGAGGGAGCGCTACAGCGCGGCGCTCGAGGCAGTGGTGCGACTTCCTCGGCAAGAGCGCGCCTGCGGCTGTCACCCTTGGAGCCATTTCCGCCCTTCCTGAGTACGCCCGACCGCCTGGCAGGCCGCGCGCGCGGCGGCGGAGCTGCGGTTCCGGCAGATCGGGCTGGCGTGGCGCGTCATCAAGGACGAGCCGCTCCGCTCCATCTACCTCGCATGCGGCTGGTCTGGCCTCGTCAAGGTCCGCGATCCCGATTCGTTAATAATCTTCGTAGTCGTTTTATCCGTTACGGCACCCCTGCCTCCCGCGCTGCTCGCTCGACCGCCCTGCGCGCGCCCGCGGGCTGAAGCGGGCCACGGCGGGGCGCCGGGCGGCAGTCGGAGTCCTACGCCGAGGCGAGCGTCTTCGAGGCGGACTTCTTCGCCGCGTACGAGGCGCGTCCGCCGCCCCTCTCCCTCTCCGAGCGCTGCTCCCAGGGGACTCTACCTGCTATGTCGCAGCGAATGCCCGTGCCATCTCGCGCCGTGTGTGGGCTGGGTGCTAGCTGCTAAGCGGCGGCGGCGGCGGCGGGGGATGCCAGGCGTTTTTCGCGGGCGAAGACGAAGAAGACCGCCAGTATCTGCTCCTGGGCGGATCTGCCAAGGCGCGCCCTGCCTGACGCTGCGCGGCGCGGCGGGCTGCGCGGGTTCCGGGAGAGTCACGGGTGTGTTGCGCGCGGGACGCAGTTGTCGGATGAGGAGGACGAGTCTGAGGCCGAGGCGGGTGGCGAGGGCAAACGCGATGGGAAGGGTGATATGGAGGGTGAGAACGAGGAGGAGGAAGAGGAGGACGAGGAGGAGGAGGAAGAGGAGGACGACGAGGAGGCGCTGCTTGCTGCAGCCGCAGACAAGACCAACGCGGACGCGGCTGGCGCCGTAGCCCGCGAGCAGCCCCCGCCGCCGCTGCCACGCCCCCCCGCGATGGTGCATCCCACACCTCCCCCGCGCTTTGCCGCTAGATCTATCGAGCGCGATTTTCGGCGTGTGTGCGGCAACCCGCCGTTTTCAGCGGCGGCCGGAATGTGACGCGCGCCTGCTGGCCACGTATCCGCCCGCGGTCTTTGAGCGCATCTTTCGCTGCGCACTCGGCACAGGTCGCGATGCAGATGGCACCCAAGTCTCGCGAGGAGGCGGAGGCGCGGGCGGGCGCGGGTTTTGCGCCTCCGGGGGGCGACCCGTGGGCCCTCGTCAGTCGCAAGGTAGCGCACGTGGGCGGGGACACCGGCGGGGACAGCACTGCGGGAGAGGAATCCCCTGCCACTAAGCGTGCGAGGGCCGAGGGAAGCGATTAGCGGCGTACCCAGAACGAAACGGTGTTCTCTAAGTGGCCAACGGCACAACGTTGCATGCGTGCTCTCCCGATTGCTCGCGCGTGCTCAGTTTACTGCGCGCTTTCTTGGCAACTGCGCGATCAGCGGCCCATGTCGCCGGTCCTGCCTAGTACTGGATCTTGACCGCGTCCTTGACGCCGCACTTGGCGATCTTGACCGTGGCAGAGGTCTTGCCAGATGACGAACCGACCTCCTCGATGCGGCGGACGACGTCCATGCCCTCCTCAACCTCGCCGAAGACCACGTGCTTGCCGTCCAGGAACGGGGTGGGGACGGTGCAGATGAAGAACTGGGAGCCGTTGGTGTTGGGCCCTGCGTTGGCCATGGAGAGGATACCGGGCTTGTCGTGCTTCAGCTCGAAGTTCTCGTCCTTGAAGGTCTTGCCGTAGATGGACTTGCCGCCGGTCCCGTCGCCGTTGGTGAAGTCGCCGCCCTGGCACATGAAGCCCGGGATCACGCGGTGGAACGAGCAGCCCTCGAAGCCGAAGCCGTCCTCGCCCGTGCAAAGCTTCTGGAAGTTGGTCGCCGTCTGCGGCACCTTGTCCTTTCGGATCTCCATCACGATGCGCCCCGCCGACTCGTCGCCGATAGTGATGTCGAACCACGCGCGCGGGTTCACCACCGCAAGCACGCCACCCGGAGCGAACGTCAGGTCCATCTCTTCCGCCGGGTTCTCTGTCCCCCCGCCCCACACGCGTCGTCAGGCCCCGTGAGCCAACCACTTTTTGGATTCCAAAAGGCAACACGGAACGTGGAAGTGATGGGAGAACGCGAGGGCCCGCACCGGCGATCATGGCGAAGGCCTTGTCGAACCCCAGGCCGATCGAGCTCTCGCCGTTGACAGCGATGAGCGTGTCCTGCAGGCAGGGCACGCACAGCTCCCACATCAGTCTCCTCTGGTGTTTCAGGCGTGGCCGATTTGGCAGGTTCACGTGACATGCAGCATAGGTGAAAGAACGGGCTGAGACGCGCGGAACCAGGCCGCTCTGCTTGAGGGCAGAGCCCCTCTCGGGCCCCGACCTGGAGAGCGATCTTGTTGTCGAGGTTGAACTTATTGTCCGCGTTGGACGACTCACGGTTCACGCCCTTGACAACCTGCGTCCCGAAAGCAATCAATCAGCGTCCGCAGTCGGCCCCGTCGAGGTGCCCAGTTCACGCGGCGCATGCACAGCTCGCGCCGGGAGGAGCGCGTACGATGCACTTGTCCTGGCCAGAAGACTCCTCGAAGACGAGGCCCATCGGCTTCTTCATCTGAGAGGTTGCAGACGATCGGTCACGTTCGCTCAACCGAAGACAGTCGCTTCTGAGGGCATGTACGTTCTGGCACCCGACTAGCAGTGCAGCCCGGTCATGCAGGGGTTCGGACAGACCTTCACAGTGTAAGACTCGAAGGTCTTGTCGAAAGCGGTGCGGGCCTGTACGCGGTCGGGTGTGTGTCAGTAGTGTTCCGCCTGAACGCGATGACCCACCCGATGAAACGTGGAGCGAGCCCCTTCACGGTCGAATTACGCGTGCGCACAGCACGGGCTGCTCAGACACAGGTGATTTCCCCTGTCCTTGCCCCTTGATTGGATCTACCTGCTGCTTCTGCTTCTCCTCGAGCTGGCGGAGCGCCTCGGCGGCGCTCTTGGCCTTGGCCATCATGACTGGGGCAGCGAATCGCCCAGCGCGTGCCGACGGCGACGCAGCCGCACGAAGCGGGAGCGGGGAGCCCATGGGGCGGGAGGAGAGACCCATTGGAGCCCAGGCCGACGCCTGAGAAACGAGCAGGGCGCCCGCGACAATGTGCACAGCGCGCATCTTAACGTGCCTTCCGGGAGTGCTTGCCAACAAGTTTTTCTCCACTTGAGTGTCGCGGCTTTGGGTGCAGCAATTGGATGCCAGTCAAAATCTGCTCAACTCCTTTCCGGTCGACCCACCGCGGGGGCGCTCGAAGCGAGAACGCGACTGGGGATGGTGTTGCAGAGGCGTCATTTGCAGCCCGGGTTGCATGTATCCAATTTCACGCTCGAGAGGCTCCTCATCTCGTTCGCGTTTGCCTCACTTACGGCCAACATACTTTTCTTCCTTGTCCCCAATGCGCGCCCCGCTGGAATGAATGCGCAGCCGAATTCACCACTCGCTCCGAGTACCGGAAACGTCGACACGCTTCACCGCGAGCGGAGAGAACTTTTTGAGCTCACTGAGAAGGTGCCCGGGCTGGCGTCCTTTCCACGTGCCCTGGGCCCTGTCGAGGCCAGCCCACAGACCCACGATTTTCTCAAGGTCTGTGCACCGTCGCAGGCGCGACGAGAAAGACAGGAGCTGGCGGAGCTTCGGGCAAATTTGGAGAAGGTGAGTGTTTTCTCCGCCTTTGCGTGCGCATGTCTTCCCTCCTGCAGCTTCTGGCCTTTGCTCGTGCTCAAACTAGCGCCACCTTGCAGGAGCGAGAAGAGCTCCGATTGGAGCGAGCAGACTTCATGCGCTCCTTTGCGGAAAGCTTCGGTCCCGACACCGGCGACGGCGCGCGGAAAAGCGGCGCAGGGAGCACCGAGGAACACCGCGCTCGCGCGGAGGCGGCCGAGCGCACGCGAAAAGCAGAGGCTGTTCGGGCTGCAGAGCAGCAGCAGCGACGCGCCGAGGAGCAGGAAGTCGAAATCCGACGGCACGCAGCGCAGCTGGGCACGGAGCCAGCGCAGCACTACTGGGAACGGGAACACGTCGCGGAAGGTGCCGACGCCACGGGCGAGCAGGGCGGGACGGGCGCCTCGGAGCTTGCGGGGCACTACTGGGAGAGCGCGCCAGAGGGCGCGGGCGACAAGCGGCACGAGGGCGGGCACCATCTTGCAGCGGCGGGCAAGGTCCGCGCCGGCCCTGCTGCGCGTTCGCGTCCGCACGTATGGCCCGCGGGTAGGATGCGTGACCCTGGCGCCCCTGGCCCTTCGTGCGCAGATTGGCGCGAGCGTCGCTCTCTGCTCGGTTATCTGGGATGCCACCGCGCTCATCGGAAACCCGTTCGCTGTGCCGGGCGTCACAGACAACATGGTCTGCGGCGCCCTTGCGGGGGCCGTCGCTTTCGCGCTGTGAACAGATCTTTGTACTGTACCTACCGCCGCAGCGCCCCCCGCGCGACCCGCGGCATCACACGCGGCGGGAATCGGGCGAGGCCTGACCATACCGCCGCCCGTTGCGCACAAAGCTTCCGCGCCACCCTCTCTCAGCGGCGCCCGGCTAGCGCCCCCTGGGGCCCTAGGTACCCTCCCCGCCCCATCGGCGCGAATTGCGGCTGCTGCGGAGGCCCTGGGGCAGGGAGGCGGGGCGGCCCGGGCAGCCCGGGCGGCCCCGGCCCGGGCGGTCCCCTGCCCTGCCCGTACCCGTACGGCGCGCCGCTGCCGGGCACCGCCTGCTGCCCCTGCGGGAAGGGGCCGTGCGGGTACGCCGCATTGTAGTTGGCCTGCGGCTGCGTCCAACCTTGCGCCCCCGGCGCCGCTTGCTGCGCCTGGGCATAGCCTGTGGCTGCGGGCGCTGGCGCCCCCAGGTAGTTGTATGCCTGCGATTGCACCTGGAGCTGCTGCTGGTGCTGACTCCAACTTCCCTGCTGGTATTGTTGCTGCTGCTGATCGCCGTGCGCAGAGCCGACCTGCTGACTGGAGCCCGGCCACTGTTGGTAAACATCGTAGTGCCCCCCCGCCTGCGCCTGCCCTGTCGCGGTCTGCTGGTGCGTGGCCTCTGCCTGCGCGCCCCCGGAATCGGCCTTCCACTCGTACTGCTGCTTCTCGGCGTTCCAAATGTAGGCCCCCGACTGCACCCGCTGCTCTGGCGCAAGGGAGGTGTGCCACACGTACTGCTGCGTGTCCGCATTCCAGACGTACCCGCCTTGCTCTTCTGCGGCCCCTTCAGCAGCGCTGTGGGCAGGTGCAGATGGATTGATTGGCGCGCTGGCGGAGCCTGCATTCGCACCGCCCTTGTCGTAGGCACTGCCCTGCGCCATCATCTGCAGACGCTCCTGCATGTACTGCTCCTTGCGCCGTGCGTGCTGCCGCATGAATTCCTCCTCCCGCTCGCGTCGCTCCTGATCTCGCGCAGCCGCCTTGCGTTGCTGGTCCTCTTCCCACTCACGCTGACGCTGCGCCCTCTCCTGCTGCAGCTGCATGTGCTCCTCCTCTCGTCGTCGCTTCAGTTCCCGTATCTCGTTCTCCTCCTGCTCCCGCACCCGCTTCCTTCGCTCGTCATCACGCCTCTCCATCTCTCGCCCCGCATCCTGCGGAGACGGCACGCCGCTCAGCTGCCGCGCATCATTCGCCCGCAGGTCGCAACGAGCGACACAGCGGACTGCGGCGCACGCGTGGCGCCGGGAGAAAGAGCACCTGGTTGGGACCCATCATCATCGGAAACCCTCGCATCCCACCCGCGGGTATCGGCAGCACTCCGCGCCCGGGGACGTGCTGTGCAAGGGGCATCGGGGCGCCGGGCATCGGCATCCCGCGCGCCCCACCTGGAAACTGCAAGGGCCGTGCCTGCCCTGGCATCGGCGGGAACGCCGCGCCCGGTGCAGCAGCCCCCATCGGGGGAGCCCCCCCAGGAAGTGGCCGCGGTAGCACACCGGCGGGCATCGCTGCGCCGCGCACGGGGCCGGGCTGCGCGGGAACGCCCCTGGGCGTGGGCATGCCAAGGCCTGGCATGGCGCCGCGGCCTGGTGGCTGCATGCCCGGCATCCTCGGCGGCATGCCCGGCAGCGTCGGACGCATCAGGACGCCGCGCCCTGGCGGCATCATGCCCGGCACGGGAGGGCCCATGCCCATTCCAGGCGGCGGCGGGCGCGCTGAGCCGGGCCTGCGCGCAGGGAGGCGTTCGTGAGCTTGTGCGCAGATTGTCAGGGGCAACCCGGCTTCTCGCTCTCCCGCAAAACTGGCGCGGATAGCCAGGGAGCCGTGCTGTGAGCTCAGAACAAGCTGGTTCCGTGGTGTGCAGCGCATGGACCCAGAGCACCCGCCAACACTTATAGGAATCACATGCAGGGAGGTCTATCGTCTTTCAAGTGGATCTACTACGATGAGGATATCAACAAATTTGCCATCTTGTGGTTACATTAGTCCACCTGCTCTGCGGCATTGCATCCCCGCGATTCATGATTCCTCCTCACGCCTGCATGCACGTCGAGACCGACTCGTAGTTTTGCCTGTTCCTGTTATGGAAATGCAGGCAGCACGCTTAGATTCCCCAAGTCTCGCAGCTGAAAGCTGCTCTCTGCTGCTCTTGCTCTCCGCTCAGCAGAGCGCTCAGCGATATGCAAATGCGGTCAACAAGGGCGTAGGAGAGTGCCTTCGAGCCAAGGCCACGCCGGCGTGATTCCCAAGCGCTGGGGGAGTCAGAGTCAGCGGGTTTTTTCCTCGCTCAAGTTGACTGGTTTGGACGCGTCTTGGAGCTGGGAACTCCTTGCTTGGAGTCCCAGGCAAGGCTGCGACTGCTCCTGGCGCCTGCGGGTGATGCATGCATAAGTTGGGCCTGCGGATAAGGACCCTACTTGGCCTGTGCGCTGCGCACCACACCTTGGCCGCATTCACAACTGTGGGAACCCTTCCTCTGCGTCGATTTGCCAGCGTCGTCCCGCGGATCCGCCCCGGTACCTGGCCGGGGCGCTGCGCCGCCAGGATGGAAATGGCCGGGCGCAGTCCCGACCCGAATTCCGACCCCATGGACGACGCCGCTTGCAGCCGCAATGGCGAGGACATGGATGAAGTGTCCCATCGGGGGTTGCCAGAAGAAGTCGAAGTGCAGGTGGATCACAACACTGAGATGCGCAGCTCGGACGGCGGGGGTTCCGCGCAAGGTTCGGAGCGGGACGCTGGGCAACCCACGCAAGTTGAAATGGACCCGACAGACGCCCAGTCCGCCAAGTGGCGCAAGTACTACGAGGACGGCTTCCTCCCGTGGGACTCGAACGAGCCGTGCCACCTCCTCGTCGGGGCGCTGTGCCCAGGCAGCGCCCTCTAGCACGCTCCCACCGCCCCGCCGCATCCCGCTCCGAGCACGCGTGACCCCTCCGCCGGTCTACAGAGAAGAGCCTGGCGGTCACGCCGGAGGACCTGAACGCGCCGCTGCCGCTCGGCGAGAATTGGGACGAGGGGCTGCTGGCGGAGCTCGATCACGAGGCGGACGCGCTCCGCGCGCAGGCGGCGGAGGTCAACAGCAAGCAGGCGCGCAGCGACGACAGCAGGCGTGCCCCGCCCGTGCGCCCGCACGACGCACCCTGCCCGCACCGCCGGCGCTGAGCGCCCTCCCGCGCGGGCCCGCGCCGCAGAGCGGCCAGGAGCACGCTGCAGGAGCGCGGGGTCGATCTCTCCGTGGCGCTTGCCAAGGCCTCCCCCCTCCCTACCCTTTCCCCTACCGCTTCCCGTACTGTACTGTAGCTTGCCAAGGCCTCCCCCAAGCCCCTCAACCTTCCCCAGCCCTCAGTTCCCCAGCCCCAAGACAAGGGCCGTGTGCACGCGAGCCCCCGCCGCTGCCGGCTGCCCGCACGGCGCGCGGGGCGGGCGGCTCAGCTGGCGGACGGGCAGGCGGAGCTGGCGCGGGCGATGCGCGCGGAGCTGCTCCAGGAGCAGCTCGACTTCCACGTCGAGGCACCCCCCCCCTCCCCGCGTCGCCCTCCCGTACTAACTGGACACGTCTCGTCCCTCCCTCCCGTACTAACCGGACGCGTCGCGTCGCCCCGCGCCGCGCCGCGTGCCACACGGCGCGAATAGTGGGGCAGTTGGGCAGTGGGGCGGCTGGGTGGAACTTAAAGACGCTGACGCCGGCAACTTAACGACGCTGACGCCGGCAACTTAAAGACGCTGACGCCGGCAGGCCTCGATGCGGCACCTGGATACGCTCGTGGCACAGACACTCGCGCGCGTCGAGCGCGACCTGCAGGCGCGCCTTGTTCTCCCGGCTCTGCCGACACGCTTGCCGCGCGCGCGGGGCGAGGGGCGAGGGGCGCGGGGCGCGGGGCGCGGGGCGCGTGACGCGGGGCGAGGGGCGCAGGAGGCGCACGAGTCGGTGGCGCAGATGTTCCTCTCGCACTTCTCCGAGGCGCTCGAGGCAGCCCCCGCGCCCCCGCGCCCCCGCGCCCCCGCGCCCCCGCGCCCTGGCGCCCCCGCGCCGGTCTGGTCTTAATTTTTGTCGTCCCACCCCTTCTCCGC
>Ga0115567_10007420_pt1 | contig 10404 bp, 13 predicted proteins | sample COGITO_mtgs_1204_2_FD_88679 | JGI IMG/M metagenome (GOLD analysis project Ga0115567, IMG submission 88679) | Pelagic marine microbial communities from North Sea - COGITO_mtgs_120412 | ecosystem: Environmental > Aquatic > Marine > Epipelagic | place: Germany:Helgoland, sampling site Kabeltonne... | reverse complement strand
TGCACGGACTGATGCCTTAAGGGCGGCGTTAAAGAAGTTCAAGTAAACGTCGCCATAACGCCGCTAAATTGTTAGGGGAGGCCGTAACGTAGAACGGCAATCCCGGCAATCCCGGCGAGGTTGATTAAGCACGCCACACCATAAATATATAAGGCACGGCTGATATCCTGCGGTGTGGCCCGCGCCGTGCCATCACCAATCCATGGAATATTCTGATATTTAGGTTGCTGAGGCCGCGGGCCGGCCAAGGACAGCGAAAGAGCCCCCGCCATTGCCGCCAGGGGCCAACCTAAGTTGACGGAAGGATATTTGCCCGCGTCTCGCCCCATGGTTTTCATGGCTTGTCCTGGGTGAGCGGTTGGTGCAAAGGCGGCCGCGACAGCAACGAGCAGGCAAGCAAGACGTGCGGGAATAAACATGAGAGCATCATTGAGGCGGCCGGCTGTTAGTCCAAAAGCGCGGTATGCATCCGTCGGGTGATCAAGTTTGGTTGCTATGGTGTGAACGGCCCGTGAAATAAGTAATCCCGGGAAGCCAAATAAGATGAACCAAAACACCGGGCCGACAACACCGGCCACAAGTTTTTCTGTCGTACTTTCGATGGCGATTCGGCAAACGGCATGTTCATCAAGCTGAGCCGCATTTTGACCGGTGATGCCTTCAATCGATGCACGCGCTTCATGGAGCCGACTCGCAGAAATGTGTTTTGCCAGGCTTCGGGCTTCACCATAAGCTTGGCTTTGTGTGAGCAGGCTCGCTGTCAGGATTAGCTCTAAGGTCCAGCCATAGTGGATATGTCCGGCAACCCACAATACGCCGGTGCTCAACCCTAAGCACAGGAGGATAACAAAGATCGTAACGAGAACACCGCGAATCGCTCGATCCATCGGGCTGCGATGCTTGCGGTTTAATTTACGGTCTAAAAAAAGGATGATATTGGAGACGATGCTGAGCAACGATGGGAAATGTTGAAACATCACTCGGGCAGAACTGGCGAGGCCCTCCAAAATCATGGCAAGCAAAAGCAGAACGAGTGGATCGAAGGCCCTCGGGCCCTCTGCAAGACCGAACGTAAACATAGGCTTAGTTTGGGTGTGGTATCATCCCGTCGTCAACAGTTAAGGTGTTTTCACGGTGAATGTGAGATAAAAGGGTGTGCTCAATCCTAGGCTCAAGACGCGCCTTGTCGTCTTGTAGCTGTGGCGGAAATCAAAGGATTAAAAAAGAATGACAAATGACGGTCGCCCAAAAGGAGTCTCTCGAATTGCCGTGGTTTTGGGTGCTCTTGCATTATGCCTCACCCTGATCGGTGGCGTTTATTTTGCCGTCGGCTCTGAGCGCTTTTCATCGTTCTTTGATCCATCGTTTAAAATCCCAAAGCAAACGTCAACAGCCAGCAAGGGCCCGCAGATTGGTGGTCCGTTTGAGCTGGTCGATCATACAGGTGCGGTGAGAACGAATGCAGATTTTGCCGGCAAATTTACCCTGATTTACTTCGGCTACACGTATTGTCCGGATGTTTGCCCAACATCACTGACAGCGATGACCGATGCGCTGAAAAGTCTTGGTTCTAAAGCGAAAAACATCGTGCCATTGTTTATTACGGTTGATCCAAAACGAGACACTGTTGAGCAGCTAAGAATGTATATCAGCCATTTTCATCCCCGGATGGTCGGTCTTACCGGCACCGAAGAGCAGATCGCAAAAGCCGCCAACGCCTTTCGGGTCTATTTCGCAAAGCAAAAAGAAAGTACGCCGGGTGCCAATGATTATCTTGTCGATCATTCCTCGATTGTGCTTTTTATGGACCAGAAAGGCCGATTTTTAACTCATTTTAGCCATGCGGTTGCGGCTGATGCCATGGCCGAGCGGATTCGAAAGTTCCTTTAATTTCAGCAACTTCAAAAAGGATACGGGGTACAGATGGTGGCAAAAGAGCCATTTTGGCGGCATAAATCGCTTCAAGACATGAGCCAGGGGGAGTGGGAATCGCTTTGTGATGGCTGTGCCAAGTGTTGCTTGGAAAAACTTGAAGATGTAGAAACCGGTGAGATCAGTTATACCAATGTGGCGTGCCGGCTTCTCGATTGTGAGGCCTGCCGGTGTACGAATTATGTGAAAAGGCAGCGGTTCGTACCTGATTGTGTATTGCTAACGCCGAAGAATATTGAACAATTACATTGGATGCCGACGACATGTGCGTATCGATTAATATCAGAGGGCAAAGATTTACCGTCATGGCATCCACTGAAAACCGGTGACCCCGATTCGGTCCATCGCGCTGGGATTTCGGTCCGTGGGCGCGTTGTCTCCGAACAAGACGCCGGTGAGTTAGAAGATCATATCGTGACGTGGCCTAATCAAGTGACTGAATAAAATTTTTAAATTATGTGAAGCCCGACCGATCAGGGTTAAACAAATAAATAAATGGGAGAAGTATGTTGTCGAATAAACCAGAAATTCTAAAAGGCGTGTTCGCCGCCGCGTTAACACCACAAAATGCGGATCTTTCGCCAAACCTGACGGACCACGCCGCGCATTGCCGCTGGCTGTTGGACAATGGTTGCGATGGTCTTGCTGTTCTCGGTACGACGGGTGAAGCCAATTCATTTTCCGTCGGTGAACGCATTGCCATTATGGAGAACCTCGTTGCAAACGGTATTTCCGGAAAAACGATGATGCCGGGTGTTGGGTGTTGTGCCATTCCAGATACGGTAGAATTAACCAAGAAGGCCGTCGACCTTGGCGCCTCGGGCGTGTTGATGTTGCCGCCGTTTTATTACAAAGGTGTCAGCGATGATGGCCTCTATGCGGCCTATGCTGAAACTATCGAACGGGTCGCCGATGATCGCTTGCGGGTTTACCTCTATCATATTCCGCCAGTATCGCAGATGCCGATCAGTATCGATTTGATCGAGCGATTGGTAAAAGCCTATCCCGATACGGTCGTTGGCCTCAAAGATAGTTCAGGCGTTATTGATAACATGACGAGCATCGCCAAGAAATTTCCGGGCTTTGCTGTTTTCTCAGGTGGCGACCATCTGACATTACCGCTGCTGCAAGCCGGCGGCGCCGGTTGCATCACGGCGGTTTGTAACATCGCACCCCATTGGCTGCAGGAGCTCTACCAAGGATGGCAAGGCGATAAGGCTCAGGAACTGCAAGATCGCATGGCAAACCTGCGTGATATTATCATCAGCTTCCCGCAAGTGCCGGCACTGCGCGCTGTTAAAGCACGGCATACCGGTGTTGATGGTTGGCGTCCATCGCGGCCACCATTGCCCGTCCTCAGTGATGCGGATTCAAAAGCTTTGTATAAGAAGCTTGATGACTTTGGGTTTTCGATGCCGGATCAAGCCCTGGCAGCAGCCCAATAGATTTTTTGAGGGAGACGGCGTGAATGGCGAGATTCCGGGAAAAGGTTATTTCTCTGGATCTTGCAGGCCGGGTCGTGTCCCTCACGATCCGGCGGCATCCCCGGGCCCGCAATATCATTCTCCGTATTGAGCCGAAGATCGGTCCAATCGTTACAGTTCCCTGGTATACGCCCTTTGAAGAGGGCATCGAGCTGGTCAGACGGAAACAGGCGTGGCTATTGCGCCAACTTGATGCAAGGCCGTCACGGGTTCCGTTTATTGAAGGGGCGCAAGTGCCGTTGTTGGGCACAGAAAAAATCGTTCGTCACAACCCAGATAGCCGCTCACCGGTTACGGTGACTGATACGGAATTTCATGTTTCTGGGCATGCCGAACATCTCGCTCGGCGCTTGACCGATTGGTTCAAAAAAGAGGCCCGGCGGGTGATTGCAGAACGGGTCGAAGAAAAAACACTCCAGCTTGGAAAACCTTATCGGCGCATTTCAATCCGCGACACCCGGTCGCGCTGGGGCTCATGCACGGAGGATGGGTCGTTATCGTTTTGCTGGCGCCTCATCATGTTGCCGGAACTCGCCCTCGACTATGTTGTCGCGCACGAGGTCGCTCATTTAAAAGAGCTCGACCATAGTCCGGCATTTTGGGGCACGGTCGCGACATTAACGGCCGATTCAGAGCGCGCGCAGGCCTGGCTTAAAGTGCACGGCGAACGGGTTTTTTATTACGGTTGAAATGAAACAAGCCCAAACCACACTCTCGATCACGGCACCTCACCGAGGCTTGCACGATTTGACGATAGAAGTCACAACGTGGGTCATCGCGCAGAAGCTCCAAACCGGATTGCTCACTCTATTTTGCCGGCACACATCGGCGTCGTTAACGATTCAAGAGAACGCCGATCCCGATGTCGTTCATGATCTTGAGCAAGCCTTGGATGGATTGGCCCCTGAAAATTTGCCGAACTATCGGCATACCACGGAAGGCCCCGACGATATGCCGGCGCACATCAAAGGCATGCTCACCGATGTGAGCCTATCGATACCGATCATCGACGGCAAACTTGCCCTCGGTACTTGGCAGGGTCTTTCTCTGATTGAGAGTCGGTCCCGGCCGCGGCCTCGCGACATCGTTTTACATCTCAACGGAGAATAGGGATGAAAGCTATTTGCCATGCCGCATTTGTCTTAATGATGGGCATGGGCTTAGCTTTACTAACGTCGATTTCATCATCATCTGCGGCTGAACCGATACCTGTCTCAAAGCATGCGATCTCGATGCACGGCACGCCAAAATATCCTGCCGATTTTTCGCATTTTGATTATGTAAATCCTGAAGCACCGAAAGGCGGCCTCTTGCGCCTCAGCCGGCTCGGCAGTTTCGATAGCCTCAATCCGTTTATCATTAAAGGCAAACCAGCGGACGGTTGGCGCCTTGTGCACGAGCGATTGCTCGAGCGCAGCCGCGATGAGCCGTTTACGCTGTATGCACGTATTGCCCAATCCATCAAGGTCGCGAAAGATCGGTCTTGGATTGCCTTTGAGTTGTGGCCGGAGGCACGGTTTCATGATGGCTCACCGATCATGGCGGCGGACGTTTATTTTTCTTGGCAAACGCTCAAACAAAAAGGGCGGCCCAATCATCGGTTGTTTTATCGGCAGGTCGCGAAGGTCGAGATGCCGACGCCGCGCTCGATTAAGTTCACCTTTACGCTCGCTAAAAACTGGGAGCTCCCATTGATCATTGGTTTAATGCCCATTCTTTCTAAAAAATCTTTTCAGGCGAGAGCTTTTAATAAAACCACCTTGAAATCTTTTCTCGGGAGCGGGCCTTATAAGGTATCGAAAATCGAACCGGGCCGCTCCATCACCTATCAACGTGTTGCCGATTACTGGGGCCGCGATTTGCCGTTTGCCCGCGGTCATTACAACGTCGATAAAATTCGCTACGACTACTTTCGCGATTCAACCGTTGCCTTAGAAGCTTTTAAAGCCGGCGCCGTCGATCTGCGCGTCGAGACGGACCCGACCCGTTGGACATTTGGGTACGTTTCGCCCGCCCTGAAACGTGGCGCGATTAAGCTGCAGGAATTTTCCAACGGCCGACCCGAAGGCATGTTTGGGTTTGCGTTTAATACCCGCCGGCCTATTTTTAAAAACCCAAAAATACGCGCCGCCCTCGCCTTAGCGTTCGATTTTCCATGGATCAACCGGACCCTGTATCACGGTGCCTATAAGCGGACGGCAAGTTATTTCGAAAAATCGGCATTAGCCGCGAGCGCCCCGGCCGGGCCGTTAGAAGAAAAGCTCCTGGCACCGTTTCGGGCCGAGCTTTCCAAAGATGTCTTCGCCGCGCCGTACCGCCCGCCCGCCGGTGCGGGCGATGGGTTCAGCCGTGCCAACCTCAAGCGCGCCCTTAAAATCCTACAGGGCAGCGGTTGGCAGTTTCGTGACGGTAAGATGTATTTACCGGCGCGTAACGGAAATGCCTCTCCGGCCCAATTCGAAATCTTGCTGCGCCAACCCCGCCGTGAGCGTTTGGCCTTATCGTTTGCCCGTAAACTGAGAAAACTTGGCATCGCTGTAAAAGTGCGCACGGTCGATTCAGCGCAATATCAATATCGTATGAATACCTATGATTTCGATATGGTTTTGTATTGGTGGGATCAATCACTCTCCCCCGGCAATGAGCAGGCCTTTTATTTTGGCTCGGGGGCGGCCCGCACCAATGGCACGCGAAATTATCCCGGCATTCAAAGCCCTGCGGTGGATGCGATGATCGGTCACATCATTGCCGCGCGGGATCGTACTCATCTCACGGCAGCAACGCGGGCCTTGGATCGAGTTTTGCAATGGGGACATTACGTGGTGCCGTTATTTCATCAGCCGAAAGATCGCGTGGCCCATTGGGATCGCTTTGGAATCCCGACAAAAACGCCGCTTTATGGGTTTCAACTGAACGCGTGGTGGATAAACCGGGACAAGGAAAAATAGCTTCGATAAACTCAAAGCATCATTATTGGCGCGACATTTTTGGAGTTGTTGTGTGATCACGCCCTCTCAAATTGAACAGACTTTAGGCACGATTGGTGCTTTGCCCGATGGCGTCATTGACATCGCCGAGTCCGCTTTGTTGTTGGCGGCGCTCGATCATTCGAGCAAAGACTTAGGGCCCTATCGCGCGCATCTAGCGGAATTGGCGGCGGCGACAACGGCGGCAGCAAAAAACGCGGCGACGCCTGAAGATAAAGCAGCGGCTTTAGGAGAGGTGCTCTTTGGCACCTTTGGCTACGAAGGAGATATCGATACCTATAACGATATGCAAAACGCAAACTTGATCCGGGTGATTGAGCGCAGAAAAGGCTTGCCGGTCGCCCTCGGGATTCTGTGTTTGCACATGGCGCGCGCGCAAGGTTGGTCTATCGCCGGCACGCATTTTCCGGCGCATTTTTTATTACGGCTGCACGATGGCCGTGATCCGCTGATAATTGATCCGTTTCACCGATGTCGCGTTTTGGTAGAGGACGATTTGCGCGCTCTTGCTACGCAGGTGCTCGGCCCGGACGCGCCCTTCGATCCGCGCTACTGTAACCGCGCCGATAACCGTGATGTGCTTGTTCGCTTGCAAAACAATATTAAAATCCGTGCCGTCGAAACCGGCGATCTTGATCGGGCCTTAGAACTGCTCTCGCGGATGATATTGTTTTCACCGGAACATCCCGGTTTATGGTTCGAACGCACGGTGTTGCTGTCACGCCAGGGCCAAGTCAAAGCCGCTATTGAAATGGCGGAGACTTTTATGAAGGAGCCGGCCGCCGCACCCTACGTGCCGCGCTTCCAAGCGTTACTCAACGCGCTGCGCGGGCAACTGCATTAGGCTGACAACCGTCAGAAAAGAAGACCATCAAGAAAGAAGGCACTGCTATGGTGATACAACTTTTAGTCGGCTCATTTGTTGTTGCGCTGACAATCGCAACAGCCGCGGTGTTTATGGGGGTGGCCATCCGTTTGCTAAAACGCGCCGGCCCGATGCTGGCCAAGCCGCCACATATGTTGAAAACAATCATTTCCCTGACCGGCGTGACGCTGTGGCTGTTGGCGGCGATAAGCCTCAGCGTTTGGATTTGGGCGGGCGCTTTTTTGGTATTGGGATTGTTTTCAGCGGTCGAGCCCGCGGTTTACTTTTCGATTGTGTCTTTCACGACGCTTGGCTTCGGCGACATTATCCTGCCAGTGCCGTGGCGGCTGCTCTCCGGTATCTGTGCCGCGAACGGCCTCTTGCTCTTTGGGTTAAGCGCAGCCTTCTTGGTTGAGTTCGTGCGCGGACTTATAAAGGCTCAAGAAGAGCACGTGAAAAGCCGGCGCAAGACTTAGCCGAGGAGCGCAACAAAACATCAACGACTTCTATCGAACAGATCAGCCTGTGTTCTCGTCTAGCGAAGCAGCACTTTGCAAAATTCCTTGCAGCATGGCGCCTAGGGCGAGGTCGTCTATTTGTCCAAACATGTTGGCGGCAATATTTCCGGCGCGATCAATCAAGATTGTTGTTGGTGTGCCGCGCATTCCATAGGCAGCCATGGTTTGTGGAATGCTGCCCTGTGAATTTGGTGTATCCACCCCAACCGGAAAATCAATTTGGTATTCATGCAGAAATGCTTTTAGGGCCGTTGGTGTCATTGCGTCATGATGTTCGAAGACAGTATGCAGGCCGATGACTTGGAGGTCTGTTTGCGCAAATATCTCCTGCACCTTTTTCGCTTGGGGGATGGTATGAGCAACACAGCCTGGGCAAAGCATTTGGAATGCATGGATCAAGACAGGCTGACCACGTAAGCTGCTTAGCGTTTCTGCGCACCGGAATTGATAAGAACGGATTCCCCGCTGAAGAAGCGTTTTCTGTATTTACAATATTTCTCATTGGCTTAGGCGCAACTCTTCTTGCCCGGCTCTTTGATTTCTTATCGGTTTACTGCAAATATTCAGACTGGAAACAGGACCCTGAGTGCATAAAAAAGGTGATGGAGACCCATAAAGACATTATTCGAATTATATTTTTTTATATATACCGGCTACTTATGATTGCCGGCGCCATTGCCCTCCTTACAGCATCTTGTAAAGGGTGGTTCCTCTTGGCGGATACCTTGGTCTGATTGACTTCAATTTGACTCTTATGGAGTCATATTAGCCCCGCTGATGAATCCTGGGACCCCTCCCCGGTCTCCAACCATCAGGAAACACTCCAACGACTCCCTATGGACTCTAAAACGAATCAGAATCGAAATCGGGATTTAACGCTTGGTGCGTTTGGCGAGTGTCTCGATCTGGCCGACAGCAACTTCAATATCGCCATCAGGGAGTGATCGGGCAATTTCTCTGAGCTTTAGTTCAAGCTTGATACGCCTATCGGACTTGCCTTTGAATTCATCAAATCCACCGAGTAGGTCGCTCAGTGTTATCTTCAAGCACCGGCTTACCTCGTCCAGAGTGTCCAAAGTCGAATTTGTGCGGCCACGTTCGATATTCGATACGGTCTCGACCGTGCGCCCGATGCATTCGGCAAGTTGTTCCTGCGTCAAGCCCAGCTGATTCCGTGCCTGCTTCACCTTTAAACCAACAATCTTTTTCATGTTAATCACCATTCCCGGAGTGTCATTTCGGGGAACGGTATTGACCATGAAGTATATTTAGTTATTATTTTTAATACGTAATATATTACGGGTATCTGGTAGGGGCTTAGCCATGAACTTTATTGCCATTGAAAGTCAGTTCCGAACTTCCTGGGCCATTGGATTTAAGATTTTGCCCATTTGCTTCGTTTTGTTGGCCTTGCTCAGCACTGTGCTCATTCCGATCCCTGCCAAAGCAGACTGGCGGGTCGAGTGTAAGAGCGACCCAATTCAGGATTTTAAGTACTGCAAAGTTTAGGCCTTCATCCCCAGGGGAAAGCCCGGGTTTGAGCTGAACTGGATGGGTGTGGCCGTGTACGAGGGCCAAGAGGTCATCATGCTCGGCGATAACTATTTCCCCGGTAGCAGTATCACCATGCGCGTGGATAAAAATTCGCCGCTCAGCTGGAAGGTAAAGGATCGTCACAAGCCTCTGTACGATCAAGCAATCGCGATCGAGCAGATGATGTCGGGAACGAAGGTGCTCGCCCGCTACACCAAGTGGCCACAAAAAACTTACGACACCGGGGAATTTTCATTAAATGGTTTTGCTGAGGCATTACTGCAGGCGTGACGTGGAGTTATGCAGCGCTAATATTTGAGAGCTTCGAGCAAGCCTAAATCAACAAGAGTTACTTCTTTTTGTGTCCGCTATTAGCCACAAGCGGATATTAGTATGAAAAGATTAAGGTTCTCAAAGTGAAAACCCATAGCTAAAATCTGGCGCAGAAAATGGAAAAATACAATTGTTAAGGCCAAAAAGAGAACATTTAAATACTACCCGACCAATAGACAGGGTATCCTCCAATGAAAATTTATTGTTAACAATTATCATTGGATTTTTACAACTAATGAAAGTGAGTAAATTCTATCAAAAGCTGCTTTGTTGCTGATCCAATTTTAGAGATTTATTTGAAAAACAGCCTATTCAGGACTACTACAGGTTCATATGAGTGTTACCGAATCTTTCATAGGTAAGTTTACAGAACGCGACCACCAGTCATTGCTAGAAATTGCAATGGCCCAGGGTCTGATTCTGAAAATTGACACCACGCCTAATAAGAAGCCATGCGCTTACTTCTATCAAAATAGGGGCAGCTGGCCCATTTTCTGTGTGACCAAAAGTCGGGAAGGCTGGCTGATCCATAATGACCAGGGGTGGGTCCAGGTGAAGGGGCAAGCGGCACCCGAAAAAGTGGTTTCCTGGCCACTTTAGAAGGGCAGCGTAAGTCGTTTAAACTGCCCCAAACAGAGATTTAATGATTATCAAGAATTTTAATTAATTTTGACTATTTAAAAGAAATGTAATTGGGGCGAATATCTGCTTTGGGTCAGAAGCAGACAATATATGAGCATCGCGAATCACCT
>Ga0115567_10007418_pt1 | contig 10405 bp, 8 predicted proteins | sample COGITO_mtgs_1204_2_FD_88679 | JGI IMG/M metagenome (GOLD analysis project Ga0115567, IMG submission 88679) | Pelagic marine microbial communities from North Sea - COGITO_mtgs_120412 | ecosystem: Environmental > Aquatic > Marine > Epipelagic | place: Germany:Helgoland, sampling site Kabeltonne... | reverse complement strand
GCCGCATGTTCCATGATTCCGCCGACGACCATATGACCGCGGTTCTTGATTTGCCCGGTCGTCGCGCCCAGCGGATGGAGTTTCTTGGTCGTCATGTCGGAGGCATGACAGCCGGCACACTGGTTCTCATTGGGCACGACATAAGCAAAGTCTGTCCCGTCCAGTGACAAGGGTACGACCGCGCCCGTGCGTTTGAGCGTCGCTTCGGTCTCCGCTTCATTCCAGACATAGCTGACCGGCGTCCAACCTGTTTCGCGCAAAACCAAGATCCGCGTTTCGATCAGGCGGTGCGTGGCCAGATCAATCGCGTCGCCGCCTGCATCGACCGTTTTGACGACAACGCCGTCTTTTTCCGGGTAGTAGAATGTCTTCGAAATGATCGTCCCGACCGGATAGTCGATACTGCCATCATCGCGAATAGGGGCGACAGAGGGCGTGTGGATCGTCCGCAGCTTATGCGCATAGTCGGTAAAGAGCGGCGCATTGACCTCATAGACGACGCTATCATCGCCCGGCACCAGATGCCCCTTGCGAATATCCAGCACATTCCAGTCCGCAAGCGTCGGCGGGTTGGCCGCGGCATGAAAAACCGCGCCCTCAGGGCCCCCTTGTGCGCAAGCGCTCAGCAGCGCCGCAGCCATGAGCGCGAGGCGTTTCATCCCTCTGCGAGTGTGACTTCAGGCAGGCGCGGCAAGCTGCAGCGATGCCTGTCCATCTCGACGCGCATATTCTTGGACTCATTGGGCAAGTCGGCGTTGAAAACCTCCGCGTCCGGATTTTCAATGCAGATTTTGGGATCGTCATCCCCGCGCACATAACCGTCCCACAGCACATGCGGGAAGCTGCCCGTCAGTCCGAATTTCATGGTTTTTGCGGCTTTGAGTTCCATCCCGTCCGGCTTGTCGCCGCCGCCGGATAAGGTGTTGGAATGGACATGGATGCGGTCCGGATAGGGGTCGAAGGAGTCCGAGAAGGAACTATCCGCGAAGTTGGCGGAATAGACGGACGAGATAATAATATTGGCGGTCCGGTTGTCGCGAATACGGTTTTCGAAAATCTCGACATCGTCATGGCTATTCACAACGACGCCCGATCCAGCCGGGATCGAAGCGACCGGCGTGCCGGGATGGCCGAAATTCCCGCGATCATTCTCATAAACATCATTGTCATAGACGCGCACGCGTCCGCCCGGTTGGCTTAGGCCGGGCATATTGAAGATCAGGATGCCGCCCGTATTATCGGTGGCGAGGTTGCCATACACATCAACATCCTGCGTATTCTCAATCTCGATACCGGCAACATTGCGCTCGGCGCGGCTGTTGCGGACAATCACGCCCTTACTTTGGCCGACATAGATTCCGGCATCGGACGCGCCGATGGCGACAACATCCTCAATCAGCACATTGGTGGTTTGTACAGGATAGAGACCATACGCGCCATTTTCAGTTTTCGGTTCGCCTGTCCATTCGACCCGCACCCCGCGAATGGTGACGCCGTCTGTCTCATTGCTCTTGATGGCAACGCCTTTGGAATCTTCGACCGCGAAATTTTCGAGCACGACATTATCGCCCGTGACGAGCAACCCTTCGGCCCCGGCGATCTGGCCTTTGAATGATAGGATACTGGCGTCCATGCCTTCACCGCGAATAGTCACATCATCCGCCGTCAGCGACAGGCCGCGATCGAGGCTGTGCGTGCCCGCCGGAATGGTGATGACATCGCCCGGCTGCGCGTCCAGCAGGGCCAGTTGCAACGTATCCTGATAGGCTGCGTCGGTTTCCACAGGCGTATCAGCCTGAGAACAGGCGGCGAGTATAAGGGCCGTGCCAAGTAAGAATGTGCGTTTCATGTCGATGTCCCCTTCGGTATTCCCTACCGCTTTGCGATATGGCGCTTTGCCAAATCATGAACATTGTTCGCTTTTTAGTCAAGCACGACATTTGCGGTTTGCATCAATAAGCGCGCCTCGTTAGCAGCCCTTATGCCGAGCCGGACACCGCCCCGACATATGAACCGCAAACCGCCGCCGAAACAGGCGCGGTCAGCGGCCAAGCGCGCCGCTATACTGGATGCGGCGGAGGCGTTGCTGGCGACGACCGCGCCGTCCGATCTCACGACGCGGTTAATTGCCGAGGCGGCGGACATCCCCATCGGGTCGGTTTATCGCTACTTTACCAATGTGGATGATGTGTTGATGTCGCTATTCGAGCGTATAAATTCCGGCACAGTGCTGACCCTGCAAAGCGAAATCACTTCTGAGAGCCCGGATTGGCGCGGTCATCTCGACCGGACTTTTGATCATCTCACCGCTATGCATGCCTCGCATCCCGCTTACGGCGCGATTATGGCGCATATTGATGTGGATGCGCGGGATAATAATGAAATCTCGGACCTGCTTGGGACACTGCTCCGGCGCAACCTACCGACCCTGGATCCGACGCTGATCGATATGATCACGACAACGGTGATTGCGATGCTCGACGGCGTCGAGCAGCGTCTTGATCGCCTGCCCGAGATCGAGCGCCCCCGCCTTTTGGCGCAGGCGCGGATCGCCATAGCGGCCTATCTGGCTCATTATCTGGATCAACCCGGATGAGCCGTTTGAAAAAGGCGCTGCCGAGGATCGGGCGGATCATTCGCTATGGCACGCTCGGCGCTGCGGTCCTGTTTTTATCGCTCCACCTGATGGGGCTCGGCAACGCGGTCGTGCCGGTGCACGGAACGTGGAACATGATGATGAGGCCGGACGGAACGACGCTGCAACGTGAATGGGTGCCCTTGGAGAGACTATCTCCTAATCTGGTCAGCGCCGTCATCGCGGCAGAGGATTCGCGCTTTTGCCAGCATGACGGTATTGATTTCGACGCGATCAGTGCGGCGATTGAGGACAACCAAAAAGGCGGGCGACAGCGCGGCGGATCGACCATCACGCAGCAGACCGCGAAAAACGTCTTCCTGTGGAATGGCGGTGGCTATGCCCGCAAAGCCGTCGAAGCGTGGTTCGCTCTTTATATCGACACCATCTGGACGAAGCGGCGGATCATGGAAGTCTATCTAAATGTCGCCGAATGGGGCGATGGCATTTTCGGAGCGGAAGCGGCCGCGCAGGCGCGGTTTGGCAAACCGGCGGCCGAGCTGAGCCGGTATGAGGCGGCCCTGCTCGCCTCTGTGCTGCCCAGCCCCAACAAATGGAAAGTCGATCCGCCCGGTCCCTATGTGCGCGGCCGCGCCGCAACCTTGCAACAGCGCGCGCGTGTTGTTGAATCAGAAAATTTGGATGACTGCGTCTCGCCCTAACGCGCTGTCCTTCACTGCGCCGCGACTTCCGGCCTAACGCGATGATCACGCCACACTCACGAAACTGTGTTCCATGTCGCCGGAACGTTTCAGATTAGGTCGCGTAAATTCTTCACGTTCGCATTTAATCAAAGTTAACGTGGGGAAGATTTGGCGGGCGATCTTCACACACTAAAAGGGCCGCTTCCTATGGCTATGACGAAACCTATTTTAATGACCTCGACAATGCTTGTCGCAGCGTTCTCACTTACATCCCCGGCTTTCGCGGATGAAACCGCGCCTTGCAACGCGAATGCTGGCGAAGCCACCGCGCTTGAATGCGGTGTGGATTCTACGGCAACGGGCGAAGACGCGGTTGCTGTCGGGACTGAAGCCACAGCGACCGGCCCTTCAACGACCGCTGTTGGCGGCGAGGCCGTCGCGGACGGTCCTGGCGCGACAGCGATTGGCTGGCAAGCTGATGCGGACGGTATGTTCGCTCATGCTGTTGGTCACCGCGCATCGGCGGCTGGACAAGAATCTCTCGCTGTTGGTGAGTCCGCAGCTGCAACAGGTGTCGACGCGACGGCAATCGGCACATTCTCGGTCGCAACAGGGAACTCAACAACCGCAGTTGGCGGTGAATCCAGTGCCCTCGGCGCCGGCTCAACAGCCGTTGGTTGGCAGGCAAGCGCGGATGGCATGTTCGCGCAATCCTTTGGCCACCGTGCATCCGCTGTTGGACAAGAGGCCCTTGCTGTCGGTGAATCCGCAGCGGCAAACGGTGTCGATGCCACGGCAATCGGTACGTTCTCCGTAGCGACCGGAAATTCCACAACCGCTGTCGGCGGTGAATCTGTTGCCAACGGTCTGGCGGCAACCGCCTTTGGTTGGCAGTCCAGCGCCGTCGGTGAACGCGCCCATGCGATCGGCCACTTGGCGTCAGCGAATGGCCTTGAGTCACTCGCCGTCGGCGAAGCCGCCTCAGCAACAGGTGTTGATGCCACAGCCATGGGTACAAACACTGTCGCGAATGGTAACTCGACCACCGCCGTTGGCGGCGAGGCAGTCGCAGATGGCCTCGCGGCAACCGCCTTTGGTTGGCAGTCTTCTGCCACGGCTGAGCGCGCCCATTCGATTGGTCACTTGGCCAATGCTGCCGGTGTTCGCGCGACAGCCGTTGGCGAAGCCGCCAGCGCGGCCGGACTGGAATCGGTCGCACTTGGTAATCAATCATCCGCCACAGGCGATGATGCTCTTGCCATTGGTACAACTGCAATGGCCAATGGGAATTCAACAACCGTCGTTGGCGGCGAAGCCATGGCGATGGGTCCAGGCGCAACCGCCATTGGTTGGCAGTCACAGGCAACCGCTGAACGCGCGCAGGCCTTTGGTCATCTGGCAAGAGCCGAGGGCGAACGCTCAACCGCCGTTGGTGAAGAAGCCGTAGCGGCCGGACTGGAATCGGTCGCTCTTGGTAATCGATCATCCGCCACAGGCGATGACGCGCTTGCCATTGGTACAACTGCAATGGCCAATGGGAATTCAACAACCGTCGTTGGCGGCGAGGCCATGGCCATGGGTGCAGGCGCAACCGCCATTGGTTGGCAGTCACAGGCAACCGCTGAACGCGCGCAGGCCTTCGGTCACTTGGCCAATGCGGCAGGCGAACGCTCAACAGCGGTTGGCGAAGCCGCCAGCGCGGCCGGACTGGAATCGGTCGCTCTTGGTAATGAGGCATCTGCTACCGGTGATGACGCTCTTGCCATTGGTACAACTGCTATGGCCAATGGGAATTCAACAACCGTTGTTGGCGGCGAGGCCATGGCCATGGGTGCAGGCGCAACCGCCATTGGTTGGCAGTCACAGGCAACCGCTGAACGCGCACAGGCCTTTGGTCACCTGGCAAGAGCCGAGGGCGTCCGCTCAACCGCCGTTGGTGAAGAAGCCGTAGCGTCCGGCGCAGGGTCGATTGCCATTGGTAATCAATCGTCAGCAACGGGCGCAGACAGTATTGCCATTGGTAACGGCGCGGTCGCAACCGCACCGGGACAGGTCGCAATCGGTAACGCATCCGCGACGACACGTATCGCAGGCGTCACCTCCGCAGAGAGTACAGCGGAGCAGAGCGGGCAGCTTGGCCTTGTCACCACGGATGCCGATGGTAACCTTGCCACTGACTTTACTCTGCTGAGCGGCGGTGCCGCTGCGCAATTGCGAGCTCAGAACAATGCGATGGACATTGCCGCAAACCAAGCTGCAATTTCAAACAGCCAAAGCGCCATTCAAGCGAATAGTGCCAGACTGGACGCCAACTTGTCGGCCATCCAAGCCAACGCCTCATCAATCGGCGTCAATGCGCAGGACATTCGTGAAAATCGCGGCGGTATCGCGGCAGCCTTCGCGATGGACCAAGCCTATGTTCCACTTGGACAGAGCTTTGCGGTCTCCGGCGGCTTCGGCTTCTATGAAGGCGAAAACGCTCTGGCCGGGTCTGCGGCTTATCGCTTTAGCAACAAGTTCCAGATCAATGCTGGCCTTGCGTCCGGCTTGGACAATGGCGGCACAGGTGGCCGCGCTGGCTTCCAAGCGAGCTGGTAGTCCCTGTGACACACCCTAACTTTATGCGCGCTCCGATTCTATCGGGGCGCGTTTTGCGTGTCCGAACAGGCGTGTTTGGATTGATCGCTGCAACTCTGATTGGGACGACGCCTGCGGCCTTCGGACAATCGCAGCCGCAACCGTCCGCACGCCCCGCCATTTCCGTTATTCGCGTTCCGGACGAGAATACACTGGCGCGTCTGGTCTGGAGCACGATGGTGGCGCTGGACAATGCCAACCGCACTGAAAATTATAGCGTTCTGAACAGTCTCGGCACGACAGCCTTCAAACGCCGCAATTCGCCCGCGCAGCTTTCCAACAATTTTCGGGATTTGCGGGCAAACCGCGTCGATATTGGCCGCGCCATTCTAAGTTCGCCAACCTATTATATTCCGCCGCAAATCACATCGCAGGGCCATTTACGTCTGCGCGGCGGATTTGATTTCCGCCCCAATTCTATCAGGTTCGACCTGCTTTACAGTCTCGAAGACGGCGGCTGGCGGATCACGGCGATGAGCGTCGTCGAAATGGATGCGAACGCGCCAAAGTAATCGCGCGCCGAAATGACGGCTCGCGAGTGAATATTAGCTCAGCACGTCGAGCAGGGCTTCAGCAATAGCCGGAATATTGCTGACATTGGCGCCGGCAATATTCACGCGGCCCGAATTGGTCATATAGATGGCGTGATCATTGCGCAGCCGTTCGGCTTGCTCTTTGGTGACGGGCAGCATGGAAAACATGCCATTCTGATTGGCGACGGCGCGGGCAATATGCTCCCCGCCCTGTACGTCCAGCGCTTCGCTTAGCAAAACGCGTAGCCGCCGAATACGCTCGCGCATCTCCGTCAGCTCATCCATCCATTCCCTTTTCAGTTCGCCATCGCCAAGAATACGCTCAACGATCTGCGCGCCGTGGTCGGGCGGCATAGAAATCAGCGTGCGTTGAATGGCGCCGAGTTGGGATTGAACCGCCTTGGCATCATCCATATCCGCACAGACCACGCCGACCATGCCAACCCGTTCTTTGTAGAGTCCGAAATTCTTCGATGCTGACACCGCAAACAGGGTTTCAGGACACGCTTGGGCGGCCAGCCTTATTCCGTAAGCGTCCTCGACAAGACCTTTGCCAAGTCCAAGATAGGCGAGGTCGATAAAGGGGACGAGCTTGCGCTCTTTCAGGAACGGCACAACCTTGTCCCATTGCGCCTCAGATAGGTCGGCGCCGGTCGGGTTGTGGCAACATCCGTGCAGCAGCACGAGATCACCGGCTTTTGCGTGGCTGTCCAAATGGGCGAGCATATCGTCGAACTCCACGCCCAATGTCTCGCGATTGTAATAGGGATAGCTTTCCAGCGAGAAGCCCGCGGATCCAATCAACGGGACATGGTTGGCCCATGTTGGCGTTGGCGCCCAAACGGTTGCGTCCGGACTGGCCGCATAGGCAAGCTGCGCGGCAATGCGCAAGGCGCCGGAGCCCCCCGCAGCTTGCGACGAGGCAATCCGTCCGCTGGCGCGAACCGGATGATCGGTTCCCAGCACAATGTCCAGAACATGGTCCCGAAACTCAGCCCGGCCTGTCGTCCCGACATAGGTTTTGGTGGTCTCCTCGCGCAGGATCATCTCCTCCGCCGCTTTGACGGCGCGCATGATCGGCACGCTGCCCGCAACATCCTTATAAACCCCCACGCCGAGATCGACCTTGATAGGCCGGTCATCGGCTTTGCATTGCTGCATCAGGGCGATGATGGCGTCGGGCGGAACGGCGGAGATTTTATCAAACATAGGTGCGCCTTAAGCGAAAAAGATCACGCAAACCAGACTGAGCCGGTCCAAAATTTAGGCTTTCTCCAGAATAATGAATTGATTAGCCACAAATATGACGATCTGGCTCTTAAAATATCCCTTCACCGCCGTGGTGGCCCTCTTCCTGTGTGCCTGCCAGCCGCCTCAGAACGCGATTGAGACGGCAAAACAAATCGATGGCCCCACATTCGATGCGCAAGACGTGTGGCACGATATCCGAAAAGATTTTGATTTATTTTACTCCTATCGTGATCTGCGCGGATTTGATGCGGATGCCTATTTGGGCCGGGTCGGCGACATTGTGGTCAACGCCGAAGACCGCGACGCGTTTCGCGCGGCGCTGCACCGCGCGACCTTCGCCTTCACCGATCCGCACCTTGGCTTTGGGCCCAGAACTGACGCGGATTTCAATACTATTCCAACTGCGGCAGATGTGCAGGTCGGTTATGAGAATGGCCGCTACGTCATTCTGGATGTACGCGCGGATTCCGCCGCGCTTTCAGCTGGCCTGCGGCCCGGGTGGGAAATTCTGGCAATCGACGGCACCGCGATGGACGCCCATATAGAGGCGATCTTCGACGGGCTCATTGACCAACCCGATACGGCGCAGCGAGCCTATGCGGCGACGCTCGCGGCCAATGGTCGCCGCGCGGGTGAACGCCATTTGGATTTGCGCCTGCCGAACGGGACAGAGCAAACGGTCACCCTCGCGAACCCTCGCACGCTTGCGACGGCTGTGATGGCCCGGCCGATGATTGAAACACGCCGGATCAATGCGGCAGATAGTACCGAGATTGCGGTTTTGCGGATTAATAATCGTCTGGGCGATAATGGATTAATCACCGCCTTCGACGAGGCTTTGCAAGCCGTGCTTGATGCTGACGGTATTATTCTAGATCTGCGCAATACGCCCAGCGGCGGCAATAGCGAGGTCGGGCGGTCCATTATGGGGCATTTTACTGACAGTGTCCGGCCGTTCCAGATCCATGAGGTTCCATCGCTGGAGCGCGAATTCACCGTACCGCGCCGTTTCATTGAGCAAGTCTTTCCACGCGCACCCTATTTTGATCCGGCCAAAACGGTCGTTCTGGGCGGTTACTGGACGGGCAGTATGGGCGAAGGGATCGTCATCGGTATGGACGCGCTGGGCATAAAGACAGTCGCATCCGATATGGGCGACCTGTTGGGCGGGATGAGCAATTTCAGCTTTGACCAAGGCCGCATCACCCTGTCCATCCCTACGGAAACCCTATTTCACGTGGACGGCACGCCGCGCGAGGATTTCACTGCCTCTACCGCCCTGACCTCCGCCGACAGCGATGCAGATGGCAGCGATCCGGCGCTGGCTGCAGCGCTGGCGTTATTGACCGCGCCTTGATTCGGTAGATTGCAGATTTCCCCTTGGCGCGCCGCCTCTATTGCGGCAGGACAGCGGCTAATATCGGCTCGGCGCGCTCGCCGAATGATGGCTAACGGTCTGGGGAGATCATGGATACTTTCGCAAAACTGATGGAAGACTTTAACGGCTTCGTCTGGGGTCCCCCCATGATGTTGCTTTTGCTGGGGACTGGATTGTTCCTAACCATCGGTATGAAAGGCCGCTCGCTGACGAAGATCATTTACGGTTTCCGGCAACTCTTCCGCAAACGCGGAGCGAATACAGATCATGGCGATGTCTCGCCTTTCGCAGCGCTGATGACAGCCCTCTCCTCCACGGTCGGCACAGGCAATATCGCCGGCGTGGCCGCAGCGATTGCGATTGGCGGACCCGGCGCCGTGTTCTGGATGTGGGTGACGGCGATTCTCGGGACAGCCACCAAATTTTCCGAAGGTGTGCTGGCGGTGCGTTACCGCGAGATTGATGCCAACGGCAACCGCGTCGGCGGACCGATGTATTATATCAAGAACGGATTGGGGCCGAAATGGATCGCACTCGCGGGTGCGTTCGCCCTGTTCGGCATTATTGGCTCGCTCTCGACGGGGAACGCGGTTCAGGCCAACTCCATCGCCGATGCGCTGCAAAGCGAGTACAACTTCGATCCGCGTATTGTCGCGCTCGTCCTATCGCTTCTGGTCGGGGCCGTCATTTTGGGCGGCATCAAGCGGATCGGCGCCGTTGCGTCCAAGCTCGTTCCGTTCATGGCCATTCTTTATGTCGCCGCCGCCTTGATCGTGATCTTCGCCAATATCGGCAATGTCCCGGCGGCCTTCGGCCTCATCTTCAAAGGCGCATTCGGCGCGCAGGAAGCGGGCACGGGCATCACCATCGGCCTGATGATGCTGGCGATGCAAAAGGGTATCGCGCGCGGGCTGTTCTCTAACGAAGCCGGCCAAGGCTCCGCCCCGATCGCTCACGCCGCCGCGCAGAATAATGATCCGGTCAATCAGGGGATGATTGCCATGCTTGGCACGGTCATCGACACGTTGATTATCTGCACGCTTACGGCCTTGGTGATCCTGACCTCTGGCGTGGTCGGCGCAGACTGTCTGGCCAGCCCGGCCATTCTGGAAATCCTCGAATCCGGCGCAACACCGGAAGGCTGCGAGATCGGCGTTCCGCTGACAGCCGCCGCCTTCGAAAGTACGCTGGTCGGGTTTGGCGCACATATCGTGACCATCAGCCTGTGCATCTTTGCCTTCACCACCATTATCGGCTGGTCCTATTATGGCGAGCGTTGCACAGCGTTTTTGTTCAAGGAAAAGTAGATCCCAGTCTTCCGCGTATT
>Ga0115567_10007414_pt1 | contig 10408 bp, 6 predicted proteins | sample COGITO_mtgs_1204_2_FD_88679 | JGI IMG/M metagenome (GOLD analysis project Ga0115567, IMG submission 88679) | Pelagic marine microbial communities from North Sea - COGITO_mtgs_120412 | ecosystem: Environmental > Aquatic > Marine > Epipelagic | place: Germany:Helgoland, sampling site Kabeltonne... | reverse complement strand
CGCGGCGCGGCGCGGCGCGCGGGGGCTCAGGCTTCAACGAGGATTCTAATGAGAGAGTCTCCATGGCCCGGGCGGCCATCACGCACATCCCGGGGTCCGCCGCTGCCTCTCGTCTTCGCCCCACCGTACAACATGCGAAAACTGGAGGGGGGGGCGGCGCTCGCACCTCCGCCTCGAGGCAGGTACGGTCATCTGCGCGCGCCTGGCAGAGCGCGAGTAGTGCCGCCGCGTGCTTGGCCGCCTTGGCGAGCAGCCTCATGACGTGGTGCACCTCGCGCCCGGGGCCGCTGGGCGTCTCGCGCAGCTGCATGGCGTACGCCCAGGCGCGCTCCGCCTTGTTGAGCACCATGGCGAGGAAGCGCACGTCCACCACCTGCTCCTCCCCGATCTCGCGCTGCACGAACTTGGACTTGCCCTTTCCCTGCTCCCAGTGCAGGAACTTGGTGCCCTGACGCAGCCGCCGCATGCGCCGCGAGCAGTACTGCCGGTACCGCTGGTAGTCGCCGTACCGCAGCCCATGCAGCGCTTGCGCGTCCATCACCACCTTGAGAACTGCGGAGGCACCCACAAGGTTATCAGTAACTCCAGTAAGCTCACGCGAAGGCCTACATGTCCGCTGGCGCCCTTCACTGCTCCTGGCGATGTTCGTGCCGCTGCGGCCACCGTGAGGTGCGAGAAGGGAGTTGCATCCCCGCCTACCACCCCCGGACTGCCTCCCTCGCAGAGCCTACCCGCAAGCCAAGGGGCAAATATCTAGTAGAAGGATCCGGCCCGGAGGCGCCCAGGAGGTTTGCGGAGGGCGCATGGGTGCAGCTCCGCTGCGAAGGAGCTGCAGCCCCCTCGCTCGAATGGCGGGGACGCCGAGAGCTCACCCGGAAGATTCAGCTTCTCGAGCGGAACATTTGGGGCGCTTTCGGCGCCCTGCTCGCCCTCTCCTATGATGATTCCGGCCACGCCCTTGTCGACCTCCTCCATCGCGCTGTGCGGCACGCTCAGCGACCCGCTCACTGTGCCAGGCAACCACACGCGCTCTAAAACGAATAGTAGTGCGCTCCACCAAGCCTGGTAAGCGGGGACTACCGTATGCAGCCTCCTATGAGAGAGGTAAGCAGCATGCTGGTCGATTCGGAGAAGGATCCCAACTCGCACCACAGCATTCTGCATCGGGTAGGGACGGGCGGGAGGCAGTTCCGAATCACCGGATCTCCGGGGCTCAGGCCGCCACCGGCGGCGGGGTGCGCGCTCAGCGCTGGATCCTCCGTTCACGACTGCCTGAGGTGCGTGTCGCTCCCGCGGAAACGTCCCGTACGAGCGAGAATCGTCGCTGTGTTGGAGAATGTGCCGGGGCCCGCGCAGCCGCCTCGACGTCCCCGTAGCTGTAGGTGGACACAGGGCAGGACCCGCGAGCGGCAGCAAAAAGATCTGCTCAAAAGCTATAGATCAGGGCTGCAGTGAAGGAGCTTTGCCCAAGCGCCGGCGCGGATTTCCGCCCGGATTTCCGCGCCCGGCGCCGGCCGGATCGGCGCCGGAGCGATCCGCGAGGGGTGGGAGCTGACGGGGGGGGGACGCGATGCACCCCGCTGGCTATACAGGTCGCGAGGATGAGCAATCCAGCGGGTCGTGGGGACGCGGGGGAGCGCAGGCGGCGCCTGGAGGAGTTCATGCCGAAGGGGCCATCGGACAACGCATTCCTGCAGCAGCGTATCCCGATGCGCCAGGTGCGCGCCTCTGAGGCCGGCAGACCCGCGTGAAGCGACTTGCGCCCCAAGAAGCTGGCGAACGGAGCGCAGCGCCTTCCGGGGGGCGCTTGAAGCGCTTCTGCGGCCGCAACGCGCTGACGGTACGCGTTGCGTCGGGGCGGCAGCTCGTTTTTACGACTCAGTGTGTGGTGGTGACGCTCGCGCTGCTGGGGGTGGCGTTTGTGGTCGTGGGCGCCGTGGCGCTCTCGTTCCACGGCTCCATCATCCGAGTGGTGGCCGCCCGCTCGCCCTCTCTGTACTAATTGGACACGTCTCGTCCTTCTCCCCGTACTCACCGGACACGCCGCGTCCCTCATCATCCGCTCGCCCGCTCGAGCCCGCGCCGCCTCGCAGCGCTTGCGAGCCGGGCGCGCCAGGCAAGGCGGGGGGTGAGCGGTGGGCCGTGCGGGGGAGCAGACGGATTGGTACTCGGAGGTGGGAGTGACCGACAACATCTGCCCCGACACCGCTGCCGGGCCGTGTCTCGTCAACGTCAACGTCGCCCCCTTTTGCCATCCCGCGCCGTGCCCTCCCGCGCCACGCCGCGCCGCGCCGCGCCGCTGACGCGCGAGGCGGGGCTGGCGGCGGCAGATTCCCGTGGACATGCCGGGGCCGGTGTACTTTTACTACACGCTGCGGAACTTCTACCAGAACCACCGGCGGTACGTGGTGTCGCGCGACGACATGCAGCTGCGCGGCGACTTCTCCGCCCCCTCCGCCGCCTGCGCCTTCGCCGACTCCTACAAGGTCGGCGACGACACCGTGGGGTTCTACCCGTGCGGGCTCGGGGCCCGCGCGCTCTTTAACGACTCGTTCGCGCTCTCGGACCCGGACGGCACGGCCATCGCGTGGACGTCGGAGGGCGTGGCGTGGGCGTCGGCGGAGCACAAGTTCAAGTCCAAGGACGAGGCGTGGCTGCGCGAGAACTGCTACGCGCTCGGGCGCGACGTCGGGGGCCGGCGCACGCTGGAGGGCACCGGCTTCCCCGCGGCGCTGGCGGGCTTCAACGGGACGTGGGACGCGGCGAGGTCCAAGTTCGACTGCTGGACCGCCGTCGACACGGAGGAGTTTGCGGTGTGGATGCGGCACGCTGGCCGGTCGGAATTCCAGAAGCTGCACCGCATCATCCCAGACGGGCTCAGGCAGGGCGTGCACCGCCTCGAGGTCGGGCTGCACTTCCCGGTCGCACCCTTCGCCGGCGCCAAGGGCTTCGTCTTGTCCACCGCCTCGCCCCTCGGTGGTCGCGTCGCGGGGCTGGCTGCGCTCGCGCTCGCCACGGGCTGCATCAGCCTGCTCTTTGCCGTGGTCTTGCTCGCCGGCGCGGCGCTGCGCAAGGAGCCTGCGCCGATGCCCGTGGTGCAGTACCCGGAAGTGACCATCGCGGAGGGTAAAGCCTCCATGATCATCAAGCCGACGGTGTGGACGCGCGTGCGGCACGCCTCCCGTAGCATGTTGTTTTCCTTCGCGCCCGGGCGCTCCGGGGGGAACAGCATCGCCTCCGGGGCCACCATGTCCATGGCAATCGAGAAGCGCTACGTCAAGTGCCCGCCCGACGTGGAGCGCCACGACAGCTTCGCGTCCAACTTCGTGTCGACCACCAAGTTCACCATGCTCAACTTCGTGCCCAAGGACCTCTTCATCCAGTTCCAGCGCTTCGCCAATTGGTCTCCCCCCCCCGCCCGCGCGCCCGCCCGCAACCCCCCGCGCCCGCGCAGAGCTGAGGCCTGGGCGGGCGGGCGGGGCAGCTACTTCCTGGTGATTGCGATCCTGGCGTCGATTGCGGAGATCTCGCCGGTGTCGGGGTCGACGTTCTGGCTGCCGCTCGGCGTCGTCCTCACCTTCACCATGCTCAAGGACGGCTACGAGGACTACCAGCGGTACAAGTCGGACGTGGAGGAGAACTCGCGCGTCACGGAGGTGTGGATTGCGGCGGAGCGCGACTTCCGCGCGGTGCCCTGGAAGGACGTGCAGGTCGGCTCGGTCGTGTGCGTGCGCGCCAACGACCCGCAGTCTTCGCCCATGATCCCCGCGGACCTCTCGCTTCTGGCGACGGCGGCGGAGGACGGCACGTGCTTCCTCGAGACGGCGAACCTCGACGGCGAGACCAACCTCAAGCTGCGCGAGGCGCCCGAGGCCACGCACCGGCGCCTCGCGCGCGGCGAGGAGGTGGACCTCGCGGCGCTCGCGGCGCTCGCGGTTGAGGTGACATGCACGGTGCCGGACGCGTACCTGTACGACTTCAATGCGCGCATGGAGCTCGACGGGCAGGATGTTTCCCTCTCGGGCGGCGCGGGCGGCGGCCAGTTCCTGCAGCGCTCGTCCAAGCTGCGCAACACCAAGTGGGTGCTTGGCGTGGCGGTGTACACCGGGCGCGAGACCAAGATCCAGATGAACATGTCGGACCCGCCCAACAAGGTGTCGGGCATCGAACGCTCGCTCAACAACTTCATCCTCGCCCTCTTCGCCCTCCTCTGCGCCATATGCACCACCGGCGGCGTCGCCGCCGGCGTCTGGATCGGGCAGCCCGAGGCCAAGGCCTCGTGGTACCTGGCGCCCGAGCAGGCGACCGCGGCGTTCGACGTGAGCGCGCCCGCGTACTCGGGTTTCATCTCCTTTTTCTCGTTCCTCATCCTCAACTCGCTGCTCATCCCGATCTCGCTCTACGTCTCCATCGAGTTCGTCAAGATCTTCATCGCCGTCATTATCTCGGGCGACCGCGAAATGTATGCGGCCGACGACGACATCCCCTCCCTGGCGCGCTCCGCGGGGCTCTGCGAGGAGCTTGGGCAGGTGACGTACATCTTTTCGGATAAGACCGGCACGCTCACGCAGAACGTGATGGAGTTCAAAAAGTGCTCCGTAGGCGGTGTCGAGTACGGCCGCGGCTTCTGCGAGGTCGAGCGCGCCATCGCGCGCAAGGACGGCCGCGCGCTGCCGCCCGACCCGCTGCCGCCGCCCGGGCTCGACATGTCCTTCAAGTTCGTGGACGAGCGGCTGCTCTTCGGGCGCTGGCGCGAGCAGCCGACGTCGCGAGAAGCTGAGAGCTTCTTCCTCAACCTTGCCCTCAACCACAACGTCCAGGTTGAGTTTGGCAAGGAGACGCCCGACACGCCGCTGTTCCAGGCGGAGTCGCCGGACGAGGGCGCCTTTGTCGAGGCCGCCCGCAACTTTGGGTACTACTTTCTGCGCCGCAACATGAAGCAGGTGACGCTACGCATCGCGGCGGAAGGCGGGGCGGTCGGGTCGGGGGCTGAGGCGGAGTTCACGGTGCTGGCGTTCAACGGATTCGACAACAACCGCAAGCGGACGAGCGCGGTGGTTCGCCGCCCGGACGGCCGCGTGCTGCTCCTCGTCAAGGGCGCCGACGCCTGCGTGATGCCCTTTGTGGACCGCGCGGCGAGCCCGAACGCGGGGCAGACGCAGCAGCACATCGACCGCTTCTCGGAGCAGGGGCTCCGCACGCTGCTCTTCGCGGGGCGCGAGATGGAGGAGGCGGAGTACGCGGCGTGGGCGGAGAAGCACCACGCGGCATCGCTGCTGTCGGAGGGGCGCGAGCAGGCGCTGCGGCAGGTGGCGGCCGCACTGGAGGAGGGGCATACGGCGGACGGGCAGGAGAGCGCGCTCTTCGACTCGTCGTGCCAGTTCGAGCCGCGCCTGGCGGTGCACGGGGTGTCGGCGCTCGAGGATAAGCTGCAGGAGAACGTGGGCGAGTGCATCTCGCAGCTCTCGCGCGCCATGATCAAGATCTGGGTGCTCACCGGCGACAAGTTGGAGACGGCCATCAACATCGGGTACGCGACGGCGCTGCTGGGCTCGGAGATGGAGCCGCTGCTGCGCATCTCGCAGGAGGAGCTCATGGAGCCACCGACGGATGCGTGGCGCGCGGGTGCGGCCCATCTGGAGCTCAGCCTCGCAGCGGCACTCGAGGCCAAGAGCGACCGGGAGGCGCTCAGGGAAGCGCTGCGCGCGGCCGCGGCTCTTCCCGGGGCGCCGGAGTTCCTGGGGCAGGCGCGGGAGCTGCTCGCATCGGGCGAGGAGCGGATTGTGGAGGCGCGCGTGCGCGAGGCACTGCTCGCCGAGCGCGTGCGGCGGCGCGTGGCCGCGCTGCACGACGAGATGGCGGAGGGGCGCTCGGGCGGCTACGCGCTCGTGATTGACGGGCCGTGCCTGCGCGCAGCGATGGAGCCGGCGCTGCGGCTCGACTTCCTGCGCGTGGGGATCCGGTGCCGGAGCGTGGTCTGCTGCCGCGTAACGCCGTCGCAGAAAGCGCAGGTGACGCTGCTCGTCAAGGACAACGTGCGCGGGCAGATCACGCTCGCGATCGGCGACGGTGCCAACGACGTTTCGATGATCCAGGCCGCGCACGTGGGCGTCGGCATCCGCGGTAAGGAGGGCCAGCAGGCCGTGCTCGCCTCCGACTACGCGCTCCCGCGCTTCGCGTTCCTCGAGCGGCTGCTGCTCGTGCACGGGCGCTGGTCGTACAATCGGATCGGGACCATGGTGTGCTACTTCTTCTACAAGACCATCTCGTTCGCGCTCACGGCCTTCTGGTTCGCCACGTCCAACGCGTGGTCGGCGACGCAGATCTACAACGACGGGACGCAGTCCATGTACAACCTGATCTGGACATCGGTGCCGGTGATGCTCTTCGCCGTGCTCGACCGCGACATCGAGGCCGCGGTCGTGCGCGCCCACCCCGAGCTCTACTCCACGGGGCAGTTCGGCGTGCGCTTCACCCCGCTCCGCTTCGGCACCTTCATCCTCGGTGCGCCCCCGCGCCCCCCCCACACACGTGCACGCGACCGCTGACCCGCCGAGGAGTCCCCTGCCGGCAGGGGCGATCATGCACTCGCTGCTCTTCTACTTCGGGGTCCCCCCCCCCTTCCTACTGTTGCCCCTACCCGTGTCCCTACTGTACACTCACTCCCTCCCTCCCTAGGTGGTGGCGGCGCTGGACGTGGACGCCGTGGAAACAAGCGGGCGCGCGGCGGGGCTGCGCTCGGTGGGCGTGACGATGATGACCATCTGCATCACGACCGTCACGGTCGTCATCGCGCTTCACACCCGCTCCTGGTCCATTCTCCACGTCGTCTGCTACGGCCTCTCAGTGCGCCTCGCGCCCGCGCCCCCGCCCCCCGCGGCAGCCCGTGCCGCCCCCCCGCGCGCGCGCTTCACGCGCGGAGCGTGGGTGAATGTTTGGCGCCAAATGCTTACAAAGGGGTTGCTGGCGGGCAGGTGGGGTACTGGTTTCTCTACCAGGGCGTGTTCCACACATTCCCGCCCGGCTTCATCGGTGAGCGTTTTATCCCTGTAAAACGTTTCAAAGCGTTTTATCCCTGTAAGGTTGCTGAGCGTTTTCTCTCTGTAACGTTGCTGCGCCCCCAAAGCACCCCCCCACCGTGCTGACGCGCGCGCGGGAGGGGGGTCGCAGGCTCGTGGGACGAAGACGACGACATGTACGCCGTGTTCCCCACGCTCGCGGCCACCGCGGGCTACTGGCTCACCGTGGCGCTCACGGTCGCGGCTGGGACGCTGCCCATCCTGGTGTTCAAGTACCTCGGCGAGCACTACGCCCCAGCCGTCGACGACTTCTGGCGGCGCGTGGTGCACGACCCTGCGCGCTACGGCATGGGCGGCGCCGACGCGCTGCACTCCCTCGTGCAGGTCGAAGTGCTCTCCAACAACTCCACGGACCTCGACGCCGCGCGCGAAACCGCCTCCCCGACCCTCGCCGAGCCCTCGCCCCTCCCCGACTACTCCGGCGACGGCGCGCGCGACGCTGTCACCGTGGGCGGCGCGTCCGCGCCGCCGGCCCCGAACGGGCGGTCTGAGACAGCGGTGGAGCCATTTACGGGCCTGACGCAGACCCCGTGAAACTCTTTGCTCTAAAAAGTGGCTTCACCGACGCCGGCGGGGCGGGGCGAAGCGAGACGCCGCGTGATGTAAAACCTCGAGTTTGAACCGCATTCGGCACTGCATGCTCTCAGCCCGCGCGTGCACCCAGGGGCTCTAGCCCGCGGCGGCGCCCGCGCAGCGGAGCGCGAGCTTGCGGCTGTGCTGCTGAACGTTGGCGTTTCCGGGGAAGCGCCGCCCCGCGCGCTCGGCCGCGGCGACACCGCCGAGCCCTGACACCTGCCTCGCCCTCGCGTGATTCGGGGGCCGCTGCATCGCGCGCGGGGCCGCCGCTGCGCGGTGCGCGCCTTGGCCTGGATGCGCGCCGAGCTCCACGCCACGTTGAGCAGCGCCCATGTCCCGTACTCCTGAGCTCCGCCGCGTCGGCCACGCCGCCCCGGGACGCGGGCGGGGAGGGGTGGGACCTGCACGCCCTCCGAGAAGGGATGGTTCTGCAGCGCCGCAACGATTGCCTGCACGGGAGGGGTGGTTGCCAAATCAGTAGCTCATTTCTGCAGGACGCAGAACGCCGCTCGCTTGTCGGTCGAATGGTGGCCGGCGCTGCCTCGAGGCCGCCGTGTGACACGACGACTGCCTCGTTCTGCTCGAGCACCGCCGCGATGCACAGGGCGCTGTTCGGGGAGCGCTGCCTCAGCGCCTGCCGGGCAGCATGCCCAGTCCCACACGCCCCGCTCGCAACAGACTGGCCGAGTCTTCAGCGAGCTGCGAGGGTGGCCTATATATATATAGAGAGAGCGAATCTCGAGGTCCTTTCGGGGCTACTCTAGAGGGGGTTTAGGGTTTAGGGTTTAGGGTTTAGGGCTCGTGCTCCGCGGGGAGGGGCGGGCGCCCAAGACCCGCAGGCCTTCTCCTGCACGCCCCGGTGCTGCGGGTGCGCCTTCATCGCCGCGACAATCACGCTGATGCCGCCGGCCTTGGCCACCTCAAGCTGCGTCTCGCCACAAGCCGCAACAGTCTGCCACGAATCCCAATCAGCCGCGGCCCGCGCCTGAGCCCCCGGGCAGTGGCCTCGTTTGGGCACCATGAGCGCGGAGCAGCCCTCCAGCTGCACCCCCGCCCGGTCCGTGAAGCGCCGCATCCCCGCAACCACCACCCTGCCTCCCACGCTTGAGCGCCGCCCATCCGCTGCCGCCTTTGACGCCCGCGGACTCGCCTGATTGCGCTGGTGCTCGAGTGCATGAAGGAAGATGGTTTAAGGGCGCATGACCGCACTGCCCCTGCGTCCCCCGCCTAACGAAACGACCGCGTGGTCTTTCTTGCGAGCAATACAGGACGAGGCGCAGCGCTGCCGGGGAGTTCCCGAAGGACTGGTACCGCAGCCTGTCTCTGCGACGCTTGGGTTCTCTGGATGGCGCTGCATCGCGGCAATGACAAGACTCACGTCATCTGCGTGATGGATTTCTACCAGCGCCTTGTTGACCTGCGTACTCACACCCGTGCCTATCGCGTTTACTGAGCCTGCAGGAGTTGCGGGTGAACGGTCTCATTTTGGTGGAGGTGATAGGCCTGGAGCGAGCGGACGAGGTCCACGAGGATGCGCGTTGTGATTGGAGGCAGGTCGAGCTTCCTGACGTCTTCGAGTGTCATGCGGGAGGAAAGCAAAGGGACCGTGGTGACACCGAAGTCGACCAAGGCGTCAAGAGCCCGCTCACACTGCCATTTAGCGAGTAACTCCTCAAGATCGTCTGCTGCAACTGCCCCCCTCCTCGAGTACCCAGCTTTTACGCCCGGAACCGGAACTGCGACGCAGTTGCCCCCGTCTCGGCCTGCCCCAGAGGGAACCCACACCCAGTCATCGTCCTGTGCTTGCTCCATCCTGCGCGACTCCAAGCCCACCGACGGATGGCGGCAAGATTACGACCAGCTTCGGTCTGTTGGCCTCGCGATGCGCCCCTTATGCCGTGTTTTGACCAGTGTAGTTGACTTAATAGGTAGATACTTTTGACTTCTGTGGCCTTTCCGTGAACCTCTGAGGTTCACGCCGGTGCAAGTGCACGGTGGCGCAGGCATCCCCTGGCTGCGCTGCGCGGCAGGGAATTCCTTGGCAGAACACGCAGCAGCGCGTCGGCGCGGCCGCGCGCTAGCCGAGCGCGGAGCATCTTGCGGCAGCGAGCTCGTGCGCTGGTACCCCGGACGCCCGATCGTCCCCCATGATGATTGCAGCAGGCTCGGTGCTTTCAGAGCCTGCTAGCACCGATTTGCAGCGTGCGTGATTCCTCGGTAAATGATGGTGTACCACACCTGGCAGACACCGGCAGCATGAACGGGCATGACAGAACGCGTGGCACGGGGGAGGGCAACGACCGGGCCCTGGCGATGCTCACTCGCGCGGTTGCTCAAGCGGGATTCTCCGAGCAGCACGCGCGGCAGGCGTGCCTGGCGACGGGGCTTGCGGGCGTAACGCAAGCGGTAGAATGGGCAGCGCGCAACCCTGAGGGGCGCGAGGGACGAGGTGCGAACCGGGCTTGTCACCCGGCACCGGGCTGGTTTGGTAACAGAATCTCAACCCCCATCAACCCTCGGCAGGCGGCGCCGTACAGCAGCAGCGGCAGCAACCTCGCTACGACTACGGGGGCGGGGGTGAGGCGGGCGGGGAGATGCAGGACTCGGGGCTGATGGTGGAGCTCCCGGACGGGAAGCTGTTCCGGCTGGAGAACCCCGCGGGGCGGGTCGTGGAGATGCCCGACGGCGAGGTGGTGGAGATGCTCGACGGGCAGGTCGTCGAGATGTCCAACGGACAGGTTGCTCCCTCCCCT